>JAESFQ010000355.1_pt1 | contig 16535 bp, 18 predicted proteins | sample 9269431 | NCBI WGS metagenome assembly JAESFQ01 (sample SAMN14502588, study PRJNA617103) | algae metagenome | isolation source: Plectolyngbya sp. WJT66-NPBG17 and co-occurring heterotrophs from well... | place: USA: Mojave Desert, Joshua Tree National Park, California | collected 2006-08-06
ACTTTGTAATGTTCACGATGGCGTCGCGTTTCTGCTGTCTTGTCGCATTCTTGCGCTTCATGCGCTCCGTCTTCTTGTTCTTGAGCGTAAGAGCTGCCGTCTTATCTTCAAGTGGCTCATCATCCCCGCTGACAGCATATCGTGGCATAATTCGAGATGAGACGGAAGTTGTCCGCACAGTGGCGGCACATATGTCACAGCCGACTCAGAGTTGCGGGGATGTCTCGTCCAACCAATCGGGTATAAGCAAAATCCGCACGGTGATCAGGATGTAGCCTATTACGTAGCATTATCTTCGCCACCAAAGGATCTGACTGCTCACTACAATTGTAATGCCCGGAAATTGGTGGAATCTGATTGGTCATATCACGAGCATATTGGCCAAAATTCAACATGGCGTCATGTATCATTTCTAAGCAACAGAGCATACATAAACTCCTGGTATTCAATTTTGCTTCTTCCTTTTCCAAACCGATCGTAGCAAGACAACCCCATGACCATTCCTGGAAGACTTGCTGCCTTCACGAGAATAGCTCAGAATACTCACAGCCATCACTTTGTAAGGGTCTCTCGCACGACTCACTGCAGCCCACACCTGGGAAGCCACGTGCAAAACCGATTCCTCCAGTCCGAAGCCCAACCACCCAGCATGACCACGGCAAGCTTCTCCCACATTGACACCAACTCCTACTCCGGAAAGCCGTGGGCCAAGGTAGACGGTCCCGGTACTAGCTTCTCGCACAAATGGCATGAACGAGCCGTTCACAACCTACGAGGTCGCGAACAGGAATTCAATACCGACAACTCCGGTTTCGCTGTATATCAGTACCCTGCCAAAGAAAAGTCGTTCACAGACGATGCAGCGGTGCGAGAGGGCTATTACGCTGAAGTCGAAGCTTTACTCCGGGACAAGCTTCCTGGCGTGAAAAAGGTCGTGATTTTCGACCACACTATACGGAGACGGGACAAGAACTCTCCCAGACAACCAGTCCAGCAAGTACATGTGGACCAAACGGAAGCCGCAGCAGAAGCACGAGTTCGCCGACATCTCCCTCCTGAAGAGGCCGAGCAATTGGTCAAGGGCCGTTATCAAATCATCAACGTCTGGCGACCTATCGAAAATCCCGCTTCAGACCACCCACTCGCTGTGATAGACTGGAGGACAACATCACCATCCGACTTCGTTGCTACAGACCTTTTGTACCCTAAGCGCGCTGACTCCATGGATGTCGACGACCGTGGAAAGGAACAACTCCCTGATCCAAACAATTATACGTCAACAGAAGGCTATGAGGTCAAGGGCGAGACAATGTCAGTGGCGCCGAATGACCAACATAGATTCTACTACCAGAAGGATATGACGCCCGAGGAAGTTTTACTACTCAAGTGCTTCGATAGTTTTGGTGAGGGTATGCCTATGGGGAAGAAGGGTTTGGCCGTGAGGACGCCGCATACTGCTTTTGCGGATCCAAATACGCCTGAGAATGCACCGGGACGGCAGAGTATCGAGGTTAGATGTCTAGTATTCTATGAGTAAATATAGCTGCACGAACATCAAAGTAATAACAAAGTATGTGTCTAAGGGTCTATCTAGTTAATCAAGCGAGGAAGCAAATCTATAAGCCCGACCAAATCAAGCATTGGTATCATAAGATCAAGGACAGCATATGAACGATCTATCAAGCGGACAGCAAGAAACGCATATATCTAAGCCTTAGTATGAGCTTCGACGCGTGCCTCGGCAGATTGTAACTCAAATGAGTCAGTTTCCTGTGACCTCCAAAACCTTTTGTCGCCCTTCATTGCGCGAATGAACCAAGGCTGAGCGCGTGGCGAGTCTGTGCGGACTATAGCGAAATTCTGTTAGCGTGGATCGCAGAAGAGGGTGGGCGAATGGATAGACTTACAGCTCCAGTATTCTTTGTTGTCGTAGTCAGGTGGAAGTAGACGTCCGCCCGAGATGGCACCAAGAGCCCACGTAGTAGTGTTGATGATGGCGTAACATATGATTCCAGCAATGAGGCCGTATGCGATCGAGTACGAGAAAGGCATGAACATCAGTGTAACGAAGGCCGGAATGGAATCACCAGGGTAGTTCCAGTTGATGGCTAGGACACCACGCATCATCATGCATCCGACTAGGATGAGGGCTCCACCTGTCGCCCAAGGTGGGATAGAGGCAAAGATGGGTGCGAAAAAGAGGGATATGAAGAAACAGATGCCAGTGGTAATTGCTGTCAGGCCTGTGCGACCGCCTTCTTGGATACCAGCCTAAGGACGTTAGCATGGGAGGAAATCAAAACAGTAAGATGCAGTACTTACACCAGACTCGACGAAAGCGGTAACGGGCGAAGATCCAAAAAGAGAACCAATAGAGATGGAAATAGCGTCCATAGAGTAGGCAATTGTACTTCTAGGGAAGTCACCCGTGTCAGGGTCGACAACACCCGAGAAGCGAGCCATTGAGTACAAAGTACCCGTCGCGTCCAGGATATCAACGTAAAGCATCGTGAAGACAGCCAGGGCAAACTGTCCGCCCACCTTGGACAGATCCCAATCCTGCGCCAGCAACGTGCGCTTGATAGGATGGAAAGCGACAATGTTCTTGAAGAACTCGAAGCGGCTGTCGCCAACTGCTGTGCGTGGAAAGTAGGTGATTGAAGTGTCGCGAGGCCAGCAGCAGATTGAGACTAGTGCTATGCCAAAGATCATCGATCCACGGATTTTGTATGTCATGAGTAGAGCTGTGAAGACACCGCCCACGAGGAAGCCGAGCCACATGGTGGGGCTAGTCGCCTTGTGTGAGAGACACGAACCAGTGATTGGGTCAAGGAACTCTGGGGGGCAGCCTCCAAGATCAAGGGGCGTCGCCTTGGCTCCAGTAATGGCACCAATACCGGCCGAGTATGAAAGTCCGATCAAGGTCAAGAAGAGGCCAATGCCTGCACCACACGCAACTTTGATGCTGGCAGGAATGATGCGAGCTAACCATTGACGTATACCAGCAAGAGAGAGCGCAACGAAGATGAAGCCTTCGACGAAAACAGCAGTCATTGCGACACGGAAGTCGATGGGACCAGTGCCATGGAACCCTACGATCTGATATGCCAGGTACGCATTCAGGCCCATGGCTGGTGCGACTGCGACCGGAAGATTCGCAAAAAGACCCATGAGGAATGAACCCAGCGCTGCGATAGCAGCGGTAGCAGTGACGAAGTCGCGGTTGACTTCGAGGAGACAGAGAGAGTAGGCTTCGTCTTTGATGCATGTTGGGTCGACAGGATCGTTGCAGACACACGTAGCACCTGAGTCTGTAAGAACAGAGGCCTAGGAGCGACAATTTTGTTAGCAAAGCTGTACCACATTTTAACTACATGGATTACTCACATTGACGGCGATGATGTATGCCATGGTGAAAAAGGTTGTCAATCCAGCGCGTAGCTCAGTAGTAAACCTTGCATTCTTGATCTCGTTGGGCTTCGACAGTCAGTATTTTATGATGTATAGAAACCTCGAGGACGACGTACATGCCCTGACCCGTGAAGGTGGAAGTACCTGCCCACGAATGAAGCAGACACCACATCGTTGAGAGCAGCCTTGTTCCGTTCGATGAAACCCATGCTGAAAAACCAAAAACAAGACAATTGAGATGATAGAATTGTGTAGTACTAGGAGACCATCATCGCCCCAGTGTGACGGAGATCGATGCCCACATATACCTGCCGTGCTCAAAGAGAAAAATGCGGAGGTTACACCTAGTGCAGGGGGTAGAGCGGCGTAGTCCTGCTCGCGTCGTGTAAGTGCCCGGGACGATCCTGTAAGGAGTTCGCGGTAAGCCACAAAAGGCTTCCTCCGGGACCGGAGATGGAGTCTCGTTAAGCAAATGTGTGAGGCACTATAAAGCCTAAAATGTGCCGCTTCGCTAAGGCAGGCCAAACGGCCAAGTGTTGCAGTTTCATATTCACCTCCGAGCAGTCTTCGGTGAAATGCAACCGCCCATACACCATTGGAGAGTCGTCCGGCTTGGTCATGTCAAAAGCACTAAGACAGCTGTCGGATTCGGGATGTGGGCCGCGCCCAGTCTTCACTACCATTAGCACAGTAATTTAGACTGAGCTAGAAAGCGAGCGCCTGAGTCACGCAATCGTTGAGAGAGCGAAGTCGTGTGCCATCTACATTGTTCATCTTGCATCGACTCCTAAGCACCTCAATGGAGAGGAGTCAATAACTACCGAGGTTTACTGTATGCCGTGCCGTTCACAATCGAGTCTAGTTGTTACAGAATACCATTCCTCAGTTTCACTGGGTCCCAAGACCGATGGCGTATTGGTGGAAAAGTCGGACGCGGTTATATTCAGGGTCGAAAGGTACCTGATTGTCGGGTCATCTAAGAAGTTCTAGCGAGTCGTAGAAGTCCCAACGATGGCATTGACCCGCGATGCCTGCTCGTTCCAATGGTTGGTTTGCCCCTTCCCGAATTTCTCATGAAGGGGGACGGCAAGTGGTCGTCTAGTAGACGCTAAAAGTGGCTAGTAGCGCGCACCTTATGCGATCGAATTATTCATGAGCGTGTGTCAGTGCTGCGGTGGCAATAAAAAGTGACATGCTTGCACGACGGCATTGCTGGAATGTGCGGAACGAGCGAAGTTCTCGATACCGTAGACATCTAAGGCCCCTCTGGTTTGGGCGTCGTTTCCGAGTGTGTGGGTTAGGAAAGGTCACTTTGGTCGATCATCATCGGCAATGGTATCGATGGCGCTTTTCGCTAGGTTCGGCACTATTCTCGGCGGGAACCAACCGGACGTCCCTGGCCTGTCAGGCGACCAGCCACCACCTGCATGACTTGCGGCACACAACACGAAGCTACTTTGATCCGGCTAAAAACGCCAACCGGCTCAGTTGGCGAGATTGAGACTCCTTCCGGCGTTCAGGCTGGCCTAACATGTGGTACGTGTTGTGGTATGCTGCAGAGATGAACTGTTATGGAGTGACGATCCCCCACCTGGAGGCAATAGTGGCAGAGTATTGAGATTGTCGATATGTTTCCAACCTTTGACGTCCCTCCTCAACATGCCGAGACAGTAGGAGCTCGCAAAGCAAGAAGGGCGAGGCAAGACGATACTACCAGACGGTCGTTCTCGACAACTTCGCAGTCCTCTGGGAGCACGCACAGCAGCAAACGTCAAGACGCAACGAGCTCGTCAGACTCCAGATCAGGAGGGAAAAGTGGTCTCAGCAGCTGGTTTGGCAAGAGTAGTAAAAAAGGCGTCCAGGAGATTGCGCCGCTGTCGACATGTAAGGAGACGCAACGTCCAAAGGAGCTGGTGATGGAGCCGGACTCCGAACTAGAACTTGACCAAGGACCAGCACCACCCACTGCTCCCTTGGATGTACACGATCATGTATTTCCGAGACCCCCGTCACAGCGTTCTGAGCAGACATTTCGAACTCTGCACTCGCAACGCTTTCCACCCCCGTCTGGTGCGCTGCCCCCAACACCAGGGATGCTTAGCCCCGGCAGCATATCAGGTACGTGTACATTCTCTCCACAATACCTAAATACATGGGTTCCATTGCCGTGATTACGGTAATTAGTCCGCTAGAATATCAGCCGATTATGAAATCACGCAAGTAGCATGCTTACACATAGTGCAGACATGAAGTCACAGTATCCCACAATGTCCCGCGCTTCATCCAATCTATCCAGCGTCACCCATTCGCACAACAGTGTCTTCTCAGGTACTTCGGGCTACGAAACTGCTCCCTCGGAAGATGCTTTTGACGACCCTCGCCCTTCCAAAAATTCGTTCCGACCTCAACCGATTTCCCAAGCACCTTATTTCGAACCGGTCGAGCGTGGTTCGCGAACTGGGAGTAGACAGAGTGGTGAACGAGACCAAAGTGTCAAATCCGCTCACACTCCTTTCACCCGTGCGCTGGCTAAGATGGAAAGTGCTGGTACTCGCATCATGTCTGCCCGGTTGAGCGAAGAGTGGGATGGCCTGGATGACGACGAGAGCTTCCAAGAGATCATGTTTGAGAAGCGGTTGTGGGCTTTGACCGCCTATCAACGTTTGACGCAGAACAAGCCCTTACAATCACCTGCGCATGAAATACTCAGTAGCAGTCAGCCGGCGGATCAGAGGAGAGTACTTCAGATACATGGTTCTCTAGGTATGTTCATTTTCCAGCTCCGGCTCGCTCTAGACGTGTAGTGGTGCTAACTGCGTCAGCTGATGGATGGATGCTCGCACATCGTTACCCTGCAGTGACAGTGTATACACTCTCTTCCACAAAGACCCAACCAGCTACGACGTACCCTGCCCCTCTAAACCATCATTCTCTATACGTCCCTTCACTTTCGTCCCCGACGCCCTTTCCCGATAGTTATTTTGACGCCGTTATTTCGCGTTCCGTTTCCACTGTTCTTCGAAACGACGATTGGGCTCGGTCATTCTTTGACTGCATGCGTGTGCTCAAGCCAGGTGGGCAGATTGAGATGCTTTCAGTGGACGCTCATATGAGCTGCGAGGGACCCAAACTATCTTCATGGGTTGACGAGCATCTCTCCTGCAGGTTGGAGGCTTATGGGGTGAGCAAGCAGGCTTCAGACACTGTTCTCGACACCATGGAGATAGTAGGGTTCGAAAACATTCGCCGCGCTCGCATCGCGCTTCCAGCACATCCGCCTAAAGTAGCAGTTAAGGTGGCGCCATCTGCATCCCACACTTATGGTACTACTATTCCAGGACCTACGCCCCAAGATACTCTGGATACAACGAAGATGATGGCTTTTCTTGGTCGACATTTCTATCAGGATCTTTACAGCAGATTCATAAATATGGGGCAAGGTGACGAGTGGTTCTGGTCAAATAAGGAGATTCGCGATGAATGCGAAAGATACAAGACAAAGATGGTGCTGACAATTGCCTGTGGGCAAAAGTCCACTACTATGTGCAGTAGCGGAAGTTATCTGGAAGACTAGATCAGTGTTTAAACTAAACTGTACTTTCCTGAACTATGGAGAGGCCCTATTCCATTGCGTCGTAAGTGATATTAGCACTTGCCCTCAATTTTAGGCGAGCATGAGTTGCTGAGGCCGAGACTATCCCGTAAGCTTGGCCACCACTGAGCGAAGTTGTCCGGCACGTTATCTTACCACGTGACTTCTCCGAGGGAGAGACTGACGGATAAGCACCAAGTGAAGATGCGGTATACAAATAATCTAAGGAAGCGAGCTAGTACTAGAAAGTTCACGTTTGCACCTGCGGAGGGTTCGACTTACTTCTTTCCTTTCCATACCTACTCTCACTGGACCCACTTATCCAGGCACAAACACAATCACCTTTGTACCGCTTACATCGACCTTCCTCTTCATACTTGCCGAACTGACAACTCTCAACAATTCAACCTTTGAGCCACTATTCTAACTGTAGATTCTAATATCATCACAAACACCAGTTCATACCTCGCAATGGCTGCTTCTCAAATCAGCCATGGACAGATCGGCAAGATCATCGAAGGTACGTTTAAGCCTTTCTAGGAGTGTAGGTGAGACAGATACTGACGCCGTGTAGACATGGAAGAACTTCTACCTTCCGAAACCATCGATAGGGCAGACTACAAAAAGTGTCGCACAACCTACGGCGTACTGTCCACAACTTACAAGCGCGCAAACGACTCCAATACTCCAGAGAAGGAATACAAAGAGTTGCAGGAGCTCGAGAAGTGTCTCCGTCACCGTCTATCCAACCTTGATCCCACAAGAGGTCTTCCGCGCAAATTCCGGAGACCGCTCGACGACCTCAAAGCCGGTATTGACGGTGCTCTTGAGAATGGCGTATCAGTTGATTTTCTCATAGAAGGGCTGAAAGATGTTTTGAACGAGAACCCAGACGCCACACCTGCGCATAAGCCTGAGCCGAATAGATTGGTGCCTGAGAAACGCCTCAAGAAGGTGTTGGAGGAACTTCGTAACGAGAAGGACAAGAATCGAAAACTTAACGAAGAGAACAACCGTATCACACTGGAGCTCAAACAATACAATATGCGAGAGGAAGCAAATTCCCGTGAGCCGCCTTTAAAAAAACGTCGGGTTGATTAAATTGCTGACGACCCAGCCCAAACTGGTAGATGCGGAGGTGCGGGCTTCTAAGAAATCAAAAAAGGCCGATATCTTGCGTACCTTGTCATCTGACATGCCATCTATTCTGCCGCTTACTAAAATGAACCTAGGTTGGGTGAAATCGTCTTTGCTTAGAAAGAAAAAATAAGGGGGAAGTCAAGTTTCAGGACCTCGAGTAGACAACTAGTTCTGCCGCTGTCTAAACGCAAGCCCAGGCTAGGCAAAGTTGTTACTGAAAAGGAATGCAAAGTGTAAAAAGAAAATATCTAGATGTTGAGGCTGGTGGTGCAGGGGTCAAAGAATTTACTCTGGAAGTGCGTAGGCTGGGGTGATATTCTTTGAGAGCATTAGCATTATTGCATCGGCTGGAGTGTTTGTCTCACTTAACTCTTCTGTGACGACTTGGCTATGTGCTTGTTTTATAACTTCATGACGTTCCATAGTTTGTAAAGGCACGTTGTGAATCTCCTAGTACTTCTATCATGTACTACTGAGCGTAGGAAATGGGGAACGTCACGGTTGGTGCCCGCCATCCTTCCAAGATTGGTACAGGGCGCAGGCTTCCAGTCTACACCCAGATATACATTGCGTTCAATGACTTCTGGTGAACCTGCACCGTTAGGAGAATGCATATATCGTGAACGGCCTATTGCGATCAGCAGATGACGTATGACCACCCTTAGAAGTGGGGTTGCTATAAGGGGTTTAGCGCGTCGCGTCGCGTCTCATCTGAACCTCGGCGGGGTGTCAGACCAAACGAGACATTCCCCGAAGTCTTTACGTCTTTCGTACACCAGCCAGCAAAGAGCAACAACGAGTTGTTGATCTCATCGTAGCTGGCGAAAATGTCTTCTACACCGGATCCGCGGGCTGCGGGAAGTCAACCATACTGCGGGCATTTGTCAAAAAGCTGCAATCGCGCAACAAGAGGGTTCGTATATGTGCGCCGACGAACCTCACTGCCTTGAATGTCAATGGCATCACACTTTGGTACGACCTGAGGCCCCACATCTCTTTATGTATGATTGACACATGGTAGGTCTTACGCTGGCTGGATAGTACCCGACGTGAAGAAAGACTTGGACACCCTCAGAAATGATGCTCACAGGAAGCAAGTGTGGACTCGGATGAATAACACGGATGTTCTTGTAATTGATGAAATCAGCATGTGTGAGAACAACTTCTTTACTCGGTTGAACGAAGTAATGAAAGAAGCACGAGATTCAAGGCAACCCTTTGGTGGCGTTCAACTCGTGGTCACAGGAGATGTGAGTGTAGGGTTGACGTTGGAATCTGCAGAGGCTAATGCAGTATCTAGTTTTGCCAACTCGCCCAGTGAAGCCTTTCCAGAACTGCGTCAATTGCGGAAAACCGTTGAGGGAGGAGGATGACCTATATTATTGTGACAACCGCAACTGTCCCCAAAAGCGTTCAAGGACAAGGACAAATGGGCTTTCCGCAGTAGTGCATGGAAGGTAAGCTCGCGCGTTCATCTCATCAAACACCGACTGCCTATTGACCATGACAGGAGTGCAATTTCGTACAAGTAAACTTGACACAGATTTTCCGACAAAACGATCGCAAGTTTGTCAAGATTCTTCAGTCGATCAGAAGAAGTATGAAAGGTGCCGAGCCATGACGTGCCACTTATGCTGACAGTTTACAGACATAGATATTTCCGATGAGGATGCCGATACGCTCTTGAACCATGAGTTCGAAACAGAGGGAGCCGTGGAGATATACTCGCATCGTAAAGATGTGGATCGCATCAACAATGACTGCATCGATGCGATCCGATCCCGAGCTTACGAATTTCAGTGCAAGGACTACTTCAACTGGAAACCAGAGCATCGTAAGACGAACCCGGAGTTCAAGAAATACGAATTTAGGTACAAAGATGGTACCCTGAAAGAGCTGGTTAGACGCTTCCTTTTGCATGTTTGGCAGCCATGCTGACCTCGTATTCACAGGAGAAACATCGGTATGAGCCACTCCTACAGTTCAAAAAACATATGCGGGTCGTGTTACAACACAACCTAGACCCCGAGGCTGGTCTAGTAAACGGATCACAGGGCATGATTATAGGTTTCGAGAAGTATGACGAAAGCAGGCTGCCCCGGGCCCGTAAAGAAAGCGAAGGACGTGAAAGTGATGCACCATCAATCGTCGGTTCACATGCCTCGTACCAGCATTACGAGATCAGGAGATACGCCGAGGAAAACGACTATCAACCCTGGCCAATAGTGCAATTCGATGACGGGCAGATCAGGACCATCTACCCCGACTGTGCCACTAATGAGCTGGGCGATGCATCGCCTTTCAGTCTGCTCTCGAGGACTCAAATCCCACTCGTGGCAGGCTATGCCATTACTGTTCACAAGGCTCAGGGCATGACAATGGACAAGGTCAAGGTCAACCTGCAGAAGGCTTTTGAACCAAGTCACGTATACGTTGCTCGTACGTCACATTACTTTTGACCCATTGATATCAAGTTAACAGCAGACGCAGTCAGTAGAGCAAGGTCGTTGTACGGTCTGGAGGTTACGACTCTTCCACGGAAACGTTTTGGCGGTCAAGCGCCAGAGGTGAAAGAATTCCTGGATTCTTTTTCTTGATACGACCTGTTTGTTCCAGAGCTGGATATATGGCTCACATTTCGAAGCGTAGGCGTGTCTCTGAGTTTGTTGGTATTGATAGATTTGTTAGCGAAACTCGGTGCTTTCTTCGTTCTGTGTGTTTTGATAGTAATCAACATTCATTCTTCATCATGTACAGCCTCTTTTCAATGTGAGTTGTTTCTTTTAGACGCTAGTCGAACGGCAACCCTGACTGCACTTCCACGATGCGTGTCCCATGATAAAAGTGCTGGTTCTTTCGCAGGCAGCTCCGCCTTGGCACTCCTGAGTCTAACTGCCCCTCATCCCTCCAAGCCCGTAGTACCCAACACTGCGGTACACAAAACATGCACACGATAACCAAGCTAGGCAATATTTCAACCTGCTAACCCGGCCTTTTCCGCTCCTAGACCGCTCAGCCAATCATGTGCTGACCATGTTCCGCTGCCAAGCATCGCCGCTTCAAGAACGGTAGGCACATCTTTCCCCCACACTCCTTAGCCTCGGTTCGGCGATCCCGCTTGCATGTTGTGTACGTTCCCCGCAAAGTTATCCTTGTAGGGCCGTGATACGATCATCTTACAAATCATGTTTCACGTACAACGCGTGAACCGGGGGGAAGCTAGTATTGTCAAGGGGCACAGCTTAACATGCAGATGCTGAAGCCGGGAGAGGTATGCGTTGAAGATAGTTTCGTAATGGGAGAGCTTGATGGATTTGGTGTAAAAGACGACAAATACAACAAGAAACGTCACTTTAGCTTTCTCTGGACAAAGTATGAATGACCAGTATGCAAAACTCGTCTTACAAACATTATGGCTGTCACGTAATGATACATAGGTAGAAAGAAGGGGTATATATAGATTCAAGGTCACCTATGCAACAGGCAAACATTACATTTCAGTCAATGATGAAAAACATCGGCGACTGATAACCAGCTCGAAACGCACTTGGAATAATACATCGACCGTACACTGAACTCATGCAAAGACGAGTTTAGAAAATGCGGTGGAAGAAACGCTTCCAGGCGGGCCAAGTGGCAATCTCAGCACGTTCCTTGTTGATGAGGTCCCAGTCGAGCTCACGACGACCAGTGTCGACGTCCATCTGAGCAGTGCGGAGCCATCCTTGGCGCTTCCAGAAGTATCCAGCGATCCAGAAAGCAGCGACGACGAAGACAGCAAGGTATGCAGCGAAGAAGTCGGTGACAGTACCGAGCCTCACACCGATGGGAGAGACGGCAGTGTAGAACTTATGTCGATGTTAGTATGATCATAAGTAAATGATCTAGAAGTAGTCTTACCTGAGCGATCAAAACAATGATAATGATGGCGAGACCAAGCCATGAGCCGTAGACGCCACCAGCAGCTTTGAATGGAATCTCGTCCAGAGTGTGTCCGTGGTAAGCCCAAGCCTTGCGGAAGCGGATGTGAGCTAGGCAAATTGAGCCCCAGGTGAAGAGAGCAGCAAGACCAGACAGAGAGAGAAACCAGTTGAAGACAGTCACACCAGTGGAGGCCAAGTTCATGAAGGCGAGGGGACCCCACATAAGAATGAACATGACAGACCAAACAGGACGTCCAGCACGGTCGACGTAGGTGAACATCTTGGGAGCGTAACCCTGGTCGGCGAGGGCAGTAAGGGTACGGGAACCACCGTAGACACCAGAAACACCAATGGAGATGACGGAGATTAGGATGACAATGTTCATGAAGGTGTCGAATCCCTTCAGACCTGCGTTCTTGCCAGCAATGACAAAGGGCGAAGTGTTGGTATTAGAAGAAGAACCTAGTAGGCGATCGTCTGTGTGCTCGACGAGCAGTCCAACGAAGAAAAGACCGAGGATGTAGAACAGGGTGATACGCCAGAAAATCTGGCGAATGGCACCGGGAAGAGACTTGAGAGGATTCTTGGTCTCAGCGGCAGCGAGACCAACAAGTTCGGTACCGGAGAAGGAGAAAGCGGCGGTGACGAAGACGGCGCAGAATCCCTTGAAGCCGTTGGCGAAGGCGCCAGGGTTGTACCAAGTACGCGCTCCCCAGTATTCAGAGTACATGCCGTTGCTGGGTCCTCCACCGAGGACCAGAACCAAGGCAATAATCATGAAAACGACAGTGGCGCCAAGCTTGATGCAGGAAGACCAGAATTCTTCCTCGGCATATCCCAAAGTACCCCAGACATTGACCAAGCAGATGAATACCCAAAAGACGGTGATGAAGACTGCGACGTTGGTGTCCTTAGCGCCTTCCCAATATTGGACTGTTAGACCAGCGACGAGAAGTTCGAGGGGTAAGACAATGGCCCATTGGAAGACGTAGTTCCAGCCCATGGCAAAACCCCAGGATGGATCAATGAAGCGAGTGGAGTAGATGTAGAAACCACCGGAGACGGGGTACATAACAGCGAGTTCACCAAGAGCGTAGACTAGGAGTTGAGTTAGTGTTGGCTCAATCAAGAAGTTGGAAGTCTACGTACCGACGTTGAAGATCATGATACCGATGATTGAAAAGTCAATGAGGACAGAGCCAGGGCCCTGTGTAACTGTAAGTTGGTGCTCAAAAAGCGTTCATGTGTTGTGTAACTTACACCTTTGGCAAAGGCACCGCCAGAACCGACGAAGAAACCAGCACCGATGGAACCACCGATGGCGATCATGTGAAGATGGCGAGTCTTCATGGACTTGTCGAGGACGACCATGGGGCCCGTCTGGGGACGACGCTGGAAAGACTTCAAGTTGAGACCGTTACGGGTCATGAAATCTTCCTGGTCGCGCCATTCGGCCGCGTCCTCGCCCGAACTCTCGACAGTTGGGTGAGGGACGGCGATCTTCTCATCAGGCGGGAGAGCCTTTTCGTAGTCCATGATGAGCGGTTGGACAGGTCAGTGGTAAGGATAGGAAAGGCTGATGCAGAGGTAAGAGACCCTGGGACCGGCTGCTCTTTAATGGAAGATGTGGATCAGCGGAGGGGGAGGCAATCGACATTTATCCAGTCCACGTTGGAGATGGACTCACGGAACAAGCGACAGGGACCCCCGTCCATTGATGCACAAGACGCACGAGCCGACAGCTTGGCACCCCTCCATTACAGTGAAGGGCCAGGCTGAGGAATGATAGAGTGGCGCCGTGTTTGGTTGGCTGGTCGCACGCGACCAGAACAAGCGTTCGCCGCAAGCGGGTAGCGCTAGCAGGGACGGTGAATTGGCGCCCCGCGGCGGCTCTTGGGATTAGCTTGGGACCTCCCCGCAACAGCAAATCGGCCGGTGGCGTGGAGGGCTTGGTACGAGCCTCGAGGGGGCCCTTGGTGCCCTTTGGTCAGACGCGGTCGCTGGGCGGAGATTGGACCCAAAGAGGACTGATAACGAATGCGCGACTTGCGAGTACAGGCGAGGGACGAGTTTCGCAACGTTCTAGCACGCTTTCTAGAACGCCGGTAGCAGTGCTGGGCTCCCTTGGCTACCGCGGTTTTCTTCGGTTCCCAACGCCGCATTCCTTGCCAGCTGCCTCTACGGGCGAATCGAGGTTGGTGCAGCGCGAGCGTCTTATCTGCAGTTGGATGGCTGCGCTTACGAGGTGTATCTGGAGAAGCCCCTCACGTGCTCCACCTCCATGTGCACCTGCCTAGCCAGGCCTAGCGCCTTCGCCTCCGTCATCTCCGCCTCGGTTAGCCCGAGACGCGATGCCTATCCAACAATACTGTTTGTCAACCACTCCGTCGGTGGCGCTTCCAAGCCGCCCCAGTCTTTGCCCATCGCGAATACCGCGAATAGGCACCGCCAAGCCCTCGTGATTGCGGCGGGTGTTGTGTGTTATCGGGCGTAATGAGTACGGCAGTGTGTTGCGTTACATTGCCCATCTAACGTTGCTGCCATGCTAGCACGGCAATCCCTCGCTCGTTTCAGTTGCCTCGATAATTAGGCCCTTCTTCGCTCCACCACCCTCTTCGAGAAGGGACGTTATCAACGCGTGGGGGGTGAGACAGCCAAACCCTTTGCTTAAGAGGTGCGACGTCGCGCGTGTCTGACACCTCATGGCCAACGTGCCAGTCAACGGCAACGGCTCTCCGATCCACCGTGCTGATGGCCCCCGAGAAACCACAACACTTGCCCCAGGAATCGCTGCCAATTACGAGCCCGCGCTCGGCTACTTCCCCACTTGGCCTTAGTGCCGCAGGCCAATTTTGCTTGGAATTTCTTGAGTGTCTTGGAACCGTTCCGTATCGGACCAGTCGACAAGTCCATCACAACACCATGATCCGCCAGCCTGGCGACTGTATCCAGACCGGCAGAATTAAGGGTCCACTAGAATCCTTTATCGCAATATTGTCAAATTCAAATTGCAAACGTTCGCTGGTTTGCTGTTAGCGCTGCTCCACTGATAACCACCTGTCTGAGCGCCCTACCATAGTATGTTGGGGTGCTTTTCGATCCGTGTCTAGGACCACCCTGGGATCCACTGTCATCCACCGGCGTCTGCTTTGTCCTGATTCAGATTACCTCATCCCTCATCACGGCCACAGCCACGGCCACGGAGAGCAATGTCCGTCGCCTGGCATTCGTCAACCATGGCAAGTGTCACGACGGTATAACCCGTCGTCCCAGCGAAGCCAGTCTGCTGCGTTGTGTCTACAGTGTGCCTTGCGCTAGACTTTCTGACCGACTTTCTCGCCGCATAAGCGGCCGTGACACAGTACGACATGCCGCTTGCACCGAGTTGGCGGTTTTCTCTTACGATATCGCCGAGAATTGCGCCTGCACCCGCTTGTACACGCCTTTATCACGCTGGACCCTGAAGTTTGCGCAAGGTCTTGTCGCAAATATCGTGTCCAACCGTGCCCAGCAGTCGTGCTGTTTCTTCATGCTGACGATTTTTCATGTTGACGATTCAGTACCAACAGCCTATCAACTCTACCCCTCAGTCTACAACCAAAACTCTATTCAGCGACACGACAAGTTCAACGTCATTGATGCGAACAAGCTGTCGCGATGCGATCATTCACGATGCCTCCCACAGACTGATCTGCGCACTGAAGAAAAGCCATCTTCTGACACTCTTACGTCAATTATGTTCCGACTCTGCCGTGGTTCTCAACACTCTCTCCGCTAGCCCGTCAGCATCCTGTTGCCACTATCTAGCACCAATCTCAATATCTGCGCCAAGTGAGTCTACGTCACTCGAACCATGGAAAGTTTCCGGTCCACTTGGAGTTTGCATGCAACTGAGATCTCAGCGATTTGTTCATCCATCGAGTTCGACATGTCAGAACTTTTTTCTTTCTCAAGATGGCGCTCATTTTACTCCCTAGATAACGCAACAACAGCTCAGGTAAACACTAGTCTCGAGATATCAGGCTTTGAAGCCAAGAGATTTTCATGCGATCCCACTCAGTACTGTTCTATTCTCTCCTTTGACTTCTCGGTCCTCTCTGCCACCAACCAGCCGTCTCCACATTCCCTTTATCGTCCATCTATACCTCTCTCCACCATGCTTCTCAAGCCCTAAATAGCTATCCATCTCCCTCTGCCTTTTCAGGAATAGCGATTGATAGAATTCCAATCTCATCATCTCCCGCATTCTCACTACACTAGCCACACTCCCCTTTCTCTCTGCAATGTTTTTCACAACATCGTACACGGAGGGCTTCCTCTTCCGTGCCGGACATAGAGGTGGTGTCCGTGGAAATAGGAAGCACGGGGACAGCACTGGAGATGTTGGTGGATGTGGAGAGGCTGGTAGAAGAAACGTTGCTTTGGTTGGTGTGGGCGTGGCCGATTTCAGGAGCTCCTAGCTTCGATGG
>JAESFQ010000357.1_pt1 | contig 16495 bp, 12 predicted proteins | sample 9269431 | NCBI WGS metagenome assembly JAESFQ01 (sample SAMN14502588, study PRJNA617103) | algae metagenome | isolation source: Plectolyngbya sp. WJT66-NPBG17 and co-occurring heterotrophs from well... | place: USA: Mojave Desert, Joshua Tree National Park, California | collected 2006-08-06
GCATCCTGGATGTTGGTTGCCCCCATGGTGGCCGCTCACAGTGTCGCGCCGCCTGGGTGCATGTCCCGAGTAGAGGCAGCTGGTGGGGTAGCAGATGTGCTTATGCGCGCAGCATCATGGCAGCGACTGTGCGACACCTATTGTGAAAGGGCGATCCCGTGACCAGGCCTGGAGGCTCACAAGTTGCGGAGTCGTGACGGGAGAGCGCGTCGCGACAGGGTTTGGGGTCCGTGCGCACTCGCGTTCTGCGAAAGTCAATCAAGCTCTCTCTCCATTGTTGAGAAAACACCAGCCAAACGCGAGACAAGACACGCACCCACCGCCGCCATTTCCCCGGCGCATAATGCGCACGACGACCTCACGACGCTCCCATGGCTGAAGAAGACAGCCTCGCCGCCCTCCAGGGCCTACACCGCGACTTGTGCGCCCACATCGACCTGCAGCTGCCAGTACTGGAGAGGCTGCTGCAGAACCTAGAGGCGCATCTTGAAGAGCTCAAGACGCTTTTGGACAAGAAACCGAAGAACGATGCAAGCAGGCAAGCGCTGAGTTCTGGTATTACATAAGTACATATCCAGATAGAAGGCTGCTAACAGCGCCAGGCAAGATCAAGATTGATGACAACGAGTACGAAGTCAATGATGACTTCAGGCAGCAGACGCTCGAACTGGCCGACGCCCTAAATCTCGACGAGCTAGACGCAGCTGCTCTCTTCCTGGGCGCCCAAAGCGAGGCCCAGGAGCTAGACCGGTCGCAGCTCCAGACAGCCGTGATCCGCTTCCACCGCCGCCGCGAATACGTCCTCCTCTGTGTGCGCATCCTGATGAAGACTGCACTGGACAATGGCGACGCTGAAGTCGAGGGACTGCCCGTCTTGCAGGAGGCCGCCCAGATGATAGTTGGCGTACACGGCACCACGAATCTGATGAATGCATATGGCTTCTGGACCAAATGCTTGACAAGCATGGAAGCGGTGGAGAAGTGGCTGCAGTTTATCGCGGAGCGTGTCCAGAGCACCCAGGTTGTTGGCCAAGTGCCTCTTCCCGGCTTCGTCGAGATTATGGACTTCCAACGTCAGAGCCTCACACGACAGCACGAGAACCTGGCCGCGATATGCACGCACATGATCAAACCCGGATACGTCAACCTCGACAACTACAAGGCGCTGCTCACCCGCGCCAAGTCTCTTGACCGACACGACCTCATCACTATACACTACGTTCCCATCATCCTGCGACTCACATCCTGGGTCGCATCCGAGAGCAACAACGTCATGTTGAGGGAAGCGCGCGCGCTTCACGACTCGCTTATGGCTGGACGGGACAGCGACGGCTGGGTGCTGAGAAACCTGCACTCGGCGACATTGGCGTGGTGGTTGGCAGAGTACAGTGGGCGATACATGGACCCCAATACTCAGGACCCTGCTCTGCAGGGCATCAACTTTGACGAGGAAGCCAACACCCGATCCGACATGTTCCTGAAAGCACTTGGTGACGGCGCATTCCATTTCATGCTATCGGTCAGTCAAGATGTGCGCCCCACGCGCTGGTACGACCCTCAGAAGACGAGCATGTTGTCAACGCTGCTGCAAGACACCGCCGTTTTGAGCAGAGATTCACCACAGCCTGACGACTTTTTCAAAGAGCTTCTTATGGAGCAACTGCAGACATTTGTCGACTCGTTCATTACTCACATGCCAGACACCCTACGGAAACTAAAGGCCGAGGAAGACGATCAGCGACGACGACTACAACTTCACTTTCAACGCTCGACCGGAGAGTATCCACTTCATCTTGAACGCTTCATGGTCATTGTCGCATACGCTTTTGACGGATTCCCAGATGCCGCAGAAGACTTCTGGAGTGACAAGGAGAGTAACCTCTATGGCTTCCTGCAGTGGGCAGCCAAGCGTCAACCCACTCCCCGGATAGCCATGTTCTGCGAGATGTTACGAGCCATCGGTTCTGGAGAGGCAAACGCCGAAGCGGCGCATCGCTTCTTGCTCGAAGAGGGAGCGTCTGCTTCTGGAAAGATTCGTCGAACCAGTTCGCTCAGCTACACCACCATCTTCAACGAGTTGCGTGAGTTTGAGAACGACATCCACGAGCCAAAAAAGCCAATCCAGAGCGGGGTATATGCCCCAACGACGAATCCAATCGATCAGATCGTCGAGCCGGAAAGCGCAACTATGCTGGAAAGCTACTTGAGACTCATTGCACACATTTGTCGGCAAAGCTCTTCTGCACGCATGTGGATACTCGATCTCAAGGAGTATCATTTTGCTGGCATCTGCTTTGGCCTGTGCACTGACAAAGTTGAGAGTGGGCTTCGCGCAGCCGCGTATGACGCCCTGTCGGCTCTGCTTGTGGGCAAGGACTTTGTGCGCGCAGATGCTATGTGGGCTCTCCTGGACGAGTGGACCGTCAACGGCTTCTATACTGGATCTCGACAAAACAATGCCTTGGGGGCTACACCGAGAGACGACTTGTGGCCTACGCTGGCCGACGGATACGACGAATCAATTGCCCTAGTTCGTTTCCTCCACTCGCTCGTTGAGCCATATCCAGAGAACGAAGGCCTCAATGACAGCCTGCCATTTCCCGAGGGCCTGGGATCGTCGCGCAGGATGCCCGGTATTGAAAGCTACATTGACTTTGTCATGCAGCAGGTATTTGCCGAACGTTCCCTCGACGTGCTTGATCCACTACAACGCAACGTCATGCAGTGGACATGCTTACGCTTCATGGTAACGTGTCTTTCCACCTTCAATGAGAATCTTGTCGTCTTCGCAAACAAGTCTAGCATACCTGTTGATTCGGTCATTGACCCCACATCACTTGCTGTCTACGTTGCGCTTCACCCATTTGCACGCGTTATGGAATGGCTCTTCAACGACAAGGTTTTGAAGGCTCTTTTCGTTGCTTCGCACCACGACGTGACCGAGGTTGATGCTGCTCCGTCCGACTCACCATTGGTCCAATCCTTGATGTTGAGCATTGAGGTAATGGATCTGGTGATGAAGCTCCAAGCGACCTACTTGGATATTGTCAAGCCAGTCCTCAAGCAACAAACTTCGTTCCACCATTCTCCCGTGTCGAACTTGTCGCTCGCCTCTTTCGAAGACGCGATATTGAATAACTTACAGATTATCGTCGATCTCGGACTCTACTGTGGTACCGGTCATGAAGCTCTGACTATTGCCTCGCTTCAGCTATTAGAGAAAATGGCTTCGTCGCGGAAACTCGCAGTTTCCCCTGCGGGCTTCGGACAACGATCAGGGCGAAGTAAGATTGTCGGCATACTGGAGAAAGATAATGAAGCAGAGCGCATCGGTCGATCGCTCTCAGGCTTGATGCGGTTCAGCGCCGAAGAGCTTGAAGCTGGCGAGGACGCATCCGGATACATTGTCAAGCTCCGTGTGTTGGACTTTTTGAATAGCTGTCTGGCTGCCGTCTCGCTCCGGCCTACGATAGCGCACATCCTTCTCGGCTTCTCATGTGGCCCCAATACTGTTCGCATTGCCGAAGACAGCCTGTGGTCAAACGGCCAGGCCTTATTCCATAGCATACTTCTTCTCGGGGTCCAGTATCCTGACAATGACGGTGAGCAGTTCATAGCTTGGCGGTCTGCTCTGAAAACTCGATGCTGGGATGTCTTACAAAAGCTCTGGCGATCCCCACTGACGAGTGCCATTGTTATGGAGGAGCTTCGCGACAACGAGTTGCTGTTCATCGAAGCACCTCAGTTGGCTCCTATCACACTTGATATACCCTGGGAAGGATTATCCCTTGCGCAAGGACTCGAGGTTGCGCCCAGCGATTACTCTGCCTTCTTCTCAGGACCATCAGCGCTCGCTCTCCAAAGCTTTCTTCAAAGACGTGCCGCTTTTCTCGATTACGAGTCAAGAGAATTACGTTTGACAGTCAAAGAGAGCATGCCCACTATGAAATCCAGGATCCAATCTGTCCTCCTCGGTACTACTATACGGCCTGGCGAGGACGCAACGCCAAACCCCAACATCTTCGACCTATTCGACTTCATCGAGTTGACCTATCCCGAGCGCGCTCTGCCGGATCAACACAAGTTCTTCGAAGGCGTGAATCTGACTTCATGTCAAGAAGAGAAGGAGGGTAGCACCCTGTACTCTTTGCCACTCCTGGAACAAGTCATCCGTCTCAAGATGAAGTATTGGAGAAAGGAAAATGTGTTCCAAGACCAGGAGCAAGAGGAACAGCTTGTGGAACAGGCCGAACTGCTCATGGCTATATTCGTCGACTGGAATCGTCGCACACAACTTCTCCGCTACCACAAGGACATTCTTCAGTCCTGGGTACAAGTCGTCATGGTTGCGGTACACAGCTGTGACTTTGAGAATGGTGCGCGAAGTTCCTTCATCATGCAGACGCTGCAGGTCATCCTGCCTAAACTTGAGCAGTCATATGCCTCCGACATCTTTACCGCTCTACAACTTGCCAGTCTAGCTGAGGCTCTCATTCAAAAAGTGGACTTTGACTCGACTGCATTTGACAAAACGGGCGACTTTGCCAACGATCGACTGTCTCAACTGTTCCGCGCTGCGCTCGTTGGTATCTACAGCCCAGTGTCAACAGCCGAACTGCGAGAGTACTGCTACCAGATTTGCTTCCGCTATATCCAAGGTACATTCAACAAAGCGACTCCGAACACTCTGCTTGGTCGCCATACCCTTGGAGCCATCAAGAACTGCGGCAGCAATATGCTCGAGGTAATTTGCGACGACGCCTACAGTGGGCAAGGAACATGCAAGGTGTCCGCCTTACTCTTGCTCAACGCATTTGTAGCAGCAGCAACCCGCCAGTCATCAAAATACATTCTAGACAGCTTTGTCTCACTAAACTTTGTCGGCGTCCTCGTCGACAACATCAAACATATCCCCGAGGAACTGCGTGCCGCCGCTGCACCACAAGTATCCGTACTACTCTCCTACTACGACGCCAGCCTCGCTCTCCTCCTCCGCGTATGTCAGTCCCGCCTCGGTGCCGCCCACGTCCTTAACGCCGGTCTTTTCCCCGCCATCCGCGACTCTCAGCTCTTCTCCATAGATCCAGACATTGGTCTCGAATTCGACGACCCTAACGCGCTGCGCAAGTACTACGACCTCATGCTCGCCGTCCTACGTGTCATCAACGCAGCAGTCATTGCACGAGGGCGGCAAAACGACCAAACAGTCTTCCAGGCCCGCGAGTTCTTAAAGGAGAATAGGCATAGCATGGTCAGCATCTTTAAGAGGAGTGTCAATGTGGGTGTGGGCAGGGGTGAGGAGCTACAGCAGGATATCGTGGATTTGGTGGATTGCTGGACCGTTTTGGTGGATGTTACGGGGTTCTTGCAGGTAAGATATCTTTTCAAGGAAGAAAGTGAGAGTCATGATGCTAATGATTTGCAGTATGAAGATCAGTCGAGTGTGAAGAAAGCGAGACCGAACATGTTCTCATGATGGACGTCACGCGCGGATGTAGTCTAGCCTAGAGGAGGAATAGGGCGTTTGAACGTCAAGCCAAAGCGTTGGAACATGTACTTGGTAGAAAGTGTGATTGAGCTAGTGATTTTGTCGGGGTCGTCAACTCAAAAATCTTGACACGTTTTGATTGTGTCGGCTTGTAACGTACAAGAATGCGCGTTGTGTTCGATTTATACCTAATCCTCGTAGCCTACCAGGGAGGTAGGCACCCACTAACATTTTCCACTCGTAGAGACATCTAGCCCAACAGCAGCGGAGACTTGTAGACAACGTTCATGTTTTGCGTGCAACTACCAAATTTAAGGTCCGAGAAGTCTTCATCGGGTAATGAATTTGGCGTTTGGGTCTTACTCAGCCCCGCGTAGCTTCCGGAGCTTGTCGAGTTCTTGTTCGCGAACCTCGGACGTCGCATCATTGCCCTCCACTTCAAGTGATGTGTGAATCGGTGATGTCTGATCTCACACTCGGGCGTGTAATCAGATGCATGTGCTGGCTGGCGCGAAAGAGAACAAGGCAGCAGTTCTAGCTATGGGCGCTTACTCTTCAATGTCGTAAGTATGGTTACTGCTAGTTTCGTTCCATGAAAGTTTGCTATTCGCGCCAAGCTTTACGTGGCCTCAACCGCAAGCTATGTATATATACCTCTTGCCTTTCTCACCGTTTCAAGTCATAACTTCGTCACCAAACATTTGCGCAGCTCGCCGCTTCATCGGCACCACTTTGTCCATGCGATCGGCTACCTGCGACCGCCGCAACTAAGGATCTTCACCCGTCCCAGTGATCCGACATTGGCACATTCAAAAATGTCGGCTTTCCTACAACTTCCACGCGAGCTGCGGGATATTATCTACGGTTACTACCTTCACTGCGATGGTGGTTATGTCTATCATGCAGAATCTCAAAGGTTCAGGCAACCGAACGGGGACGCGGTTTGCCACGCGCTTGCCCTTACCTGTCGACAGATCGCGTCCGAATTAGACGGTCTAGCCTTCCAGTTAAACTCCATCACCTTCTCGGCTACCCGTTCGACTTCCACCCAAATGCAAGCGGCCTTTCATCACAATTTCAATTTCATGCACAAGTTCTCAAAGAAATTCTTGCTCAAGCAGATAGCTCCTAAGCTATTCACACACGAGATGGCGCAGGTTGCCGCCAAAGCATACCCAGAGTTCGCTCCAATCGTCAATTTCTGGATGACGCAAGGGGATATGGAAACACTCTGGCAGTGGGATCATAGTTTCGGCGAAGCCATGTCCGTCTGGGAAGATTTTGTACAACACATTCTGGATCTGATATCTGAGCACCCCGCCTATGTCGAAACTGTCAAAGCTTTACCGAAGAATGCTCGGGGCGTCGAAAGAGGCCGCGATCCGTTGCAGCTGAAGGACCTACACCTCTATCCTTGGGTCATTGCCGATCTCCCGGAGCTCATACGTCTGTCGGACGTCATACTTGAAGATTCTAGCACATCATATTACTACAAGAGCATATGCTATACCTACTATGGTATCAGGCATAAGTAATGTACAGTGGGGCACTAGTTCGGCGCCACTTCGGAAAACACTAAACCTCTTCTTTCTTAGAGATCTGCTATATAGGCGCTAGAGGACTTATTCCTAGCTTCGCAGTATTGTAAAAGAAGCCTAGGACTCTATTATACTTAAATACCTTGCCTCTATAGTAAATAGTATAGAAGAGAGGTGTAAGGCTGTGTTGGCTGCCCAGGGCGGCTATACTAAATACTGAATAAACCATCTCAACTTGTACTAGTTGAAATCAGCCCCTGTTTGCCCCACTGTACATTACTTATGCCTGATACCATAGTACTCCGCAGCTGCTATAGCATTGCGATTCCTTGACTCATGTAGCGCATCAATCCGCGCTTCTGTTCGGAAAATTATACTTGAAGAAGACCATGTGTCGGTAGCGCAACCTGAAAGCCACGGTCGTGGTTTTATCCCCTTATGCCAAGAGAATACTTCACTCCATGTTGAACGCCGTGTTAGTCTGTGGAGAACGGTTTTCCCAGTCTGCTCCCGCGATCACTTAAAGTACATAACTGGAGCTGAGTACAATGTGGGCAGTAGCGGCACCCAGAACGACCGTCTGCTTGCCGCAGACGTAACATGGTCGGTGGGCAACTGGATAGTTGAGGCGATGACCTTGCCTTCGCTAGGAATGCCCAGTGGTTCCTACTCGTTACTATTAGATGGTAACCCCTGACTAGAGCACACAGCCACAGTGTTTCGTATAGTGCAGCGCGATGCCAGCTGGCATGCAGCGATGGATACGTGTTACTCCCGCAGTCTGTTGCCAACACCGTCTTGGATGCATCGACGGCGTCACCCTAGCTTCACATATCAAGGCCTCCCCGACGTTATCCGCACTCTCTCTACTGAGGGAGCTCTCATCCGATGTAACTTCAATCCTGGCCCGGTTTACGTTGTCGACGAAATGTTAGAAGAGCACCGCGAGTGGTTTTTAGACGATTGGGAACGCAACTGGTCAAAGCACAAGCCTCGCGAATTCCAGACTGAACCGCCGTTACCGCCATGGCACGTTCTTCGCTGGCAACAGGTTTTGCCTTAAGTTTATGCAACGATATGCAGCCAAAGCCTGGCCATTCGCATTGACAAACTTGTGTTACAATGACACACAGCCTCGATAATCAGCAGATCATATTGCATTGCAACGCGACCAACTCACAGTTGTGATTTATGAGTCGACTTTATCTCCAAGACCCCCGGCAAAAAGTCATATCGTAGCCCTTGAGCGAAGGCCTTCCAAGTTGTTTTCCACTTCTGTCCGGTACCATTCTCAGCATAGCTTGAAAAAGATACGTTGGGGCCGTGGTTAGGGGTTTTTATGAGCCGAGCGAACCGAAACTTAGATCCGTTTTTATAGCCGGTACCCTCGATAGCTTGCAAGCTGCAACCAGCGGAGATCACGACATGCGTCGTTACGCTTATTTTAAACTTTTTGCGTCCAAAGCTTCTGATAAGACATGTAATCTTATCTTACGACCTCTTTGTCACTGGTAAAGGCTATACCAGACTTGGACTCCTCTTTTGATGATACCCAGACTTGCCAATACATTCTTGTCAATGCATAATGCGGTACCTCCCGCGTTGAAAAATTTCCAAAGGCCACCTTGCTCGTGCTTCTTGTGGTTCCGTGGTTGACTAACGTTGCGCGACCGACCAGGCAACACTGCCACGTATTTCACATCCTCACGTCAAACACTAACTTACAAAGCCTCCGTCGAGTCAACACGGCATGTAAAGCTGCTCAGTCTCATCCTCTCCCCTTGCCTACCCCAGCCAAGCTTATCAATGGTACCACATGCAGGTATCCAACGTGCCGACGGTCGCCCTTTGAACGCGCACGTGACCACCATCGGCCCTACCCCGTTGCCTGCCTTTCTCCGCCTACCGCGCGAACTACGCGACATCATCTACGAACAGTATGTCTACGAAGACGGCGGCTACGTATACAATCCTGAAACAGATAAATTTGCAAACACGGATGGCTCGCCGATTACCCTGTCGTTAAGCCTTGTCTGTCGGCAGCTCGCATCGGAGCTTAAGGGTGTCGCATTCCGGTGCAACACTCTCACTTTTAGGACCTCGTTTTCAGAAAAGTCACGAGAAGACGCTGGGATGCATCATGCTATCGTCACGAAAATTGCATGGCGGAAGAAGGAAGCAGTACGGATATTCGCTCCGCGATTGTTTACTTCCGAGATGGCCAGAGTGGCGACAAATGCCCATCCACAGTTCTCACCGGTTCTTGACGGCTGGAGTATGAGGTCTCAACCTGAACTTGAGGTTCTGACCAAGCAAGATGTATACTGCGGTGAGGCTCCTTCGATGTGGCGCGACTGCCTTGACACTGTACTGCGTCAGATTTCGAGACATTCGGATTTCAATACGACTTTGCTAGAGGAAAGCAGGACCAGGCCACGGCGTTGGATTCCGGACAATGATAACCAGATGTCAAGGCTGATCGAAGCAAATCCGACACCCTGGCGTATACTCGACAGGGCTGAACGCGATGAGTTAGCAGTTGTCGCCCAAGCAGAACCAAAATATCCGCACTATAAAGAACGAACGAAATACACATATTCAGCCGCTTCTTTAGCACTTCGCTTTCTTAAGTTACTTCCTGACTCAGACCTCAAGGCTATTCGCAACATCAAACTGCTGGAGGAGCATGAGAGTGTAGCACATTCGGAATGTCACGGGCGGGGGTTTATTGAGATATGTCGGCAATATCCAAAGATCTGCATTCAACGCTTCGCCAATCTTTGGAAGACCGTTTTTCCCGTTTCACTCGTCAGTAGACTCGACTATAGCTCGTTTAACGAGGATGGAGTAGACGGTTCTATGTTTAGCAGGGATCGATTAGCTGCCAACGACATTACCTATGCAGTGGGTAAATGGTTGACAGAAGCTTCCATTCTGCCCCTACTTGGGATGCCACATGGCCGCTTCACGCTTATCCTTGATGGCAAGCCGACTCCTAATTACATGACCAAAATCTTCGAAGTAGTGCAACGAGATATGGCTTTTCAAGACGCACTCGATGCTGCATATACTTCCGGCTCGCTGCCCTCGCCAACATGGCTCAACCGAAGGCTTCAGACCGGTTACATGTTTGAACGCCTCCCAGACATCATCCGGTCGCTCTCTATCGATAGCCTCCTGGTACGCTGCAGTTTCGACCCTGGCCAAGCTCATGACGTTGGAGAAATGGTGGAAAAGCGTCATGGGTGGAGCCTACGCGACTGGAAAGAGTCGTGGGACAGAAATTCTCCACGCAAGTACCAAACTGAAGCTCCACTACCTCCATGGCACGAGCTACGATGGCAGTATGTCATAGTTTGAAGGCCAAGTACGCAATTGAGATGATCTCGAGCCTCCAGATCGTCCAAGGCTGCCCAAGATCAGGAAATACGGAAGCTCTATTAGAGACAAGAAGACCAAAGACCTTGCCACTGGCAGCGACAGTGGCAGCTCCAGAGTTGGAGGAAGCCTCAGGGCCAATATCACGACAACATGGACTTGGCCAAGCCATGTGTGGACAGGATCGAGGTGAGGGGTATGATGCAGGTATCCACAACCATGGTCTGGGTCAAAGGGCACAACAATGATCTAGGGAATGAGGCGGCTGATGAAGTAGCAGGGATAGGAACTAGGTAGACTTACTCCAACGTTGGCAAAACGGAAGACGAGTGTTAACGAACAAATAGGCAAGCCTATTATGAGTTGTACAGAATCCACTATAAGTCGAGCGTGAACCGACTGCTACCGCAGAAGCGGCCAGGTCATCCAGACTTTGTTCGTGGGAAGAAGGTGGTGAGGAACACCTTGTGGAGTTGACACCTAAAGAGGCGAAAGCTCAACGTTTCGCTCTGCAATGGGGCAAGGCGGTCAAAGACAAGGTGGTCAAGAAGATGGTCATGAACGACAAGGTCACGTCGGGCAGGATCACTAAGAACAGGGGAGCTCATAAAAGACTGCAAAGGATGAAAAGCAATGAGAACGTTTCATCGTATGAGCCTCGGCCTAGCACTGAAGTACATGATATCTATTGGTGCTTGTTAAGTATGTGAAGTGATGCGCATATCTAGTTGTCGGCTCACTGGCATGCACACTTTGGCCTACAGCCCCGGCCAATGGGTTGTGCCCCCCCTTTGTTATAGTCCTTAAGGAAAAGAGATGGGTAGGCGGGACGCCAATTGAATTTAGAGACATACTTTGTGATGTCCAAGGCAGGTTACATTCTAGAGTCAAAAACACTCAAATAACATTGCGGTCCTGCCCCGCACCAAAACAACATGAGCAAATACTTCTTCCAGTGCGATGTATGAACGCGAATCAAACACGTATCACAGTTTTCTAGTTTGCACTCGCAGCGCAGGCCCATAATCGGCTGCCTGGAGAGCGCGGGGGTCGTACCTAGGCACTGTGGTTTGTAGTGCCCTACTCAAGCTGCTCTTACGTGGCTTCAATATTGCCCATAAAGGTCGGTCTTCGTCCTCTCACTCTCTGTCCTGAAACCGCTTCTCAACAGTCTCAACTTGCGATCATCCATCTTCACAGCGAAACGCCTTTACGCGATCGTCTGGTAGTCGCCCAAAATGACCGCGACCTCGGCAACGGACGACCCGACTGGCCACCTTCAACCGCCCACATTATCACCTCTTCTTCAACTGCCCCGCGAGTTGCGCGACGAAACTTATAATTATTATTTCCAGGCCAACGATAACTTCACCTACGACTTCGTAACCAATAAGCTTAAGCAAGCTGATGGCTTGTCCATCCCTCTCTCGCTGACCCTCGTCTGCCGACAGATTCATGAGGAGGTGCAGGGGCTTGCCCTTACACTGAACACGATCGTGTTCACAACGTCTTTCGATGAAACAACACGAGAGAGTGCAGCACTCTTCATCGCCGAGGACCGCGTGTTTGCTATAGTCAACGACCTAGCACCACAGCTACTCAGCAAAGAAATGGCACAGATTGTGGCCAAATTATATCCTCAATTCGCGCCGATTCTTAACAATTGGCAACCACAAGGGAGGATCAGTCACTTTCAACTGCCGAAGATAACATGGGGTGAACCACCATCAATATGGCGCGATTTCATACACCTGGTCCTCAGCCTTATTGCCCAAGACCCCCACTTCATGGAGCTATCGCACGTCGCACGGGGTGGTTTCAACGGCTACAATGGTGATGAAGCGTTGAAATTGGTCGGGACATGTACCCAGCCGTGGCTCATACCGTCGGCTACCGAACTTGAGGAGATGGTTAATACGGCACAAGCTGAGCTCAGGCTCCCTTGCTACTCTCCAACTACGAGGTACACATGTTCCGCAGCTTCTTCAGCTATTCGGTTCCTCCGGTCGATCTCCCGCACTACACGCGCAGCTATACGCAACATACAGGTGCTAGAAGATCGGGAGTGCGTAGCTTCCCCAGAATGTCATGGTAGAGGCTTTGTCCCGTTCTGTCAGGAAAATCCAAAACTCAGACTTACCCATACGGTCAACCTCTGGAAGAACGCTTTTCCTGTGTATTGTAGTCGGATGCTGTGGACCGAGATCGTCTGCCTGCTGGAGGTATCACCAAATCAATCGGAACCTGGTTGATAGAGGCGTCGGCATTACTGTCGTTGAAAATGCCTAGCAGCTGTTACACTCTTGTTCTTGACGGTTCTCCGAATATTGAACACACTTCTGAAGTGTTCCGTGTCGTCCAGCGAGATATTGCATGGCAGTCTGCACTTGATGCATGCTACGCTCGTAGACTGTTACCCGAATTATCTTGGCAAGAACGTCGCTGTCGCAAAGGATATATATATGAAGGTCTTCCAGATGTGGTACGAAGCCTCTCTACGAGCAGCCCGCTTATTCGAACCAACTTTGATCCTGGGTTACCGGTGGATATCGAGGATTTGCTCGAAGAGCATCAAGGATGGTCTTTGGAAGAGTGGGAGGAACGCTGGGCAGAACACGAGCCACGAGAGTTCCAGACCAAAGCTCCCTTGCCCCTGTGGCAAATACTTCGATGGCAATATGCCGTACTCTAAGCCTCGGTATAGTGAGCAAATAGCATAATAATAGACGCTCGAGGTAGGTTGGGCTGTCGTGCAGTGCTCAATGTCACATACCATCCAGGTCACTCCACAAATATCATCACGATGACTCTGGCCTTCGTGATTGGATGGTAGACGCACAATTCCCATCCAGGCCGCAGTAATTTGTGTAAAGTCGCATCATTGCATCATCATCATCTCATTCCTCTTGGCAACGCGGTATATGATGTAGACACAACGAACATGCTTCATACATCTTCATTGGCCTCGTCAATGACAAAGACTTGCTCACTACCACCTGCGTTGTGCAAGCGTATGGACAATGCTCTTTAGAGACGGGCGAGCAGAGACTTTGCCTACCGGAACGCTGGTTGTTGCTAGGGGCGCACTAGACCACTCAGTATCTAGTCGAAGGGGCAGACATCTGGAGTGCTGCGTCGCGTTAATGTCAGGGAGCGCATCGGCTGGCGCTTCGGATTCCGTTTCGCGATCATACTCGGTCACATCCTCCATAACCTCAACTGCATACCTCGCTGATGCTCGTCCTGGAGATTCTAATTGATTTAGTGATGATACATGCCCTCTATCCGAATGTTCGTATGTAGTCTATACTTCCAGCAAGCTCTTTACCTCCTTGACCATCAATCGATCCTCAGCAGCCTTCGCTTCAACCTTCCCGATCGTACCCGCAGCATCCATAACCTTCCAAGTATCTCTTAGCTCGCCATGCATATCAGCTGCATAAACCAACCAGCCAACGCATATGACACTCATCTTCTGGTTCTCGCTCCACTGCTCTTCCGTACCAATGTTCTCCAGCAGCGAAGCCAGTAGCTCGCCTTGCTCCGCTTCCGGTAGCTCTGCCTCCGAGGACAACGAGTGTGACGGGTTTGCGCTATGCTTCTTCATGCGTACTTGATGGTTAGATGATGTCATGTTCATTGCTAGGCTTAGAGCAGAGGCTTTAAGTGCGGGGTGTTTCTCGTCCAGGAGGGCTGTCGTCAAGACAGAGATCAGCGTGGACGAGAGTGGTGGAGAGAGTAGGTGTGGTATAAAAAGCGGTGAGGTGAAGAGATTACATGCGAGATGTAAAGTCGTAAGTCGAAGTGGGTAGGGCGCAGAATCGCCGAGCTTATCGACGTGTTTGAGCAAGTGGTGGATGGTGGCGGGCGTGCCAGTCGCTCCTTTATGTTCTTCCGCAAAGAAGCCGGCCACACGGGTGTCGGTCAATGCTACCCTGAGCAGATCTAGAGCGGTGAAGAGAAGGTCCGGTGGAAGTTCGGAGGTGCTCTTCCTTAGGAAATCAGCAAACTGCGGAAGATCGCCCAATGGTGCTTCCATGGCCCCAGATTGTTCGCGTGTTTGTATGAAGGATACGACAGACGACACAGCTGGCTCTTTTCCTGCATCTCCCATCTTTGCGACAAGCTTTTCCAATGGCGGTACCTTTGTGAACTTCACCGGCCTCTGACTTTGCCGCAACAACATGGGCGTACTCTTCTCGAGGTGTGGATGCGTGGGAAACGCAGCATTAACCAACATTTCTACGTTGTTCCGCAGCTGCCTCGGATCAGCTCCACTCCATTCGTCTCGCTTCTCGCCTCTGAGGTATGTTATAAACGTCGGAGTGGCGCGAACGTGTGGGTAGCGTGTGTTGATAGAGCCATCGGCATGGCTGAAGTCGATTTTGATGAAGACACATTTGGTGCCCATCTCGGCGGCGAGGTCGTCGTACGGCTGGTATACCAACTTGCAAGGCGCGCATGTAGAACTCGTGAAGAAAATGATAGCGCAGCGATCTTTCGCAAGGTCGAGAAGGCGATCTACATCTTTTAGCGCTGTTATGTTGTTGACCCTGCCTGTGTTCATCTCTAATGCACTTCCTCCCGAAGAGACCCCATTAGAATTATTCGCATTGAAAGGTTTCGAGCGGGCCTGTGGTTGTACTGGCTGGGGGGTCGGTGCTTGGGTAATGGGTCGCATAGCGGCATCGATTTGCGGTCGGAGCATCTGTCCAAACGGCGTGTTCAAGACGGTCTGCGGGAGCGAGGTTATGTGGTCTGGTATTCCCTTGCCTACCAGGAACATGGCGAAGTCGTTCGAGAAGTTATTACAATTGTGCGCAAACAGATCATATGACTGTATCAACTGTTAGCACTGCCTGAACGTGAGTGCTGATGGGAACCGTACCTCAGCAGTATATATCTCCTTCAGTGACTCGAGGTACTCTAATATAACCTCCATCGGGAGTGCAGTCCGCCCAAGTTCGATGACCTCCATCGGCCGGCCATGATGTGTAGTTCCCGCCCGACATGTCTGCACGCCTTGCCCGTAGAAGTATTCTATGCCGTCAAGTACGATGGATGTGTGGTATACGGCGTCGATCTATCCAGGCATCTTTGTCAGCAGATACAACAAACACAAAGAGATTTACCGCTTACCTGTATGCCTAGGAATTGCCGCGACATGCTTCGTGCAAGACCCTATGAATAGTCAGTTCTGAACTCTTCCGTAAAGCGCCACAGAAGCGCGCGTCTGTACATCTGCACCAGCCACTTACTTGAGACAGGTCATACACGTACAGTTGAACATCCATTTTGGAGAACGTCTAGAAACAGCTATTACAGTAGGAGTACGCTTCGTGAATGTGTAAAGGTGTCGTTGAGGACGTTGAAGTAGATAAGAAGATGACGTAGAACGTTCGCGAAGGCTGACGAACGCCAAAGCGCGCCCACGACCCACGCCATCGCGCTAACACCTGACCCACTTGTGTTCACACCCCACACCTTGGCTACCCACGCAGCCCCGAATTTCGAATGGAGTTCGCCGTATGATATCGATAGACGGGTTCGGGACTTAAACGCAAAGTACAATCCACTCGGATTCCAGACTGAAGCACCCTTACCGCCTGGGCATTTACTTGTTGGCGGCATGTTTTGCCACAGGGTTCTTACACGTGCGCGGAGATCAAGTCTGCTCCTGCTACGCACTTGTAAATAAATTCGCTACACACTCTTCACTTCGAACTGATCTTAACTCAGTCTCCCAATCTGGTACTGCGACATCCTGTGCGCTTGGATAGAAGTCTCACAGCCAAGCCTTTGCCTGAGTTGTGGACGTGAAGTCGTTGCGAAGTCCAACTGCAAACAGTAGCGCAGTATGGGGGCGCAATCTTTCAACATCATTTGAATAACTATGGAAAAGTGCGCAGTCGAAAACAATGCAATTAAATTTTCTAGTCACCATCCTCTACTTATCGGCTGTTGTGGTAACACCCTTCAGCAGTCCAGACTAACAATCGCAGCACTACTCCAAGGCAGCTCCACACTCATCATACCCTTCCTATCAACCTTCACCCTCTCTCCACACGTCACGTTGTCCATGCGAGCAGGC
>JAESFQ010000358.1_pt1 | contig 16491 bp, 13 predicted proteins | sample 9269431 | NCBI WGS metagenome assembly JAESFQ01 (sample SAMN14502588, study PRJNA617103) | algae metagenome | isolation source: Plectolyngbya sp. WJT66-NPBG17 and co-occurring heterotrophs from well... | place: USA: Mojave Desert, Joshua Tree National Park, California | collected 2006-08-06
TTTGAGCAAACTTTCTACCGTTGTCATAGCCACTACATCTCCCTTTCTTCGGGGAAAACAACAAGATAACGTATCCGGCAGCCAATCTCGACGTTAACCTTTCGTCCTTTCGCTTTAACCTGCCCAACGAACATTGGCATGCCCAGAAAGTATAACAATGTGATCGTCACCATATGTTCCTTCATTTCAGATCGTTTCAATATATTCTACCGAGAAATGGTGGTGTGGTGAATTTATGATCCGGTTAGTAGTAGAAAGTAAAATGCGATTTTAGCGAAGCGGAAGAACCGCACCTGACCCCCCCCCTGACCGAAGGCATTTCTCAATATGAAGCTAGAGATACAGACTACTACACTTAGCATATTTTGTGTACACTGTGTGCTTTAGTTACATCTCCTTAGAGGCGGAGTCATTGTAATCAAAGAATGATGGGTGCGCAGGAATGATTTCTACAGGGCATGCATGGCAGAGTATCTCCGGATCACCGGCTAATGAAGGAGTAACATTACACGATTTACTCTGCAACCTGAGTTTATTTTCATCTGTCCTCGACGAAATCAGGTGAGTTCAGCGGAAATGCTTGGCAGGTACAGCGGATCAGGTGGCACAGCGCCCTATTGATCGACACATGGTCGTTTCTCAAAGGTAAATCACGACAAGAGCCAAGTCGAAACCTTGGTTTTTCCATGCATTCTTCACTATAGATAGATAGTTCTCGAATTTCCACATTTGACCCATCTTGTCGTTGATTGACACGTTGAAAAAGTACCAACCAAGAGCAAATCAGAGGCCTGTAGACGTGTAATGACATTGCGTGGCGCAAAGTAGCACATAATGTCGTCTAATTAAGAAAAGTAAGAAGACAAAGTAGCCAAGATACTGCACAGACAGGAGATGTATGTCGTGTGGTACACGGTCTCCGCCGAGGCTGTTGAACACGCATAGACACTTGGCAGCGGATGACAACTACTTGCAACCTGCTGACACGTCGTTGGGAGAGGAGAAGCAACACATGTACTACCGAATGCTTGGCTTCCCCACGGAGGTGGATTGTGTATAATCCGGGGTGACTGCAGTGCTACACACGATCACTATGTGGTAGTGGCTCGCGCGAAGCAAACACGGCAGTAGGTTAGCAACTAAAGAAATGTCATGCGCAACAGTGTCTAGACTGGACTATTGTGTGTTTCTTAATCAGCATGGTTGCGCTGTAAAGTTGCAGCATGGCTGCGATGCAAAGTTGCAACATGCCATACGACTGCAGCATTGAACAAGCGGCGTCCGCGGCTCGGATGATCCCGCAAAGGAAGCCAAGGTCATGTCAGAAATCCCGCACTCAAGTGCAACACTTGGAGAGGCTGGGCAAAGTTTGTCTAAAGTAAAGCGCGGATTGTAGACGAGAATGGCCCGGACACCGTACCCTATGCCCAGGCGGAGAAAGTGGAGAGGTGCACGGCGGACACATTGGATCGTCGGAGGTAGGTGTGTTTTCAGCGCCAAGGTCGATCTACACAGATGCGGTAGTGACGCAAAATTGATCTGCTGCTTGGCGGGCCATCAAAACCATCTTGAGGTGCAACGAGCATAGATTGTTTGTGCGCTTGCCCAGACGGGAGAAGGTGTTGTTGTTCCGTAGCAGTGATGAGTAGTAGGGTCTTGGTGTGCGATACAAGGGCCGGTCAGGAAACTCTCTCGACCAGGTGACCGAAGCACAAGAGGCCAAACGACACTTGAACTGGTCGCGCATAAAGGCAGAGCTGGCGCGATAGTTCCTGGGCAGTAACATGGATGGCTGGTGCAGAAAGGCACAGGCTCTTTAATTGGTGGTTGAAAAGCACGAAGTGGGCTTGGTTGAGCAAAACGGTTGCGTTCGGCGTCTGCGACAGCACTTGGTCGGAAGAAAAGTTGAGTGAGGCGGCTTGTCAAGTCGGCCGTCCCTGCATATGTCTGGTGCAAGGATAGCGCGTCGTGGGCAGTTGCCGGTGAAGATAGTTTCAGAATTAGTCTGGCCTTGGTGTTGGTGGGAGCAAAAGACAAGGCTGGAAGCGAAACGACGGTAGCCGCACGCGAGGGATGTGATATTGGCAGGCTGGAGAATGAGTATCACCTTGGAGATGGGGACGACTAGCATCGTGAGTGAAAGTTTCCCGAGCAGCGCAGGATGAAACGCGGCTTACAGCAAGGTCGTTAGTGGCTGCAGGTACGCGAGACATGTCGTGCGAAGAGATGCTCGGTGACAAGAGCCAGAAAGGGACATGTTTGGCGCAGCACAAACCATGCGAAACAGTGATATTGTTATATTCGCGATGATAATGTGCCATATCTCGACCGGTAAGGCTTCGGGCGGCATGGTAACAGCACGGCGTTGCAATAGGCGTGACGGTCGCGGACCGACATGGGTGGGGGTTCGCGATTCAGGTATGGAGAGGTTGGTGTCGGCAGCGAGAAGGTGCGATATTATTGTGGGTGCCATGATTATTCCCGCACTTGTTTGGGAGACGAATGCGGTGAGGCTCTCTGGTATGCCGGCGAAGCATCGGCAGTCGCGCAGCCAAGGGAGGCGAGAGCGAGCCACGGAAAATGAAGTCACGTGACGCGTCGACGCGGCTTCCTCGTTGGGAAGGCCTCGCGCGGTCTGGAAAATCCATGGGGCATAATGGCGCATGCAGCCTCACAGCAGCCAAGTCGTCTCGGTCGCGGCCAGGTCACCGTCCAACGTTCAACAGACAGAACCCTGCGCAATCGTAGTGCCCAGCATCGCAACGGCGGCGCTCAGACGTGTCGAGTAGCAGCGTGTGTAGCAATAACATGGATGGCCATTGAGCGCTGTTGACCAGGCGACGGCTGGGCGGACAGAGGCGTCTGATTCGGCCGATATGGCAGCGTGCTGGCTGGCTAAGGCCGATTCGAGGCAGGCCCCGAGACGCCCCTTAGCCGCAGGGCACGTGCGCAATCATGGAGTGCGGTGCTTTGTGCAGAAGCGTCGGCGGCCGATTACGCGGGGGGCAGAAAACAATTGCTTCATCTGGGCATGCTGGTCGCGCGCAGGACATGGGGGGTGGGGAGTCGGATATTATGGCGCGGCGGATGCAGTCGAGGCAGAGGGGATAAGTGGCATGGCTTGGTTCGTGGGTCTGGAAGGCGGCTAGAAGAAAATTGTGCAAATGCAAAAGCCGCGCAAAAGCGTGGGGACGACAGCGCTGCTCTCTCGTACGGGGGGAGAAAAATGCCTCGTACTCTGGTTGAGAGGGCGCCAAGCATTCAAGCTTTGGACAGTGTGAGGGTAGAAGCTTGGTGCGGCCAGAGGCAGCAAGGCGCGTCGAGGAGCTGTTTGCCCCGTCGCTGCTGCTACTGCTGCTGTTGCCAAACGTCATGGAGCTGATCCCTGCCGCGCTGCACGCTTGTCGCGGACTGTCGCGCTATCTCCAGCTTAATCTCTGCTGCCGCTGCTGGTGGTGGAGAAGCAATGAACCGAGCTGGCAGGGTGGATGGGCGGGCCACGGCAGCTGTTTGCTATCGTCTCGCCGCCGTCCTCGATGCAGGTGAGAGAGCAGCGCTCGACGGCACCTCCGTCATCAGCGCATCACCCTCGGCCGGCCATGCTGACGGCCAATCTCTGCGCGGCCATGTCGCGCGCCGATGATGTAGCGGCTGGCGCACGGGCCCCTCACAGCAAATTCACCCCCCGGGACATTCGGCTCGAGCTAGTGTCCAATCACGGCTAGCGCGACGACAATCATAAATCCCTCATAGCGGCCAAAGGTCGGTCCTTGCTGAGTTTTTCCCTGGGTCGATACGTGGGTGAGTTCCTGCCGCGCTACTTAACCAGAGCCTCTCCCGCTTCCCAGTACACTTTCTTCACAGAGAAGGCCCTGCTTGCAGTTACCCATTTGCACAGCGCATTCGACCTGACACCCACCTCACTCCGTCACGTCGCCTCGGAAAGCCTTCTCTGTGCCTAGAGTTACCGGATATAATAATACATACGAGCACCAGCATTCCTTAATTCGACAACATGGCGCCCAACGACGATGTTGAGCGCCCTCGCGCCTCCAGCGCCGCTGAGCGGCAAAAGTCCATCGTCTCCATGACCGAGTTCGAGGGCATGGACGAGTACACGGCGCTCCAGAAGTACATCCTCTTCTACCGCGACACCCGAACCAACCCGCACGCCGAGGTCACCCAGAAGAAGAAGGCCTGGTGGCAGTTCTGGAAGTCGGGCTCGCCCACCGCCGCCTCTCCCATCCAGGATGCCGGCGCCGTTCCTGACGACTGTAAGTTTTTACCATCCCCCATCAATTCCTCGACGCGCTCGCAGCGCCTCGCCTCGCCTGCCTTGACCTGCCTCGCCAATTCATCCTTTGTTGAGCTCCAGGGCCGTCATTTGGTGGCTGGCACTGGCGCTGGCCCGCGCTCAAGCTGGCCCCTGCTAGCGACGCGATAGCGGCAGTCGTAGTGGAGCCAATCATGCACACCGGCTCCACCAAACTACCCGTTTCTGCAGCATGCGAGATGAGCAACACCAGCACCAAAACAAATTTGCTAACATGCCATTGCAGACCTCAACACTGAGCTACGAACTGGTCTCACCTCCGCCGAGGTCGAGCTGCGTCGCAAGCGTTATGGCTTCAACGAAATCTCTTCCGAGAAGACCAACCTTCTCAAGCAGTTCATCGGTTACTTCACTGGTCCCATTCTCTACGGTACGCATCCCTGCAACAAGCTTGCTTAGCGCAAAACTAACGCCCCATAGTCATGGAGCTCGCCGCTCTTCTCGCCGCTGGTCTGCAGGATTGGATCGATTTCGGTGTCATCTGCGGTATCCTGTTGCTCAACGCCATCGTCGGTTGGTACCAGGAGAAGCAGGCTGCCGATGTCGTCGCTTCGCTCAAGGGAGACATTGCCATGAAGGCCGTCGTCGTTCGTGACAACCAGCAACAAACTATTCTCGCTCGCGAGCTTGTTCCCGGTGACATTGTCGTCATCGAGGAGGGTCAATCCGTTCCCGGTGACGCCCGTCTTATCTGCGGCTATGACCACCCTGAGGACTTCGAATTGTACATGAAGCTCAAGGCTGAGGACAAGTTCCACGACGCTGACCCCGAGGACGAGAAGGATGACGAAGTCGATGAGGAGAAGTTCGACGAGGAGAACCCCATCACTCAGGGCCACCCTCTCGTTGCCTGCGATCAATCGTCCATCACCGGAGAATCTCTCGCCGTCGACAAGTACATGGGAGAAGTCGCATACTACACCACTGGTTGCAAGCGCGGCAAGGCCTACGGTATCGTCATCACCACTGCTAAGCACTCTTTCGTCGGTCGTACTGCCACCCTTGTGCAGGGCGCTCAGGACCAGGGTCATTTCAAGGCTATCATGAACTCCATCGGAACGGCGCTTCTCGTCCTCGTCATGTTCTTCATCCTGCTCGCCTGGATTGGTGGTTTCTTCCGTCACATTCCCATTGCCACCGCCCGCGAGGGAACCGACAAGTCCGTCACTCTCCTCCACTACGCCCTCATCATGTTCATCGTCGGTGTCCCCGTCGGTCTTCCTGTTGTTACCACCACCACCCTCGCTGTCGGTGCTGCCTACCTCGCTGAGCAAAAGGCTATTGTCCAGAAGCTCACTGCCATTGAGTCGCTTGCCGGTGTCGATGTTCTCTGCTCTGACAAGACTGGTACGCTTACCGCCAACCAGCTCTCTCTCCGCGAGCCTTACGTTGCTGAGGGCCAGGACGTCAACTGGATGATGGCCGTCGCTGCTCTCGCCTCTTCCCATAACCTCAAGTCGCTCGACCCCATTGACAAGGTCACCATTCTTACCATCCGCCGCTACCCCAAGGCTCGTGAGATCCTCAACATGGGCTGGAAGACTGAGAAGTTCACTCCCTTCGACCCCGTCTCCAAGCGTATCACTGCTGTCTGCCACATGGGCGGCGATAAGTACGTCTGCGCCAAGGGTGCTCCCAAGGCCATTGTCAACCTTGCCAACTGCGACGAGGTTACCGCTACCCTCTACAAGGAGAAGGCCGCCGAGTTCGCTCGCCGTGGTTTCCGATCTCTCGGTGTCGCTTACCAGAAGAACGACGGTGACTGGATCCTTCTCGGTCTCTTGTCCATGTTCGACCCCCCTCGTGAGGATACCGCCCAGACTATCATTGAGGCCCAGCAGCTCGGTGTTCCCGTTAAGATGTTGACTGGTGACGCTATTGCCATCGCCAAGGAGACCTGCAAGATGCTTGCTCTCGGTACCAAGGTTTACAACTCTTCCAAGCTCATCGGCGGTGGTCTCACTGGTACTACCCAGCACGACCTTGTCGAGCGCGCCGACGGTTTCGCCGAAGTCTTCCCCGAGCACAAGTACCAGGTCGTCGAGATGCTTCAACAGCGTGGTCACTTGACTGCCATGACTGGTGACGGTGTCAACGATGCTCCTTCCCTGAAGAAGTCTGACTGTGGTATCGCCGTCGAGGGTTCCACTGAAGCTGCTCAGGCTGCCGCTGATATCGTCTTCCTCGCCCCCGGTCTGTCCACCATCGTTTTGGCCATCAAGACTTCTCGCCAGATTTTCCAGCGTATGAAGGCCTACATCCAGTACCGTATCGCCCTCTGCCTGCACTTGGAAGTCTACCTCGTCACCTCCATGATCATCCTCAACGAGACCATCCGCGCTGAGCTCATTGTCTTCCTTGCTCTCTTCGCTGATTTGGCCACCGTCGCCGTCGCCTACGACAATGCTCACTCTGAGCAGCGTCCCGTTGAATGGCAACTGCCTAAGATCTGGTTCATCTCCGTCATTCTCGGTCTCCTCCTCGCTCTCGGTACCTGGATCGTTCGTGGTACCCTCTTCATTCCCAGCGGTGGTATCATACAGAACTTCGGTGCTATTCAGCCCATTCTGTTCCTCGAGGTTGCTCTTACCGAGAACTGGCTCATCTTCGTTACCCGTGGTGGCAAGACTTTCCCCTCATTCCAGCTGATTGTCGCTATTCTTGGTGTCGATGCTCTCGCGACCATCTTCACTCTTTTCGGCTGGATGTCCGGTGCTCCTTACCAGACCAACCCTCCCACCCTCAACAGCAGGTTCCGTGACGACGGATGGGTCGACATTGTCACCGTCGTTGTCGTCTGGGCCTACTCTATTGGTGTTACCATCATCATTGCTATCGTCTACTACATGCTTAACCGCATTGCATGGCTCGATACTCTCGGCCGCAAGGACCGTAGCCGCAAGAACCCTGCGATTGAGAACATGATTGCTGCCCTCAGCAAGCTGTCTCTCGAGCACGGCAAGGACAAGCACGGAACAACCCGCTACGTCCTTGCTCCTCGTGCTGTCGAAGAGGAGGATGATGATTAGATTAGGGTCGCTGATCAATAACATGACGCGATGTGTATTTGGATATTTGTACGGGACTGATGAACCCACCTGAAGCAAGGTTAATTTTTCATCACTGTCTTGCTAGTCTTCTCATGTATACCAAGAAGCATAATTTCATTGTCACAATTATACCCAATTGCAACTATTGCTGTGAATTTGTTTACACTTCTCGAACATGGTTTGATCGTGAACCTACCCAAAGCATCTTGACTTGAACGCTCGCTTGATGGATGCTCCCAAGACGTCTTTGCGCTAACTCTGTGCATAAAGTGCCACGGGTTCCTAGCACCACCCTCGGAAAGATTCACGGCTGTACCAACACTTGCCGCTAGTCCCCCGCCTTCGGTCCATTTACACGACACTGATAAGAGAGACAGATGGTGGCCACACAACATGTGCATATAATCAAGCCACCTACGACGTTTTGCGCGGAGCAAACCACACAACGACACGCGGGGTAGCTCGTGGTAGCTCTCTCTAGCCAGTCGCAAGCGGGGTAAACAACGGACAGCTGCACGCCATCGGTCCTCTCCTTGTGCTAATGCAGCAAAAACAACGGCTAGCAGCCTTGGTAAAAAAAAGTCATGCAAGCCATGCAAGCCATAGCGAACACGACACACACACACACACGCATACGCATACGCTTTGTTGCTCGAGGCGACTTTTTCCGCATGCACCAAGGTGAAGCGATTAATCAATTGATTAGGATAGAATTATCGATCGAAAAGTAAGATCGAGATCCAAATGCAGATGTGCTCCTTTCTCGTATTGTTGTAATTACAAACTCCATGTCATGCTTCGTTAATAGGATGACTAACCCCACGGGCCTAGCGAAAGCGACATTCAGTAAAATAACGTTCTTGCTTGTTATGTGTATGTGTGTGTCGTATCTTGCTGGCGGTTATATTGGGGGGGCCTTATAGCGTGCCGAGCCTTCGTAAACGGTTGGCAACTAAAACTCTCGTCTTTGTCTGGGCAAAGTGACATGGGGGCTGGGGCTGGGGTTCGTGGGTTGTGATGAGGAATGATGAATGATGCTGATGCTGATGATGTCGATGCCGAAGATGCCGCGGTGACGCTTGTCGCATCTTGCGCATCGCATCCTCTTGACCTGTAAACCCTTGCCCTGCTGCAAAGCCATGATGCAAGACTTCTTGCGTTATTGCTTGTGTGCGTTACACCATCATGTGGGCTCTCCCTGTGAACCAAAAAGCCAAGCCGCGCGGAGTGTTTCGCCCCCTCTCCTTAGCGACGACCGACCGGCCAGTTTGTCGTTCTTGTCTTGTCTTGTCCTGTCTTGTCTTGTCCAACATGGATAGTTTGTATTGGCACCAGTTTCAATAAATCCCAAGGATAAAAACGCCCGCAAATCGTTCCCCCGACGCGAACACGGGAAAAGCGCTGAAAGGGAAAAGAAAAAAGTTTAAACTTGAAACGAGGGAATCCCCACTCCCCGCGGGCAGCAACAAGGGAAAAAAAAGAGCGACTGTTCATCACGATGCGTGACGTTTGATCGTCGCGATGCGCGTTCGCACAATTATCGTAAGCCGTGCGTGATTGTTTTAGCCCCGCGACTTTTTGCGTCGCAGGCCGCAATCGCAACCCTACAGAGCTGTGCACGGGAGCAAAGAGTCCGCGGGGCAGTTTGGGCAAGATAATTGCGTGTTTCTGGCTGGGGGGAAGTGTGATCATCCCGCCTTCGATGTCATCACGCCGATGCTCGTGCTGCACGAGGGCAGATAAGCGATGGCTGGGGGTTATGCAAGCTGCAAGTATGCAACTTGGTGTGCAAGGCATGCAAGCTTAGGTAGCCTTATCGTAACTGCACGTGTTTCAGCTTCCGTGGGTTGACGACGTCATTAGAGTTTGTGGGGTTATTGTCGGCGCGGCTCGATGACGCCGAGCCGCGCCGTTAGGTATGGTGCTTTGCTTGTTGGGCATGACGCGGAGCGTTGCAGTGGTGTTGTAAATCTGTGGCTCGGGAATTTGCGCGTCTATTGCTGGCTTCGGTACTGCAAGATAGGTGAGTAGGCTAGACGAACGCGTTCTGCTGTGGGCGATAGCACGACTGAAGAGCAAAAACACTGTGGCTGTTTGTACCTTGGACCTTGAGAATCTATGTTCAACTATCTAGGTACCAGTTTCTATTGTGCCAAAGTCTTCCGGCATCCATATCCCAGCAGCAACTATCCACATATCACATTCCAATTCTACTTCTTGGCTTAGCGTCTGTCTTTGGTACCAGGATAGCAGAGTGTGTCCGTTGCGTTGACAGTCTTCAGACTCAAAGCGGGCAAGATTGCAAATATGAAGTGTTCGACGGCAATATACCGAGTGTAGGGACATGCCATTGAAGACGAGAAAGGTTACTTGAGTCCATACAAAGAGGGCCATAGTGAATAGCGAGCACCGACACACTTTCCAATAGCCTGGCATTGTGGGTCTTGGAAGCCTTGTTATCGCAAGCACTTGGTATATGCCTACAACCTGTATGCCCAGCACGACCATTTCAACCGAACTTACTGTACGACTAGGTCTTGAGACGGGTGATCGCGAGGCTCATTTACCGCTGTTAAGTCGATATCCAAGAACAGCACATCCTGGCCTGCCAGATGTATCCATGAAACTGACGCGGTTAACGTCTCCGACTGTTCAGTGGATAAGCACAGAACAAGGGAGCGTGACTTGGATCTTACTCCAAAGGTTGGTATGGTAGGAACACCGCGCAGACCTGTTACAGCTGCATTCCGACGACCGTAAAACTCTTCAATGCTTACATTCACATCGTCTCGCTTCTCGATCCCGATATCTATGCGAACCAGTATTTTTCGAACCAATTTCTTTGTGCTGTTAATATTAGGTCGTGAGTGAGGAAGAGAAGGATGCAAAAGGATGCCATAACTGGTTTGCTCTGGTGAATTCGGAAGTGCTATAAGCGCCTTTTCCAATGCGAGACGTTTCCATGTAGAAGGAGACCTCGAAGTGTCGAGATAGAGGGTATCTTTTTGCCACGTTTGTAGTGATAAGGTGAGGTTATTGATTGATAATAGATTGTCGGTTGAATACCTAGAGGTTCGGAGTATACAGCAGTTTCTTAAGCGTGCAACGCAGAACTCGGTAGATGTAACGATGCGATGCGACTGATTTGGTAAGATTACAAAGGTATCAGCATAGTGCTCCACAGCATGAAGCTGTATGCCAATGTGCTGTTCAGGTTGGATGTCTTCTGGGTAACAAGCGAGAACCGCCAAGTACACAGAGCTTCTGCCACCATGAGTCTTGTTATCCTGGAGGATAGGGAGCCGGATTTGGAGCCCCTTGTTATTGACAGAGAACGGGTCAACATCGTCACTGGTTATTGATACCCGACTGCACCCTTCAAAGTACTTGGGATGACTAGCAAGGAAACTCGCGTTGGAGTCCATCAAACGCCTGTCACATGGACGAAGGAGCCACGTCAGGAATGAGTGATCTAGCTTGAGTTTGATGCACTCTTCCTGCAGTCTAACAAACGCCTTCGTGCCACCTTCTCCATATAGCAGTGGCATGTTGATTTCGAGTAGACCCATGAGGCAGTATGCGATATCCTCATCCCTCGTCGTAATTCGATTTGCTGCCCATGATATCCTTTTGGCTAAGCTTGTTCCGCGCACATAGCTCAAAGAGTCCGCACCATGTAAAGCTTCAAGGTCAATTCCGGTTCTGTCTGCGATTTTGTAATCCAAGTACTCTCGCGTGCCAATCTCTTGCCATCCGGAATTGTAGAAGATGAGGTGTTTAGGCGCAATGAGTTCCTGTAAAGTCCAGCCTCGCGTGAACCACTTGGCGCCTGCAAGTTCTTCGATTGCCTGGACATCTTCGAGAAAAGCGTAGCATACTGCAGCTTCCTGGTACCAGCGAAACATGGAGTTGATAGACTCTGACAACTCAGCGCTACTGCTTTTGTCGATGCAGCAAGTATCGCACCAAACGTAGCCGTACCCATCATCCTGGGCTTGTTTGCATGACAGAAGAATTTTCCGCCAGCCAGCCTTGTTGGTATCAGGCTGAGATCGTATCTCAGTGAAACCGATCTCCTTGACACCCCATGTGTGAGACAAGATGGCGTATGGGGGTGTGTAGCTTGCAAATTCCTCGAGCTCCAGCGTGTTGACATTAATGAGTCTCATAGCAGTCGATGGTAGGATGTAAGCTCAAGTTGGGCGGGTAGTGAGGTAGAAAGGCTAGGACCAGGCTGCGATGTCAGTAGGCGCAAGCTTGGCAGCTGCGCCTCGCGATTGAAGCTGATGACCTTGGCAGGTGAGGACAGTCTCGAGCAACTTCACGATCAGTGGGAAAGCACTCTTCGTTGCCTAGATATCTCTTTAGCACAATGTACAATATTCTGTTCACTTTGTTGCGCGCACTATTTTGCCCATGTCGACACTATGGTCCTCCAAAAGACGGGGTGGGTGATGCTTCTCAGGTCACGAACGGAGCCAAGATAAGAGGGGAGCTATGGTGGTGATATGAACGGCAAAGTGGTTCTCTCAAGACAAATTCCGGGGCTTGCACTTGCTTTTGTATCAAAGCCTGCTGGTATACCAGCGTATCGTCGGAGAGCCCGGACGCAGATCTAGTCGCACGTTGACGACGATGTGTCTGTGTACACTTCTGATTTTCGTTGCGCAGATGTTATTCAAGCCTGCTGAATCTGTCGTTGTCAAGTGTGGTGTGAAACTGAAGTCGGCGGGAGGCGATTAGTGCATGACTGTTTATAGTTACCAGTAGAGCCTCAATCAAACGATACCTAGGATCGCCATGCTTATGGAGCCGAGCGATAAGGACGCCGAGAATAACTACGCCAGTCTCTTCAGCAAGCCCGCTAATGCAGCAATCATCCGAGAATCGAGACAGGTGAACTATTTGCTGGAAAATATGTTTTTCGAGCTTGAGGCTACGATGACTGATCTGGATGTTGCGGACATTGTGACATGGGATTGAGAAATTTGGAGTTAAAGATGAAGATGCTAAGAGCAAGAGGATTTAGGTCGGCCAGACCTTAACAGAACAAAACCGCCAGCTAAACACCGTTTCAAGTTTGAGATGGATAGGTAGGCAAAATAGATATGATACATGATATTCGACTCTATAAAAGGTCAGCTGGCACGATATGATGCGCAGAAGCAGCATTCAGCCGCTACGTTGATGTACATTCAAGGACTGCCGTTCAGCTGCTTTGGCTTCACATCACCCCTCGCCTTAGCAGGGAGCAACTTCAAGAGTCCGAACAGACCAAATGCCAGAACGAGCTGGCAAAGCCAGAATAGCTGACCACCTAGAATGTGGTACTTCACGCCAATGGCGTAGATACTGGTCGCTACAGCTGGAGCTACGGATCGAATACCGCTTTGAGCTGCAAGTGCGACAGCGTTGAGCGTCCCGAGAGTCTCGTGGGAGGGCGAGATATCATTGAGTGCAAGTTGAACACTAGCTGATGTAAATGTTAGTGCTGCACATCAATGAACATCGGAAGGCTTACTGAAGGCCATCGAAACCCCGCTCGCGAGCACGATGATAGGTGGTCCCGTAACCCAAAAGACAGTAGTATGCCCATATCGAAGTAGGGCATTGTACACCGGGCCAACGATGAACAGAACTGGCCATGCCGACGCACACAGCCAAAGCACACGACCAGTACCCACCCGCTTGTGCAGTATGGGAAATACAATAAGCAGCCAGGCAGCCTGAGAAGCTCCATTTAACCCTGTACATGCACCGATAAGCGCTGGTGTGAAACCGAGGCCGCCCATATTAATGGGTGTGTATTGGGCAACGGGGAAGACGGCAGTAAAGGTGAATGCCATAAGCATCACGTAGTTGTATACGAGGAGTACTGGTATGACGCCAGGATACTTGATCAGCTCCCAGGTAGACATGTTAGACTTGGCGGTATTCTTCCTATCGCCGTGAATGTGCAAAGTCTCCTTGACGAATAGCATGGTTGTGATGGCTGCAGAGAAAGCAATGGCCGAAACAACAATGTTGGGTAGTGCGTAAGGATAGTCATGCCAGAATTGCATCTTGCCGAAGGTAGATGTGAACTTATCCGCTGGGCGTTCGAGGGCAGCACCTATAGATTGGTATTCAGCTCATTGTTGGTTCATAACAGTTGGACGAAACCCACCAATAAATGGGCCAATGAAGATACCCATGTTGCTGGCGAAAGCAAAGAAGCTAAAAGCTCGTGCTTGAGTATGCTTGGTGCTGTTCTCGGACATCATGGCTCGGACAGTGACTATCGTGCCAGCAAAGACACCACCCAGACATCTGAACAACACCATCTGCCAAAGCGTTTGACTCATTCCAAAGAGAGTCGTAGCTGCAGTCAAGCCTAGTAAGGATATAACAAGCACAGGTTTTCTTCCATATCGATCAGAGGCCTGGTTGCTGTGTCAGCAATGCTCTTTTCTCCGTAGCAAGACCAGAGCTGCTTACCTTTCCCCAAAGAATCATAACACACATCTGTGTCGCACTGAACAGACTCTCGATCAATCCCGAGTAGAACCCAACATCCTCTGTATCCACGTTCCCCACCCTCTCAATCATGAAGTTGATGTAAGGGAAGATTGAGAAGAAGGAAATAGGCGCTACGCAAACCGTATAGCACAGAAGAAAGATCTGGGTTTTAGGTAATGGCTTATTCTTGTCTTCATCCTCGTCTTCGATATTATCTGCTGGACGCCAAGGATCGACAGAATCATCTGCGATGGATGCAGGCTCTACCTGGGTCAACAGGGGTGTGGTCTCATCATCAGGCTTGACAGCGAGCGAGGCATCGGGTTTGTTGGATGGTGTAGGCATTGTGAGGGCCGGTGTCAAGTAGTGAAAGAATATAGATGTAGAAATTTTGTAGCTGTAGAGGGTGTTGATAAAAGCGCCCCGATATGTCCCGCTTTCCAATAAAGAACAGAAATGGTAAAAGAGTAGAGTAGCAGCTAGGCGAGGTGAAGGCAGAACCTATATGAAGTCATACCATGGCATACCATGTGTGAGATGGTAGGACGCAAGTGAGCACTTTGCAGAGGAGCGCGTCGCCGCGGACACTCACATACGCGCTAGCAGGGGTATCCAACCACTCGCCCCCAGTTCTACGCAGTTGCTTCAATCAAAAGTTAGGCAAGTTCACGACGCGCCTTAATCGTGCCTCCCTACTGCCACCTTGTGTGCATACACCCTTATTTTCAGGTGCACATGCACTCACGAGTTCGCAGCAGCAGAATTCGTCATCACATCATGATCCATATACCAAGGCACGTGATAAGGGATATGAAAGTGTCCATAGGCTCTAAGCTACAATCTTAAGATCCTTACTACACCCCATTGTGAGCTCAAGCTCCTCCATAACTCAAACACCCAACCATTGGCCCGCTGTGCTATTTTGTGGACAATCGACATGTGTAAAACCCGGGATGACAAGGCGCCAGTACAGGGATGACCCCGCTACCAGGCCTGTCATGATCTCGAGAACCGTACGCAGGGACACGCTAGGAAGAAAACCGTCAGTCGATGAATCGCTCGGACGCATGACTGCCAGTACCTTAGAAGCACTTGCGGTGGACGATGGAGGGACCGCTCTCGTCGTACTCCTGCTTTGAGATCCACATCTGCTGGAAGGTGGAGAGCGAGGCAAGAATGGAACCACCGATCCAGACGGAGTACTTGCGCTCCGGGGGAGCGATGATCTTGACCTTCATCGAGGATGGGGCGAGGGCGGTGATTTCCTTCTGCATGCGGTCGGAGATACCGGGGTACATGGTGGTACCACCAGACTAGTTGCTGTTAGCTGTGTGCTTCTCTAGATTGCAGCGTTTGGCGTACCATGACAATGTTGCCGTACAGGTCTTTCCTGACATCGACATCGCACTTCATGATGGAGTTGAAAGTGGTGACGTGAATACCACCGCTCTCAAGACCCAAGACGGAAGGCTGGAAGAGAGCCTCAGGAGCACGGAAGCGCTCGTTGCCAATGGTGATGACTTGACCGTCGGGAAGTTCGTAGGACTTCTCCAAGCTGGAGGACTGGCTGGCGGTCTGGATCTCCTGCTCGAAGTCGAGAGCGACGTAGCAGAGCTTCTCCTTGATGTCACGGACGATTTCTCGCTCGGCAGTGGTGGAGAAGGTGTAACCGCGCTCGGCCAAGATCTTCATGAGGTAGTCAGTCAGATCACGTCCAGCCATGTCGACACGGGAGATGGCGTGGGGAAGAGCGAAACCCTCGTAGATGGGGACAACGTGAGTGACACCATCACCGGAGTCGAGCACGATACCGGTGGTACGTCCGGAGGCGTACAGGGACAGGACGGCCTGGATGGAGACGTAGAAAGCGGGAGCGTTGAAGGTCTCGAAAACGATCTGTGTCATCTTCTCACGGTTGGACTTGGGGTTGATGGGAGCCTCGGTGAGCAGGACGGGGTGCTCCTCGGGGGCAACACGCAGCTCGTTGTAGAAAGTGTGATGCCAAATCTTCTCCATGTCGTCCCAGTTGGTAACGACACCGTGCTCAATGGGGTATCGCAGGGTCAGGATACCACGCTTCGACTGTGCCTCATCACCGACATATGAGTCCTTCTGGCCCATACCAATCATGATACTGTTGTGTTGTTAGATGGCGGATTGCGTAGAGACTACGGGAGGTTCATCGTACCCATGGTGACGCGGTCGGCCGACAATGGAAGCTACGAAGTTGTTAGGAAGTGCTCTCAAGATGGCGCTCGATGCAGCCTCAGCTGGCGAGGCGGAAAGAGAGGTACTCACGGAAGACTGCTCGGGGCGCATCATCACCGGCGAAACCGGCCTTGCACATACCCGAACTATCGGTTGTCAGCTCAAGCTCGTTTCGTGCCCAGACATGGCGCGCTGCTGTGGAGGAGGTTGTCGCGGCTCAGGTGAGGCTCAGGCGCGGATAGCCCCTCCACAGCAGGGATGGCGGTGTTGGGCTTCGGGGGTGCCAACTCACCCATTGTCGATGACGAGGGCTGCGACTTCCTCTGCAGTGGGCAATAGAGGTTAGCAGAGCTCATTGAGATAGACACCATGGTCGGCGGCGATGGTTAGGACACGGGGCGG
>JAESFQ010000359.1_pt1 | contig 16458 bp, 10 predicted proteins | sample 9269431 | NCBI WGS metagenome assembly JAESFQ01 (sample SAMN14502588, study PRJNA617103) | algae metagenome | isolation source: Plectolyngbya sp. WJT66-NPBG17 and co-occurring heterotrophs from well... | place: USA: Mojave Desert, Joshua Tree National Park, California | collected 2006-08-06
AAGAGAAGGCAATCGCTAAGGTTTTGATCAAGCTCACGAAAATTGACAAAAACTCTGATGATGCCAAACACATGCTGAACTGGAAGCTACCTGGTCAACTCACTAAAGGTTCGACTTCAACTGCCGGCGACTTTGCTGGACGATGTTATGAGGTCTTGGCATCGCGGCAAATGAAGACCGAATACAGCGACCTAAGCATTGCTGACGTTAATAATGCTCTGGATAAGCTGTCACAACTTGGTGCCGAAGATGAACAAGTCAAGCTCTTCCAGCGATTTTACCGAAGAATGAACGCTGAAGAGATGACTTGGCTCATTCGTATGATCCTTCGTCAAATGAAGATTGGGGCTACCGAGAAGACGTTCCTGGACATCTGGCATCCGGATGCGGAGACTTTGTTTAACATCTCGTCAAATCTCCGGCGAGTATGCTGGGAGCTATTTGACCCGAAGATCCGTTTGGAAGGCGAGGACACTGGGCTAAGCTTGATGCAATGCTTCCAGCCACAGCTAGCTCAGTTCCAGGACAAAGTAGGTAATTTTGAGAAGCTGGTCACTCGATTCCAAGCAAATGCGAATGATGATACGTTTTGGATTGAAGAGAAGCTGGATGGGGAACGTATGCAGCTTCATATGATTGAGGATCCTGATGCACCAGGCGGGAGGCTGTTCGGATTCTGGTCGCGAAAGGCCAAAGACTACGCATATCTGTATGGCAAACACTTCGAAGGCGACGAGGCCGGTGCACTCACAAGGTTCATAAAAGACGCATTTAGGAAGAATGTACGAAACATCATCCTTGATGGCGAGATGATTACCTGGGATATGGAAAGAGATCACATTGTGGGCTTCGGTACTCTCAAGACCGCAGCGATATCTGAAAAAGAGAACAAGACGGACAAGAGTACTGGTCAGCGGCCGCTCTTCAGAGTTTTTGATTGTGTGTATCTGAACGACAAACTACTTACGCAGTATACGCTGCGCGATCGCCGTCGCGCCCTGGAGAGTGCCGTCAAAGGCGTACATCGCCGTCTGGAGATTCACCCCTACATCGAGGCACGCTCACATACCGAGATTGAGCCTGCGTTGCGGAAAGTCGTTGCGGAGTCCTCGGAGGGTCTTGTGCTGAAGAATCCCCGTTCTATGTACTGTCTGAATCAACGTAACAATGATTGGATGAAGGTGAAGCCGGAGTACATGTCAGAATTCGGCGAGTCACTCGATTGCATAGTTGTTGGCGGCTACTTTGGCTCAGGGCATCGCGGTGGTGCCCACTCGTCTTTCCTTTGCGCGTTGCTTACACACAAGGATGCAAAGAAGGGCGATCCGAACTACGAGAAATGCTGGTCGTTCTTCAAGGTTGGGGGTGGATTCACGCGTGAAGAGTATGCTGAAGTACGAGGCCTAACGGAAGGCAAGTGGCATGATTGGGATCCTCGACGGCCGCCTCCATTCATTGAGTTGGGCGGCCACGAGCAGAATCGGCAACACGAGCGACCAGATCAATGGATCAGACCCAGTCAGTCTGTTGTGCTAGAATGCAAAGCAGCGAGTGTAGAAGCGAGCGACAAATTTCGCTTCTCGTTGACGCTTCGCTTTCCTCGCTTCAAGGGCCTCAAGAAGGACAAACGATGGGATCAGGCTCTCTCGGTACAAGAGTTCTTAGAGGTGAAGAGCAGAGCGGAAACAGAGAAGTCTGAGAAAGAGAAGGAATTCAAGATCGAGCAATCACGCAGAAAGAAGGCAAGGACAACGAAGAAGCCACTGACTGTAGTGGGTAACGATACCGTCACCACGCCGTACGCGGGCCCAGCATCGAAAGTGTTTGACGGTCTGAGCTTTTACATAATGACTGAGCAAATGCACCCAACAAAGAAGTCAAAAGCAGACCTAGAAGCACTAGTCAAAGCCAACGGTGGCAAGATTGTGCAGCGCGATTCAATGGACCAAGACCTCGTTATCGTAGCGGACAAGAGACTGATCAAAGTGGCTTCACTCGAGAAACGGGCTACAAACAACATTGTTAAGCCTGTTTGGATACAGGACTGCATCAGACAGAATGAGATAGACGCCGGCTCTATGCCGTACCTGCTCCCGTTTGAGCCAAACAGACACATGTTCTACCTCCACGATGACGATCAGCTCGACTACGAAAACAACGTCGACGAGTATGGCGATTCCTATGCGCGCGACATCGCAGACGTGGAGGAAATGAGGAAGTTGCTAGGTAGTATATCAGAGCCAGAGGATGCCTCGTCGTTTGACCGAAAGGAATTCCTAGATCAACTGGAAGATCACGGAGAGTCATTCGCGCATCTCAAGACCCACATGTTTAGTACAGTGAAAGCTGCCTTTCACAACGACCTCGCGAATCCAGCCGACTTATTCAGAGTACAGTTGGCGAGGAACTACATTCAATTTGGCGGCGGTTCGGTGGCTGACGACTTGGATGCGGGAGGAGTCACGCATGTTATTGTGCTAGACGAACAATCTTCGACAATGGATGCAAGAGGCAAGATCACAGGACTTGCCAGAATCGTAGGCGTTTCTTGGGTAGAAAAGTGCTGGGAGGAAGGCACCATGGTCAATGAGGAGAGGTACCAGTGGGGTTGAGGCAGTGCACCCAACCCCGCAAAGAGAGGATTGTTAAAATGCGTTTCAACGATACCACAAACGACTTTATAACGCCTTCATTCGTCGAGTCAGCTCAAAACGTGCTCCCCCTTGTAAGACTGCGCTTCCAATCCCTCTTCCTCGTTTCCTCTCCAGTACTTGTACGCGTCACTCTGAGTTCAGTCTTCTCCACAACCAGCGCCCCATTACTCTGCGCCAGACGTTTCCGTAGCTCCTCCTCCTCCAAGAAGTCGGCCTCTGTACCCAACTCCTCCCGTATTGCAGCTGAGTAATCCATGATACTACGCAGGAGCCCTGGTCTCCTTCCACTCTTATACATCCTGGACCCTCGTCGTGTATCGAGCCACATGCCGACCATGATGCAGACCCAGAGAAAATTGAAGATGGAAACCATGAAAAGGAAGATGTATGAGAATCCCCACTGGTACGTCTCGCTTGGCTTACAAAATCCATGACCCAGCAAGTACGCCGCGGTATAGGAGTGGTTCGTATCTGGGCGTTGTTCAAAAGCGTATTGATATCCCGGGTGTTCCTTTAGCGAATTGCCAGAATCTAGTCCATTGTCTTCGGTGTCGAATCTTGTGATAATGAGGCTCCGAAATACTGGCGTTTTCACGCCTTCTAGCACGAAGTCGACTGTTATGTTGGTGTTGACGGTTCCGTTGATCCTGTTATAGCCGAAAGTACCCTGGGGCACACCGTCCACTTCCATTGTAATATTCCAGTCGGTGAACTGCCTTGAGTCTGTAGTACGTCAGCTGAGATCCAGAGACTTCTCTAGTAAACGTACAGTTACGAATGGCATGGATAAGCGGCGCATCATCAGTTGTAGCGATGAGCGGTCCGTTGAAGCCGTCCAGCCGATGCGCGTCGTTGATAATGTAAGCCACTTGCTTAGCCTGGCTCCATGCGAGGAGATTGTGATCGAAGTCTTCAATGTATGGGTTGTAAGTCGCGATGTAACCAGTCATAGCTGCCATCAGCGTCGGAAACGCGATGACATAGAAGGTGGATAGCAGCATCGAAAATATCGCCAGCCATCGGAACAAGCGCTTCCAGGTTCCCGCCCCGAAGGCCAAAAACTCTTTAGCCAAAACACCAAGCGTGCCCAATGTTGTCGTCTCGAAGGCTAAGGCGGCGTACAATTTGTACGACGTGTGGTGCATCTCCATATGATATACCAGCCATTCGTTGAAGACGCGGTAATTCGCCCATGCCAACAAGAGCTGTCCACCTCTTCCAATGACCAGATCCCAGGCTATATCGATAACTTTCACCTGTGTGAAAGCGAGGGCTCCGAAACTCAGGTTGGGTGTGAAGAAGTAGGAGGAATCCATGATGCGCCATGTTGCTCCATCAGCCTCCTTCCATAGGCCATTCGGGTAACAGTCTCGTCCCCTGATGTAGCTCTGCGATGCCGTTTCCGCCGCAGCTGCGAGGACAACAATGCCGGCGAGTGCAAGAGGGAGCGCCAATACAACAACAGTCACTCGCCAAGGGAAAGGCGACCACTTCCTGTAAAAGGAGCCCTTGCGATCTGGTTGAGACCACTGGCGAGGCACATCGGACTTCGGGTCGCTGTGGTTGTCGGCCATGGCGAGCAGTTCGACGCTTCTTCGCGCGTCATCATCAGCATCCTGGCGAACAGCAGAGAATTGCGTCGCGGATTTCATGGCTGAAGCAGGGCAATGTGCGGTGCATGTCGAGGAAATGAACAATGGGCGTAAGCGGCAAACTCCGGCTTATTTGAGATGGCTTGCAAGATGAAGCCTGCCCTCAGGCGCCCTGCAGGTCCGTGATTTGCAAAGAGCGCGGTGAGGCGCAGCACGCGCATTTGGGGGCCAAAATCTCAACTGAAGAAAGCCGGCTTTTTGTGTTGCAAGCGCGAGGACCAGGTGTAACAGTGGTGTCTCTCAGCTATCGATAGCAACTTGACGCATACGTCACAGAGTTCGTTGATGAACTCAACGGCGCGGGCGGCGCCAGTTGCCAACGGTAAGTTCGCCCTGAAGGGTACGCATGATACGTCGGGCGAAGGCATGTACCTAGGTGTCTGAAAGCCATATTCTGTGTCATAACCAAGAGCAGGCGTACGATCTGGTGTTCATAAATACCGTGGCTGAGGTACCTTGCAGTGTCCTGGTGCGTGTGTCGAGGTGCACTTCAACGCCAAGACACTAACAGCACAGCGCCCGCAGAAGTCACAATCATCTAGCCAAAACCACATTTCTTCATGAGACGCAATGTCAAGAGCACCCATGTAAGTGATGAGCAGTCGCATCACGCGACCGCCGTGAAGTTTATATTGTGCTCTCCCCCGCAGACAGCTTGGTCTAGTATAGCGCCGCGCACCCCGCTCCCAATTAGGGCAGGTACCTAAGCTACGAGCATAACAGCTGATAGGAGTTCACGACATTGCCGGCACCATGATTCGTTCATGAGTTGACAACCATGCGACAGCTTCCTGGAATGCTACCATGTCACGGATGCATACTTGCGGGTGTCTGTCCTCGCGACAGCAACTCCATGTCTTCGACTGCTCTACACTCATCGCAGTACCCAAGTCAGCTGGGTAAGGAGGGAAAACAATGGCAAATATTTGGAACACCCGCACAGCCATACTAACAGGTCTTGTCATTTCTCTGCTCGGCGTCTTCTATGTCTACCAGTCCCCCGCATCGCTCAACTTGAGCATGCCCCATCCAACCTCCAGTACCACCAGCATACCCGCTTTAGAATTCATACTAAGCCAAACATCTCGCTCTCCGCCCACACTTCTTATCACACTCAAGAATACCAGTCCAGACACTCCCTACACGATCTTGAAGTGGAACACACCACTTGACTCTTCCGCCCTAAACGTCGGCGTCTTCACCATTACCGACCTGCAAAGTGGAGAAGTGATCAAACAAGATGTCTTGCAAATTAATCGCAAGATGCCTCCCCCACAACAATCACTCATTACGCTGGCACCGGGCACGGAAGAGGAGGCTGAAATCGTGCTTGATAAACCGTGGATGCCTGAGCGTAAGCCAGCAAAGTACAAGGTCCAGGCTAGGGGGGTTTGGAGGGGCGTCTGGGGCAAATACGGGGACGAAGTGACAAAAGAAGAACTGTATGCTTATGCCGAGAGTCCATTTAGTGGATGGAGGTTTGTGACGGGTGAGGTGGTCATGGAGGTAGAATGAAGAAGGGAGCAGGAAGATGTGTGTGAAGTGGTAAAGTTTTTCATAGGATACTTGTTTATCGACGGAGGTTCCTTCTTCTCTCTTGCTCTGGCCGAGTAGCAGCCTGCTGATAGCCCGACCGGCCAGCACTTTCAAAACATCATCTGTTTCCTTCCTTCCGGTCCTCGTTCATGCTCCGCTACCACATCCACTTTGCTCAACCCAGTCAAACGAATATTCACAAGATCTTGCACTGCTTCAAGATCTGCCACAAGTACTGCTCAGCGTTAGCCCCTCGTCGCCTTTGAATGTTCCAGACTACATACCTTGCTGGGCTTCTCAACGCGCTCTCTTATAGAGATGCGTGACTTGTTCGAAGCTGTCGAGCCATGTATTGATGTGCGTCCCATTTCGTGTAGTTTGCGTGCACGTGTGTGTTTTGTGTGATGAAAACAAAGAAGTAACAGACTCAGCTTATCTAAAGCAGCCAAAGAGAGCGATGTTAAGAAAGAGTGACTTGATAATACACACTACTACGCAGCGCAGAACCAGAATATATACCTACCAAACCCAACCCAACCCAACAGCGCGACCTGATCAGCTCTGGTCGATCGACAGTCGCAGACACGCACACGCCGATGCTCACTGCATCCCCATCCAAACCCAACTACGCGCCATACTCCGTACTCGAAAACCTTATTTCAACCCCGGTTCAACATGCCGTCCAATGCGAACGTTGTTCTTTCTTTCGCGTCAACGGCAGGTTCCGCTGGGCCATGCATCCGCCGCCACGCGAGGAAAAAGTAACCATGGAAGCTGAAACGCGGTGACAGGCGTTGACAGGCGGAAAAAACCCCCACATGTAGTTCGGGTTCGAGACGAGCACGTCAACGCAGGTTAGCGAGCTGGAACATGGCAGCGTAGCTGAATAGAGAAAAATATCAGTGGGGTGAAAGTCTTGAAAAAGAGTCATTTCAGGACTTTGATGATGTTATGCAAACTTTCGACGACTCATGCAGAGCCACCGGCATAATTCTCGTCACTGTTCTGTACCTACCGTCCTATCACGTTCGCGCATGCAGCCCCAAAGATACCTTCTTGCCTCGAGGACCGTTCAATCTGCTCAGTTCACACTCAATCCGTATGCCTTGAGCATTCGTTTCGCGACACCCTCGCCACTCCAATACGCCCCCGTCACCGTTCCCAAAGCAACAAACGGCGCGCAATGTTCTCCCGCCAACCAAACACCGCGTTCAGGCATGCCCTTTCGTAACGTCTCCACATCCTCATCTCCATTCTCAAGCCCGGTTTGGAAATTGCAGTAGGAACCGAAGCCTGCGAGTTCATCATTTGCCCAGGCTGTTGCCAAGATGGCGTGTGGCACGCAGTCACGACTTTCTGGGTTGTAGTTGGGCAGTTTGGAGAAGTAGGGCGTGAAGAAGGAGGCTAAGAGGCTGTTGTGCTTTTCTGGTGGGTTGGATGAGAGGAGCTTGGCGATGTGGAGACTTGTTGGTCCAAAGATGTAGAAGAGGAGGGTTGGGTGTGCCGTTCCGTCTGGGAGGGCGGCGAGGTTCACGGCTTCTTGGTTCCAGGATTCTGGGTTCGTTTCAAATGCATATGTCGGATGAGTCCAGTGCGTGAAACCTGGGTAATGAGCTGGATTGACCGGTGAGTCTGTCGCTTGGTGTACGGGCGCTGTTGTTGCCGTGACGTTAGGTTTGCCGAGATCGCGAGATGCGGAAGGTGATGCTGAGCTGTTGCTTGTTGGCTCATTCCAGAACGCTGTTGGGAATGTGATGTAGACCTTGTCGAGATGTCCATACCCGAGATTTCCAACAGCCTCTGTGAGTCGTTTCGGTAATTCTGGGACGAAAGCTCCGAGATTGCGTTTTAACCAGCCCAGTGGAGCCGTCATAATTACTTCGTCGAATGTCATACTTTTCCGGCCTTCTAGTTCGACTGTAACATTCGTATCTGCGTTTTGTTCTCCTGATACGATCCGCTTCAATCTGTGTTCGAACAGCATCATCGCACCCTTCAGTGCTGGGTCGGCAATCTTCTCCAGCACCTTGTCGTAAGTAGATGCGACGAAGAGGTTCTCTCCGTCGATACATTCTTCAAGCCAGAACAACTTTAGACTTTGCCTCTGAATGGGCGAGCCAACAAAAGCACCCCACATCTCCGCCATTTGCAGAATGGTTTGCTGCTGCTTCTTCGTATCGTCATCGTTGTTGGAGAATATCTTCACAACTTGCTCTTGGAAGTAGTCATATAAGCTCTTCTCCGCAGGTATTGTCGCCGAGTGTTCGTTCGACAATTTCATTGCCTGTTCGATGATGCTCCAAACGTGTTCCGTGTTTTTTGCCGCGTCTTTGTCAGACATGTGATTTCCCTGGCCATCGAAGACTGATTGACGGCCATCCCAGTTCATAGTGATAGTCTTGGTTTCTTTTGCGAGGTCCAAAATGGGGTTATCGTCGGTGCCGTGTATCCAGTTCGGGCCACTCGTATAACAGTCAGCCCGAGTATACTACATCGAAGTCAAGAACTTACAGATCAACCATATGACCTAGCGCATTGCTTTGACATAACTACAAACTGTCAGCATTGACATCAGGTTTGAGCAGCCGGTTAGACATGCCCTTCCACCAACCCTATTTCTCCCCTCCAATACCGTGACTTTAACACCGTGCTTCAATAGCAAGTCCGCACATCTCAGTCCAGCAACACCAGCGCCAACAACACAAACATGCGGAATCTTGCCCGCGGCTCTCCGGATCATATCCGTCTCGTCCATATAGTCTTGCTGATGCGGCGAACCAGACAAGTCCCTCGATATTCGAGTCTCTCTTTCAGCAGTCTTCCTATCATGCAGAGTATCAGCTCTACGAACTGCGTTCTCGTTGCCAACGTTTCCCATGTTGATGATTTGTGGACAAAGATCGATTAGAGGATAGTATCAAGAGGAAAAAAGGGACCAAGGACGACGCGATGATGAGTAGCCAAGTATATCTTGACAAGCAAGGCTGCCAACTTAGTTCCAGCGAAACGTGGTCCAGAGGATCAAAGTGCACCGTGGTTTCCGCGCCAGTGGTAATCTATAGATCGTGCTGCGGAATATATCATTTTGACTGCAAAAAGAATGGAATAAGTGAACATTAAGAAACAATCCTGAAAAGAGAAGTTTACGTTGGTGATAAGGCTATTATGAAGAAAGGGAAGTAAAGTGGCACAGCATCCCAAATGAGGACAGCCATTCACGTACCTTGGAATATCCGACTAGGCTTAACAGAGGAAATGACGTCGTGAAGAATTGATCTTGTGATGACTACGAGGGCCAATCTGTGTTGTCCAAGCAATGCCAGTGTGATGCTATTAGGTTGTAATGCGTTTGATAAGATGGATGTTGTACACTGTTAGGCGCATGCACGTCAGATTGCGAACTGTATGCCCGACGCTAACGTTAGTTAGTGCCACGAGGCCGAACTATGAATATGATTGGACAAAACGTTGGAGATAAACTTGAGTTCAACCCATTAGATTTCTATCTGAAGAGTACATTACGAGCATTGTCCTCGTACGTTGTGGCATTTTACTGCCGTGGTATCATATCTCATTCATCATCGATGCAGACTGTCGTTTTCTGCGCGTCGCACCTATTTGTCCTTGGACCCGATGTGAAGCTTATTCTTCATCTTCTCCTTCAAGTGCGACATCTTGCTGCCCTTCTCCTCATTGCTCGGGGACGAGGTCAGGTCGGCGGACTCAGACTTGCGGCCAGATTCAGATTTGCGAACTGCCTGCTCTCCAGCCAAGCCTGCAACACCGTCAGTACTACCCTGACTTTGTCCAGGTTGCCGTGTCCACAAACCCTTGGACTCTCCACCAGAGGCAGCGTTCTGCTTAGCAGTAGCTGCATCAAAGTTGCTGCTATCGGAAGGCACACCTGTGTTTGTCCAGCCTGGGGTGTCGCGGTTCTCGGGGGCCTTCTCGGCATCGGTCTTGGTGTCGGTCTTGGTGTCGGTACTGGCACCAGTCTCGTATACGTTCGAAGCGCCTGTCACAGAGTCGGGAGCAGTGGTCTTGATGGCGGGATCAGGGCTGGTAGTCGTGGTTGTAGTGGAATCAGCAGCCGCAGGGGTGACTTCGCTGGGACCAGTAGGACCAGCACCTGGTGCACCAGAACGGCTGATGTCGTCAAGTGGGGTTTCCTTCCAGAGCTTGTCCGTAACTCCAGCCTTGTCCGTGATAGCAGTGCTCTGACTTGTCGAAGAGGCACCAGTGTTGGATGTAGCAGCGTCGGGGTTGAGGGGAACGATGGGCATGCCGACGTAGGATGGGTCTTTGTTATCCGAGTAGATCTTGGGGTCGGTCGATATCTCGCTCTTCGTCTCGGTCGGCCCCTTGGTGGTAGGGTCCAGCTTTAGGAACTCATTTGGGCTGGGGTTCGTCTCCGCTGCTTTCTCGGTTGCCTTGGCTTTGCGATGGTCAGTATACTGTCGTAGTAATGGCCCATGTACCGATTGTCGGACACTCACCATCGTTGCCCTGGTCAAAAGGCTCTGTAACGGTACCCTTGCCCAGCTCTCCAGAAACAGGCTCCTCGCCTGCAGTCTCATTCTTCGAGTAGTCAAGGAAGGTTCCCTTGTCGGCGGTTGCGAGCGGGGTTGCTGTGAAGCGGGGTCAGCATAAATAGTCCAATGCGGGGGTTTGTGGAGGCTCACCAAGATTGCCTTGGTCGTAGGGCTGGGTGGCAGTACCCTGACCCTGCTGGCCGGAGATGGGCTCCCTGCCTGCAGTTTCATTGTTCTTGGTCTGTTCGACTGCTTCTTTGGTCTTGGTCTGGTCGACTGTGTCTTCGGTCTTGGTCTGGTCGCCATAGATGAGCTTCGAGGCCGCACCCGCAGCATTGCTTGCGAGGTTGGTGATTGTCTCCATTTGATTGTTGTTTATGAAGGTCAATTGCAAAGTAGAGAGTATGAGGTGGGCGAGGGAAACAGGTATCGTGATTTTATGTCGAGTTGGAGCTGGCAAGCCCGTGTTGGCGCGTTATGAAGGCACGCGGGCAGTGACGTAGGCTCCCGCGTTTGTCCCTGTTCTACCCAAAATTAAGCCACAGCCCGTGTTACGGGACGTCAACACCAACAGGATAATCTACAGCGAGTACCAAAGTGGGGCTCGAACGAAGCGCATGCCTTGCAAGGTGACAAGGATTGGCTGGGCTTGCGTCATACTGCGAACATGTTCACTAATGAATTTTAGCGCGTTTTCGCACGTCGCGGTCCGGAACGCTCTTCGCATGCAGTTCACATGCAGTTGTCTTGAAAAAGGGTCCAACATTACCACATTTTAATTCTTCACGAAAAAATGAAGGAGTCCCTACGAAAAAATCATCTGTCCACCAATATCACACCCATAGCCTCACTGCTACTGAAGCTTGCTTATCACTTGCTACTGACAGACTCTCAATCGTCCACTCCGTTTGCTTCAACCACGCCCGCCTGGTACAGTTCGCGCGCCGCTTCCCAACCACCATCTGGCTCTTCGAAGTCTTGTAGACGAAGGACATTGCTAACTTTAACAGGCCATTCGCCTATATGCTCGCGTAGGATTTTTTGTATGTCCCATACCTCTCCCAATTCCGCATCAAATCTTGCTGGTATCTCTCCTCGTAGCATCTTCTTGATAACGTCAACAAAATCGTTGGCTAAGCCACCATCGTAGGCCCATAATGTGCGTTGCTCTCTTCGGGCGATCTCAAGAGCGCCTTCGTGCCAAATGGCTGCTCTCACGACGGCCTCGCTTAGCTGCTGGCTGGCATGCTTAGAGGGGCCATGCAGAACCAGAGTAAAGGAGTCGGCGGGCATACCCATTTGGTACAAGACCTTGACCTCATTGATCCATGTAGCAATCAGGTTAATGATCTCGCGTACATGCAACGCGAAAAAATTGGTTCTATACACGAACTCAGTAGACCAGACATTAACTCTTCTCTCTATCCGAAGATGGGGATTAGCCAAGCAAAACGGTATCAGGCCTTGTGAGTGTGTCTTGGAGAGAGCTACACTCGGGTGATCCTCTTGGATAACTATGCTGCGTAGATGATTTCGCACGCTCGGAGAAAGTCTCTCAAGAGAACGAATAGCTACTGCAGCAGCTGAGAAGTACATTCTTGGTACGTAGTCATAAGCAAGGACAGGATCAGGTATTTCTGTGGGCCATGCGGGCAGGAACTGTAAGACTGCGTTGAGCTGGGTGCGATCCGGAATCCACCAAAGTTCGGGTTTCCATTGCAATATCTGCCGCTGTGTCTTCGCCACATATGACGGCGGGTCGTTGGTATAGCAGTAGCCGTCTTCATCGTCCTCGTCGCGGCAGGGGCAGTCGTCGGTGCAGTCGTCGTCAATTGATCTCGTACTGTCTCGCAATTCCAGATCATATTCTTTTGAAGTCAAATGATCGAAGTTGGGAGAAGCTGCTATGAGTTGTACCAGGTCTTGAAGAATCAAGTTCTTGATATAATGATCGAGAGTATCGAATTGTAGGTAGCCATCCTGCAAGCAGATATTCCCCTGATCTGTGACCATCTTTTCCATTCGCTGTACCGCAAGGCTGTTTGCATATCGCGACCGTAGGTCTTTCATAGTCTGCACAGAAACAGTCGTGTATGCCCATCTCAGTATGCGCCGCAATCGACACCAACGATCTTTAAGCAGTTGTTCAAACAGGGCAGCATTCGAAGGCTCGTTCGCTACGTCGGAAGCACTAAGCAGCGTGCGAAAGTTGATGCTATTCGTCCTTAATTCCAGTCCTTCCATCTCTTTCGCAATTCTCTTGCAGGTGAGTTGTAATGCAAGATCGATGGCATCATTGTTAGAGGTCTGGAGGGTTGCGGATACGGAGTTGTGACTGTATCCATTCTCATCCCGGACATAGCGGTAATAAACCTCGTCATGTAGCTCTCACGGAAGACGGAAGAGCAGCGACTGCTGTTGATCCATGTTGGAGGGTTCTCCCGACTGAGTTGTAGTGAGGTAAAAGTATGAGTATGCGAGGTGTGTCGGGTAGGGCTTTTAAGTATTAACAGAAGATGAATCCTATGTGACCAGAAAAGGGCGTTCTCGATTAGCCAAGGGCGCACCTGTACCTTGGTACCTTGGTCCCGAACCGATGACCTCAACCATATCAATACATAATGGCCGTCAATCACGGCGGAAGGGATGTTGAGTTTGACCAACAAGGTTAAATTTGAATGAGTGTAGCAATAACATAGGAAAGCTGGTCTTGTTCTTAGAAGAGAGTTTTTGAGCCATGTACCCGCTGAAATCTGGACAACGTGCGGAAGCGCGAGCAATATGAGTATCATGTGAGCGAGGCGCAAAGGAGATCAATTGTATGGACCGCTTCACTAAGTTGGCGAATAAAGTCTGTGACGAATGCGAATATCGGAAACGTAATTTGAGTTGCATATGGGCCCTCGAAGGGCTGAAGGGCTGGAGGGCTTCGTGTTCGAGGTGGTTGCGATTGTGTGGTAGCGAAGAGGCTTGAGAATGTTAGTTGATGCACAAAAGGATGAAGAATAGTGTAGGGTTACTTACCACGCAGAGCATTCAAAAAGGTTCTGTGTGAGATTGCTGCACAAACTCAGCAAATGCTTCAGGTGTAAACCTTGTGTTCGTCACTTACTCAAATACTTGCTAGATCTCTAAACATGCAGTGAATAGCGTTAATTCTACACGCAGATGTTCTGCACGACTGCTACGACTGATTCAAAAAACCACATAGTGGTCCGATGATATTGCGATTTATTTGTTTCCCGTGCCGCATTCATTAGTTGTAGAGTGCTGTTCCGCGATGCCGCCACGACGATGGACCTTTGAAGCGCTGTGTACAAACTTCAACCGAGGCAGAAAGGACTCGCTACGCTTACGGCATACTGCAAACATGTCAAACATGGGTCTTGGCATGTTTTCGTTTGTGTCGCGTTAGCAGTATTCTACATGCATCTCTTTTTGCAGGTGCTTCTCATACATGTATCGGAAAAAACTGCAATTTAGGAAGTACAATCACTTTGAGCATAGTGTTCAGTATCAATATGCAACGCGCTCTTAGTCCCCACGTACCGGCTAACACCTTGCTACCATCAGATCCCACCCATCCATTCTGTCGGTCCACATAAACTCCTCCATGTACCTCGCGCGCGCCGCTTCCCAGCCCTCCTCCGGCTCCTCGAAGTCCTTTAGAGAGAAGACCCTTTTGACATGAAACGGCCAATCGCCCTCATGTTCGCGCAATATCTTGTCTATATCCCATATTGCGCCCATGTCTGCCTCGAACCTGGCAGGAATATCACCGCGAATCATGGCTTTCATGATGTCGACCAAGTCTAGGGCTATACGAGATCCAAAATTTTCTCCTCTTTGGCGATAGCGTTGTTCAGCACCATCACGCCATATCGCGGCTCTGATCATCGCGTCGCAGACCTGCTGGCTCGCTTCTTCGGAAGGACCATGTAGAACCAGGGAGAAGGACGCAGTTGGCATACCCACATTACGAAGGTACTTTGTTTCGTTGATCCACCGACCTATGTTGGTTACAATATCGAAGACGTCGTCGTCGAATTCCTCGCTGTTCGGTATAAATACAGTCTTCCAGACGTCTACCCGTCGTTCGATTTGGAGATTAGGGTTTGCAATACAGAATGGTACAAGACCTTGTGCGTGAGTCTCAGGAAGCCCTACAGCTGGGCTGTCTTCTTGTATCACGATCTTGCGCAGATGCATGCGTTGCTGAGGATTGAGGCTCTCGAAAAACCGAATCGCTGTTGCCGCTCCAGAGAAATAGTATTTAACTTTCATCTCACGGCCCGAACTGTCCCAGGTTAATAGTTCCGGTGCGTCGGGCAGAAATTCAGCAACATCATCAAGGTCTTTCTGACTTGGCGTCCACCAATGTGCGGGCTTCCACTCGATTACCTGCGACTGAATGCTTCTTGTGTACCATGACGGACGATACGGACGCGATCCCTCGCTTTCCAGGTCGCTGAGGCCCTCGTCCATGTCTTCAGTGGGTAGGTCGATGTCGGACGGAGCGCTGGTATCCGCGAGTAGATCGTACTCCTTGGAGGTAAGTCGCTCGAAGTCCTCATGTAGTGCGAGTATTTGGATGAGATCCTGAAGTATAGCATCATGGACAAGATAATCTAAACTCGCTACATAATAGAGATAACCTTGGCCAAGGTACCATTTGCCGTCCTCGATGATCCTGTGCTCCAGTTTCTCCACCGCCACGTTGTCCGGGTACCTCGATCGCAGTGTACGTAAGGTCTCTCGTGAGATCAAGGGATATGCATGTGCTAGCATTCTCATAAGAAGCGCACCGCGGCGTACGCAAAGGCCTTGGTAGGAAGCCGCAATGGAGCACTGATCCACAGTTTCAGGCAAGTTGGGTAGTACGCTGAACCGGAGTACGTTCGCTCTCAATACCAGGCCGTCCATCTCTGATGCGACTCGTTTGCATGTGTATCGCAAGGCGAGCTGAATCGGTCCGCCATTCGATGTTTGAAGTGTGTGTGTTGCTGAGTTGAAGTTGTAACCGTGATCTTCCCGTAGATAGTAGACATAGACATCATCGCGCAATTCGCGTGGGAGCCGGAATAGGAAGGATTGGTGTTGGTTCATCTTTGAAAAGAAGTAAGCGCCGTCGACCTGGTCAGGATCTCGATGGTTTGACTTCTAGTTGACGTACGAAGGCGGTACGCTGATGCTGAGGAGACGACTAAGAAGACACCTGAGCCAAGTCTTTCGAGATGTTATATGCATGATTGTCTTATATTCAAATGGTGTTGGCGTTGAGAAAACGAGCTTATTTAGGGCGCCGCCAAGTACGGAAGGGCGTAAGCGAACCATGGTTACGAAGCCACCCAAAGAGCGACGAAACCACGGTTTTTCTTCGCAATCATCAGCTATGTGGCGAAGGGCAATGTAGCGAAATCAATCAAAAAAAAAATTTGAACAGATTATATTAGTCTAAAGAAATATAGAAAGAAATAAAGATGGTTCTTATAGAGAGGAGGTGCCGTGGGGCGACAATGTGAGATACAGCGGGAGTATGAACAGAAGATCACATGTATTTCAGGGTGCAAGAGATGAGTCGTTGGAAAGCGGAGCTACTGGAGGTTAGCAACGAGTCCCACGTTCAGTGAATGGGTCACTACTCACAGATGTCGTCAAGGGCGTTGGAGGGCTTTGCAGAAGGGCTGAAAGTCTGTGGGTTAAGTTAGGAAGAAAAATGAAGATGACGTAGCAAGGGCTCACTGCAGTATGTGGTAGACAATTGTGTGGTAGCGAGGAACACACAGTAAGTATATGAGAGAGCATATGGAGGAAACTTCCATCTCCAACACTCAAACAATACGGACGGAACAACATGAACAACCTAGAGGCAGACATTAAGTTAGCGGCTAGAAGATCAATGGACCAAGCACAAGGAAAGCCCTTACAACTCAAAGTCGCCGCCTCCCGTGCTCAACACGGAGGCAAGCAACGTCTGGTTCCAGACCTGCAATATTGTTAGAGAATCGTAGATCAACGGATCTTTGAGGAAAGGCTTACCAGAAAGATCGATTGCGACAACCCGTCGCCTGAACTGTTGGCAGA
>JAESFQ010000360.1_pt1 | contig 16451 bp, 15 predicted proteins | sample 9269431 | NCBI WGS metagenome assembly JAESFQ01 (sample SAMN14502588, study PRJNA617103) | algae metagenome | isolation source: Plectolyngbya sp. WJT66-NPBG17 and co-occurring heterotrophs from well... | place: USA: Mojave Desert, Joshua Tree National Park, California | collected 2006-08-06
CGTGTCGTGCAGCTCGGGGTTGATGGCCGTGGCCGAGCAACTACACCCGAGCCCAAGTGGTTGTTGTTATGGACTGTAATAGAGTGTGCTATGGGTATGCTTTCTGCAAAGACTTCATGAAGCAGAACCGTACTGATTATCTCCACAGCTGTCATAATCGGATGTTCGCCTGCCTTTGCAATTCTGATTCGCAACCGCTTGAACGCGTCGAAGCCGTCCTACAATGCGCAAGGTTATGTCAAACACGGGACCAACGACATAAAGATGGAGAGCATAGTCAGCTCATCTGTACGACCGCGACGCGATAACCTGAATCCTTATTGGGACGATGTGCATAGCAGCCAGGAGGAGCTTGCGAAGAATGCTGGATGTATCATGGATAAGACTACCGTGCATCAAGACGGCGAGATATCAAGCGACGACCTGAAACACAACAGTACCGGTGGATCATGGACCGCTGAAATACATACTGGGAGCGGGAAAGTCAACAGTAGCACAATGCGCCATTTATAGGATCAAGAAGCAATCAGTATGCCATTCAACGCCCTCCATATCCCAATTAGTTGTAGTCACGACTCGCTATCACGGCATTTTTAGAACGCCGGTACATTGCGCTCTTGACTGCCCACGCGCGCAAGATTCACGCCTCCTCAAATAGCCATGATCGACGCTCCACCATCCTGTGTGACTCGATCACGCACGTCGATCTTCAACAACTGTCCTGTCCCCTTGACCAAACTGCCATCCTCGTTTTTGCCCAACACCGCAGTAGGCGCATACACAAGTGCTTCTCTAGTGGCCAGTTCTTCAATCCGTTGCATGATATTCTTGTCGTCGTCCATGCCGCTGATGTGCTTTCTGAGGGCAGAAAACCAAGTGGGACTAGTGAAACGGTGCATGATAGTCATCGAACACAGAGAGATGAGATCGTTTGCTACCGTAGGCTCTTGCGTGGAAATTACAACGCGACAACCGTAGTGGCGCATTTCACGGATGAGTTTTGATAGACCTTCAGTGAAGGATCGGGCGCCAGGGGTGTCGCGCATGTACTATAGCTTCGATTAGCATGTGTTCTTGTCGGCAGCCATGAGTATGAACAACAAACGTACCTTGTGTGCTTCGTCCAAAACTACCATCTTGCCCTTGGCGGAGGATTTCAGGTAGTCGTCCATACCCAACTTGAAGAGAACACAAGCGGTACTAGAACTCAATGTTCCATCGGACAAATCCATAATCGTGACTTCACCTGGCGCATACGTCGGCTGTGCTGCTGTACCGCGGAGGTCCAGGAACGACTCCAGTACATTGAGGCGTATCTGAAGCGGTTGCTTCTGATCGGGACTGAAACCTGCTGCATCGAGCCTTCTCTTGAACGCAAAGTAGTCCAACGTCGAATCTTCAGCGTTCGACGCTTGCATTGAGCGGAGAATTGTCTCTACTGACGCTAAGTATCTGTAGTGAACAAAAGTAGTCAGCGCATGATAACATTAGGCATTGGGAAGGGAGTTACATACAAGGGTGTTTTCGAGGATTCGTCCACAGCCATGAGCGTTAGCATCGCACTGATTGTGAGCTTCTTTGGGTTGAGGTAAAACGGTATCGCCCTCACGTTTGGCAGGCGCTCATAATGCTTCCTCATCACAGGATTTGAGGGCGAGTACAGAACAATGACATGCTTCGCGCGATGCCCAGGATACTCCGGTAATGATGTCCCTAGATACGCAGCTTCGCTAACATTAAAGCTCGTGCTGCCAGAGTTGTCCGCCCAGCTGTACACGAGGCACGAAACCGGCTCTTCAAGACGACCGATATATGGCGAGGGAATTATGGAGTTCTCGAGAAGACACGCCGAGGTGTGGCTCTTGCCGATTCCCTGAACGCCGCAGATGAAGGCAGCAAAAGGCGTGTTGGGGTTGGAATATATGTGTGCCTCAGGTAGCATCGCGTCCTGTTCGGCGAGGCTCCCAAGAAGGCCATACTGGGGAACGAGATCTCCCGAGTGTATTGCGACAATGTTGCCCGATAACAGAGGTCCTTGTTCGATTGCCACCTCGTTGATTTTGGCTTTTTTGCCAGCACCAGCGCCCTTCTTTTTTAGAAGAACGGTACGAAGAGGATGATTACCTTCCTCATAGTGCGTGACTCGCAGCTCTTCCAGTGAGAAGTTTGCATATCGTGCTTCAGATGTAATAGATGTAAACTTCTCAGTTGTGCAACAGGTCACTGGCTGCAGTCTGCTCCTGTGCTGCGGTGAGACCATATTGTTGTTGTTTTGCTGAGGCGCTGTCAGAGTCTGGAAACCAGAAAATCTGCTCTGCCACACTGGCATCTCAATGTTGGATGAGGCCGGTGCAGGCTGCGGTCGAGTGTCGTTGCGAACAAACGTGTCTTTGGGCGGTGCTAGCTGATCAGCGTCGGATGGGAACATGGGAGGAGCTTGATCCTTGACAACATGCGTCATCTTGGGGAGAGCTTGTGAGTGCGAAAAAGATACAGGCGCTGCCGATTTTGACTCCACTGTCGAGACACGCGATGCTGGCGGTTGTGCTACAAAGGAGATCGCCGCCACTATAGGTGTAGGGGATGGTGAAGCCAGCGATTGCGACATTGGCACTTGTGGTGCAGGGACTTTCAATCTCTTGATTGGCGCTGGTGACGTTCCGGCCGGCGAAGGCGGAGGTTGCGATATTGGAGATATTGTTGCGGTGCACTGCGAGCTCGTGCCCTGAGCGCCCCGTAATCGATCACGACGGGAGTCCGATTTTATCTTTTGGATGGTAGCTGGCGAAGGCTGTATTTTTCTGTTTCTCCAAATAGTTAGCAGGATAAACTCAAACAAAGTTAAAGGTTACTTACCGCCGCATTCCTCGTATGATTCGCGCATGCTTCGCTTCATCTGGCTCCTGTGCTAGGAGTTTGTGAAGGAACTTTTCCCAGCCGATGAAGATACATGTATTTTCGTCGAACCCTATGTCAAAATATTTTTGGAACATCCATAGATCTAGCTCTTCTACTGAATCGGGCATGGTCGGAGGTTGAATATAGGCTTTCGCTGATCCAGTACTACTGATTGGCATAGGGCTGATTGAGCAGCCATCTCTCGGCGTCTTATCTTCGCTATTCGAATTCGTTTGTCTCGACATCTTTTCCTGTGTAATGCTTCCGCCAGTAGCACCGTTCGTTTCTGATACCGGTGGCTTTGGCACTGAGTCTCGACTTGATGAGATCTGTTCCTGTGCAGATCGGGATGCAATCACTGTCAGAAATACAGTAGGTGGAGCTCTAGGCCGAAAAATTGAAGCCGATGCTGGAGGGCAGGGAAGCGACGATGGCTTCGGTGGTGCATTCTGCGCTAGGGACTCAAATATAGATAATCCCGGCTTCTGATATCCTGTCAATGACATTGTCGGTTTCGTCGTGGACGAGCTTGAAACTGAGGATTTGGGAGGTTGGCTCACAACGGACGGTGATAGTTTGAACCGATCCAATGCACGTGAAATTTCGGATTCCGAAACCTCACGTGGGGGAAACGTCGATGCGAAAGGCTGCGACGAAAACGTCTCCAATGTTCTCTGTAGTGTGATTGTAGACAGTGGTGCCTTGTTTTGTGATGTTGGTAAGGAACTTGGAGCTGCTGCCTGAGCAACACTCTTCCTGTCCGACGGATTGGCAAGATTCTGCGCTGCGGTCGCTACGCCATCCTCCTGAACTTCGCCTGCGGATTTCAGACGGACATCTGTCTTTTGTTGGCTGGATCTGTGGTCGATCAGCAATGAATTCCATGATGAAAGGATGTGCTCTCTTACACAGAGTCAGTGGTAAGAGCCTTCGTTTCTTGCGCAGCGACGAAATTTGATTCGGCAAGTTTCGAGTCGTTCGACAATGAGGATGCTGTCGACGTGCTAAGGCTACTGTCCGCTGGTGGAGTAGCTAAGCCTGATCTTTGCTCTACGTGTTAAGCGGCTACTAGTGGCAGTTTCCACGAACTTAAACGTTCTTCAACATTGTTGGTCTCGATTCTGCCTCACATGTTAGTCTGACTACGCGATGCTAGGACCACCGCCCAAGTCACTTTTGGAAGCATACCTCGTGATGGCTGCGCTTGCAGCTACGCTTGAGAGGTTTGGCTTCAATTGCCTCAGTTTCTCGATGACAGCGTCACGGTTGCGAAAACGACCTCCAGAATCACGCGGGGCATACGAGCAAAGTGCCTACTACAGTTAATCACGTGAGAAAAGAACAGGTCGATAGACCAACGTTGCAGAACCCCTCGCTCAGCCTATGTTGTTGTTAGTTGTCTCGAACTCAAAGCAATAGTACCAGGCTAAAGGCGACTTACTGTACAGGTGCAAAGTTGAGCCCCACAAGGTGCAATGGGTACCTTTTCTGTGTTCCCTTTGTGCAACTGCCGACATTTACTTTGTCGACAAGCATGCTTTTGTCATCGAGGGACCGCTTTTGGTAGTCGCTCTGCATGAAATTTGCAACTTTGTCCAGGATTGCTGCTTTGGAGGTGGGATCGGGTATGATGTCGCTTCTGTTAACTTCGACCATTGTGTCAGTAACAAGTTGCACTGAGCGGACGATGAATCTGTTAAGAGAAGAGACAGCCCTCGGAAGTTGCAATTTGCGATTCGGACACCACGGGAGAAAACAAAGTTGCGCGTTCCCAAGGGGATGGTTATCGATCAGCCCCTGCGCTAGGTGGGTGAGGAACCCTGCATGTGTCAATGCCCTTATCCGCTCTCGCCCTTGCTGTGGCAAACGTGCATCTTACCAATTCGTCCAATTTCTCCCATCTGTGGTGTTGATGATGTACATTTGATGCAGGAATATCGGCTAATCGGCCAAACGTCACCAACGACGATGTTGCATCAAACGCGGATTTGACACGTCAAAGAATGAACACCCAACAGACCAACACGAGTAAAATCTTGCTTTGAACTAGCTATCTTACTTATACTCGGGTATTTACATCGGTGTCACCGAGAGCTGAAACTTCGAGTTGAACAGCAAATCATGTTCGGTGCTTATTGCAATGCTATCCAGGCACAGGCCCACACCTACCCTAGCTTCATTGCGCGTGTCTAGCACACGGCCAAATTGGGTCAACTACGTTCGGACTGAATAGATACTCATTTCAAAGGTCTATTGTACTTCAAGGGTATCCCAACTCAAGTCGTGAAGACAGAGACGTTGCCTTTGGCGCCAGACCATAACACGAAGATCCTTGCACCTTCCCACAAGAGTCGCTCCAAAAACAGAGTGTATCGATACATTGAACTGATGGATACGCAACAGTCATACCGTCTCCCTTTCGTACATGGTATGGAGGTTTCACTCTTTGCTTAGCCATGACGCCCAATTTGGGATATGGGGGTATCATGTATGTATTGTAATAGCTAGAGAGCTAACTAGTTGAACCCTAGTGCTCGCAATGCAGTCACGTGACATACAATACTGAAGGATGATCATGTCCCTCAGCGCGCTATTCCGCCAGTTTAGGTCTTGCTGGTATTTACGTAGGCCAGTGTGTCCTTCCACAAAAGCTATTACATCTTGGGTAGGAACCGAAGGCCCGCGCCACTCCGTCCGAACTCTTTCTTCGACGGCTCTTTCAGTTTCGCTATAGCCTGTATCGATGCACAGTTGCAACCGCTGTAGCTCGTCGACGATTTTAAATTCAGGCGGTATGCTGAGAGCCGAAGTAACGCGCTGTAAGCTCTCGTCAAACTCAGTCATGGTGTTGCCGCGTAGACGGCAGATGAAGAAGACGAGTCGCTGGACGAAGACATCCGCTTTAGCGTTGTGAGTTAGTTTGAGAAAGTCTGCCTTCTCGAATGGCTCATCAGGGCCATTGGGCTCCTTGTACCAGAAGCTATCATTTACTTCCACGCATCGCCGAATAGCGAGTACAGTGTGTCAACTGCCTCTTTTACAACGCATGACCATTGTATCTCCGGTAGACAAACCGCTGTATCAACCGTTCTGTGGCGAGTTTGTGGTACGCCTTGGAAAGAACGCGAGTGGGCGAGACGAGAAGTGCCTGAAGGATAGTCGTGCATTCTCGTCATCCGAATCTGCAAACACCACACTATGTCATTGTGAAATCAGCCAGGAAGGAACCAATAAGGTGATACAGCATCTTCATTGTCATCCGATGTAGCCTACGTTACTATCGGATCTGGATACCACAGCTCCTCCTATCGCTACTAAACCCAATCCAATTCATACTGATCTTTATAATATAAACATGTTTACTTTTCCTTCAATCACCGAGTCGAATACTAGTCGTTTACGCGCCCTGGATGCGGCGGCAGAGAGGGCGGCCCCGCTCAAGGGTGTTGGGGTCGCAGCTCAATCGGCTGTCCTCAATGCAGGTCAACTGTTCGCCGCCTGTGTCGTGCAATTAGCTTCAAACGCTCATTCTTAGATGGCAGTATATGGAAAACTTACAGTTGTTGATGTTGTCAGGAACACATCGGCCGCTCTGTCCGTTGACGGTGCAGACATCTTGCTTCAAGCTGGTGTTTGCGACACAGCAAGCACCCTCGGGCACAGGGCGGTTGGCGTTGGCGCCCTGAGGCATGGCAGCCGCGAGGGCAGAGAGAGCGAGGACAACGGCGGAGATGGTGAACTTCATGTTGACGGTTGGGTTGGTTTGTTGTTGAGGGTGTTGAAGGTGTCGGTAATGGTGTTTATGGGAATTGATTATTGACAATGAAGAACCGACCAGCGGAAGAAATAGAATTGAATAATGAGCGAAGTAGAGGGTAGTAGAGAAGACTGTAGTTGAAGATGCTGATGAGGCTACTATTCCACGCGATACCAGGCACTTCTTATACACACAGCCTCAGGAAGCTCCGCAGGCGTAGACCTGCCTCGGCAAGGAGAACACCTCACGATGCATTGTTCTCCTTGACCGCAACATCCGTATTGCATCCTGCATCTTCCCAAATCCCCTCGTCCTTTGCAAAACTTCCACCGGCAGAAAACACACGAGACAAACACAAAACAACACAATTGGCTGCAGCGGCCTGGAAAACACGGCTACACTCCTGGTTTGAGCATGGCGTAAACGGGCGCATGAAGAGAATGGATACCTTGGCGCTCAGGCGCCCTTGAGGCGAGGCATATCACGACACGCAGATCATACAGGAACGGTCCTCCAGGTCTTCTAGGCGCCTTGCGAGACGTTCGATTGATGGCGGGAGGGGAAGGAGGGATGAAACTGTCATGCTGTTTGGGTGGCTGGGGTGAAACGTTAGCCCCCGCGGAGGGCGGCGGGTGACAACTGAGTCATCAGCCTGGCTGTGCATTGCACTTCACGCATTCAATGGATTCAATGTTGGACTATCTTGTAATTCGCGGTTTCTCTTGCGCAGTGCTAAAGAAATCTGTTTCCTTCGGTTGTTTATTATTATCGTGTCGAACAGTCATTCGGTTTGTAACATACGCGCTCATGACGAGCAACTCAAAAAGAGACTTACTGATGTTTTCGTTGGTGATAGGTCGGTCCATAGTGTCCGGTCTTGATGCTAAGTGTTGAGGAGGGTTGTGCGAGCAAGCTCGCACAAAACGGATGTAGGAAGATCGCGGTTGTCTCTAGCTTTGTGTCGGCGTGTGTTCCAGAGCACATGTGCATTTGCTATAGCCGGGGTCGATAGTAGTCCAATGTGGTTGCAAGAACACACTAGAAAGCCCTCAGTATGGCTTGAATCTAGCCTTCTCTTTCTTATCTTTGCGCCTCTTCTTCGCTGATCCCGCTCCTTCATCAACCTCCATACTGCCTTCTTCTGAGGACTTCCATGCACGTATTTGACCGTCTTCGCCGCATGTGTACGTGGTGTTCGTCTGTCAAGGGTGTCAGTCGGAGTATCATCTTGAAAGGAGGACAATCTGCCTACGTGGGTATCAGTAAAGAGATCACGAACGATTTCCTCGCCGTGAGCGCCGGGAAAAGACATGCTATTCTCGAAATCGAAGCTGTAGTCCAGAGGCCCGTTGATACCCTTGTTAATGGGTATGAGGTTGAGACGGCTCTCGCTGTAAACAGTCAGCATCCCTGTGTATTTTGGCAAATGCAATGAACAATGGACATACCTGTGCTTCCCTGCCGCAACACAAGCTTGTTGTCCTACCCACGCCAGATCCACCACATACTCACATCCCAATCCTTCCCTGACATCGCCCCACACCTTCGGACTCGGCTCCTCTTCCTCTTCCTTCTGGCTCTGCAACGCAAAGAAACTCACTGTCTCGTCTGTGCCAATCGCATAGATGTCAGTACCAGGATACATGAATCCTGCATGTGCAATAGCCGATCCATGGTTGACAACTTGGTACAAAGCATCATCTTCATCGGCTTGAGAAGTGTCGAAGATGTTGACTAGGCCGTCTGTACTAGATGACAGGAGTAGAGTGGGGTGCGACGGATGCAAAGCAAGATTCGTCACAGTGTCGGTGTGAGACTCTACATAGGAGCGGAGAGGGGCTGATGGGTTGCGCTGGTCCCTATGGCTTGGTTAGTGATGGTGGTGCCGCTGATATGCGAGCGATATAGCGAGGTACCATATGTAGACTGGCGAGCTGGTGGGGCCATCTTCGGGATTCTCGATACCAGCAGCGACGAAGTTTCTTTCTGCGTCGCACACCAGTGCTGAGACGAGCTTGTGTGCTGTGCTGGTCATCAGCCTTCCATTCCTCACATTTTGCTAAGCCACCGCCATTGTCGTCACTCACGGCTCTTGATTTGCAGAACTTTCTGCTTGCTCCTTTTGTCCCAAAACCTGACCAATCCATCTCTTCCTGCTGTTGCGACAACATTGCTAGGCGCGTCATTTGCTCTTTCTAGACATGATATGGTTTCGTTTGCATTTGCAATCACTCCATCAGGCCGTAAGTCAGTGGCGTGAAAGCGTAATGAGTCATCTGAAGATATGAAGGCTAGTTGGTCGGTTAGGGAATATGTGAGAGGATCTTGTCGTGGCGCTGTGGAAATAATTTTGTAGATATACGAGCCGGCTGGCAACCCAGCGTCGGTGCTAGAAATGTGTCGGAGAGGCGCCATTTGATTTCCAGTCAATATTTACTGGTGCTATTGCTGTATGGATAGTGGATGGATGGACGAGTTCACGTTATTGCGAAAGCAGCGGGACAAGGTGGAAGGGTGAGAAAATTTGCGATGACCGAGCATGCGGGTGGTAAAGTTACTTCAACATAACCGTCATTGAACTATCGTGCAACCTGGACGTCTACGTATCAGATGGCACTGTAGGCACGAGTCGAAAGTCAATACGGAGCTTCTTAGCTAGAGATTCGCATGGCCGCTTCACATGATGAGAAGATGGGTTGGCGAGCAAAAGCACGACGCAGCAATGTTGGAATCGCACATATCATCCTTCAGCAAGCTTCGCATCAAACGACCTCGTAAGGTGAGTGTGTTGGACAGCTGCAGGCATCACGCAAAAACACAATATGTAGCCTTGATATGAAACTCGTGCAGACATAGTCTTAGTCAACACAAGCGATTAATACAGGCAATCCCTCTCCGATCCCTCCTAAGCCCCGTCTACTGACATAACGCCAGCAGACAAGATGAGCCGTCACTCCCGCAGTTCAGCACGTCTAGCGCTCATTGCCGGCGATATCGAGGTTCGTGAAGGAAGGGAAGTTGGATGCGCGCACGCGAGAAAATATCGGGTGTCCGCAAAGTGGGTGACTAAGCCGCGTAATGCTGAGCTGTTGATTGGGCGGTAGGGGAACCTCGGGAATCGGGAAGATTTGGGCTTGCGGCATTGCGCATCATAGACGGCCGACAACCACCACACGACACCTGACAGCTCTGTCGATTGGCATCGGACAAATTGCACAATGGCTTCTCAGCGCGTATTTCAGCTTGGTCTGCGAAGGGCCGCCGCACCCAGTTTGAGGGTACAACCTGCGGGACGTATGGTCCAGCGGAGGTATGTCATAGCACCATCAAGCTCTCCTCACTACTACCCCGATGACTACCACCCATGCACTCAGCGATGCTAATGAATGACAATGTAGACTCGCAGCCACCCAACACGCCTCACAATCTGAAGCCGCCGAGTTACTCGCGAAACAGCGCGTCAACCGCCCCGTCTCCCCCCACCTGGCTATCTACAGACCGCAAATCACCTGGTACGCCTCAAGTCTCAACCGAATCACTGGTATCACTCTCTCTGGCTCTCTCTACCTGTTCGGTATCGCCTACCTGATCGCTCCCTACACCGGATGGCACCTCGAGACCCAGTCAATGGTGGCAGCAGTTGCTGCGTGGCCTGCGGCTGTGAAGATGGGACTGAAGGCTTTCTTCGCTTTCCCGTTCTTCTTCCACAGCTTGAACGGCTTGAGGCATTTGGCCTGGGACATGGGTATCGGATTGAAGAATCAACAGGTTATCCGAACTGGATGGACTGCTGTCGGAGCGACGGTCGCCCTGGGCCTTTACTACACCTTCCTTGGATAAGCAGGTTGCACTCAAGGTGGAGCGAGTGAGGAAAGGAGGGGGTATACCGGGGACGAGCTGATGAGGAGATGAATACACTAGAAGGGGAGGAATATGGAGGGCTGGAAGTGAGATATATCGCAAGGATGGCCGAGAAGCTGAGCAACATTGGTGCAGGGCGTGCGTCAATTGAATCACGAGTTCTTTCTTTGTGTAGTCCCGACCACGAATGGAAGTAGATGGCGGTGGTTTGGTACTGCGTGAGTAAATGGCAAACATAAGTCATCTTCTTTAACACCATGGCATGGAAGGAGACCTATCGGACTTTGTATGACGACATGTGACTACAATGCCTATATTATGGCGGAAGTAGTCTTTCAAGGCTGTCTGATGAATCTTCATGAACAGCACAAGCATACAGTATCTGTCGGAAGACTCAACATATGGTAGGTAGCGCTAGTAGGCAATGGCAATATATCCCTTTGCGATCGACGGAGAACAAATGTCCCTCTGGCCGGAAGCGGCAGAGAAAAGAAGCGCAGCGCTTGGTCACTGACTGGCACATGACCACGCGTTAATTGGCGCGTAACCATCTCGGCTGATTGCAGTGTGCCCTTGGGAAACAGTGAGAACCTGCACCTGGCTGTAAAGTGCACTCGGTGATGAGCTGTCGCGATGGAAGACTCGCAGGCTCAGACCGTTCTTGGGGATCTTTTCTACGATGTGAGTGCCCGTCTTCTACATCGCGTCTGCGATAGCGCATCGCACCCCGGCCGCCGATCGCTGGAGTTGACTGACGCCACAAGGACCCGTCTCAACTCTCTCAAGCCCTCAGGCAGCGGGCCTGCAGCGACAAGCCATTCCACTTCACCACGTCGACTGAGAGCCATCACTCGGTCAACCACGCTCCTTCTCTCTTGATCTCGGATCAGCACCTGGGTTGCGCCTCGCTGCACCTGCCAGTCGTGCTTTCCCCATTCAACCGCGCTCTTTCCCCACGACGCGCCGCAACCACAAAACATGTCAAACCCGCCTTGCCCAAACACCACAGCGCGCCCACAACCACTGGAAACATAAATGAAAGGGACGGGGCATTCAAGATGCACCACAGTTTCAACATGATGGACGCGCCGGGAGACACGCAGCCAGATAGTCAGATGCTGAAGACATGGACGAGTGGCATATACACGAGCGAAGGCAAAGAGTTCAACGTTCCCAAATCGCTCTTTATTGAGCATTCCGACGACGACAACGGCGACGATTTGCCTACAGATGAGATGGACATAGTCGCGTCAAGCCAGGACCAACACATGCCAACGCCTACAAGCCCTACCGTAGTCGATGTTGACGACCATGGTGATGCGCAAAACAGCCTGGCGCCTACGAGTCCTCTCAAGTTCCAAACACCGGCATTGGCAGGCAGGACAAGGGGAACCTCTGGCCAGATGCTGAGCTCGGCCGTGCGAACCAACACTACGCCTGCCACCGCTGCTTCGCCCTCGTTGTTCTTTCCAGCATTCGACAATGGTGCTAGTGGAGAGCTACAGCATATTTCTCTCACACAGGCCTTCAACAACACTCAGGCGCCCACGTCGCCCGCTGTGGGTGGTGTCACTGAAGATGTCGTCTTTACGCGTCCTTCGCCCAATTTCAGCCACTTGCGACACTCCAGCCCGATTCCCGCCTACTCGAGCCCTATCAAAGCGACGCGTCTCGATACACCCAAGTCCGATCCTATCGTGCGATCTTCCAGCGAGCCCCGAGCCGAGTACATCACAATGAAGCAGTCACAGGAAAAGCGGAAGCACTCTATAGGAGACGAGCATAGCATGGCTGTAGACCAGGAGGGCTGGCAAGAACTCTCCAGGAAAGTGAGGGCGCAGAAGGCGAAGGAGCATGCCCATCGTCGGGCTGCCAGCTCCTTGTCACACATTTCAGTGCCAACACCATTGGTCTCGCGATCCGGGAGGAAGCGCGTAGCAGATGTCGGTTATCCATCGCCCGTCAAACCGAGGAATTCGCGAAGTGGCGTACACAATGAATCCCAGGATGAGGATGATGACGAGACAATGGACGAGCAGTCGCAACCCATTGCGATGAACGGGGTGAATGACGACAATACTGAACAATCCCCCGATGAGCCGTCACAGGACGTGACCTATCCCGCACGGGCCGGAGGCAGACGCAATAGCAACGACAATAGCGTGCAGGTTCCCAAGACATCGTCGCACCCTCAGCGCACCCCTTCAGGTCAGCCTTCACGAAATTCTACCCAGCGAGCAATTCCTTCCTCACAGCTACAACACGAGTCTCCACCACGAAACGCAACAATACAGCGACATCTACGAGAAACATATCAGCCACACAGCAGCAAGGAATCGGTCGCTGTTATGGACTCTCAACCCGATGCAACTGCAGACTTCGATAGTATACCCCGACCAAAATCGCTACGCTTTCCATCGTCACCATCGATGAATCAATACAGTATAAACCAGACTACTATGGCGACTAAGACCGGGTATACAAGCCAAGTCATCTCTTCATCAATGCCCCCTATGCCACCGAAGTCTAGCCTGGACAACGATGAGACCCCTGACGGCGAAGAGCGCGTGCCCAGCAGCCCTCCGCTCTTGGGACCGGACGACGCAGAAACAGAAGAAGGCGATCTGGAGTATGACGAACACACCTATGACGAGTACGCAGAGGGAGCAGCTGAGCGGGACACTGCGACCCCGACCATTGATGAAGACACTGTTATGGACGAGGATGACGACCTACCGCTTGCGAAAGAGGAACTCGAAGGCAAGGTTGCCATGGAGCACCAAGGTGAAAAGTCGGTTGAGGAGTCGGACGAAGTCCAATCCGGCAAGGTGGATCTAGGAATCGGCCATGAAGTTCCTGAGACCTTTGAACAGGATCACCCTATGGATGAAGTCCGCGACGGCGACATATCGCTGCACAATGTGACTGTAGAGCCACCGAGTATGCGACGTCAGAATACTGTGCCAGAGACCGATGCGCTCGATGAGACACAACCCTCGTTTTTCACCGACAAGATAGCTGCTGAGGCTGCAGAGGACGAAACTATTATGCCTGGCGAAACCAACAGTACAGAGGCCTTCCAGACCGCTCAAGAAGACCACTTCGGATCTGAGCCAAACAAGCCTGCACCTGTCAGCTCAAGAGACAATGGCAGCGATGTGATCCGGGGAGACAACCGTATCCACTCGATCGATGATATCTACAATTTACCTGAGACACAGCAGTCAGCAGCAGAAGAGGATGTTGAGATGCCGCGGTTAAGTGGTCTCGAGGATGACGATTACGTTGCCGTAGCTCCAACTTCACCAGCACCACCGTCGACAAAAAGGCGCAAGGTCACATATACCGCGAAGCGTAAAGCCTTTCGCAGTCCACCAAAACCGACGACAGATGTGGAATCTCGTTCAGACCCGCCCCCGTCACCACATTTCGAACCGACGCGGCAGGCGGTTGAGGACACTCAGCCAACTGCCTCCGCCCGCGCACGGGAAGATCAAGGCGCTCTTGCCGCTACGCGCGAAAGAGAAGCGGCGCAAGCCCCGTACAAACGAACAACGTCTCTAAAGTCAAAGATCTTACCAAAAGCCAGCAGAAACCAGAAAGAGAGGCAGGGCGCTCTGAAACCGGTATCCAGAGAACTCCTGCAGAGCTTATCTTCACCAGCGAACTCACCAGTGAAGCCAAAAACTTCTTTCGGTGGGCGTAAAAGTACTCCGCTCACCCCTACGAAGTCTCGAGAAGCAATCGCCGACAGGCCAGCCGACATCGAGATGCTCGATACTGTTATGGAGCCAGATGAACCTATTAGCCCCGTACCCCATTCAAGCAACGTTGAGAGGCCGTTAGAGAGTCCTTCGCAACGTATTGCAACTCCACCAGGGGACATTATCGTGCCAAATAGAGTATTCGCGTCCTGGCCAGGGAGCCATTACTACCCTGCCACATGCATCGGTCGCACCACCGCCCGCCAGCTGCAAATACGCTATGACGACGGTAATACCACGTCAATGGATGCGGTGCATGTTCGTGCACTCAGTCTCCGTAGGGGTGATCATGTCAAGGTGGATGAGACCGGCATGAAGAAGAATACTTACGTTGTTGTCGATTTCAAGGACAAAATTGATGATCTCAGTGGCGAAGAGTTCCCCACTACTGACCAACGCGGATACACGACTGTGGTCCTCGAAGAACGTCCCAGGGAGAGCCTGCCGAAAGCGAAAGCAGTCCAGCCAGCGGAGCATATATCGGTGCCCATAGCTAGCATTTACCTGACTGCTAGACTTTGGAAGCGACTTCGTGATCGATCCTTCAGCTTCTCTCCAATAATTTCACCAGCCAAGTCAGCTTCTCATATTGGCACCCCTGTTGCTGATCCATTTACCACACCCTCTTTCACCCGACGAGGAACGGCAGTACCGTCACTACTAAAGGACGTTACCACAGGTGCGGCGTCTGTAGCATCTACCGCCCGATCTGGCACTGGTGTATTTGCAAACATGGCTTTTGTTCTTACCTCCACCGCAGCAGACGTGGACAAGGAGATAGTTGCTAGACAGATAAAGAGCAACGGCGGAATGGTCCTTGAGCAAGGCTTTCACGAGCTGTTTGAGAGTGAGCCCAGCGAAGCACCAACATTATCCCAAAGCCGCCGTAGGTCGGCCTCGACTATTGAGGGCTCTGTTGCGCTGGTGCTCAAGCATGCATACAAAGATCTCGGCTTCGTCGCTCTTATTTCGGACTCTCATTCTCGCAGCACCAAATATATCCAGGCACTTGCGCTCAACGTTCCATGTCTGCACATCCGCTGGATTCACGATTCACTCAACGCGTCTCGCGCCGCTCCCTTTACGCGATATCTTCTGCCCGCTGGTGTTTCGAAGTTCCTCGACCCAAATGGTGTTGTGCGGTCCCGCACGATGACCGCCTACGACCCCGCTGGTGAAGATGTTACCTTTGTTCAAACCATCCAGGAGCGTGACCTTCTCTTCCAAGGCCAGAATGTCCTCCTCATTACTGGCAAATCGAAAAAGGAAATCGAAAAGCGACAGCCCTTCGTCTTCCTCTCTCACGCTCTTGGCTCTGCTACCGTCGGTCAATGTCCTGATCTTGTCACCGCATCCGATATGCTTGCCAACGGCAAGTGGGACTGGATATATGTAGATAACGGTGAAGTTGGCGTCGCAGAAGCAGCCGCAACTTTGCTCGGTACCGAGAAGTCTGCCACCAGTGGCAAGGCCAAGAAGGCCAAAAAGCGGAAGAGGGACGAGGCTGAGGTGCATGAAGAGCTTCTCATTAAAGGAGAAGCAAACGGAATCAGGATCAAGATTACATGTGCGGAGTTTGTCATTCAGAGTTTGATCTTAGGCGCGCTCATTGAGGAGTAAGCGTCTATATTGGTCCAGCGTCTTTTGTTTTGGGTTTCGACTATGGCTTCTGGAGTTTCAAATGGCACATGTATGCATGCAGCACGAAGTTATGTTGCAAGAGGCGTTTCGGACTCTTGTACCACCACCAGCTTCAACTTTTGCATACCACACAGCGCGGCGCATAGTCCGGCTTCTGTTTATCGTTTCCTGTGTCTGATCCCTCGACTATTGCTCAGCTAGCGTAGCAGCAGAGTACGAGAGCGCGTTCGTCAGTCTCCTGGCATTGGGATATCCTGTAAATATTCCAAATATACTCTTAGCACACTCATCCCTCAACTGTTCATTTCTCTGCATGCGTGCCACGGGCGTCTGGTCTGTGTTGGACTCAAGCCGTCAATACTCAGGCTCGGGTCTGAGGATTATACATTCATGCAAGTAGCGTGCCGCAAGCAATCTGCTGTACAGAAAACATGAATAAAGTTCTACTCATTACCAAGGGTGACCTTGAAAGCACGCTATCAAAAGACCGAAAATGCATCATGCGTGCAAACATTGTGTCACTTCTAAAT
>JAESFQ010000361.1_pt1 | contig 16405 bp, 21 predicted proteins | sample 9269431 | NCBI WGS metagenome assembly JAESFQ01 (sample SAMN14502588, study PRJNA617103) | algae metagenome | isolation source: Plectolyngbya sp. WJT66-NPBG17 and co-occurring heterotrophs from well... | place: USA: Mojave Desert, Joshua Tree National Park, California | collected 2006-08-06
TCTCTTCTTCTCTTTGCAGGTGGTGATTTCGGTTCGTCCGAACTTGCGCTTGCCGGCGTGACGGTCGCGACTGCCTCAATACCATTGGCGGGCGTCCATCTAGCAGTCGACGCATGCTTCGACTCGATGCCGCCGGAGGCTACCTGAGGAAGATTCTTCTCATTCATGGTACGACCTCTGCAATGCTTCGTAGCCTGCCAATACTTAGGTTCAGCGAGTAGAGTCAAAGGTCGAGAGCTCGGATAAGAACACGACGAAGAGCCGGAAAAGCCGTACGCTAAGCCGAAAGCAATAGATCGCGCACGCGACCTTCCTATGTCGACAGTAAAGACATGATACAATATGCAGAGTAAAAATAACGCATAGTACTCTATATTCAATGTCTATGTCGAGTCCCTGATGATTCACACCTGCGTCAACATCACGAGCGCAGCCATTTCTCCTCTACCCACGCCAACCCCTCCTTCAGCCACGATGCCTCGTCCTCCTTGAGCGGACCAGTGAACCCATGTTCCTGGCCGGGCCTGATCTCCAGCTTCACCTCCCCGCGCCCTTTACACTTCTCCACAAACTTCCGAGTATCCTCGATACTAACCGCCGAATCCGCATCACCATGCACAATCCACGTCGGCGGTAACCACTCCTTGTCCTCCACAAGCCCAATCGGCCACATCTTCTCGTCCGATCCAAAGTACGTTAGATAGTGTCCGAACGCCGCTAAAACATAGTTCAAATGTAACTTCAGTGGCGGCCGTGCCGAAGAAGAAACAGTGCCTGGTTTGAGAGTCGCGAGGTACTCGGCGAGCATGGATTCGGGCGGAGTGGGTTCACCGAAATACGTCTCAACCGGCTCAATATGCAGATAATTTGTCATGGGATATTCCGCCAGAACGACTTTGATGCTGCCCTTGGGCTGCGTGAGAGCGGACATGAAAGCCATGTAACCGCCCGCCGAGTCACCCGAGACAAGCACCTTCTCGTAATCTAGCTCGATACCGCTGTCTTTCTTCTGGGCGCGGAGAAATTCATCGACAGAGCCTTTGTTGAACCAGGTCCAGAAGTCACGCAGGTCTTCCAGGATGTCAGCGCCGCTGTGCTCGGGAAGGAGACGGTAGTTGGGCAGTACGGCGATTGCATTGTTGCGGTGGAGGAAGGGGATGAAGAAAGCGCTGAACCAGTCGGGGTAGAGGCAATCTCCTGTAATCTGCAGCATATGGTTAGACTCTACCTCTTTGAGTTTTGTATGCTGGGCATAACTGTCTATATTGAAAATTTAGGAATCAACATACCAGTCCGCCGCCATGGAACTTGACCATGACAGCATGTTTCCCCGGCTTGATACCCTTTGGCACCAAGATACCGACTTCAACCTCGTGCTCGCCAATCTTCTTGTACGGCGTCCGGTATACGTCGAAACTGTCGAAACGATTCTCCGGCGTTGTATCGTCAAGAGGGGCCATGTCTTTGTTCTTTTATCTTCTGTTACGCGGATATCGTATAGGTCGCTTGGTTTCGCAGCTTAGGACTAGGAACAGGACGTATGGGTGGGGTTTATAGCGTGTGAGTATATCAGTACTATCACTCAAACGCCTTGACTCGTTGTGAGAAGTACTGTCGTGTTTGTGAGTGTACTGTTTGTAGCTGGGTATTTATAGTGCTCAAGCGGGGTAGGCACTCGCGATCTCGCTCTATGGTAACACCGAGGGGGTACGCAGGGCGTATATCAATTAGGAAAGGCTTGGTCAAGTAGGCACCAGGAAGTTTCCTAGGAAAGGATAGCCCTGCGAAGAATTACTCATCTTGCTTGTATTTATTCTGCTTAAGTTGTAGTGTGACTGCTCGTCTAGAATTAAGTTCTGCCAATTGTTCTGAATCTACGTAGCCTCGTTCTAGATGCTTTTTACTAGAGTACCATGCGAGATCGGTGTGCTACCTAAACGAATGAACGTCTATGCGCAATCGAATGCACGGTGCAATTGATCAGTTATGGGCATCATCTTGGTCGAGTTCGGCTTCGAGAGGCACACCCTGCTCGCAATAAGTCTCTCAGAGAATGGCCGTGGCATCGCTGAAGTCTCGCGGATAACGTGATACAGCAAATGGGACTGCCAGAAAATGAATCCGCATTACTACCAAATGCAAGTCTTCCGTCGCCCTAGCCCACTTCGCATGCCTATGTTCATCATCGGATATTCAGCAACCACCTTACAGACTCCAGCATCTATACACCACATATCCATCGACCTCGCTCATCCCTCTGATTTGTATGAATCCCCTTGGTGCCTCGCGCGTCACCGTGAGCTGATCGTCGAAAACGTGCGATAGGAAAGTTAGCCCACGCCTATCCCAAGGTATATAGTAGGGTACGGATCAGTAGGTGCGAACGAGGGTAGGGCAGATTCGGGAGGGAAGAGAGCTAGAGTCCACCACGAAGAGCAAGTACCAAATGCAGTGTGGCACCGCCCTCGAGTTGGTAATCCTGTGCGGTCTTGTCGTCGTTCCTGGGACAACTTATATTAGCTTGGTCTGGAATGTGGAATATACCCGCCCAGATGATTGAGGGTACGCAAAGAGTAGAGCGACGGCTGTGAAATTGAAGACATACATCTGCTTTCCTCCGTAGATGAGACGTTGTTGTGCTGGCGGGATACCCTCCTTCTCCTCAACGCGCTCCTTTATCCTCGAGACCTGTGTACCGTCAGCTTTTTGCCCCGTAAACTCGCCAAAAGGTCGCTCTGAGAGTTTTCGAATCATTGGAAGATGATCCGATATGGGTATGCGGCAACAACAACCGGGTAGGCGTACCTTGTAGTCTGCCTCGATATCAAGCTCGATCTCCTTGCCGGTGAGTGTTCGTACTCTATCACATTGTCAGCCATTCTGCCCTTCTATCCAAGCACCCAACCAAATTCCAGGGTGGACTTAGCATACTTGATCTGCATCCTGTCTGCTCGTCTCTTCTCTGCGCTCCAGCGGCTGTCTCTGTAATACGACGGGTATAGCTGTGGCAAGCTTCGTGAAGCGACGTCGGCAGTTTCGAGAGCGTGCGGGAGAGCTCGTGAGCTTAGCGAATAGATGTAGGTATTGGTAGGAGGATGCGATGGCGCAAACGGTTATGTGCAGCAAAGTGGTTGTGAGTTTGCTTGGATCAGAGCGTCAGGCTGCAGCGACGGCGAACCACGGACCATGATGGTGGGGTCCAGACATGCGCCACGAGGCGGGGCATGAGGTGTGGCTGGTGTATACGAACCTGTCACCGAATACGAGATGTACTCTACCAACATCCGAGTGCCATGGGAGACGAGTCTCTTGGTTTATTCCGTAAGGCTTCGGAGGTATTACCTAAATTACCTGTCTCGTTGCAGGGCATCCTCGCGTATACAAAATCAGCTGGCAAAGAGCATACCACCATTAGGTATATGCCATTAGTCCAAAACACTGAAGACTACCTCCGCCGGCAATGACCTGCCAACCGCTCATAAAAAAGAGTATCTTGTCTTCAACCCTTCAACTCATCCCATCAATTCCCCCATTCAAGCCATCCAATTCGCCATGTCACTTCATCAAATCCTCACACCGCTACTACCGGTACTCCCACGCGGCAAACACAGTGCGCAAGAAACATATTCCTTCCAACCGCTTCGACTTGCCACTGGTGGCGAAGAAGGCGAGGAGTGAGAAGCACAATTCACCGTTCATGAACATAATCGTACGCATAACTTTGACTAGGCTAGAGGCGTAGGAATGGTCTCCACATCCCGAAGGATCATCTGCAGAGACGGTTATGTTCGAATTCGCCAACCACACCGATGCTGCAAGGCCAAGGTGAAACGGCTCAACGCTGCAAGGCCTCCTCCTCTCACCGCCCTCGTTGTCCTGCATAGTCATGTCTAATACCAGGAAAAGGAAAAAGACACAAAGATATGCAAGATGTCATTCGCACAGATAATATTTGTTGGGATGTAGACCTCGCTACTGGATGGAGACAGATGCAGGCGATCAACCGCCAAGTGCACTAAAAACGGGGGTACTCGCTATTCAACGACCTGTCTAATGGCGATCTTTGGTGTATAAAAAAGCCGATACAACGGCCATGCCGCAAGCGATACCTGCTTGCCTACATCTAACCCATGCCCGTCTAGCTCCTCGTCACGCTTCACCGAAAATACTCCAAACCGCAAAGCCGCCGCTCAAAAACTATTGTTTGTATGTACAGGCATAAGAAGAGAAGCGAATGGCTTTACCGATGAAGCGAGCCAGGGGGGATACCGAATGTAAAGCCGAGTGAGATGCCGAAAGAAGTGCCCATCTAAGAATGGGGACCAGGGTATATGTGAACAATCTGATAGCCAATAGAGAGAGCCAAGGTGAAATTTCGTGGAGATAGTAATGAACAAAGGGAAAGCGATAATATGGTCTTCGAACAAACGTGCTGCCGTTGATGATATGATTGGATCGTGTCGCGTCCAGCAATCCGGTTCTTGATACGATGTCGGAATGTACCCGATGATATGCCAGATACCATGAACGATTCCCAACTCGGTAATGTACCTGACAAGACAGATCTGACCAAGATGCCGATCGTAACACGAGCCCCCAGTGCCCGACTCGGAAGGGAACAAAGTCTAAAAAATGGGTGGGACAGGAACCTTGGTTCGAAGTCCATATCGAGGTAGAACACAGGGTATAATACGAGAAGAGCGCGATACAATATTCCGGACGTGGCCGTTTTTGTGAAGTTATGCAATCCGTTGGGGAAGAATTGGGAGTAGAGTCGGCGCTTAACGAGCATCGTTATGGGCCGTGGCCAAGAAAACAACTCGATGCAAAATCAAGTATAGCAACACCAGCAGAGTCCGCGCGGTAAACCGCGCAGGACAGCCACTGACCAGCGAGAATTGGAATAATGCCGGTACTGCAGCCGCTGTACGAGATACATCCAGAGTACAAAACGTTGCACGTTTCGCAACGTGCGGGGTTCGCAAACGCAAGATAGCAACTAGGGCGTGGCGGCACTGCTGACCAAAGAGCCACCAAGGTCAAGAAAGACGATGCAGCCGGCAGGCGGGGAAGCGGAGTACCTAGGTATGCAGAACAGCCGCCGCCTGCTTGCAAGAAGCCTAGCTGCAGTGTGCTGTTCGGCCATGCCAACGAAAGAAAAATGTTGAAGTCATACTAGGACTCGACTGGGTGTCGATGCGCCGCGATAAAACGCCAGATATAGCCAGCATAAGATCGATTGCAGCAAAAGGAAAAAGCCTAGATATGCAGCCCATAAAGTAAATCGGAGCTTTTCTCAAAGGGGGCAGACGGCTGGATCCGGAAATAACCTCCGTTGTTCGCAATGACAACAAACTTGTTGTTGTCATCTCGCGCGAAACAGAGATCCATTGCGAGCTGACAAAATGACTGGGTCTGCTGCATGACGTGCAGCCTTGGGAACGCGACATTGCGATGCAATTTCATGAGATGAGGGAAGACGTTCCGTGAGTGGGGTTGCGGGGCCGTGCACTAAGATTTTGAGATGAAGTGGAAAGGCCGGAATTTGTGGTCTGGATGTCTTGATGCTCTCTGTCTCATTTCGCTTGCGGCTGCTGCTGATAACTGCACCTTCTCTTGTCCTTCATCTGTCAGCAAGCGAGGGGAATCTTGATGCCCGATTGCCATGCCAACTTCTTCATTACTCGCTTTCGTGTTCGCTCGGGTGATTTGGAACTAGTTGCGAGCTTATCGAAGGGCCGATAACAACCACCAATCCGGATTCGAACGGTTGCGATGCTCCAAGCCTGGTCCCGATCTAACGGTCACCAGCTTCTCTCTTGGGTGATGACGTATACCCTCGATTCCATTGCTGGTGCATCGCGTGATTTGGCGTTTCAGGTTGAGCAGGTGTTGATTTCGGCGCGTAGTTCTGCTGGCTTGGGCCTTGAGCTTCATTTCGCTGAGGCGATGATGCATATGCCTGATCAGATTTGGACTGTGCCCTGTCCTCTGCATCCCTTGCTTCTTCTGCCAGATCACCTTGCCGCACAATGGTTTCATGCGCAAGCCCCGAAATAGTGCCTCGGCGGCTCAGTGAACCGCTGGAGCCCTCCACCGCTCGTGTGGACGCATCTGATCGGTTTCGAGCGTGTCCTCTTCGTCCAGGTGTCGATGTCGATGACGACGATATGTGCGAAAAAGACGGCGATGTGTATGCTCCAGGCGCCGATGTGGGTGGCGGTGGAGGGGGGTGAGGGCCTCGAGCCTTGCGCTTTTTGGGGGAGCTGGTGAACTCTAGGTCAGACGCATGCGACGCAGCACGTTGCCGTGACTGGTGAACAGGCGAAGTTTTGTATTTACCTGATGGCGTAGCTGGCGGGTTCCCGCCTGCACTCTTCTCTTGTGAAGCCGATGATGGAGGCACCCAATGGTGGAAGTATATCGAAGGCGAGGACTGCTCTTGTTGTTGCGTCTGTGTTTGCTGTAATTGCTGCACACCTGCAGGGACTGCAGGGGGTTGTTGAACCGTCATCTCGTTCGTAGTCAATCGAGGAAGTTGAGATTGAGGTAATGACCGTGGAGCGGATGCTGAAGGGCCACCAAGTCCAGTTTGTGTACCTCTTAAATGCGGTGATGTTTGCCCTCCCGTGTACGCACTCGTGGGAAGCGGAGTGTGTTGGATCTGTGCCGGTAGTGGCTGACCGGGTAGAACTGATGTCGGAGGCAGTATTGTTTGGGGAGGTTGCGCCTGGCCAGCATACACCGCCGGTTGCTGCTGTCCGATCAATCTGGGGTCTCTTCGAAGATCCGGAGAAAGCTGCGCCTGTGCCTGCGCTTGCGCTTGCTGATGGGCAGCTTGAACCTGGGTCGTGTACTGTTGTATCCATTCGGCACTGATGTTTGCGAGGTTGCCTCCACCAATGCCAGCGAATATAATCGGTACCAAATGAGGCGGTACTCCGCCCTGCATAGACTCTCGGAGCATGGACTGCTCAACTTTACGCTGCTCAAGTCGTAATGTTTCTTGCCTGGTCTTTTCTTCCTCTTGCTTACGTCGTTCTTCTTCAGCCTTCGCCGCCAGCCAGTTCTTCATGCCATCTTCTGCACCCTGCCATTGCGGAGGTGCTGGAGGTAACTGACCCAATGACGACGACATTGGTGGAGGTCCTCGTGCTGGATCCGGCAGCGTCATCGCCGAGGGAGGAGGAAGTCCTCGGTGAGGTGTAGACATGGTGTGAGAGGAATTGACAGCCTCTGAAGGTGGGGATAGCCCACGGTGGTGCCTGCTCGAGTATCGACCAGCCGAAGAGGATGAAAAGGCTGGGGAGTAGGCATGAGGTTTGTATTCGAAATCGGACTTGACCGGGTTAGAAAGTGTGAGCAACATGGAGGAAGGTGGAGCCGGTGGGTTAGATGTCGTGGGAGCAATTCAACATTGAAATGAGTCGCTGGGTGGCGCCAAAATTCGCAGGTCCGGAAGGAGAAGGAACAAATGTACATACTTATTCACCACAGTACGTTTGCCGGGACCACCATCCACAAATGGCCCGGGATAGGATCGTAGCCGTTGCCTTAGGGCCTAGGCTTAATATGTCCCTGGCAGAGTAGCCTCGATTTGATTCGCGGTTAAAGCAGGGCGACAAAGAGCATGTGGAAGAGTAACAGGCGACGCGGCATGCAACGAAGATCAAGCCCCGTAGAAGCTCGCGTGGACCGGCGTGGTCGATCAAATCCAGATTGGAGGGAGGCAAGTGAAAATGGGCAACGGTGGGGAATGGTGTACGAGAAGGGAAGAGGGCCGACTGGAATTGGACCAACCAACGGGGATGGCGGCTGCAAAGACTGGAGAGTAGCACGAGCAAACGGCAGGCCGTACGTCAAGGACGGGCGATGTGTGGCGTTCAGTAGGCGAAGGTGGGAGGGGACCGTTGCAGGGATATGCATGAAACGGGGATGGTTGTCAGCAAGTGCGATGTTGTTGGAGATGGTAGTGCGCATTCTTGTAGTGCCACCATGTGACGCGACTGGAGAAGGCCTCCGGCTGCTGCAAACTCTGGTAGCGGTTCCCACTTGTGGCGTTGGGATATGCCGCAAAACTACTGACGTCCCGTTGGCAAGCCAAGCAAGTTCAGCTCGAAATCAGCAATGGTAGTTTGATGATACATTGGCCTAAAGCTAGACGTTTAGAGTTGGCGTCGCGGCTACTTCCACATTGGCCTCTATCATCCCATAGCCCCCTTATGCTGTAGAGCGAACATAATGATGCTCAGACACACCAAGTGTTCCGGCTTTGTATTGTGCAAGACGACGAATGAGCCCCAAGACTTCGGCACTATTCTGATCTTACTGGACCGCTCAGATATCGCTGTAGTGAGGCCGCAGCGGATAACCGTAAATTGGAAGACACTGGCTCGAATGCACGAAATGGCATACAGCACGGATTCGGTAATTTGTCGTGCAGCTCTGCTCTGGACCACCATCGCTGCCAGGTCCATGGCATGTGTGCCTGTGGCTGAGAGCGAGGCATGTGGACTGGATGGCGTGGCCTGGACTCTGAGCCGTGCGCCAACACCAGCCAGCAGGGTCAAACGTCCGGGAGGAAGCGAGGGCAAGATTACCGCTGCCCGGATTGTGAACTGGCTCAATCTAGCTCGACCAGTTGCATGATAGGAAATGAAGGGTCATCACCATGGTCAGACGTCAGCCATGTAATAACCCGAAGTGGAAGCGTAAAATGAGGTTTTCGTGTTCTTGGAGCCGCCGTGCTTCATGACGAAACCTTGAAATTGGTGGAAATGTAGCCTGTGACCCTGTTGCAGAACCTGTTCCGAGGTTAGCGTAATGCCCGAACAAGTGCGCACATGCCGTCATAGCGTCAACGGCTGAGGGTGGTTTGATGAGAAGCACAGTCGTGGCACGGAGCAAGGGACCGACTTCAAACCTGTCAGCCTTGAAGGACACCTCCGGATCTGCATAGCCTGACAGACGGCTTGCTCAATCGATAAGGAGAGCGATCATCGAGCCGACCCAAGACCCGGTAGAGTGTCACTTTGAGGTGCTGGAGATGCGCGAAGAGGCAACCAATGCGTGGATCCTCGCGTGCGCGCTGCTCTCCGTGTGTACGTCTGTGTAATTAGCGACGCGGCAGCACTGACGGTGCGTTCCCACCATGGTCCGTAATGTACACGCAGATGACAGCTAGCTAGCAAGCCATGCTTGGGAAGGGACGGGTTAACAGACGCGGCGTTGCGCAATGCCCGAGCGTCTGGCGCTGGCTCGAACGATCGACTGGAAACGTAAATTTCCGCGTCGGCGCTTAAGCTATACCTATCCCGTTCATGCAGCGGATCTACGTGAAACTCGCGGCGCACCGGATCTGTACGAAGGATCTTTGAGTATGATTTCCGACCCCGGCTGACTAGACCTTGAACCAATCGCAGTCGCCCTGCGCTGGCTAGCATCCTAACAGCAGTCGAAATGGGGACACCATGGCGAAATTGCTGTCAACAAGACAACATCCCTCTGCAATAGTGGAGAGAAAGCTCTACTCTTCTGACAGATTTGACAAGTTCTCGACCGAAACTGCCGGATTAATAATGGAGGAGTAGGGATAGGCCCAGTGATGTTGTTATCGAGTTTTGCTTCTTCTGGACGGCAAGTCGTGAAAGCGAGTATGAAAGACGAATCAGATTGAGGTTTCCAGGGTATATGCGGAAAGGTTCCGACAATGGTCTTGGGGTAAGCATGGTTTTTGATACCCAATCTGTACGGCTTCCTCTGGATATGGTAGTTTTGATCTAGCATCACGTCAATGCACACTCAACGCTAAAGACTGGTGTTCAGTACGCAGAACGACGTCCATATGTTGAAGGAGACCGAAAAGCGTGCCGTCTGATCACGACGGCTTGATTCAACGATGCACCGCTGAAGCATGCCCTTCCTGCCGGGCAAGAAGAGCCAAGCGTTTACCATTGTGGAAATGATGAGGCTTGCAGTGAGGATGAAGAAATGCAGAAGTAGCGCATGCCATTCATCTCAAAGTTCACGCCTTGGCTCTGTCGGATGATAGCCTCCTGCCATTATCGGTGACTCGGAGAGAGAAGGCTAGCCGCGAGGCAGCTGCTAACGCACTCCTGCAGCAGTAGTCAATGGACAAGAGGAGCCGGCGTACTCCCTTTGATTGCGATGCCTTGCGGCGAACGAGACAAGGCCAGACGGTTAGTTGCTGAAACGTGTGCACAGGATGCACGTAAGCTGCAATGCCTTGGACGACCTGTCGCCCCCGTTGCGTAGTCTATTGGACGCGTCGTCTCCAGTCAGCCGATTAGTGTACCATGATGCGTATGACTACCCACCGGCTAGTCCTCCATAGTGTAAACCTCCGACAAACGTTGCGCCTCGCACAAGCGCTTGCCTTGCCCAAGTTGTTTGCAGCAAGTGGCGTAGTCGCGGAAAGGTTGTAACAACCTACACATGGTCGACTACCAGATCTAGTGAAGACGTCGCTGATCCTCGCTTCACGTTGCGAAAATCAGACCATAGATCAGCGTCGACTAGGCGTCTGGTCCTGTTGATCAGACCGGCTCTTGCACCCGTAGTCGGGAGACAACACGCTGTCCTCCTATTCGGAGTAGCCGACTGTAACTCAAGACAGAAGCAGATGGTCGACGCGGTCACCCACTCACAAGACGGCGGTAGTTAAGGGAGGCAAAGTTTACGCGTAGTGGGGAGGCGAATATGTTGGTAGCGGCAGGACGAAGCGGCGGTTTGCCACCCGTATCTGCATCCACGACTGCCTCATCGGGAACCATCGCAACTCTACCCGGTACACATGGCTAGTTTTGCCGACACAGCATACAAAGTCGCACGCGGGCAATACATTTTCACCCAGTACGAGTGTTGATCATGTATTCTTCCATTCTTTAGGCAGAGCATCGGTCGGGGTAACTGCCTGAATGCATTGCCTGTGCCTCACTCTTGTGCGCCCGCCCGTATAGCCTGGACATTTCAAGGCCGGCCTAGAAAGAAGTGTGCATGCTAGGATTATTGAGTTTCAATTTAGACGTGGCAGATCACGTGCTCCGCTATACCTGCGAGTTTTGAAATGCCTCGCTTGGACTTTGGTGTACAAGTTCCCGCACCTTTGGAAGATCGTCACTCGACCTGCCCGATTTCTCTCCCTTCCCGTGCTTGGAGCCACAGTCGATTGACCCAGCAGAACACCCTGGTACCCGTCGCCGCAGTCCGTCCGCCGGGCTGCCTGTCACCCGCAAACGAGGCGATGATCATTTGTACTCGGTCATAAATACATCCCTCTATGCTGATCTTACACGAAAGCGTATCTATTGTTCGCAAATCTTCTGCCCTTCCAGAAGCTTGAGTATTCGAGAACATGTTCCATGGTCTGATTGCTAACGGTGACACATCCATGTTGACTAGTGATTAACCATTATATTACTACATCTGGTCTGAATTATTTCTGGATATATGTGATGACGATGCTCCCTATGTCGCTTGACCGGTGAAAATGCAGGCAGAAAAAGAAAAGCAAGAGGTATCTTGGTAAAAAAGTCATTCCACGCATGCGCCGCCGTTTGAGGTTATCCTCCAAAAAAAGAAAACAAGTCATCGCAACCCAACCATCAGGTTGAAGGGCGCTCTCCCGAAACATGCTTGAAGAAACGTGGCCCAAACGTGGGCGAGTCAAACATGCCTCATACCACGTTCAAGGTGGTGACGTTGCACCGCTAAAAGACGCCAAAGCGATAATTAGGAAGTGATATGTCGCGGGTAAAAACCTGAAAAAGCATAGTTGGGTATAGCCCGGAAAAACAAACATCAATGATGTCGCAAATCTTGGAAAACGTGCCAGCCACGTGTGGCCATGCAGCCGATAGGACATCATCGCAAGCCACCTATCTCAAGAGATCGACTGCCGGCTTCTGGAAATGATGGTGTGGAAGGGAGAAAGCATCGGTTGGATGTGGTTCCATCTTGAGCACGGTACCAAGCTCCAACCTGCAACGCGCCCGCTTGCGAGATGGCGCGCTTCCACCGGGTCGGTGTCGAGTTCCAGGAAGTCGGAGCGCCGGCCTGCTTTAGGCATTGGCTCGCTTCTTCCGCAACTTGTATTCAGCCTTGGCTACACGCATCAACAGCTCTTCGTCTTTGATGGGGATCCATGACGTCAGCACCTTCATGGCATTTTCGAAATCAGAGTCAAGCAAGATCTCTCTCGTCGCATCAATGAGTGCAGCTGATGTCGCGTGTAGCACGTCCATGTCGCCACTGAACCTGGATGTCGGCGAATTGGCATGAGATTTGTCGCCCAATAACATAAACACGTCCCAGACGCGTAGCTGGGCTGGGAAAGGTAATGAATAGTTGAAAAGTGTCAGATACCACCGGGTACCGTACGCGGTCGAGGTAATGCCAAGGTCAATCTATAGAAGAGTCTGATTAGCATGTATACCAAGACGTTAGCCTCTTCAATAGTGACTTACTAGCTTCTTTGCAACATCTCCTCCCTGCAGCCAGTTGAGCTCAAAGTCATCTAGAGCCTCCATGAGCCCTTCAAACCCGGCTTCATAGAGTCTTTCCATGCCTCGAAGCTTCCACAGCCGCACTAGCATGACGAAAGCTCTATCCTCTTCGTAATAGCAAAGAAGCGTTGCGGTAAGGGCCGCCATGCCTTGGACATAGCCTGTTTCGGGCAGGTACAGTGACATTGCATGGAGCACGCGGAACAGTAGTCTCTGCCCTCCACGGTATCGCCGCCGGAACATGATGTGTCTGTTGATAGTGCGCGGCACATCGACATCAATCTGTACGTCCTCTGCAGAGCTCTCCAACTGCAGCTCATAGAAACTCTCAATGAGCTCCTCTTCAGTTGGACTGTTTGCGTCGGCTTTGGCGCTTGCAGCAAGAAACGAGTACCATGCCGTCGCCCTCCAGCGGTCCGGAATGCCCTTCCAGGTTCGAGATATGACTTTGGGATCTTTGGTATCGAATTCGAATAGCATGCCGCCTTTGTCTGCCCCCGCTTTGACAATCTTGGCCATCTTACGCCATTTGTCGTTGCGTTGGATTTCCTTTGCTCTCATGGCCCGAGCAGCCCTTCCTCCTTCTTGCTGTTCCGCAACCTCAGCTAGACCAGGTGGTAGCTTGAGCATGTCACTCGCCTCGTCCCTCAGCCTGCGGTCTCGGTTGTGGGGCAGCTTATTCGTCGCGTGTCGCAGGGGTTTGTGGATGCTGTGCGTATCTGAAGTCCGACCCGAAAAGATGGATCTCGCGGGTTTCGAAGATTTGCCAGAAAGTCGCCGCTTGGGCGAGCCCGAACGTGGGTCTACAGAGCGCGCTCTTGATGCGCTTCGGCCAAGTCGTCGCCGCCTAGGCTCTTCCGATAGCAGTTGTAGTGTTGTTGTGACTCGGTGCATGCGGGGCTCGTCAGGACCGTCGGGGCCGTCGCCGTCGCCGTCAGATTTCGATTTGGTCTTCTTGGGTAGGATGAAGCCGTATCGGTCGACCTCTCCGCCCTCAAGATCTGCCCAATCCTCGAGCCCACCAGCTGCCTCTGTGGGCTCCTTGACTATGACGCTTCCATGTCGTGAGCTCATTAGCGAGCTTGTGTCTTCGTTGCCCTCCGTGACCACCGAGGAGCCATTGGCCGGGGTGCTGGTAACGCCACTGTGGCCCAGGTAGCTGTTCTGAACACTGCTCGTCTCATCCTCGGGTGCATCCCAGTTGGCGGCACTCTCGTTGCCATGCGCATACATGCAGCGGACCCTTCGCGACAGTGTCATCTCGTCGGCTGAGAGTACCCGGTGGCTAGCCGATCGTGCGCGGGTCGAGTAGCGTGAAGTTGATCGTGGCGAGAGGTGCTTCATGGCGGGGGGCGGGGCACGTGGTGAAGGGTCCTGTTTGGGCGATTCATCGGGTTGCGCCTGCTCCTTTTGTCGCGGTGGTGTGCTCGGCGCAGGCGTGCTTTCCACGAGGAAGTCCATTTGTTTACTTCGTCTGTTCGCCTTTTTGCCGCCCAACATCATGCTGCCCCGCTTGGAGAAGGATATCTGCGCGTCTGAGGAGAGGTCGTCGAAGCTGCCAGTAGGGATGTACGTATCCAGGCCCGAGAAGTTGACATGATCCTGACCCGTTGCGCCGTCCTCTAGTGAGTGACGTTGTGACGCACGGCTCTTGGAGCGCGAGGCGCCTTCATCTTGCACTACAATAGCAGGCAGACTGGGTGTCTTGCGCAGGCTGCTCGGTGAAGGCGGTTCGTTGCTGGCGGTGCCATTTGATGGTGCCAAGGCCGAGTCTCTACGGTCGTCATCTGCGCTCAGGAGCGTCCGCTTCAAGGAAAAGGCTCGAGGTCCGGGTGAAGTGCGTGGTCGGCGAACGCTGCTGAGCCATGATCGTGACGCGGGACCCTTGGTCGACGAGATGCTGTGTACGTTCGAGGGGACCGGCGACAAGTGATTCGACGTCTCCGACGTCTCCACCGCGGCATGGCCAGAGGGAGTCACAGCCTCATCTCTCATCATGTGAGGCGCAGGCTGGTCCTGGTCATGGAGTTGGTCCCTGGAGCGAATAGCGGCCTGGAAAGCGAAATGAAGGGGAAATGAAGGACTTTGGGCGAGACAGCACCTTGCGACTACGGTCCAAAATGTGGCGGCGAAGGTGTCCGCGGGCTATGTTTGAGCAAACGTAACAAGGGCAATGCTATGGAAGACGGTGCAATTGAAAAGCAAAAACCTATGCGACGCCTAGATGATCAAAGAAGGACCCTGGCATAGCTCGACTTGACTGGGGAAAAGGGGCGTCGCTATCGCCTGGTCGTGGGTCGCATGCCTTCTCCAGACTGCTGCCGGCCGGAGATTGCCCAACGCGCCCGGTGGGAGGGTAACGCCTGCTCACTTGACCGGCCCCGTACCTGCCTCACCCACCACAGGCTATGTTTCTTTGTTCCACCCACCGCATCGCATCCCCGTATTGCATCATTTCTCTGCGCTCCTATTGAGTCCTGACCTGTAGATAGCACTCCTTTCACGTGTAAGCTCAGAATGCCCCGCGCTGAATCATGGAATCGTCGCAGAAACCCCACAGAATCCGAAACCCAGCGACGATCGCGGTTCCACGTATGAATAAACTTTGCCAACTACGACTAACAACCCCCAATGTCACGTTCCAGCTGAGCTGTTGTCGTATCAGTTGTCGTATGACCGAGATTCTAGCGGAGCAAGAGCCTCATCGATACAGAAAGAGCTGGATAGAAAGCACGCTCCTTGCTCGAGTCGCACAGGCAATTACAGCATTCTCGTGCTTACCACACTGACAACCACGCAATCTGTACTCTCTGTCCAACATGCCACAGGTCGTCTTACGGTGGTGGTTTTGAGAGGAAGGTGCTATCTGGCCTTTCTTCCCTTGGATACCACCACCACAACCACCACCAGTAGTCTCTGCCAGTGTACAAGTCTCACAACATATTGCGCGTATTTGTACTCCAGCTTGGACCGGCCACTAGGCATACCCACGGCGCTATACGGAAAGCAAGTAACTGCGTGCAGACCACATTAGGCTCAAGTGTAGTATTGAGTCTTGGCAGGACAGTCAAGTTTTTCGCTGAGGCTTAGGGAGCCGCATGATTCCATGGCGTTTATCAGAGCTCCTGTAACATGCTATTAGCCTACCTCAATCTTTCGTATTACCCGGTGGCACAGTGCGGCCGGGCTGATATGCCACCCGCTGAGACCATCGTGTTTATTAAGATACTATTGAAGAATTAGTTTCCGAAGTTGCGTCAAAGCTTTGTAAGTGAGTAGATTGATGGAGCAGGTTGTGCATTATTACCCTACTTCTTCTCACTCATGCCTTGTACCACTGCCCAAAAAACTCCCTGATGTCCCCCACCATTTCCCCCGGACATTCCATACAAGCGAAATGCCCACCTTGGTCGTGGTCTATTCACTTAGTCAGCACCTCCTAGTCATCGCATACCATACCACACGCGTCAACATACCTCTGAAGAACTTCAAATCCGTACAAGTCGTCTCAACCCCACTTTTCGGTGCAGGAAAAGCATCATAAGGGAATGTACTCACGCCCAACGGCACACGAATCAAATTCTCATCTCTAGCATTTAACTCTGCGTACTTTTCGTGGCGGACGTTGTTGTAGTAGGATAGCATGCCTGTGGTATTTTTGTCAGTCTGTTTAGGACATAACAACGGTGGTAGGAGGTGGGAACGGTGACAAGAGATGAAATAACGTACTAGTCATAGCACTTGGTGGCGTGAAGAAATACAGTGAAAGTGTCGTGCACACATCATGCAGCCATTGCTCGTTTTGCAGTGTTGTGGTGCCTAAGCTTGGATCGGCGAGTTCGATGTACTTTTCACCAAAGAACATCATGATGCCGACGGGA
>JAESFQ010000362.1_pt1 | contig 16385 bp, 12 predicted proteins | sample 9269431 | NCBI WGS metagenome assembly JAESFQ01 (sample SAMN14502588, study PRJNA617103) | algae metagenome | isolation source: Plectolyngbya sp. WJT66-NPBG17 and co-occurring heterotrophs from well... | place: USA: Mojave Desert, Joshua Tree National Park, California | collected 2006-08-06
TGGCAACGACTCAAGCCCTTTGGCATCATTACACAACAACAGCGCCCTGACATTCTCAAAAAAGGGATCTTGGCAAAAATTCCACCTGTGCCGCAATTTTCTCTCGATCTTCGTGTAGAATGATAATCGTTCTCAATTTAACTCCTCACGATCAAGAGTCGTTCCTGCTTTCAGCAAAGCAGGAACTTTATTCAAACTTTGTTGAAAGCCAGGGGTCGGTATTGCAATTTCGTCGATCGCAAAACCTAAAAGAAGGATAGTCTTATGAACGCTACGACCCAGACAGAGATCGAGATCCCGAAGCGTGGAATGCCCGTTACCATCATCACGGGTTTTTTAGGTAGTGGGAAAACAACGCTCCTCAATCAAATCTTGAAGAACCGTGAGGATCTCAAGGTTGCAGTTTTGGTGAATGAATTCGGAGACATCAATATCGATTCGCAGCTCCTCGTTTCTCTCGATGAAGACACGATGGAACTGAGCAATGGCTGTATTTGCTGCACGATCAATGATGACCTCGTAAATGCCGTTTATCGGGTTTTAGAGCGGGAGGACCGGATTGATTATCTGGTGATTGAGACGACAGGCGTGGCTGATCCTTTACCGATCGTTCTCACAGTCGTCGGCTCTGACCTGCGAGACTTGACACATCTCGATTCAATTTTGACGGTTGTCGATGCCGAAACCTTCACACCGGAGCATTTTGACAGTCAAGCCGCAATGAGCCAAATCACGTATGGAGACATCATCCTACTGAACAAAACGGATTTAGCAGGACATCATAAAGTGAGTGCGCTTGAGAACTGGATTCATAGCACTAAAACCGGAGCAAGGATTCTTCAGACGCAGTATGGACAGGTTCCCCTGCCGCTAATTTTAGATGTTGGATACTTCCAGCCAGAGACGTATGCAGAAATTCGGTTTGAATCTCACGATCATGAACATCACCATAACCATCATGAACACCACCATCATTCTGATCACTTAGCGAATGATGGCTTTGTCTCGATGTCGTACCAAAGCGATCGACCTTTTTCAGTTCAAAAGTTTCAGAACTTTCTAGACGAACTTCTCGATCTAGATTTTCCGAGCAAAGGGCTTACTTTGGTTCAAAGAGAGCTATCTCAAGCATATTTTTCAGTTGAGCGGCAAGCGATATGACATTCAAACTGAGGAATGGCAGCAACCCAAATCAAATCAGCTTGTCCTGATTGGTCGAAATTTAAACACTGAGCAACTCAGACAACAGCTAGATCAATGCTTAGAACCGCTACCCTCTAAGCTAGTTGCTCAGTAACTCCTGCTTTCACACGCGACCCAGAATGTGAAAAACGCCAGTCCTATACTGGTACTTTGTCGCCTGACTATCCCTATATCAACGAGCAACATGAACCCTCAAACTCCGTCTGATACGATAATTTCAAAGTTGCTGTTTTAGTCAACGAGTTTGGAAATATCAACATTGATAGTCAGCTTCTGATCTCAGTTGAAGAGGACATGATCGAGCTAACAAACGGCTGTATTTGTTGCACGATTAGATTAATGGAAATTTAGTGGATACTATCTATTCACTTCCAGAACGGCGAGAGCAGATTGATTACCTGATTGTAGAAACCACAGGATTGGCTGATCCTTTACAGATCGCGCTTCACATTTATTTACTCGATCGCTAAAGAAACACGATCTCCTCCCATCTCTTTCAACGCTCCAAGCACCTGAATTACCTCCTGATAAGGCAATCCTTTATCCGCTTTCAGCACGACAGTCCCCTTTGGATTTCTTCCTAAATAGCTCTGAATTGCTTGCGCTAACTGTTCACGAGTTGCGGGGTTGCCTTGTAATAGGATCTGCCGCTGTTGATTGAGACCAACAATCAGTGGATCAGCAGGTCGATCACGACTTACACCTGATTGAGAACTTGGCAAAGCAACGTCCACCGATTGAAAATTCGTCAAGGTCATCGACACGATGATAAAAAAGGTCAGAATCGTCATGATCACATCCATCATTGGGACAAGATTGACCTCTGGCATCGAAGATGCGCGCTGCCTTGATTTAGATCTCATCGCTGACATTCCCTCGGTTGTACCAAACTTGGCGATAGATTAGCTCTAATTCGCTGCCAATGTCTGCAAAGTAATCCATCTGTTTCGCTTGCAGCGTCACACACAATCGAAAGATCGCAAGAGCGACGATCGCAACAATCATGCCCGCAGCCGTTGTAATTAGCGCTTCAGCAATTCCCAATGCCGCTTTAGAAGTATCAACCGCATTTCCAGAGCCACCAATTCTCAAATTAAAGAATGTAACAATCAATCCGGTTACAGTTCCCAACAATCCCAGCAAAGGAGCCATCGCAATTACCGTTTCGAGCAGCTTATCGCCTTTCTGCATTTTGGCAAATTCTCGATCGCTGGCTGATTCCAAAGCTAGGCGAAAAGTCTCTGGCTCTGGACGATCGAGCTTGAGCGCGGAATACAAAAAACGCGCGATCGCAACATCCGAAGCAGATTCGGCAATCGATCGCGCATGATTCAAATCTGATTCAGCCACCGCCAAAATGCGATGTGCCAAACGATCCTCGCTGCTCAATACGTGCCACCAAAACCACGATCGTTCCAAGGCACAAGCGATCGTCAGCACAGATAGACCTGTCATGGGAATCATCACAGGTCCACCTTTTGCCACTAAATCAAACAGCGTTGACATTACTTCCAGCCAGCTCTATCCATAAGTTGCAGTGCTTTTGCGTTGTTGCGACCATAAGTCGCAGCATTCAAGTTGTCCTGCTTAAACTTACCATAGCTTGCCAGTACCGAATCAACTTCAACACCTTCAATTGCAGGGTATTCGTTGTTACTCGCAGCGAAAATTTGCTGTGCTTCTTTACTTGCCAAATATTCTAGAAATTGAATGGCAGCCGCTTTGTTAGGAGCAGTTTTCAGCACACCACCGCCGCTGATATTGATGTGAGTTCCACGGTCGTTTTGATTCGGGAAAAACACCCCAATCTTCGAGGAAAGCTCTCTCTCTTCTGCTTTTTTCGATTTTGCCAAGCGGGGTAGATAGTAGGTATTGACCAAAGCTAAATCCCCTAGCCCTGCGGCGATCGACTTAATCTGAGCCGTGTCATTTCCTTCTGGCGCTCGTGCAAAGTTTGCAACAATTCCTTTCGCCCATTCCTCAGTTTTTTGCTCACCATGCTTCTCTAAAATAGAGCCAGCGAGGGATTGATTGTAAACATGACTTGACGATCGAACAATCAAACGCCCTTTCCATTTCGGATCAGCTAAATCTTCGTAAGTACTGAGTTCAGAGGGTTTGACGCGATCTTTGTTGTACACGATCACTCGTGCTCGTCGGGTGAAGCCAAACCACAGTCCACTCGGTTCGCGTAAACTCGCTGGAATCGCAGATTTCAACACTCCAGAATCCACAGTTTGGAACAATCCTGCTTCTTGGGCACGCCACAACCGACCTGCATCAACCGTGATCAAGACATCAGCAGGGCTGTTTGCCCCTTCACTTTTAATCCGTTCGATGAGCTTATCGGCATCTGCTTCGACCAGGTTCACTTTAATCCCAGTTTTCTTTGTAAAGCCTTCGTAGATAGCATTATCAGTGTCATAGTGACGCGCAGAATACAGATTGACCACGCCCGCAGACGTTCCTGCTTGCATCTTGACAAGCTGATGAGCCGTAACTGCTGCTAGTGCTGTTCCCAAAGCCAGGAAAGCTCGCCGTTTAATCGTCATAACACTCCTTGTTCAAATTAAATTCTGTGCGCTTATCCAACGTGCTCAGTCACTATTGCGATTAGTTGCCATTAAGAAATATAGAAAAGTTCCGAATCTATGTCAAGTAAAGCTAAAAATGAGTTTGGCTCGATAAAGCCAAACTTCATAGAATTCAACCATACTACAAAATTGACTCGATAAAGAAGTTCATTCTATTGATAATTAATACGGTTATTCCTGTATGATCAAATCGGAATTAGTTGCAAGCTGAGAGCCAGGTTTTATAGAATTTGGCTCTCTTCTCCTGTCAATCTCGATTATGGTGTTCAAGCTGTCCCATTTCACACTTTGGCATATGCTCCCGATCGCGATTGGGCTGCACGGATTGCTGTTTGCGATTCCGATTCCATCGACTGACAGTGAAGCTGAGAAGTCATCTACGGAATCGGTGAATATTGTGAATTTGCCCAAGCCTTCTCCTGCACCAACGATCGCTTCTCGCCAACCTACCCCAAAAGTTCAGCCTTCTCTCTCGTCTCGTCCGATTACACCAACGGCAAGCCCGATCCCTCAACCAAGTACTCAACCCCAACCGCAAACCGTTCTGTCTCTACAACCATCACCCAGCCCATCTCCTTCACTCAGCTCATCTCCTTCACCGAGTGCATCACCCAGCCCATCTCCTACCGATGCGCTTCAAATTACAGGAGCAGTTCCAGGATGTAATGGTCGAGCAGGATGCTGGCAAATTGCCGATTCTAACGGCAGAACCGTCGCGGGAAATCTTGAGCAGCAGCTTGAAAAACAAGGATTTATTTTGACGCAGAAAGACTTAGATCAAGATACGGGTTTTCGGGTCTACGAAGTCGCAAAAGATGGAGTGAAACAGTACTATCTCCACATGATTTGGAGCGATCGCGGAACTGCTTATATTCGTAACGATAATCTACTCTCGCACAGTCAACTTACAACAATTACAGGACTATAACAAAAGCCATTCTTTCACCGTCGTGGCAGAACGATCGACCTCTGAGAAACAGAGCGGTAGAAGAATTTAATCTTAAGATCAAAGAAAAGTAATTTGTAACAGCGATTACAAGACTGTTGCACTTTTAGCTGGGCTTCGATGACAAAGCTTCTGCTTAAAACCTTGTATCAAGCTGTTTCGTCCTTTCCGTTATACTAAAAGCAGTCTTGCTGGAGAGTCCGACTATGGTTCGTCTTGATGCAAATTTACCTCACTCTGCAGATGAGGCAGTGATTGACGAGATCCAGTGTCCTCCCACAAACCTCTATAGCGATGAACCCCCCTTGGAAACTGATTTTCACCGTGAACAAATCGACCTGTTGATTCGTCTGCTGAAATATTGGTGGCGCGATCGTCTAGACTTCTACATTTCTGGCAATCTAACGGTCTACTACAACGAACAGCAACTAAAACAACGCGATTTCCGGGGACCCGATATCTTTGTCGTGTTGGGAGCAGAAAAGCGCGATCGTCGCAGTTGGGCAATTTGGGAAGAAGGGGGCAAGTACCCAAACGTCGTGATTGAGCTACTTTTCAATTCAACAGCAGCCGTCGATCGTGGAACCAAGAAGCAGCTATATCAGGAAGTATGGCGTGTGCCCGATTACTTCTGGTTTCATCCAGAGACACTGGAATTTTTGGGATTTCATCTCGTTGATGGTCGATACGAAGCGATTTCGCCCATGGGTAACGGATTACTTTGGAGCGAGCAGCTTGAGCTATATCTCGGTATTCATGAACGACAGTTGCGATGGTTTAGTGCAGAAGGGCAGGTGATGCCATTGCCAGAAGAAGCAGAGCGACAGGCAAAAGAGCAAGCACAACAACGAGCGGAACGGCTAGAAGAACTGTTGCGATCTCAAGGGATTGATTCCGATCAACTGCTGGATGTGTAGTGTGATCGCTTCTGGAATTTAGGACGTGACAGATTTCTCGATCGCCCTCCGCATTAAAGTTTGTGCTGATGCCACTCCCCGGCAAAGCCAGTGGTGATCAAAACTGTGGGGCAATTCGATCAGAAGATCGTCTCTATTGCTTCCGTTGGAGTTTGGTTAATTGATCGCGGTTTTGTCGATCGCTCGGATTAAGTTTCACAACAGTTCGATAAGCCTCGATCGCATCTTTTCGCTTTTTCTGTTGAATGAACGCTTCACCCAAGCCTCTGTAGGCAGAAGGTGTGATGGGATCAAGCTCGATCGCTTTCTTGTAAGATGCGATCACATCTTCTAATTGATTCTTCTGTTTGAAGGCTTTCCCAATACTGACTCTCAAGGGTGCATGAGTCGGGCTTTGTGCAATCGCCTGTCGATAAATGGTCATCACTTCATCGGGCTGAGTTGTCTGTAGTGCAGTGCCTAATCCATTTTTTGCAGCAGCATAGTTCGGCTCAAGTTCGATGGATCGGCGATATTGCTCGATCGCGTCTTGAGTTTGACCTTTCTGCAACAACAGATCTGCTAGTTCTTTGTGAATGATGGGGTTACTCAAATTCTGCTTAATCGCTTGGCGGTAGGTTGAGAGGGTTGCATCGGATTGATTCTGTCGTTTCAAGGCTTCTCCAAGCCCAAGGTAGGCTTCTGGCGTTTGCGGAGAAAGTTTGATCGCTTGGCGATAGGTGCGGATTGCAGCATCCCAGTTTTGCTGAGTTTTTAAGGTGTTGGCTAATCCGAGATAGGCAGCAGCATAGTTGGGAGCGAGGGAGATTGCTTGGCGGTAGTACCCGATCGCTTCATCGATTCGACCTTGTGCCGCAAGTGTTTCAGCGAGAAAATGAGGGGCAGTGGGATCACCAGGATTGAGTTTGATCGCGTTGCGGTATTGTGCGATCGCGTCGCTCCATTTTTGTTGGGAACTCAGCGCATTGCCTAGCCTAATGTAATGAGTATTTGTTTTGGGATTTTGCTGGGCTGCTTGTCTCCAGATTGTTTCCGCTTCCGCATAGTTGCCAGCCGCAAGCTCAGCGTTTCCACGCTGATAAATCCATTGATGGCGAATGGGATCAGTGATGAAATAGAGTCCCGTTGCTAATCCAAGGAGTGCCAGAAACAGCTTAAGCGGTGGGGCTGGTTGATGTTTTTTGATTGCCATTGGTTGGTGTTGGGGTTAAGGAATTACGATCGCACTAACTCGTTCTGAACGGATTGTATTTTTTTGCGTTTGCGATACCACCACATGACAACGCCCGTGATCATCAAAATGGTAGGAGCCAATCCGACAAAGACGTAGAAGATGCGAGTAGGAAGTCCGCCAAACGTGCCGTAGTGGATGGGCGTGAAAGAATTGAGAACGAGATCGCCCAGTCCTGCAATGCGGCTATCTTTGATCTGTAGAACCTTGCCACTGTATTGATCGAGCTTTACGGAACTGTTAAAGTCCTCAGTGTCTCCGGGCAGTTTTTTGTAAATCTCGAACGCGCCATCCGGTTTGCGCGGTAGATTGATAAACGTATTTACTGCACCCGGAAGAGCGTTGTCCGATCGCTGAACAATTTCATCTAGTCCTAAAGGTGGCTTGCCTGTTGCTTTAGATAAAACTTCTGGTGGTTTGGGCGTGAAGGTTGCGGCATAAATGAGAGGTTCTGTTTGGTCGTAGAAGTTCCAGCAGAAACCTGTGAATGCAATCGCTCCCAAAAACACCGCCGTGATAATACCAGCGACTTTGTGAATATCGTAGTTAACTCGTTTAGGATGCGCGTCCCACTTAATTTTGAAGCCCAAGAAGAACTTACGCCAACCCGACCAAAGCATGATTCCAGTGATGCTTAAAATGCAAAGCAACAGCGCTGCAACACCGACAATTTTTAAGCCGATATCGCCAGCGAGTAGCTGATAGTGCAAATCCAGCATACGACTAAACAAAGCCGTTTCTCGTTGGCGATCGCCCATAATCTTCCCAGTATAGGGATTCACAAACACTTCCCACTGTGTATCATCTGGGCGATTGAGCCGAATCGTGTAAAACTCCTGGTTAGAAGGCATTTTCACCTGTCCCACCTTCCAATCTGGATGATTGGCATAAGCGGTTTTTACCGTGTTGGCAAGCGCTCCCGGTGACAAGCGTTGTTCTTGCGGAATCACATGACCAAATCGCTGTTGAATTGCCCAGTCATCTATCTCATGCTCAAAGATCAACAGGCTGCCTGTTAATCCCACAATCACTAAAATCAAACCAACCACTAAACCAACATAGCGATGAACGCTAAAAACGATATTTCGGGCTTTCATGGACTTCATGGTAAACGCTCCTAAATTACACGATTAGAACTGCACCGAAAGCGATCCCAAGACCGTGAATGGGGCTTCTGGTGTGACAAAGAAGCCTTGGGTTTGAAAATACTTAGTATTGAATAGATTCTTGACGTTAATTGCGGCTCTCCAGCGATCGCGTCGATAAAAAATACTGGCATCTCCCCGAACGTAAGAAGGAAGTTGAATCGTGTTGGGGATTTGGACTTCTCGATCGCTGGCAAACACGAGTCCTGCTCCGAATCCTAATCCTTGCAAGTTGCCCGATTGAATCTCATAGGTTGTCCATAAGCTGGCGCTATGCTTTGGCACATTGGATAAGCGATCACCCACAGGCAAATCATTGTCTTTGCTCACAAACGCATCGGTGTAAGCATAAGTTGCAATCACATTCCAGCCTGGTGAGAGTTCGCCCGCAATATCAAGTTCAACGCCTCGGCTCTTTTGTTCACCCGTTTGAATGCTGAAATCTGGATCGAGCGGATCGGGAGTCAGAACGTTTTGTCGAGTGAGTTGATACAGTGCTAACGTTGCAGACAGGCGGTTTTTGAAGAAGTCTTGTTTGATGCCCACCTCAATCTGTTCACCCGTTGCTGGTTTTGCGGGCACATTTCCGCGCAGTCGACTAAAGATTTCTGGCGAGAAAGACCGTCCCCAACTGGCATATAGCGCTGTCGTTAAACTAGGTTGATACACTAATCCCACACGCGGCGAGAGCTTAGAAATGCTGGCGCTGTAGTCAAATGCACTTTCTAAAGTATCTCGGTAGAAGGTATTGGCAATGTCGTAACGTAGCCCTGCTAAGAATTTAAGATTGGGTGTGAGTTCAGCAAGGTCTTGAATATAAATTCCAACCGTTCTGACACCATATTCTTCGCCAGAACTGGGAAAGAAATCGCTCGGCAATGAACCGTATTGTGGATTGAAGATGTCGATCGAGCCGGGCGGATTTGCTGCATCAAAAAAGTCGTAGGCAAAACGGTAGTAACTATACTCAACGCCAAACAAAAAGTTATGTTTAACTGTTCCGGTGTTGAATTTTCCATACACTTCGTTTTGGAGTCCGAAGTTAACTTGTTCTTCGTCAGATCGCTGTGCGTCTCTTGCAAAAGTGCGTCCGTCTGGCTCTAAAAACGGTCTAGAGTAGTTTCTCGGTGTCACCGCAGACTCTTCGCCTTGAATGTTGAGCGATGAAAGACCTTGACGAAATCGCCAGTTATCATTAAATCTGTGTTCAAAATCGTAAGTAAACAGTTTTGAGGTGAACCTTGCTCGGTTAAAGTCTGGCTCAAACAAGTATCGATTTCTGGGCAAGTTTAGAAAGACCGGATCTGGCAGCAAACCCCGATCGAAGACATAATCATAATTTTGATAATTAAACTCAGTTGTGAGTGTTGTATTGGGTCCGAGCCGCCAAGTCAGTACTGGAGCAACAAAGATACTTTCATTTTCACCAAAGTCTCTAAAGCTGCCTGCATTTTCATAAGCCACGTTCAGACGATACAGTAGCGTCTTATCTTCGGTGAGTGAACCTGTGATATCGATCGTTGGACGGTAAAAGTTATAGCTTCCTGCGGTGATTCCGATTTCTGTACGCTGCTCTGCTAGAGGTCTTTTTGTGACAGTATTCACCAAACCACTAAAGTTAAATCCACCGCCATACAAGACCGATGCTGGACCTTTGAGAAATTCAACTCGCTCAACATTCGCGACATCACGCGGACTGATAAAGGCAAAATCGCGGAAGCCATTGCGGGATGTTTCTCCTAACTCAAAACCTCGTACCGTGTAATTCTGGGAAGAAAGCCCACCGTAACCTGCATTTCTCTGAACACCGCTTACGTTGTCGGCTAATTCATTGAGGCGAACCACTTGTCGATCGCGAATCACTTCTTTTGGAATCACCTGAACTGAAACGGGCAAATCTCGAAGTGGCACATCAATTTTTGCAGCAGTTGGCGCATTCGGAACTCGGTAGCTCGGTGTTTGAGTACCTGTTACCGTAATTTCTTCTTCGTCCTCATCGGGCTGTTGCGAAACGGGATTTGGTTGAGCAATCACCGTGGCATTCGGAACCGCTGTTTTACCGACAACCTGCACCTGAATTCGATTGTTGTTTAGCTGTATCGCTGTAATCGTTTCCGTTGCAGTTTCAGATTGAAAAGGCTGCTGATTCGGGAGCGATAATATGGCGTTGTTAATGTCGATCGTCAGCGTCCTACCTTCGACATTCTGAACCGCTTGCAGTTGCGTTGGGCTTGCCGTTTGCAAAACGATTTCCAATCCGGCATCCGTCGGGTTAAGCCGAATGCCCGTTACTTGAATCAGAGCCTGCGGCGGAGGTGGAGTTTGAGACAACCATTCTTGCATGGTGGTGGCAGATCGATCAAGCTCCCTGAGCCGCGGAACTGATGTCACAACTTCTGCTAATGCGGCTTCACTCGCCAGTAAAACTGCACTGGTAATAAATAGGGAACTGGGTAAAGACCATTTCATTTAACTTTCCTCACACTGTTATTTCAACCGAATCAAAACTGCACGGATAACGAACCAATCACTGTCAAGGGTGCGCCGGGATAGACTAAATTACCTTGATAGTCGTAGTACGTCACGCTAAACAAATTTTTGAAATTCAGAGCTGCTCTCCAGTTGTCGCGTCGATAAAAAACGGTGGCATCGGTTCTTACATAACCCGGAATCTCAATGTCATTGGGTAACTCAGCTTCGCGATCGCCGATCAAAAAGATGCCTGCACCAACCCCAAGACCTTTTAGGCGACCTGTCTGAATTTCATAAGTTGTCCACAAACTTGCAGTGTGTTTTGCAGCGTTGATCAATCGGTCATTGACTGAATCTGGATCATTGCTTTGGCTAACAAAGGCGTTATTGAACCCATAAGACGCAATCACGTTCCAACCCGGTGCAAGTTGTCCAGCAATGTCTAGCTCAATCCCGCGACTCTTGACTTCGCCCATTGCGATCGAAGCGATATCAGGATCTCTTGGATCAGGAGTCGCCACATTTTGCTTGGTAATGTTATAGGCAGCTAAAGTGGCTGAAAGTCTACCATTTAGTAATTCTCCCTTAACCCCAACTTCAAACTGAGTACCCTTTTCCGGCTCTAGTGGATTGCGATCGATGTCGAGGGCGAAGTTATTAGGTTTAAAGGAACGGCTATAGCTGGCATAAAGCGAAATCGGCGGAATGGGCTGGTAAACTAAGCCAACACGCGGCGAAAACGCATTATCCTGGCGTTCGGTAAGGGTAACTGCTCCGTTATCGAGAAAATCTTCGTCTCGACCTTTATAACGAACCGTATCATAACGACCGCCGATCAACAGTTTCAGGTTTGGCAGTAGCGTGATTTGATCTTGCAGATAGATGCCAACTGTATCAACGTCAATGTTGGTGTCAGTATTGGTGTTTGTAAAGGTTGTGGGCAAGGGAGCAGCGCGATAAATTGGATTAAAGAGATCAAGCGACGCATAAGGTTCTCTTTGAAAACGATAGCTATTATTCGCTTCTGACACTTCCACTCCAAATAGAACTTGATGCGCGACCGAGCCTGTTTTAAACTTGCCAATCAAATCCGTTTGTAGAGCATACGTATCGTTATATTGTGGAACTCGTGTATAAACTCGTCGGACAGTGCGACCATCTTCCTCAAACTGAAAGTTTCGTGGCTGTACATTGTCTCGATCTGCCTTAAAACTGTCTACATAGAACGCATTTCGCAGTGACAGGTTTTCGTTAAAGCGATGATTGAAAACATAACCGCCTCGCAACGTTTTAGCAGGAAAGCGATCGTCGGGTTCTCCACTATTGCGACTGATCGGCAGATCTTGAAAGCGAAGCGCATAGCCAATGCCACGATCGAAGTTTTGCTCAATATTTTGATACTCAAACTCCAACGTTAAGCTCGTTTTTTCACTAAAGTTATAGGTCAAAACCGGGGCAATTAGAAACGTTCGACTGTAAACAAAGTCTCGAAAACTTCCTGCATCTTCATACGCAACATTCAGCCGATACAACAGTTTTTTGTCGGTAGTGAGCGGACCAGAAACATCAAGAGATGGACGATAAAAGCTGTAACTCCCTGCTGAAAATTCTGCTGCGTAGTAAGGCTCTCTCAGCGGTTGTTTGGTGACATAGTTAACTACACCTCCTGGCTCAAACTGACCATAAAGAACAGATGCCGGGCCTTTAAGAACTTCTACGCGCTCAATGTTGGCAACGTTGTAGGATGCGCCGGACTCAGCATCAGTAAAGCCATTCCGCAGTTGTCGCAGTGCCTCAAATCCCCGAATTGTGTAGTTATTCGCAGTTCCCCCATAACCTACAAGCGGTGTAACACCGCTGACGTTACGAGCTGCATCTGAAATTCGCACCACGTTCTGGTCGTCAAGAACTTGACGTGGAATCACCTGGATCGATTGCGGAATGTCGCGTAAAGGAGTGTCGGTTCTAGTAGCGGTCGTTCCGCTTGGAACTCGATAAGTAGGAGCGCGATTGCCTTGCACGACTAACTCTTCTTCTTGCTCGTCATCGGATTGTTCTGAAACTGGGCTTGGTTGGGCAATCACCGTAGCCGTCGGGAGCGCAGTTTTACCGACAACCTGTACCTGAATTCGATTTCCTTCTAGCTGGGTTGCTGTAACCGTTTCCGTCGCGGTCTCAGTTTGAAACGGTTGCTGATTCGGTAGGGCTAAGATTACGTTGGGAATCTCGATCGTCAGAGTTTTATCTTCAACGCTCCGCACCGCTTGTAGTTGTGTTGGGCTTGCCGTTTGCAAAACGATTTCCAATCCCGCATCCGTTGGGTTGAGTCGAATGCCTGTAACCTGAACCGGAGCTTGCGGCGGCGGTGGAGTTTGAGAGAGCCATTCTTGCATCGTTGTGGCAGGACGATCGACCTCCCTGAGCCGAGGAACGGAGTCACCCTGGGTGGGAAGATTAGCGGTTTCTGTGGACGCGCTTGCAGGTGTTCGTTCTTCAGCGTGGAGAGAGGGAACCAGCAACAACAAAACACTTCCTGAGAGACAGAGCGGTAGAAACAGTTGAGAGTAATTCACAGTTAAGACTCACACCAAAATTGAAGAATAGAAAAAATCGCATCGAAAACTGAGCCTCCCAGCCAAAACTTAGGACCATTTTGAGGAACAGAAGCTTCTCCACAAGCAGATTGAGATCGCGGAGTATTGCGAAATAATTAGGTCTAATACTAAGATCAAATGAGAGTAATTTGCAATAGCTATTTGAGAATTCTTTTTGATGGAGTGTGGCAGCTAAAGGACAGGGGTGTAGTCTACATTTTCCTAATCCGCGCGCTGCTTTGCAGATACCGCAAGGGTCGCGCTCTTGTAGAATGATGATTAGCAACCTAAAGACTTTCATCCTATGGATTATCAAAACCGCATTGTCGTCGACTTGCGTATTCGCAGTGGCAAGCCTTGCATCCGTGGCACTCGCATCACGGTAACCGATGTGTTTGACTATCTTGGGGGTGGAATGACCATTGCTGAGGTGTTAGATGATTTTCCCGATTTAACCCTGGCAGATATTCAAGCCTGTTTTGCCTTCGCTGCCGATCGCGATTGCCGTTTGGTAGTATCTGTCAATGAAACTGCTGTTTGATGAAAATCTGTCGCCCAAGTTGCCTCAATTGTTCTCGGTTCAGTTCCCTAGCAGTCTGCATATTCGAGAGTGCGGTCTGAAAGGGTTTCCTGATGAGACAATTTGGGACTACGCCCGTGATCATGATTTCACAATTGTCTCTAAAGACTCTGACTTTTATCAGCGGAGCGTCTTGTATGGACCCACCTAAGCTAGTTTGGCTCCGCATTGGCAACGTACTCGTGCTGAACTGGTTGCATTGATCGATTAGTCTCAGGAAGAGATTCGGCGATTTAGTATAGATCCGATGGAATCAGTTTTAGTGCTGGGTTGAAAGCTAGGGATCGCGCGGCTCTTGAAACACAGCCCCTCATGAAAGATTTCTGCCAAACGATGGATTGCTAATTCAGAAGAAAGCATCGAGTCCGTAAATCAGCGATCGAGTCTCTCTTTGGTTAACTTGTAACTTGAAGTACAAAATTCTAACGTTGAGTGCAGAGTATTTTTGGCATTCAATTATGGCAATCAAAGAAAAACCGACACCGCCTCGTCCGCGCTTAATTGCGAATATCCTGCTTGCTGTATCGGGAGCATTCCTGCTCGTGAACTTGTTTTTGCCCAACTTATTTGGTGCTCAAGTTCCGGGGGTTCCTTATAGCTTGTTCATTCATCAAGTGCAAGAAGGAGAAGTCAACCAAGTCTCAGTTGGTCAGAATCAAATTCGGTATCAACTGAAGACCGAGGATGGTACGCCTGGGCAAGTGTTTTCAACCACTCCGATCTTTGACTTAGAGCTACCCAAACTTTTAGAAGAGAAAGGCGTTGAGTTCGCGGCTACACCACCGCCGAGAAACGGCTGGTTTACGAGTCTGCTCGGCTGGGTGATTCCACCGCTGATCTTTGTCGCAATTTGGCAATTCTTTCTAGCACGGGGCGCGAATGGCCCGCAAGGCGCACTATCGATCGGGAAAAGCAAAGCCAAAGTGTATGTCGAAGGGGAATCTGAAAAAATTACGTTTGCGGATGTTGCTGGGGTAGAAGAAGCAAAAACCGAATTGGTTGAGATTGTTGATTTTCTCAAAACTCCGGCACGCTATACCGCGATCGGCGCAAAAATTCCTAAAGGCGTATTACTCGTGGGCCCGCCTGGAACCGGAAAAACGCTGTTAGCAAAAGCCGTTGCAGGAGAAGCGGGGGTTCCATTCTTCAGCATTTCGGGGTCTGAGTTTGTGGAACTGTTTGTCGGGGTGGGTTCTTCACGAGTCCGCGATTTGTTTGACCAAGCAAAGAAGCAAGCACCTTGTATCGTGTTTATTGATGAACTTGACGCGATCGGCAGATCTCGCAGCAGCAGTGGAATGTATGGCGGGAATGATGAACGCGAGCAAACGCTGAATCAATTGCTCACAGAAATGGATGGATTTGCGGCAACGGATGCAACGGTGATTGTACTCGCCGCAACGAATCGTCCCGAAGTCCTGGATCAAGCGCTTTTACGTCCCGGTCGATTCGATCGACAAGTTTTAGTCGATCGCCCTGATCTTTCGGGTCGTGATGCGATTCTCAGAATTCATGCTCAACAAGTCAAACTAGGAGCAGATGTCGATCTAAAAGCGATCGCGACTCGCACACCCGGTTTCGCCGGAGCCGATCTTGCCAACTTAGTGAACGAAGCGGCACTTTTGGCGGCTCGAAATCATCGTCAGACCGTGGCTCAAGAAGATTTTGCCGAAGCGATCGAGCGCGTGGTGGCTGGACTGGAAAAGAAGAGTCGTGTACTTAACGAGACCGAGAAAAAGATTGTGGCGTATCACGAAGTTGGTCATGCCTTAGTGGGAGCCTTAACGACTGGAAATGGTCGCGTTGAGAAGATCTCGATCGTGCCTCGCGGCATGGCGGCATTAGGCTACACGCTACAACTGCCGACTGAAGATCGCTTTTTGCTGAATGAAGCCGAACTGCGGGGGCAAATTGCGACCCTGCTGGGTGGACGATCGGCAGAAGAGGTGATTTTTGGCAGCATCACGACGGGTGCTTCCAACGATTTGCAGCGGGCAACTGACTTAGCTGAACGCATGGTGACCACCTACGGCATGAGTAAGGTGTTGGGCCCATTAGCCTATCAGCAAGGACAGCAGGCAATGTTCTTAGGTGATAATGCGTCGAATCCTCGGCGGATGGTGAGCGAAGACACAGCAAAGGCGATCGATATGGAAGTCAAAGAAATTGTGGAAACTGCTCACGAAAGTGCCCTCGCGATTTTGCGGCAGAATCAAGACCTGCTCGAAACGATCGCGTCTCAACTGCTGGAAACCGAAGTGATTGAAGGGGAAACATTGCAGGGTCTGTTAGGTCAAGTTCAGGCTCCTAGCCAGGTTATCGAATCGCACGAACTTGCTGTATAAAAGGCTTTCTACATAAATCGCTTAGATACCACCAACGCGAATTCATTCGCTTGGCATTCATGCAGCAAGTTCTTCAATTGAGCAGGCGATTGGACAGTAAGCCAGTGATTAGGCTATTAAATCTATCAATTCAGCACCGCCGATTCTACTGTACTGCAACGTTGCAGTACAGCATTTTTCTCGCACTTCTAATTATCAGCTATAAGCTTTCCTCAGCATCCAGTGTATTTTAGAGATTGGCTCTTGAGGTGAAAGTCCTGTCGCGCGTTCAACAATCTCTAATGCCACTCCCTCTGGGTATGTCAATGGTTTTCCCATGGCAATCTTCTGAGCAGTGAGGGCAGGTCTGCGTCCCCCT
>JAESFQ010000363.1_pt1 | contig 16361 bp, 15 predicted proteins | sample 9269431 | NCBI WGS metagenome assembly JAESFQ01 (sample SAMN14502588, study PRJNA617103) | algae metagenome | isolation source: Plectolyngbya sp. WJT66-NPBG17 and co-occurring heterotrophs from well... | place: USA: Mojave Desert, Joshua Tree National Park, California | collected 2006-08-06
TTGGTGCGCATCATCAACAACATTCCTCTGGCGGACAGCGCATGTGGCTCCTCGCAGCTTTTGACCCGCGAGCGACATGTGCTTACTGAACACAGCCTAATATTCCAGGCTCTTGCCACTCATCAGCATGTCCTGGCTCTGTTCCGCGCAATTTATGACTTCGTCAAGAGGTCGTTGAGGTCCACTTTTCAAGAGACCGAGCCGCAACAGCTATCTTTACACGGTGCTGGGTCTTCTTCTGCGCAGTTCATCATGGTTCTACAGCTCATCATGCACCTAGTCAACCGCCTAGGTCGCAGTCTCCGTATAGGAAATGGAAGGATAAGTGACCAATCCGTGCAGACGTTGCAGACGCCTCTGACCGAAGATGGTGAAGAAAGCAGCAGTCTACAAGGTATCGTCGATTCTGCTCAGGCTGTTCTAAGAACGCTACCTAATGAGCATGTTAAGCTTAACGAGGACATTCAAGAGCTTCAAGTCTGCATAGAGGAGGGGGTGCATATCTAGACTATACATGGAATTGAATACTTACAAGTCACGAACATCTCGCACATAGAGTAGAAAGTTGCAATTGCCAAGGATTCCGGGAACCTCGTTGCGGGGAACCGAGGCCCTGCATAAGCCCCCACTAGCCAGGTCGTATGGCCTTGGCTCTGCTGCGGCTGGCTCCATAGGTACAGTGCCCCCACCTCCCGTCGAGGTGCGTAATGTCTAAGGCTTGCACGGGTCTCATAATGAGCTTTTACACGAGAAAATCTCGAGGACGTTACGCACCTCGACAGGGGGGTGGTAAGTGGGGGGGCCCCGTATGCCGCTCTATTGTTAGTAAGCTTTACATGGTTAATTCACGTGTGTCATCATTATGAAGCGTAAATGTTGCTCTGTTAACGCTTAGATGGCATGTCTTTTGCGCATGTGTATAGTACTTGCTACATACAATTGGATAGGACAGACATATCGGCCCTGGAGTCAAGGCACATTGGGACGATTACGCCTCTGGAAGTACTAGATGCACTCTCGAGCATTAGACAGCTGTCTTGGCTGGAGAGCTGCCTCGGCGACACCACGGCAAATCTATCCGACAGCCGATCGCTCGCAAGGTTAAGCAGCCAATTGCCGAGATGCCAAGACATGTGCGGACCGTCGCAAAGGGCCGAAGAACTGCACTGTTTGTTCGTTGAATTGGACACTTATCTACAATCGCTTACCCGCATCGTGCGGCAAGGCCTATCGGGCCTTGTTGATGTAGCCGCAATCTAGAATCACGGCGCTACTCTGGGCGAGGTACAAGAAGGGTACTATTACGCCCCACGCACAGTCCTATCTTGAACAGAGCCGCATAAATGCCTCCAGAGTTGACGGTATTGGACCGGGTGGAAAGCCGAGATTGCTCACACTAGGGGGTCTGCACACAGCCTCACGAGAAATGCACCGAGAACCACGACACAGCCTGCTCCTCCGCCCGCTCGGCCGCTACCATTTGTTCCTCATCCTCTGGATGGGTCCGGGTTGCAAAGCCATGCTTAGCACCAGGAATAAGCTGGACTTCATGCTTAGCATCCTTCTTGCTCTCAAGAATGTCCTTCACTCTCTTGATGTCAGGTCCCTTCATCTGCAGGTCTTCTTCGCCGACAGACCAGGAAATACTGATCTTGATGGCTTCGATGTCATCCGGAACCTTGATATATGTCGGATGCGCAACGAAAGCAGCGTCAATGAGCGGTTCCGAGGTGGACGAGAGTGTCTGGGATGGGTGTCGGACCACGCGGTGATTGGGTTCATCTTTTGCGAGCGTAACGGTGTGTTTGCCGCCCCAGCAGAATCCGGCCGCGCCAATCTTCAAGTCTGTAGTCTGAAAAGGCAGAGGCGAGGTACGGAGATCTTGAAAATACTTGATGACACCAGCCTCTGTCTTAGCAGGGCTGGACCTCAACATCCATGGAATTCCATAGTACAGAGCCTTGAGGAAGATGAACGGCTTCACGAAGATTGTGCTGAACCAGGATGTTTTCTCTAAAAGCGCTTCGACACAAGGAAGCATCCTGGGAGACATGGCATGACCTGCATGTATTTGTGAGCCAAGTGTATATCGAATATCGCAGGTAAAGATCGGACCTTTCATGAAGTCTGGGCAGTAGACCAAAAAACCTCTTTTGGCATAATGGTCGGACAAGACTCGATTGTTCACAAAGTCCCAGCCAAATGCATCAGTGATGACGACAATGATCCCCATAGGCGTGAGGCCAGCTTCGGGCTCAGCAACGTAAGTCCTGACGCCATGTATCATAACCTCCGTGCCTTTGGGATGGTCTTTGGACACTCCCCCACGAAAGCAGTCGGAACAGGGCATTGTAGGAGAGTAGGAATCGATTTTTCTGTACGGGGATCGAGGCTGAATCATTTCGAACACCGAATAGGGGAACGTACGTCCCTCGCAGAGATCGAGGCTATCTTTATTCAGGGATGCCAATCGGTCCCCTCGGTCATTTGTTATCGATAGCCTAGCTAGTGCGTGACGTTGCTGGTCACCGAGGTCAACAACGTGGCTAAGATAGAGATGAAGAAGATAAAACAAAGAGTGGATACTTTGCTTGCCACTAGCAAGGTCCAGCAGGTCTTATAGCATGGCAGGGATCACAATGAAACTGTTGACGGAGACATGTGTCCACGCATCCCTCTAGTTATGCAGCTAGTCGACAAGCCAACCAGGGCACTTTCGCATGGTTACATTATACACTTCAATGCTCTTCTGCATGAGCTCCCTGTAATGACTTCGGGACCGGCATTCAGGTCTGCATCCGTGCCGAGAAATGCTGGAGGTGCCGGTGTCGGGCCTCCGATCGGCGCTCCGAGTCGGATTTCCGCGAAACGCGATCGTTACTGATACACACTACATCTCAACATGGCCCGAGAGAAGTACCGAGTACAGGAAGAGTGTGAAGAGTTCTATAGACAATAAAATTTACGTCTGGAAAGTGGAAACAAGAGAGTACCACGCACAAATCATACTATTTTCGGATTTACTATCTCAAAGACTATTGTTCATATCTTTTGCACTTGTACCAAAGCACAGCTCATGGCAACTTCAAACACTGGTACAAAGATGAAGGCTCTTGTCGGAAGTGAGTCTGGCGGCTATCGGCTCGCGGACGACATCGACGTTCCAGTCCCAAAGCCAGGCATGATGTTATGTCAGGTGCATGCGGTTGCCCTGAGCCCATACGACGCAAAGATCGTAGACTTTTCGAACACGCCTGGTGCAATAGGGGGCTGTGACTTTGCTGGGATTGTCGTTGGCGTGGGCGAAGGTGTTACGCGGTTCAAGGAAGGCGACCGCGTCCTCTCCGTGACCTTTGGACTGAACGCTTTAGACAAGACGGCAGGCGCTTTTGCCGAGTTCGCTCTGGCAATGGAGGGTCTAAGCTGTCACGTCCCCGACAATGTGTCCTTTGAGCAGGCATGCTCAATGGGGCTTGGTATTGCTACTGCAGGGCTCGCCCTTTTCCAAGCGCCTGGGCTCCACCTGGAAATGCCGCGTCCCAAATCCGCTGATGATAACGCGAAATCATTTGTTCTGGTCTCAGGAGGTGCAACAGGCACCGGAACTATGGCTACACAGCTTTTGAAGATGTAAGTCCAATAGTCCCCACAGTCATGGAAAATATTTCCAAAGACACTCACTGACTCGGCCATTCACAGCGCCGGTTATACACCCATCGTCACCTGCTCCCCTGCCAACAATGCCTTATGCGAGAGCTATGGCGCTGCAGCTTGCTTCGATTACCATTCTTCCGATTGCGGTGCCGACATCCGCGAGTATACCTCCAACAGTCTTGTCTTTGTCTTCGACTGCGTGACCGACGTAGCAACGATGCGCATGTGCTACGAGGCCATTGGCTCTTCCGGTGGAAAATATGTTGCCCTGGAAGCTATTAGCCCACTTGTCAAGTACACTCGGAGAGATGTCCGTGCCGACTGGCTGATGGCTCCTACCATTACTGGAAGACCAGTCCTGATTCCAGGCACGTACGGGCGCCCTAGCACACCCCATCACAGAGCATTTGGGGCCGATTTGTTCCTATGGGCAGACAACTTGTTGAAGGAGGGCAAGATCAAGAATCATCCTCTGGAGGTTAGAAGTGGGGGCTTGGAAGACATTCCTACGTATATAAATGATTTGCGCGTTGGGAACGTGCATGCGAAGAGGCAAGTCGTGCCATTCGTTGGTGCGTAGAATAGTCACGGGCATTTCCTATGCGTAGATACAATCAAGGTTGTAGTTTCGAATCTTTGCGATGCTTGTTATTGCGATCCATTGTTTTGAGGAATTTCGAGAAATACCTCAGGGCTTGCGTAACTAGGCATAACGCTCTCGAGCCAAACTTTGAATTCAGCATGGAAGATTTAGCGTTTTTTTATACACTCTCGAAGTGATGGCCCTACTAGTTGAACCAACTCGCCACTATGTAGTCTCGTTTGATTCAATGGCATTGTCATGACTTCATCGACTACTTCCCTCCATCAGAGCCCGTCGGGGCAGACCAACGTCAAGAAAGTAGCTATGTCGAAAGACGAATTTTATATATGCTCCATTACCAAATGTTGATCATGAATTGAAGACGGCTCGGAAAGATGTGGCAGCAAACAATTTCGGTGACAGATTGAGAATTTATGGAGGCAACAAAAGTGCTATCGGTGGTTAGATGCCGAGTGGAGCTTCCGATTAGGAGTAGCTTTAAAACCATGTCCTTCAGCTTACTATCCTCAACCCCATGCTTTGCTAGATCACAATCGAAACTCCCTTGCAGCTCTCATTTAGCACGAGCCATTGCAGCACTGTCCTGTGGCAGTAGTCAGTTTCGACTCAGCTTGAGAGTAGCTCTCACAACGTACCAAGTAGACTTGATAGAAGTCCAACTTGAGCTGTCCATCAGCTTTAGTGAAGTGGCAATGGGCTCCCCAATCCGCCGTCCCTTTCCTACCATCCTTGAACTCAAATGCAACTGTCCCGTGTGCCATTATATCGTCAGAGCCTTCACCGAACGCAAAGATTTGTTTTGGGTTGTGAGAACGGCTGGCTACCTGAGCCCACATGCCGTGCCGGAACTTGGTGATTTCTGGTCGAACCGATTAGCATCAAATAACTTTGTTCGCGCTAGTCAACAGGCTCAGCAGATACCTTCTCGGCCATTGAATTCGTTCACCCCCATGAAAATCTTTGCGTCATTGGTGAACATGTCGATATATCGGTCATGAGCATCTGGGTTGTCGGTAACCTTGTAGAACTCCTCGAAGAATGTCTGTATTTCGGGCCGCACATGGCCACCCGAAGGAACTGACGCAGTATATTGACTCATAATTCTGGATGCTGGACAGACGTGGGTGGATGTTGCAGACTTCAGATGATGCGTTGATCCGTGTCCGACCGTGTATGTGGGTCACAATATGAGGCAACAAAATATCTACAAACGAGAAGAAGGCGCTTATGTTTGTATTGTCATGATTAACTGTGCGAATGAAAAATAGGCACAACGGTGTTATCAAAACCTAGACTCTGCGTTACGCGGCGCGTTATCCGATCGCACCTTCACCAGCAAGCTGTGTTCCGACTCGGCGTCGGTGCACTCGGCGTCGGTGCACCGGTGCTAACCACGCATGTTAGCCCGGGCGCGCTGCGTCATCCTGGACAACTACATCAGCTCCCTTGTATTCACCTCTTACACCCTCGATATCGCGAATCAACCTGACTGTGATCGCCAGAGCCAGTCTTCGAATTCTGTTTCACCCAGACCTTTAGGAACCGCACTCTTGCTCGTTCTCCATCGCTTGGACGCTCCAAAGTTGCGGTGTGTATTTGGCTTTGCCTGGAAGTCTTTCATCATGCGTGTCTCTAGGCTATCCTCGCCCTCGCAAACGACCCGCGCCTCGTACCTTCTTCCCGCAAAGACGCTCGCACGAGCTTGATCGCTTTGCGTGATAGCGATCTCGAAGGCGTCGTAATAGAGTCTTGCATCTAAAGAGGTGACGCATTTGAACTCCTCGTTTAGGATACTTGCCATTTCTCGACAGTCCGCTAATGCCTCAACCTAAATGACACAGACAGAAGTCAGCAAGTGTCGTACAGCGTACGGTTGGGTCAAGTCCAAGAGTCCACGTTAGACTGTGAGGCTGTACGTACTACAACGAATTAGTGAGTGAGTGATTACAGAGTAGGCGCGTACGAGAATATCGTACCTGGGTTGTTCATGACGCGGTCCGGATTACCGATGGCCTCATCAAGTCGCTCGATGCGAATCCGGCGAGCATCGCTCTCTTGTCTTTCCGCTTGCGGAAGCGAGCAGAGACTGCAGTCGCAATCAAACCCGAACGAGGCTCTCAGCTCAGCACGTCGCGCGTTAAAAGCCTTAGGTTCTCCGTAACATATTGTAATTTCCTCGCCCGCTTTGATGTCTCGAAGTGCATGTATGGTCTCGCTGCTTGTCATGGCATTCCAACTATGGTGGGTGTTGGAGTCGCAAGAGTGGTTGATCAGACAGATAGTCGGATACACGCCACCGATTGCCGAACCTGGCCCACAAGGTAAAGCATTCGTCCTGAAGATACCGGAGAATACATTACCGCCAGGATGGTTGTTATGGAGGCCGAGATATTGGCGTTGTTGGTGCTTAGACAGAGCTTTTACTTTCTTCAAAACGGCATCATCGACTTGGCCCGCCGTGGAAGCTAGGGTGAAGATTGGCTTCTCACACAAAATCCGCGTTCCTTTCGATATATCAGAACAAGCTACGAGACCATTGCCTTTGCCTGGTAGCGATCGCGTTTCGTAGAGCGGCGACCTCGGTTCGTTCGCCTGGGAAGAGGGTGTGTCTAGTAACATGTCGAATGAATCGTTGAATTTGATTCAGATACGTCGGAGATGCGAAGTTTTCTGCGCACATCTTCTATTAAGTAGGAGGACTTGCGTGTCGATCGACACGTCACAAACAGGGCGAGTTTGCCCTGCTTTGTCCTCTTGTATGAGTGCCTGTCTGCGCTGCTGTGTAACCTCGACTATGCAGTCTCGGATATTGGCTGCCGCGTTCTTGGGGCAGTGCGCATACCCCATACTGTACTGCGCCTCTCCAAGCGCATGGAAACATTGAATAGCAACGCCATCAATGCAGATTCCCGTTTGTCGTTGTTCTGTAGTGAAAGAAGCAGCACAAGGTCGCGTAACAACGCCATGGGCCCTATCAATGGGTGGATAAGACCACACGGTTTCAATTTTACAGCTGGCAATTGCAGAGCGACTGCCAGCCATAGGAAAGTACGGTAACATGACATCAGCCTTGGCGGCTGGACCTGACCTCATGCCACGAGCTCATACTCACGACGAAGAACATTGCAAACAAAAAATTCAAAACATTTGCCTTTCTCTAGCACCGCATCGTGTGAATCCGGTGGTCTTAGCGTAAACCAGACCTCCAATTCACAATCCAGACACAATCCACTGACGGGTCACTTCTTGACGTGACTACAAACGCACAACTGCGGGGACAGGCAGAAGTAGCACTACTATTCTAAAAGCGCTGCTCGTGTATTGGGTAAAAGAGAACCCTTTAGTTCGAGGGTGCATTCCGCAGGCTCAAGGACAAAACTATCGCGTGGAAAGTGCGGTGGGGTCTTAGCATCGAGCCAGGTTCCATTAAACAGCGTCCTCTTCACTCTACCGACTTAAAGCGCGATTTCTCTATTCCTAGTCCTACCTAATATCTGAGCGTTTACGGACACCGAGCACGCCATAACCCACTCGCCACAAGACTCTCACCTACTTCGTCTCAGCCTTCTCTTTGCCTCTATTGCTTTTCAAAGCACACCACCAACAAGGACGAAAACAGAAGATTACCACAATGTTCTTCAAAACCATCCTCATTGCTACGGCGCTCCTATTGTCGACCACCTCTATAGTCGCTCAAACTGTCGGCCCAGATTTCACACCCGGTCACTGTTCCTTCGACGCCATTGTCTCTCAGGACTGCGACGACAAGCATGTTACTACGTTTGTCGATATCTCGTTTGTATATGATGGTGCTGGCAACCAGTTCATGGAGCAGACCGAGGTCATCGACCTGACCGATGGACAGACGCTTACTAGCGTGGTTGTTGGAAAGGAGCTGAAGATGGGGTTCGAGAGGGACAGTATGAGATGTGAGTACTACTGCGAGCCCACCGAGGTTTCAAACAGTACTGACGTGGAATAGTTACTTATGGCGACGCTCACTGGCCCAGCCAGGATGCCGACAGCGAGTTCAGCTGCACCGCTAAGCCCTGGGACGGGATGCCGCTGGACTGTGAGGATGGAAACCGGATTCATCGGGTTTGTGGCTTTCGACTCCTCTGATCCTTTTCCTTACTAACCACTATCGAAGTCTCAAGCCCTGACCTGTAATTTCGACTGCGAGATGTCCCGCCCCAAGTCTACTGTGAAGCGCGCCCGCTCTGAGCCGCTCCCAGAGATCCTTTCAGCGCCACCCAATTCCGTCGCCAGCGGCTCCTCCTCTGCATCAAACTACGCTCCAGGATTCTGCTCTTTCAAGCTGCAACTCTTTCAGCAGTGTCTTCACACGCCTGCTGAAGGCTGGCACAACCAGATGCTGGGCATGCTCTACAGCATCGAAGACAACAACCGCGTTACAGCTGTTTGGTACCCCGAGGGTACGGGTCGTATTGACGATCGAAGCGTGAAGCTCACTGGCATGGGTGACTTGAGGGTAGCGTACAGCTCGCAGGACAAGCAGATGTACTTTTCGTTTGCTCCCAAGGGTGGCTACTGGAGCACTCTGACAACCAACACGCCGGATGCGAAGGGCATGTGTTCTTGGAAGCCGTGGACGCGCAACGAGGTTGGCTGTGAGGAGAAGTTTAATAACGACCATCCGAGGGTAAGTTATCCAGCAACTTTTCCAATAGTGTGATACTAATCGCGTTGCAGCTTTCCGAGATGACGTGTGGGTTCTTCTGCTGAGAGACTCAGAGGCCAAGCTGGTGAATGTATATTGGAAGAGGCAACAATATCTTGTAAACATTGGTTAAGGTGGTTGTCTGGATACATGGGCGTTGCCGAAGGGCGTTGCACGTCTGCTTCCATCAAAGGCATATTTCTACCTTCCAACGAGGCTTGCCATTCTTCCTACCTGCTTATGCGATCCCGCGCTATAAGAAGTTATGACCGGATTCCATGTCAACGTATATGCGATGCTTGTGACGCGTGAATAGCGGTGCTATCTCCTACAGCCACAGGTCATGGCCATTGGCCGGATTGGGGTTGCTGTGCGACGTGCAGAGTGCACGAGCAGATCACATGCGGCGAGCAGCAGGTACAAGTACGCCGAGTCTGTCGCCCCCCAACGTAGGCAGCGGATTGCACGGCCACGCTGACGCGCGACGCAGTGGTGCATGGCAAGGTACTCGAGCACATTCGCTACTGTTACGTGGTGTTGCGGTTCGAGATTGGAGGAGCGGACACGCCATTCCGTAATAGCCAAAGCCTCCCCGCGCTCGTGACCCGTTCCCGAGCCCTCACACGCCTCAGTACCGTAAGCCAGAGTCGACCATAACAAATAGCAAAATTGCGCCGAATCATACACGAACACCTTCCTGTAGGCGTTACCGTTGCGCCCATAAGTCTGCATATTGCTGCAGGTACCCTCTTGCTGGATTGACGAGCCTCGGCGCTATTCCAGCCCTTATCAGAGCCAAAGTCCGCCAGCTCTCAGCCGGTGCAAGCCGACAGTAATCCACCACCACCATGTCGACCGCGGGCTCCAATGCTTCTCCACCGCCGCGCACGCAGAATACCCAGCACACGCGCACCTACCAGGCCTGCATTCCGTGCAGGCGCCGCAAAGTGCGATGCGGTACGTCCAAGGCTGTCGTGTCCTTATCGCGCAATTGCTGACATGGCTCGTTGCTGCCTTTAGATCTTGGCCCCGTAGACAACCCTCACGATCCTCCTTGTGTGCGATGCAGGAGGGAGAGCAAGGAATGCTTCTTCTCTGCGACACGCAGGAAGCGAAAGGCTGACGGCGAGGACGACTACGATGAGGTGGACGACTACGAGCTGCGCAATGGCAGGAAGCGCCAGCGCTCCGACGGCCTGCCTGAGCCTCTCACCATAACGACGGCGAGCAACCCGGCGTACATATCCCAGCCTTTGACCCCAGGCGGCTCCATCGGACGCTACGAACCGCTGCGACGACCAAACACCTCAGGCGGCCACCAGCCCACGCCCAACGATGAAGAGGACCAAAAAGTGAACAACGAGACGCTCGCGACACTGCAGGCCGGCGAGGTCTACAGTGGACACGATGCGCTGAATTTGCTATTCGAGGCGGCCGGCATGAACAGCCACCACCAGCGAACAGGAAGCAGTTCGAGTCTCCAGCGACCAGCTCTAGGCAGTACCCCAGGGTCACAGACGAACTTCGCAAGCCCCCGGGCCAACGTATCGCATGCGCGCGGTAACTCGCGAGCCACTGTCGAACCCTCAGTAGACCCGGCCATACAGCAACCTATGCTACCCGACCCTCCGAACGAAGCTGCCTTTGCGGATGCTGTGAGAGCCTGGTCCAAGTTTCGCTTTGTTCGCGCTGGATGGCTCACGGCAAAGGAAGCCATCGCGTACATCGACTACTTCTACGCCTTCCTATCGCCCCTCACGCCAATCGTCGTACCAGACTATCGCGACCATGCCTTTCACGCAAAGCTGCTGAAGGAAGAGCCGATGCTGGTCATCACCCTCTTGACCATCTCGGCGAGGTACTCACAGCCCAGCGGATCTAGTGGCGTTGGCGCAACATCCCGCTCATATCTCATCCACGAGAAGCTATGGAAGTACCTGCAGAGCATGATAGATCGCATGATCTTCGGACAAGAGCAGTTTGGCGGCGGCTTTTGTGGCGCAGGCCAACAGCCTGGTTCAGACGTGAACCCTCTATCGCGAAAGGGTCTGCGTACACTTGGCACAGTCGAGAGTTTGATGCTACTTACCGAATGGCATCCTCGCGCGCTGCACTTCCCCCCCGGCGATGACGACGACGAGCTTGTCCTGCCCGACGACCCATACGAGGCAGGACCGAAAGCTGATATGTACAAAGGTGTAGGCGATAAGCGCATCGATAGTTGGCTTGAGCCGTGCTGGCGCAGTGACCGCATGTGCTGGATGCTGCTGGGCAATGCCATGACCCTTGCTTTCGAGATTGGTGTCTTCGACGAGACAAACGAGACAGAGTTCGAGGAGGCCAACCAGCACCTCTCGCATGCAACTGTGAAGGCTTATTATCGTCGGAAGAACCATCTCCGCGACTTGCTCATCATCTACGTCACGCAGACCAGTGGCAGACTAGGCCTCACATCTATGCTTCCCAAGCTTGAGCGGGATGAGAACCTAATCGGCGGTCCCTCGCCACTCGAGCTCTACAAGGAGCGCATCAGTAGCATCAAGGCTCCTCCAGCACAGTTCGGTATGCGCTCAGATGGACAGCGCCTCCCGCTCGAATCCATCGCTACACAGGAACGCCATGCTGTTCAAGATCTTGTGCTTGACTTCTGGGCTCGCATTGCCAAGATCATGGAGATGGGTAACTTGAAGCTCTTCTCTAATCGTCGAAAGACAAGAGAGCTGCTCAAGTCGGGAGGCTATGAGGAGATGTTGAAGTTCTTTCAAGGCCCATTGGTAGAGTGGAAAAAATGTTTCGATCGTGCTCCCCAAGGTAACAAGACTATCGCTGCGTCACGTTTACGTACTATATCTAACAACTTCTAGTTCCGACACAACTTCGGCATGTCCTCATTATCGAGTTCGAGTACACGCGTGTATATCTCAACTCGCTCGCTCTTCAGGCAGTCGTAGAACGCTGCACACACAATACTCCTCTACAGACACATGCCCAGCCTAATGGCATGAACGGACGCGCTACCAACGGCAATGTAAATGGCAATGGCAATGGCAACGATGACGGAGGCGCTATCCCCTTTAGTACACTTGTGAAGTGGTATGCCAACGATCGCCACTACATCAACGAGGTCATTGACGCGTCGCGTAATGTACTCAAAGTTGTGGTCGAAGGTCTGCATCCCGGTGGCTATCTGCGGCATGCGCCTGTACGAACGTTCTTCCGTATTGTCAGTGTAGCCATCATTCTACTCAAGACGTTTGCGTTGGGCGCAACCGAAGAAGATGTGGCTGTCAGCCTTAGCTTGCTTAGCGACTCGGTCGATGCACTGCGAACGAGCATAGTCGACGATGTGCACGTCGGCAACCGCTTTGCTGACCTCGTCGAGACACTAACCCACCGCATCCGTTCACGGTTCGTGCGCCTTGCTGCCAACGGCTCGAGTGGCATATCTCGCGCTGGTAGTAAGAGCCCGAACCAAGTGCCACTCATGCCTCCACCCGCTCCACTCAACAACACCAACCATCTCGCACCGCCATACATGGGTTCTCAGCAAACAGGTTTCTCCGGAACTGGTACCAGCGTGCCTGGATCCCCTAGTATCGGCCTCAGTACAAGTGGTCGCGCGACACCTCTCTGGGGCATCTCGGCGGAACCCTACGATCCCAATAGCAACTCTATCAGCATCATGCCACCGCCTGGCAACTATCAGAACTTCCAGAACATGAACACCAACAACCATAACTCCAATGGCAACAACAACACAAACTGGAGTCAGTGGGCCAACAGCGGAGCGAGCTGGGGTGCGGGTCAAGATCAGGATTGGCTTGCGCTACCACTCGATCCTTTGCTGGACCAGTGGGGCGCGGAGATTAATCAGACGGCGATGGGACCGGATATCGGTGGTATGGACATGCTCGATATCCTGTTGAACATGGGCGGTCCGCCGGGTAGTGCCTAGATGATATGTTTCGGGTCTGGTGACAGGGGGGAGGATGGATTCTGACGTGAGAATACATACTATGGTTTCAGGTTAGTGGAAGGCCATAAGTTCACGATGCCACGGAAACGACATGGAGATAGGATGGTCATCCGAATGTCCAGTTGATCGACCATGAAGAAAAAGGTGGTACACGCCATACCCAACCTGTGGGCTGCGGCTACAGGCCGCTTTTGTTTCATTTGATCCGGGTTCCAGTTTTAATGAGGTATGTGGGACTTGGAAAAAGAAAAGCACGGTATCTGCTTTACTGAATATATGACATGACATTCGCCAAGAGCACTCGATCAATTGTGATTTATGTAGTGCACCACAGCTTCAATAATACAGTGATGCATTTCTCGGGCAGAAGACATGGGCAGTTGGCTACTATCTTTTGTAGAGAGGCAAGAGCACATGGAGATAATCTTATAGAAACTGGTTGGTGTATATCTGCATAGAAGGGATTAAAGACAGTCAATAGGAACAAGGGCCCAGGGATCACAAAACAATAAACGTTAATTCCCTCTTTTCAGAATTCTTGTCAACCCATCATGTCAGTCGTTATCATTGCATTTATCAAAACACACTCTAATCATCTCCTTTTTGTCTAATATCTACCAAATTCCCATGTCGCACACACTTTACCATTCTACCTCTTCAACGTCTTCTGCTTTTCCGCATCAACAACCACCTTCTCACCCGCGACCCGGAGACCCTTCCTCCTCCTGACCTTATCAACATACCTCTTTGCGACATTCTCTCGATCCGCCAACTCACCTAGATCCTCGAGTTGGTCTTCGGTAAAGGGCACCCAGAAGGGGTCTTCATCCAGCATTTCGAAGCCAGCGAAGCGCAACTGCGGGCTAGCGGATCCAGAACTGCGTTTCCTGATTTCGTCGCTGAAGCCGAAGGACTCGGCGACGGGGAGGAGCGCGTTGATGGTGAAGGTCTGTGAGCCCGTGGTGGAAGCAGAGGATGTCGAGGAGAGAGTTTCGGAGAGAATGGTTCCGCGGCGGCGGGTGAGGACGGCGTAGACGCGACCGAGCACATCGGTAGAAGCTTGGATTTCGCAGCTGTACATTGCGAGGAGCATGCGTGGTGACCAGTCTAGGAAGCCTTGGTGGATTGATGAGCGCACGGCTTTGATGACTTCGCCTGTCAAGCGACCGCGATCATGCGCGCTCTCGTCGTCGGGAATGTTGAGGATGACGTCTTCTAGGAAGACGGCGATACCCTGGACAGGTTCGGCGCAGCAAGGTCCTTGTGCCGTGGCGAGCTGGAAGGCATATGAGATTGTGGAAGAGAACGTGCGTGGGGATATAGTGCGGTCTGCGGGGTTTTCGGTGTCGGCATCTGGAGAGGACGACTCGCGAAGTCTGTGAAGAGTTAGCAATGAAGACTGACATAGACAGACGTACGCACACTCTACCACATATACCGTCCTTGGTCGCGTCAACTAAGATGTTTGGTCCTATTCTACGAGGACCAAATGCTGTAATCTTCTCGATGACGTCGGTCCAGATGTCCTTCTGTCCCTTTGCCTCTGTGAATGCCTCCTTGAGCTGCTTCTTGAAGTCCTCGAAACTCAAACTCTGCCCAATTTCACGTTGTTCTGCTTCTTGTATGCCGTCGTCCTCGGCACCGTGCACACGATGCGGAGCATGTTCCCCTTCATCTTCGGCTCGTCGCTCAGCGTACAACTTCTTGATCGCACCCGCATTCTTTCCTAAGAATTCGGTCACGCTGGATGGTAGTGGGCGGACCCGTAGGCGAACGGAGACATGCTTGCTAGCAGTCTCGCCAATGACAGTTCCTCGTGGTAGGTTGGCGTCCTTGGGCGGGTTCATCTCGGCCGCGGCCACTATCGACTCTCGGTAGGGTACTATAGGCTCACCGGCCTGGATCTCGCACTTGGCGAACCGTTCTTTCAGATCCTTTAGGCAACGTTCGAGATGTAGTTCACCGGCTGTCAGAATGACATGCTCTCCACTCGGCAGCTGTTCGTACTCGGCACATGGATCGCTTTGGACAAGAAGCTTCAAGCCCTTGATCATCTTGTCTAAATCGTATGGATTCTCGGGTTCGAGCGCAACGCGCACAATAGGCTCTGAACCCATCTGAACGCCAGCGAGGTTGATCGATCCAGGAAGCTGAGAACATAGTGTACCCGACTTCAGAATATGGCCTTCGAGCCCACCAATACCAAAGACGACACCTGCTGGGACGGATGTCAGAGGCTCTAATCCTCGTCCCATCATCAAGTACAGCGCAGTGATTTTGACTTTCTGTGGCTCCGGAGCGGCGTGTGGGTTTGCGGGCGTAAATTTGGGGCCAAGAACGTACACTTCGTCGCCAACATTCAGAGTACCGGAGAAAATACGTGCAAATCCGATGAGATGTTCAGCCTCCACGTCCGGCTCTGGTGTCTCTTCTACAGGCGTCTCTGTCTCCTCAATAGCGGCAGAACTCAGAGCATCTGTAACACCACCGACATCAGCATCCTCGCCGTTGGCCATGGCCTGCTGTCGAGCGATCTCTGCCCTCTTCTTCCGCCCCATCTCTCTTGCTTCTTCAGCTGTGAGCGCACCACCTCTTCGCTTGTTCTGGGGTAGTTCGCTGGAGGGCACGGAGATCATCTTGCTGACGTATGCCACGACGGGGTCATCCTTGGAAGCCTTGAAGCTGATCATGGCGTCGCGCACTTCGGGAGCAACGTAGTCGGCACCTGGCGAGCTATCGATGATTTCAGGCATGCGTTCGGATTGTGCTTTGGAGGGCGGGGGCAGATATTCGGTGACCGAGACTAGTACGGCGGTTGATAGCGGAAGCCAAGCTGCGAAGAGTGCCATTAGGAGAGCGCGCGGGTCGCGCGAGCGCATGATGTGTGCTGGAAGGTTAAGGTTGAGCGATTTGGTAATCTTCTCAACCAAAGCAGGATCTCTGTGACGAAAGGTATAAGTATATTGCTATGATACATGCAGATAAATCACGCAAGGAAAGGAAATCCACGCACCCCTTCCCATTGTTACCTCCTGTAGTGGCCTCGTATACGGCCCATATATTGTCTAGGACGAGCTGGACGAACATGGGCTTGAGATGACGGCCTTTTAGATGCTTGGAGCTGAGTACGCGCTTCGTCTTGGGGTCTAGGTAGAAGTCGCCCCAGAGCACCTTTTCGAGAATGGAGCGCTTGATGCCTAATTTCTTTTCGTACAGACTGGCAAACTGTCTTACCGTGAATGCCCAGCCGTCAATGGCACTGCCGAATATGACATTGTTCTTCTCTGGGGCAAAGTAGATATCCTCGTCGTCCTTCTCCTCGTACTCGGCGGGTGTGCTGGTAGTGTCTACGCTGTCGCCGTTTTCTAGTATGGATGAGGATCGAGTGTCTGTTTTATCAGCTGCAGCATTTAGTCTCTCTTCCATCTTCTCGCGCCATCGGAGAT
>JAESFQ010000364.1_pt1 | contig 16346 bp, 19 predicted proteins | sample 9269431 | NCBI WGS metagenome assembly JAESFQ01 (sample SAMN14502588, study PRJNA617103) | algae metagenome | isolation source: Plectolyngbya sp. WJT66-NPBG17 and co-occurring heterotrophs from well... | place: USA: Mojave Desert, Joshua Tree National Park, California | collected 2006-08-06
GCTCCGCAAGTGACGAAGGACGATGGAAGAACATGAGCAACCGAAGCCCAAGTGCGAGTGGAAGGCGACAAGGCAAATCACTGGCAAGAGGCCAGATATGTGTCCAAGATCAAAGGCTTTCACGCTACGCAAGGCGCAATACACAAGACACAGGCGTTGCACCTTGCGTAGCGTGAGAGCCGCTGCGTGGGTGACGGTTGACTTTGGATCTTGTTAGATGCCAGACGCCAATGACGGCCCACTAACCGCTGCGCCTAACCCTATTTCGGCTTTGCTGTAAATCCCCTAGAACAGCTTTACCCTTTAGCCAGGCACAAGCGTTGGCAGTGTCTTCTACGTTGGCAGTTTATTTCACGTTGGCAATTCAGACTGGCATCTTTGTAAAGGGAATGGAGGCTGGCATCGCATACATTCTACATGGCTCTACGAAGACTACAGAAAATTTGACGTTAGTCGTTCGATTGATCAAAGTGGGCATGGACGCGTCAAAGACTAAGCGTTGTGCCTCAGGGGTTTCAGCTGCAGCCCCAGCATACGTGCGACACAGGCAGCTGAGCCTCTTTAGTCGCTGGAGCGTGACATGTCATGGTGGAGCGTAGTCGTTGCGCAACGCCTGCCACAGTCTGTGCGCATTCTAGCACAAACACCGTCTATATGTTTGGAACCATGTACTCGTCCAACTCTGCTCTCGCCAACATCTAGTGCATATCGCAATCATAGTTTTACCTTGGTCTATGGTCGGCCGCCGTCTGACCCCGACAGCTTTGCGAGGGAGCCAACGTAGCCTTGTGAGGAAAGCACGAATGACGGAAGCGGAAGTGACACAAACGAGATTGGGGGGCACGCACCTGCAACTGTACCTTACTCCCAGAGCCCAGCTATGCATGCAGCACCTGTCCGTTTGCATGGAGCAACCGCGACTCGTCAGCAAGCTATCGTCACGGGCTCTGGCATGGGTCGTCTCTGCTTTGTGTGGCATGCGCCACACCGATACGCGACTACCTTGCTGTGTGGACACATCTCAAGCTACCGTCATGTACGGGGCGAGTTTACATTGCGACAGTGCTGGGGTAGTCGGGCGTCGATCATGGCAAGCCCGTTAATGTTACTGGGTCGGGGCTGCCTTGACATGGATGCGGTCATGGTGGATGATAGGAAGAGTATTTAGACAGTGCTGGTCATGCGGAAGGTGGTGTAGACTGGTTACTGGACGTCCAGGTTGCATCGTGAGGCAGTAGATAGAAGTACAATTTGGTGTCGATCAAGATGACTGGTGCTCCCAAGGGCTATAGACGTTGCCCCGAAAGCATTTACCGAAGTGCTGAACCGTTTCTCCAAGGAAAATACCGAGCCGACGAAGGCTAAGACGATGTCGAGCTGCAAGACGCCAGATCGTGGCATGATCCTACCTTGCGCTGCTGCGAACCATATCGATGAACTTTTGTCGACCACATTTCCTCTGTATGCGTGTGAAAGCCGTATTAAACTGAACCCAGTGAAGTAGCCATGGGATTACAGGAATGAAGTGCTGAGAGAGAGGCGCCAAACCGAGGAAGCCATACGAACCCTAACTTAGTACCGCTTGGGTTCTGCCTGGGTCAGCTGGGAGCTAGCGGTAAGAGCGATCGTAGTCACCCTCGTACGAGCGTCCTCCTCCGCCGTACGCCTCACGCGGAGGAGGGGCATCGTAGGCGCCGGCAGCTGGCGGTGGAGGCCTGTCGTAGTAGCCACTTCCACCACCCCGGCGGTCATCGCGTCCGCCATCGCGTCCACCTTCGCGACCGCCTTCGCGACCGCCTTCGCGTCCGCCATCCCTGCCACCGTAGCTGCGGTCAGAAGCATAGCGGTCGACGCCACGGGGACCGTAGTCGTCGCGACGGCCGCCACCGTAGCCGCGATCGTCGTATCTTGAGCTACGAGAGCCATAGTCATCGCGTCGGCCGTATCCGCCGCGGCGGTCATCAGAGTAGCGATCGCTGTAGCGAGGGCCGCCTCGGCCACGTCCGCCAAACTCTGACATGTCATTAGCACGCCATGTACCATGTGGACAGCAAGCAGACTACTTACCACGCTTGGGTGGGCCGTAGTACTTGCCCGGGGTGGGAGTACGAGGACGCGCACGACGGGCCTTCTCAATGCTGAGTGTGCGGCCTTGATGAACCTCTCCTTGTAGACCCTCCTTTGCTGCGTCAGCCTGATCAGAGGTGACCATCTTGACGAATCCAAAGCCACGAGACTCCTTGGTGTGAGGATCGCGCATAATGTTACACTGCTCTACCTCGCCATACTTCTCGAAGAGACGCGTGACCTCTTCTTCGCTGAGAGTAGGATGGATGCCAGTGACAAAGAGGTTGGAGCCTGAGTTGCGACTCTCATCGTCATCCTCGCGGCGCTCTGGCGGCGGGCCACTGGGCGTGCATTAGCAACAGTTCCATCAACATGAGCAAGGAGATACATACCGGCTGTCGCGACCGTTGGGCGAGGCACTGCGGGCGCGCGCGCCATCGTCGCGACGGTCACCACGCGGAGACCTGCTGCGATCGCGCTCATAGCCACGAGGCTCGTCTACAATCCAGTCAGTATTTGCGCGAGCATCACACAAAGCGGGAGACAAACCATCGTAGCCGCGCTGTTCGTTTTCGTACTCCATGGTGATGATGTTGTGGTGGGTCGGGCGAGTTGGTAGTTGGTTGGTTGAGGAAAGGTGTTTGCTGAAGCTGCGAGTTTGGGCGATTTTTTGGCCAGGGCTGATCGACGGTAGCCGCGTCTTTACTTAGTAAGCGTCACGCTAATGGTCACCAGCACTGCAAGTGAGCGGAGTAAAAGTGGGTAGTGTAATGAGAGAGCAGAGGTGCTAGGTCGCTCAGCTACTATTTGTAGCCAAGTACAATCGTGATTATCTGGCATCGGACAGTCCTCAAGGCAACTGCGCAGCATCAAGTGAGGCGACTGCTAGGGGGGGCAACTTCCAACGCCCCGGCCGCCCTGTCTAAGCCGTCAACGTGCATCAACATTACCCGTGGGCCGCCATTTCTCCACGAGTGAGGCTCTGCTCTACTTGTCGACAACTTTCACGAGTGCATTATATTCAAGTCTATTGGAATGGGCGCTTCATTGACTGAGCCCCCTTGGGCGCCCTGAAAACCAGCTCTCTCTCCTCCAATTACTCCTACTAAGATGCTCTGCTGAAACAATCCATCGAAATGCGGTATCTTAATCCCAGTCCTAAGGTTGAACACCATGCGCCAGTAGCACCTCGTCTACCCAGTGAGGTAGATATGTTACAAGCGCCAATGATAATACAAGACATGGCTCAACGAGTGCATGCCGCAGAAAAGGATGCCAAAAAAAGCCACCAAACCCCATCATCTACTACCACCCCCTCGACCTCTTTTGTCTCTTACGTGCTACTGCCTTCTTAATCGCTGCTACATTCGATTCGGGTGTATCCATAGGTCGGATAGGGTCCGAGTCGGCCAGGCCATCCAGTTCATCGTCGTCGAGCTCGCTGAGCTCTTCACTCATGTCTCGGAGTACCTCGCGGCCAGTGTATCGTTCTTCATATACGGTAGTACCGTGTACATCGAAAGTCTCAAAATACCAGGGAACACCGCCGTTGCCCAGAGGGTTGAGTAGATTTTTCTCAGACCTCGGAGGCGTTAGGGGCTCGGGTCGACCATTAGTACCAACGTGAGGTTCTGCTACTATGCTCTCGTGCTGGTTGTTCGACACGTGGAGAGCATCCTGGCCAAGTTGAATGGCAATGGCCGCCTCATCTGCCGCCTCATCGTGTGCAAGGCGGCCGTCTGCAGTATTCTCATCGGGTGTTGGTGCAAGCTGCATCTCTTCTGGTTTCTGACTGAGCATGGCAGCTTCTTCCCCATCAACCGCGTCTTCCTGAGCTTGCTCGACAGTTGTCGGGTCGGTTTCCGTCGACTGCCGAATAGTATCGTCATGCGAGATGACACTAGGTCTGCGTTGCAGCTTCTGGTTCAGGAGCGTCTCCAAGTCAGGCAATTTTTCATAGGGCCGACCGGCCAGCTCAGACTCCTTTCGAATCGCGTCCTCGAAATGTGGCTGCAAGACTTTGGTGATTCGTTTGACGATCTTCTTCATCTCCTTCTGCTCAGAGGTCAGACTGCTGTGTGAAACCTTGTTCAGCTGTTCTTCCGCATCGCCAACGTTGGTGACAGCGGCAAAGCCGAGCTCCGCACTCAACACAGCCGCTACATCGTCGTTGAACGTCTGCACTGACGTGTAGTACTTCTCATCAAGTTTGGTCTGTAGCTTGTTGAATCCGTCGCTGAAGTAGCCTCTGCTGTCAAGTCTGTTTGAAAATTAGTATGGATCCAATGCTCAGGTGTGATATGCTTACGCTTGTGCTCGCGCCAGAATAGGCTGTAGTAGTTGAGGAATGGGAAAGTAGATGCAGTCCACAATCTGCTGCAGTATCAGGACGTCCTTGAGTTTCTCAGCTTCCCGTTGTTTGACCATCTCGCATAGAACACGAATCTGCTCCATGTCATCTTCGAGACGTTCTGCAAACTCAATGCGTCGTTGGAGTCGGGGTCTGCCAGCTGCGCCCATGCCTGCAAAGTTACGGCGAGTGATTTCCATAGAGGAGAAAGCTTCCATTTGAAGCTGCAGACGCTTGAGAAGGGCGGCACCACGTCGTGCCTCACGCTTGAGCGTCCAATATTTGCAGGCTTCTTGCACAAACTCCTTACGTTTGCGCACATTGAACTTGATCAGCGTGTTTTCGACGTTGTGGTAGACAGCTTGGGGAACAACTGGTGCTCCAGACGGCAGTCTCCAAGACTTGGTAGATAGTCCACGCTTCCGCTTGTTGGACCCTGGAGTGTCGTCGTCTGGCCCTTCAATAGAAGGCATTGCGTGTGAGGATCCAATGGAAAGAGCATATGCTTGGCTGTCTGGCCATCGAACATGACGCATGGTGTGGCGATAGAAAGCCTTCGCATCCGCGATTGCACTCTCGACATCATACTCACGCTTCCAGTCGGACGGGGTGTGTCGATCACAATAGGCTTTGAGCACAGTTGTATCCTGTGGGTTGGATGATTGGGAAGCCTTCATGCGCAAGCACAGTCTAGCCCTTCGTGCACATGTGACGTGAAAGGCCTCGAAACACGACTTGTGACCGCATTGGATACAGGCGCCCATCCTCTGTTTGCATATATAGCAAGACTGTCACAATGTCAGTACGCTGCTCATGTGGAGAGAAATCTTGACCACTTACCAGCTTCCACCTAGTCTTGGGGACTTTCTCAACGTCCTGGACTGGCTCTTGAAACGTTGCATTGCCCAATGATACCTCTGGTATCCACATAGCGCACAGCAGATGTGCCCACTTCATCGTGGTCGTCTGTTTAAAGGCACCGTCTATATTTGGACAGAATATGCAGCCCTGTAACTATCAGCATGTTTTACGTGAAGCAGACGGAGACAGGACATACCGGAAGCTCGCTGACAGGGGTGCCACGCCCAACTAGCTGACACCGTCTGCACAGCCATTGTCCCTCGGGTATGAAAGGCACACCGTAGCACTCTTGGTGAACGGCCAGGTCGCAACCGTCGCAGAAAACTATGGCATTCGTGTTCTCGCAGTCGCCGTCATCGCAAATGGCGCACTTTGTGTCTTGCTCTTCGCCTTGTCCGGCGGGCTCTCCGTTGACCGCAGCTGCACTGCTAGAGCGTGGTCGGTGCGTCTGGGGTGGCTTAGGGTTTGGTTTGGGTATGCCTTTCACATGTTAGTTATGTCCAACTTGGCTTATTAGCACAGCAAACTTACGCTTTTCCAGCGCATGCCACTCCTTCTCAATCTGAGTAATGGTCACTTCGAATATCGCAGGCTTGATGCCTTCGACACCCTCTTCTTTTCGCTGCACATTGAGTGCCTCCAGCCACCGATCGTCTTGCTCGTCCATGTCATACTCGACGCGACCTACAGCGACTGCACCTGCGGTGCCTTCGGCCTCTGTCTGCAGCGTCAAATCCAAATCCTCTTCGATAGAACCTTCAGGCAGCCTGATCAGGCTGTTTTCCGATTGCCTTGTGAAGATCTCGCTCTCCTGGTATCCAATGTTCGCCATTGTCTTATCGACATAATTGACCTTGACACCCTCGCTCTCTTCGTGTTGTTTGAAAGGGTCGACTTGGCGTACTGAAGGCTTGGGCAGATTCAGTTTCTCCCTTGGGTTCATAGTCGGAAGGGGGTTGACTCGTGGTCGAGGCGGCGATCCGAGCCCAGCTAGCATGGAATCTCTGTTGCGAGGCGGTCGACCCGGACGTCGCTTTGGTGTGACAAAAGCGCCTGTGCCGTTGACAGCCAAGCTCGCGTCCTCTTGCTCTTGGGCGACATTCTCTGCTTGTTGCGCGCGAAGGCCATCCAGTACCGCCGAGAGGCCACTGTCGACAGCATACTGGCCAGTCGATGAATCATTCAACGGGGTTCCCGGAGCACTATCTGCAGGGCTGATGCCATCAATTTGGTCTGCACTGTAGACGGGGAACTCGGCGTCGATGTCTAGGTCCGGATGGAATTCATCCCAACTCCGCTCCTCACGCGGCTTGTATCCATCGTTTTGAGCCACGGCGGCGGCGACTGCAGCGGCCGAACTGGAACGCGGTCCAGCTGGCGGCCTTTCGCGGTGGGGTCTCGTGTATGAGGGCGAAGGCGCTGATATGGGCAGGCCCTGTCGTTCGGCGTTGATGCGTCCTACACGGCCACGGGGACCGGTATACGCGTATCCTCCCGGTCCAGTTCCTCCTACTGGTGTCTCTAGCCCCTCGTCATCCACGTATCTTCCCCCGCCTCCTGGTCCACCTGGAACGTACTTGCGCCGCTTGCTAGCTGGCGCTGAGTCAGATATGTGTCGCCGGGGCGGTCGTGTGCTTCTCACGCGTGGTAGTGGTGTGTCAGGAACAGGCGCCATGTAGAAAGAACAGATGTGTCTAGAGGCCCGCAAGGGTGAGGTTGGGACTCGCGAAATGACGCGCCGGCGCCGGTGCTGTCTGGTGAAAGCTACGGGAAGCGCGTGTTCACCCGGCAACTAGAATGCACCGTGTTCATCGATTCGAGAGCCAGCGGTGGGCGATGTGCGGAGGGGCGTTGGCTGCGACACAGACGCGGTACTGTGATGCGCCTGCTTGAAGGTGCAAGCCGGAGCTGACTAAAACGGCTAGAGTGCCAAGGTCCATATGGGCCGCACACAGCTAGTTCCGTTGCAGCTCCCGTTCACCTGCACCTTACCGTCCTGTTTCAGAGCCGATCGCTGACTACCAGGCCCGGCAATCCAACTGGCATTGCCGGCTAGAACGACTGACATGGCGTTTTCTAATTTTAAAAAAAGCTTCTCGATTGTTCGCTCACGTGCTGTCCGAGTTGTTCTCAATCCACTCAACCACCTGGAAGGTTTCCTGAGCCCGCTGCTGCCACCGAAACCTGGAGACCAATTCACAAACTCCAAAGCTGTGATTCGCAATTGACCCCATGTCATGAGTCGCCCACCCCCGGATATGAGAGCCCGACACGACATCTTGTGTTGGGCCAGGGCAGCAGATCCACTACCCCAGATCCCGACGTCATAAGCGAACTGGTTCCTGCATGGACATAGTCACTGCGGCCTTGCTCGGCAACTTGATCGCCTGCAGGTGTTCGTATTGTTCTCACCTTATCCTAGCATCGACGGCAACTTCCAAATCTTCATCGCCTATCACTTCGCCTCTGCTAATCAAATGCATCGTACCGTACTGAGATGGGAGTACAACTACCTTGGTATCCAATACATATTCTCCTTCCCACTACAGTTCTAATTGACGCACCTGGAACTATCCTGATTGTTCCGACAAAACCATGCACAAGATGCAGATGACACGTGCGACAGAAATCCAGGCAGCAGTCTGAGCTGGAGGCGCTTGTTCTTCTTTGTCAGCATGTAGACAAAAAAAGCCAGTAGACGTAAGATATGACTCGCCCAAGAAGGCATCTCTGCATGGTTAGTGTCGTCATCTACGAAACCGAGATACGGCGACAGCCTTGGGACTACCCTTGTGGCACCAATAGATGGCTGCATGCTCCAGCTGTCCATGCCTCAAGCAACAATACTAACAACAATATCAACCACAACCTGAGGTTGTCAGTGCGCCCCAAAGTGATTGCACCAATAGCAGTCCACGCATGGTTAACGGGGCGTAAGCCCAACGCTGCGTTGGGTTAAAAATGCGAACCGAGTTGTGCAAACCTACGATCAAGCATCCCACAGCAAACGTGGTAAGCTGGGCGGTCTATAGATACAATCTATGCAGTGGCCCCTTGCCGCGCCTGTGCCGCACCAGTTCCATATCTTCGGGACTCCATATATCCTTGGGAATGTACGCTTTACAAATTGCTGTAAGCTGCCTACATCACAGTGCTTGCACCAAAATCCCATCAAACAATGGCGCAAACAGATTCAACCTCTCCGAAACCCTTTAGGGTCATCATCATTGGGGCCGGCAACGTCGGTTTATCGCTCTCTCACGCCCTACAACTAGCCAACATTGAGCATGTTGTCCTCGAAAAGCACGACAAGATCGTATCGATAAGAGGCGCAGCACTGAGTATTTGGCCATCCGTCGCACGTATTTTCGACCAGTTCGGTATCCTCGCCAACATCGCCAACACTACGACCCCAATAACCAGGGAATGCCAGCGATGGCCCGACGGGAGTTTAAGCTGGTGTGGTGATATGATGCAGTCTATGGGCAATCTGTACGTTGGCATGGTCCCGAGACGTCGTAGAAGTCTATGTATGGTATGCTGACTCTATGGAAGCTTCAAAATACCAGTCATCTTGTTCGATCGCCAGGCCTGTGTATCGCACCTATATAATGGGTTGCCTGATAAGTCCAAGATACAAACCAGCAAACGGCTTGAACGCATTGAGCACACTGAGACCGGTGTACGCATTCATCTGGCCGATGGTTCCATGGAAGAAGGTGATATGGTCGTTGGCGCCGATGGCGTGCACAGTCTCGTCCGAAAGCTCATGTGGGACTATGCCGCTGAACACGAACCTGGTAGTATACCCGAAGCCGACAAAGAAGTCATGTCATTTGGTGAATTCAGAGGTCTCTTCGGCGTCAGCACACTACCAGACAGTACCCAGCTCGGCCCTGCCGATACGCACGTTATCTTTGGTCAGGACGAGGCCAAACTACTCTTCACGCAGCCGGGAAAAGCGTACTGGGGTATCAGTTTCAAGGATGACTTCCGAAAGCCTGAGCAGAAAGGTAGAGTTACTGAAGCAGACATGGAGGCGGTAGCGAAGAGGTTCGCCGATCGGCCCATGACAGAAAATGTCAAACTTGGAGATTTGTGGAAGACAAGCACTCGACATGGTCTCTTCTCCATCGAAGAAGGCGTCCTGAGTAAGTGGCATGCCGGACGAATAGTTCTCGTAGGCGACTCAGCGCACAAGGTATGCCTTCCCTCCCACATATCTCTGCTACCGATCCTATTCTCAACCCAACATTAGATGACCGGAGACCTTGGTATGGGCGCCAACATAGCCATCGAGTCCGCCATCTACCTTGCCAACATCCTTTACCGCGAATTTGGCTCGAGACCAACTCGACGCATCTCTACCCCTGATCTCAATGCCCTCTTCGCTGAGTACCAAGCTGGTCGTCATGAGCGAGCGAGCAAGTATGTCGCACTCAGCGGCAACGTGACCCGCGCGCACGCCTATCAGACGTACTTTGGTCGCTTCTTCTCTGGGTATGTGGCGCGGTATATGGCTCCGATGCACAAGAAGGGTCTTGCCAAATCGCTGGCATTGGCGCCTAAATTAAGCTATGTGCCGACTAGGACGATTGACGAAGGGGCTGAGGGATGGCAATTGGCTCTCGAGACGAGAGACGAGCCTAGGGCCTGGCTGATTTATGTCGTGTTGACATCGATCGTTGGGGTAATCGCTGCGTATTGTGTACGTACTGGGCTGTCAGTACGGGTCTGAATTCCTGTGTAGTGTGTGCAGTTACATTATGTTCTTCCCCCATCCATTACCGATTCCGTAATATCACTCATTTTATCCTCATCAAATCATCCCCGATTTTGACGACAAACGCAATACGCCCCGGAAGCCCGCGCAAAGGCACCCGACGCATAATACGGCAGCAAACACGTCCAGCAGAAGTGAACATGACATTTCGCACCTAACATTCACATCAGCGTTGGGGAAACAACTTGCAAGCGCTAACACAGTCTCTTGGAATGAAAGATACTTACATTGCATATGATTACACCCCTGATTCTTCTCAATAGGCCTAGTACACCCCGGACACGGTTTGGTCGTAGCCTCCATGAGCGTCTTACTAGCCTCCTCCTCCTCAGCCTTGAGCCGAGCATTGGTTCTGTAGTCGTACTCGCTGCACGTCTCGCCTTTATGCCACTTGACATTGTGCACGACGCACGACGTCCTTTCGCACGTGTTGCACCGGAATTTGGGCGTGTTGGGGAGATGCACTTGGCCGGCTTTGCAGCCCTTGCGATTGCACCATGTGAAGCCCGGGCGTGCTTCCTGTTTTGCTCGGCTGCTGAGCTCGACGTAGCTGTGATGGCTGTTAGTGGTGGTGGAGGGACTAGGTGGTGGTGGGTGGAGAAGGGGGTGCTGTACCGTTTGAAGATGTCTTTTGGGGCAAAATGTCGCATGTCGGCTTTTTGCATCAATGTTGAGCATACGGGGCATTTAATGTCGTCCCACATTTTCGTATCGAACTCTGATGTAATCCATGTGCGAAGGCATTTCCGGCATACGTCGACTTTGTGCTTACAGTTCGTGGTTGGAGGCCGATCAGGGAAGCGGTGTAGAGATAGCGTGTCTGTGCAGACCACACACTCTCTCTTCTCCTTTTTCTTGTCTGTATGCCCATCGTGGTGACTGTCTTGTCGACTAATAGACTTGTGCTTCGCATTGCTCTCTCCAGCCTTCTTGGTCTTGATATGACCGGACTTTGGCTTCTTTGAAGTATTCTTGCGGGTTTGGTGCCCGTCGGATTTTGAAGAAACGTCTTCCTTCACTCTCGACGTGGTATGTACGCTGGTAGGGTGAGATGCACGCGAAGAGGCCGATTTGCGATCTCCCTGATGGGGTTTGGGGATCACACTTCTAGAGGCTGTCTGGCCATTTCCAAGCCGTTCGGGTGAGCCTCCGCTAACCCAATGATAATAGTCATAGTCTGGATGGAGAGGTTCGTTTATAGTTGATTGTTTCGATTTCAAAGCGTCTTTCCGTCGACGTCGTTCGCAAGTTGCGTATCGCGTACGCGGACTGCTCAATAACTGGCCCATGGCTGTGCTTGGTGTAAATGACAGCCGTGATAAACCAGGCAACGATAAGGAATTTCTCTGGGCGTCTCAAAGTCTGAACGGCAGACAGCATCGACTGGAAAGGGGGCTTGTGATGAGCGCAAGGTATCCTTGCGTGGCTGCGCTCTAAGAACGGGTGAAATTCAACGGTCACGTTATTGCGGCTGGGCCCTATTTTCTATGGGATTCGTAAACGCAAAAAAGTGAAGAGTGGTTGCACCATCTGATAGATGCATGGCGAAGAGGGTGCCACTGTGAGCGGGGTCAACCCGCTGAACCCTTGGAACCGGTCACGAAACCGGTGAGTAAGCTGACTGGTCATTGGTTGTCCGCTCTGGAGGACGGGATATTTGCAAGAAGGCTGAGGGTTATCTTTGACATACCAAGACTTGTTCTATAGCAGCCTAACAGCATATCAAATGACCTCGGTACGGAAAAGCGCCCTCTTGTACTAGTGCTTGGCTACGCCACCACGCTCAACGGTAGCACCAACCGGACTCATACCGATTGCCATAGCAGTCAACTTCCCCAGCTTCAGGCTTTACTGGCTTTCTCAAGATCGTGATATCTCCGGGCCAGTATCCCTCTACATCGGGTTCAGCCTCGCCCATCTCTACTAAATTATTATATGCAGCCTTTCTTTCTCTTCGAAATTCGCCAATCTCAGCTACCACATCGATCAGCGGAACTGTATCAAGAAGAGCCCCAGCGGACTCCGCGGATGAGACAGGATAGCTAGACGCAAGCTCCAATCCGCTCATAGCTGCCGAGGGCAGCGTACGACCTGGCCGTAAGCTGGGTTGTCCGCACTCTTCATCGTCGAAGAAGGAGAAGTCGTGACTCGCCGCCTCCCAGAACACTTCCGAGTCTGCGTCTTCAGTGGTTGACTTTGTTGGATAAGCTCGCCAACTACTCGAGATCTTCTTGGGCGCTGTCTGCGGAGGTGCCATCTCAAGTACTACCCTTCGAAGCGCAAACTGGTTACGTGCATACTCTTCCTCTGCGATGGCACGTCGACGCCCTGGCGGGAGTACGTAAGTGTGCCTCGCGCGCTGTCTAGCAATCGAAGCTTCCTCAGCTGCATCCTTGATAAATTGAATGATCCTCCGAATGATCCTCCTATCTGTAGTCATGTTTGGTACATCTGTCAAAACAAGAGTACGAAGCTTTGGAAGCATCCCAGGGTGTAATTGAGGTTCACTTGCTTGACGGAAGTCCAAACGAACTTTCCTGTCTTCGACGTGATAGAATGAATCGCTTCGTGGCCTTGCTGCGGCTTTTATGGTCGGCTGGTACAACATACTGTTATCGTGTGCAGGCGCGGGTGAAGGAAAGCGTTCTCTTGGATCAAGCCTGCTCTCGCCGGTGATGGATTGATAGTTTTCGTCGTTTTCAAGCGGGCTGAGTGGGCTAAGCGGGCTAAGCGGACTCAATGGTGAATCTACAGGCATGGACTGCGGAACAGATGCAGGACCTCGGTTGATGCTTAGTGATTGTAAAGTACCGCTTATTGTAGGAACACTTAAAGATTCTCTTCTATCATCATTGGCGTATTCCGATTCTGATTGGGGGATTATGGTAGGTGTAGGATTTACCGGCGAGCCAGGAAGTTCGACCGGATATGATGAGTCCCCAGGGACCTCTTGAACAGCCGTGGACTCCGAATCAAGTTCAGAGATTGGTGGCTCGACAGCTTCGAGCTCTTGCGCATCTGAAGGCTTATAAGTGCCAAGGTCCCCACTGAGTTCTGCACGCGACAATTTAGGCGTTTCGTGGGGCGCGTCTTCTGTTACCAACTCGTAGTTGATCCTCAGATATTTTAGTCTAGAAGAAGCACGCTCAGCGAGTACTGGAGTAAGTTTCGATACACTAGGCAGCTCCAAGTGATCAGCCGGTGTTCCTGGGGAGACGGCAGAAGGATTTCTCACTACCGCAGGTAGTATGCCTACATCCAAGACTTGCAGACGTCCTGATCGCAGTAACGCCGATATACCCTCCACGGTTACGGCGTTATTCGAGAGGTACAAGTGCGATATTCCGACATCGCTCGTCTCCTCAATAGCTAGGCTGCCAATGAAGCCGCTCGTAAGCTTCTTGCGGAGATGGCCTACAAGGTTCTCGGATTCGAACGCTTCTGGTTCGTCGGCTGGGTTCGCATTCTCGACAGGCGCCCGCGGACCACGAGAAGGATGCATTGCAACGACGCTTTCTTTCATACATAGTTCGAGAAGGGGGCGCACGCTAGCGTCTGTCAGAAAATTGTTGCTTATGTCCAGGCTCCTGACGCGACTGCCAATTGTACGTGCAACTACTGAAAACTCTTCATCCTTGATCCCGATGCCGTGTAGATTCAAAACACGCAGGTTTCGGAGGTACTTGAAGGTCGAGAGGACTGCCTTGTGCCTCGCAGCTACTGTCTTTGATAGGTCCAGTGAGACGAGGTCTGGAAAATGCGGCAGGGCTTCAGCAATACCGGTGGATGTAGCGTTTGTGCAGCATGAAGCATCAAGTAGGCGCAAGCTGAATACCGGAAACGCGTTAGGGCGGGTTGACCTCCATTGCAGGCTCGAGTGTCGCAGGCTCAACAGACAGGCGTGATCGAAGAAGGGCAGGGCGTTCACAATCAAGCACTGTAGGCGAGGCAGGTATTCCAGGCAGTCCCGGAGCCATTCTGCATGCGGGCCGTCATATATCTCTGCGTGAGCCGGAGGAAAACGTAGAGTATGTGTGAGCTCTCGTATGGAAGCCCGCGCGTAAGGCAATGTGCGCTTGAATCGTGTGAGTGCTACTATTGGATGTCAGTGTCTATGACTGCCCCCACTTCGTAGAGACTTTACCATAAACAGTGTCATTCTGAACGCCAAAATGCGAAGCCGGACTACCCCAAAGACTCGGTGTGAAGATTTGGTGCCATTGCCGACTCACAAGAGCTGCTGAGCATAGATCTTGGGAAGGCAAATACGGGGCTATGAGCACCCAGGGATCGCGTCGCATCACACTTTCGTAGGATGGAAGAAGGTCGTCCATGCTGCTTAGCGAACGGCCTACCTAGCACGCAATTGATGTTTATGGTACGTCCGATGAATCGCCACTCAACATTGTGGTCAGAGCGGGGAGCAGATACGCGGGCATCTCTTTGTTTTCAGTCCAAGGCGAGATACGCATGTGCATCTTTCGTTGGGTGCTAGGGCCTGGGCCGTGTCACGAGGGCTGTGTCGCGGTTTGTCGGCTCGCAGCTGCAGATGATGCAACAGTCCGCTGGCTTTACTTAACCCGATTCAGCGACCAAGGCTCACTTGCATTTCGTGACAGTATTCCATGTCCGTACGAATCGGCCTCCTTTCAAATGTGACATCAAAGATTGAACGGTTCTGGGCACACTTGCACTAGTTGTTCGTTTACTGCACGAGACGTTGCTATGCTGTGATTTTGTTCATAGCCCTCCACTCCCTCAACTAGTCACATCCATGATCTCGCTCGCAAATTTACTTCGCGCTCTGATTCTTGGACCATAGAAGACTAGTATCCATGGCACAATGGTCAATAGCGCGCCAATTCCCCCTAGCAAGCTACTTGCAGGACCATAACCAAGCTGATTGTACATTTGAGTCGTAATGAGTGGGAATATGCCACCTGGAATGGAGTTAATACATGTCCGCCCATCATTCATGGATATGACTTACCGAGCATGTTTCGGCAGAATGACTGCGCCGCTAATGCCGAGCTCGCATAGCGATGGTAAGTGTCGGCGAGATAGTTGAAGGTGGCTAGGTAGATGCTGAAGATGCCAACAGTGGCGATGCCGATGGCGATTGCCGGTACAACCCAATGTATCTCAGGAAAGCTTGTCCATCCGAACATGAACAGACCGATAGGCATACATGCGCTTTCTATGCAAGCGAAGTATAGGCGACCTTCAGGCGTGTTGATCAACTTCCCTCTCATGTTTGCAATTTTCTCTTGGTATATGGATAATACGGTTGAGAGAATGCTAGCTATCCCCATCGATGCGAAGACCGCGTTTGCTTGTTGTAGCGAGAAGCCATGGTTGCTTTGGAATACCAGCGGAATGGCTGCCAATGTGAGGTAGAGAACAGCCCAAGAGAAGGCTACCCAGAGCGAGAACCAGAACACAACAGGTTCAGTGAAGAGAAGATGAAATGGACGGTAGAGAGAGATGCCAATCATCTTACTAAGCGAAGCTCGTTCTTCATCGGATCGCACCTTCCATCTCAAACGCAGCGACTCCATGGCTCCGGGCTTCTCGATGTTGGGCACATTGAAGCCATGATATCCAGATGCCTCACGTGCCTCATACCACTGGTTCAAGGCTTTGGCTTTCCTGGACAGAAGAACCGAGCCACGAGTCTCTTTGAATACGACACAGATGAGCACGACCACGGCACCGCACGAAATAGCTTGTACGTAGAATATCCAGCGCCAAGACGTGTTTTGCGCGATGAAGCCGCATACTAGAGGTCCCCATGAAGTACCAAACAAGGCAGCCCCTGAGAAAAGAGCCATGGGTGTGTTGCGATCCTTGGCATGATAGATGTCGGATACCACGCCACCGACCATTGTCGAAAAGGTTGAGCCGCCTACGCCCAAGAAGAAGCGCGCAATGAGCATGCCAGCATACGATTGCGTGAGGCCAGAGCAGAGCTGACAGACGACGAACAGGATGCCTGAAGCGAGGAACACTGGTCGTCGGCCATTGATTTCAGAAAACGGGGCTAGGACCATGGGTGCAATGGCAAATCCAGTCGTGAAGGTTGTGATGCCGACAAGCGCAGCAACACTGCTGACACGCCATTCCTGCGTCATTTGCTCAACACCTGGGCTGTAAGCTCCGGCGGAAAACGCTGTGAGCGCCGTGATGAAACAGGAGACGCATATTGTGAATCTTTTTCTTGTTTCCGACCAATCGAAAGGATTCGTATATTTGACAAGGTTTGGTGGTTCAGGCGGCGCTTCCTGA
>JAESFQ010000365.1_pt1 | contig 16280 bp, 16 predicted proteins | sample 9269431 | NCBI WGS metagenome assembly JAESFQ01 (sample SAMN14502588, study PRJNA617103) | algae metagenome | isolation source: Plectolyngbya sp. WJT66-NPBG17 and co-occurring heterotrophs from well... | place: USA: Mojave Desert, Joshua Tree National Park, California | collected 2006-08-06
GCGCAACCGTCCGCGCTATCGTAGACTTTCCCGTGCCCGCCATGCCGCTCAGCCAGAATATAGATTTGCTATCCTCGTTATTCGCCCATGTTGTGATCGCGTCGAGCAGCTCGGTGCGGGTGTTTGGTAGGCATCGTGCGTTGTGCTCTTCGTTGTGGGAATTGAAAGAGGCGCCTATCGCGACAGGCAGTTTGGCTAGATCTAGCTTTTGGTCTATGTTGAACATAACGACTCTGTATAGTCAGTGAGAAGCTGGGTCTGCGTATAACATATATGGGTACAGAAGCTTACGTCTGATCGACCTGCAGTGCCAAGCTGAATGTCTGCTCGTACCCTTTCAAGTTTAAAACGATCTTGTCCACCTGCTTACTCGTGACCGGCCACTTGAGCGCACGGAAACCAAACCGGCTTATAGTCTTGCGAGTTTTTCCTGGATCTAGCTTTGCTTCTAGGCTCTTTAGCTCCTCTAGGCATTGTTCGAGCGAGCTAAACAGGCCTTGAGTAGTAGAGAGCCGCGTCTTGTCCTGGCTGTCGAGGAGCTGCTTGATTTTCTCTAGGATGTAGGTGATATCGCTAACCTTTCTCCGCACACGCTCGATATCATCCTTCGCGCCCTTGACAGCCACGGAGTACTGGTAGCAGAGTGAGGCGATCTTGGCGGATACGTCGATTACAGCGATAACGCTTGCTGCGCCCGAAAGGCCCTCCATGATGCGAGGTCTGCGACGGAGAAGAATCAGACTGATCGATCGCGCTTCGCATCGTTGTGGGCTGACGGAGCAGCCAGGCCGCTATTAGGCTGAGAGTGGTGCTGCGATCCATCGTCAGCTGCACAAGGCTGCGAGGGCTGGCACCGCTAAGCGCTGCTGCATTGCAGGCGGCGTGGGGCCAGGAAGGCCTCAGAAGTACGTTTCGCCAAGGCCCGCTCGTGCGTCCTCGGTGTGCTTGCTTGAGAAATAAGCGGGACATCATACGAACGTTATCCTATCCGATCATGTGCAGTGCAGTGCGATCGTTTGAGCATATTCGTAATTTGTCAGACAAGGTACAGCATCATGGCACTGTTAGAAGCCGCGTTGTGTGCTTGAGAGATAGAGAAATAGAATTAGTTTCGCGCAGCGCTGTCAGTTGTCGCTTGAATCACTGTTTTAACGCCGACATAAGAGGCGAGGCTGTGTACAGCCACAAGTCCCTTAGCCACAGTTGGTAAATTACATCAGAGATGATTACGTGAGGCGTGCGGGGTCGCCTACCCAGTAGCCGAAGTAGCGATCTGCGTAGCGACCCTGCATATCTTTAGATTTTGCAGCAGGCGCGAGGCTGATCATGGCTTACCGCGTTAAAAGGAGGTTCTTAGGGCTAGATATTAACCTTCTGTATGTGCAATAGATCGTGAAAGCTTCTCAGCAGAGCAACGCTGTTATAAACGCAACAAAGGCTGTTTGTAAGATTCGCCGAAAGGGCAGCAATACTAACGTAATTCTTAGTTAGGAGTGTTGGGATAAGCTCACAAACAGCTCTAGTATATCGCTGATACCAATTTACAGCGATTATCAAGGTGTGCGAAGAAAGCGAAGTGCTGAGAATCGAAGTGCCCCTCATTTGTCCCAGTACTCAGGGAGGGACGTTACCTTCATAAAGAGCATCCAACTCTTTCTCATACAAGTCTAGCAAAGTTTTCTTTTGCACAGTTCCCTTGGCCGTCTTGGGGAACGGCTCGCTCACCGTTAGTATCATATCCTGTCCGATCCGCGCATAAACAGGCGAGGTCTTGTTTACTTCCTCCACCACATCCCAAATATCACTCAACCCCACTCCATCTTCCAGTCTTACAATTAGTGAAGCCTTGGGCCTCCTCGTCCCCACCATCGCCACCTCAGCGACACCAGCATGACTCGCAATCTTCTGTTCCGCTGCCGTAGGAAAGAACTTTTCATTCGTCAGGAAAACGAGAAGATCGTCCGCGCGACCGTAATATTTCCACAGCTCAGGATTCTGGGGGTGTTGCATGAACAAGTCGCCAAGTCGTCTTTCCTTTGCATCCGGGAAGATGGAGAAGATGGGTTGAACGTAGCCGTCGTGCTCTTCTCCGTTGTTACGGTGCATGACAGCTTCATACAAAGTGACGCCATCTGCGGATGAAGAAACAGGATCGAAGTGGATATTGAGAGCAGGATGAAGTGTTGTGTGTTCCCAATATGCGGTTTGCAGTAAGTCTGCGTCGCTGCGGTAGATGCTAGGCCAGATACCAAGTTCCGTAGATGCCATGACGCTCACGACAGATACCTGCGCCGCGACAATCTTACTTGCCGCAGGACTTACGCTGCCGCCACCCCAACCGATTTGTTGTGCTCTCTGGCTCAACCTCTGTAGCAAGTCTGGCTGCTTGCTCAGATATTCCACACAGGGCGGTGCGAGGGCCACGCAATCCACTCTTACGCCTCCATCTCTTGCGGCAAGAATGTCCACAGCTGCCAGTGCGGCTTCCACGCCCGCAGCAGGCGTTGCCCATGTTGGTGGGTAGATTGGCGTTACACCGAGTTGCAATGGAAACAAGATCATGCCGATGATGCCGCTGGCGTGGAAAGGCGGGAACGCGAATAGTGTTCGCATACCTCGCCCGTTCCCTGATCCATAGAGGAGCCGTTGCTCCAGATCGTAGCCTGGTGGCGCGCTGAGGTACATGGTCTGTGCTGCCCTGCTTACCCACTCGTGTGTCCAGATGATGGGTTTGGGAAAGCCAGTTGTACCGGATGTATCTAGACTATGTTAGTGGTAGGGGAAGAAGAAAAAGGTGATAGCAGAGGCACGTACGAAGGCAAATGAAGGGCTCGTGAGAGTGCTGTTGATACGTCTTGCTGTAAACATACGGCTTTGTTTCCGACGTGAGAAGCTGCTGTACACTTGGTATCTGGAGTGTGTTCATGTCCTTCATTGACAGAACGCCATCGACAACTGGTATCGGTGCCTCTGATGTCAACATGACCTTTGCACCGACAGTCTCAATCAGTTTGACCAGAGCTTCAGCTCCGTAGCGTGGTGATGGAAAGAGCATCTATTCTCATCGTCAGCCAAGTCTTCCACCTTGACGTTGCTGATCTTGGAAGGGGAAATCCCACCTTGTACCCTGCGACCACACTTCCCAGGCACAAAACAGCATATCGAATGTCGTTCGGTCCCATGTACACCAGAGTCTGTGTCCCATTCTTGTCTTCTTCCTTCAACTTTCCAATGTTTTCTTCTACCCACCATGCGAACATGTGGACGGCATTTGCTACTTCAGCGAATGTGATCTTGCTGTATCCGTCTTCGATCCTGTTTGGATCTACGGGGAACTCTGCATACGTTGCGGAAGGATATTGAGCTGCAAGTTTAAACAACGTATGCGGAAGGAGTTCTTTGGTGGCTTGTGGCCAGGGTAAGGGACGAGATGTATCCATGATGCTTGGTTAGATACTCGAGAGAGGTGCAACGAGAGGAGGATATGACGGAGGTGTTTAGTACACTAGATAGGAGGGTTCAAATACCTCAGTTCCACCTCACCCCAGTTCTTTATCGTACACCATTGTGATACGCCCGACACTAGTCATACTGTAGGATCCTGTTAGCGGGCCCACATGTACTCTATTCTCACCAGAATTTTCCTAGCGTATGTGATAGAGCACCGGCTTTTCGACTCGGCTTAGGTTCCAGTCGATTATTACTGTTGCGATTGGTCAGATGATCTTGATGAATCAGGGAGCACATGCTACATGCGGCATGCGGCCGAGGTAGCTATGCCCAAGTGGAGCAGTGTAGAATTCCAGGCCAATGCAGTGCGTACGTAAGCGAGGTTGGCCTGAAAGATTGACCAATTGAATTGGAGGTATGAAGGATCAGGGAGAGAAGATGTTGAAACATAAGCCCTAAACAATGAGCGCCTTGAGGGTTTCGAACATCAGCGCTTTTGCCGAACTGACATGACGAGGGTCTTCGTTGGCGGAGCTATCCCCATCTAAGTATTATTATCCGGCAGCGTGCAGCCCATCGAGGCTGACTACGAATATAATGGAGTGAAAGAGGAGGAATCGATGGAGCTGTGGGTATAGAACTAGGACCGGTTCAACAACGCTCAACTCTTGCTGATAAATGTGCAGGCACAAAAAAAATCATGTCCAACAACGCCATCCAATGCATACATGAACACCTTCCGCACAGTTGAATTGTGGGAATACATCTTAAGCTGACGATAGATGCGCCCATCGCGCATCGGTATCTACCTCACCATCCTCACTAAGATACTGTCAGCGCACATCCGCCACGCTTCCGCAATCTCCTTCTCGCACCACTCCACATACCTGCCACAATACACGCGGACCAATGAAGTCTCGCAAACCTACCAATCATAAACCCACCCGGAATTCGCAGTCATGAACTCCTCACATGCCTCCTTAAGTGCAATGTTCGGTCTCAGCTCACTGATTGTAAGCGTTTCTCTCGTCAGCGGGTCTGTTGGACTGCGCTTGAGATGCTCAATCAGCGTAGCGCGCTCATAAGATCTGCCGTTCTTGGTGACAACGGGGTCTAATGTACGTGTACGAAGTTAGTAAATGTCTCGCATGCAGTTCGTACAGGGACATTACTGACCATGCATGATCTCAAACGTAATGCCATCAACGAGGTAATCCGGTACCTCGCGTTTCTGCTGATGTTCCGGATCTGATATAGCAAAGGCGGTCCTTAGGTCATCGCGCTTCTTCTCAAACTCTGTCTTCCGCTCTGCTTTCTCTTCCTGCCCGTCTGATCGACTAGTCTCCCCACTCTCCATGCGTGCTTCGATCTCATCCATGTCCTTTTTGAATTGTGTTTCCAGCATTGTTTCAAGGTCGGAAAGGAGGTCGCCACGCCGCCGTATCCGTTCTCGTTCGCGAATGTCCCATTTGGCTTTCTTGCATTTCAAGACGAGGGCGGATATCGTAGCTGCGTTGGAGGTCTGTTGCGCCGAGGTGGTGCAAAGTTCGTAGGCCATGAGGGCTGAGGAAAGGGCTTCGTTGGGATGGTTTATCGCGAGTTGGGCTTGCGCTGTACCATCATTAGCCCCAGGTTCGCACATGCAGAGCTCGCGCAATAGTGATAATGTGGTTGTCGCACTTGGCGCATTCCTATGGGAGATGGACGCATACCGAGATAGAAAAAGGCCTTCATGTTGTCTTTCAACAGCTCAATACTTCGTATACAATCATCAATAACTCCTTCCCATTTCTCCAACTTTAGCCTTGCATTCGCGCGATTTGTGAATAATAGAGGGTTTGCCGAGTTCTTCTGGATGGCCTGCGAGTACAGTCCCTCCGCTCCTTCATAGTCGCCATTCTTGAAGCACTTGTTGCCTGAGTTCTTAAGCTGCTCAGCGGCATATTCGTTGCCTGGCGGAGGCATAACGCGGTAAGTGAGCGATGGAGGGGGTGAGGCTGAAGGTTAGTCAACGGGGGTGAGGACGGAGTTAAGCTTCAATGATTGGTAGGGACGCGGCGGTGGGGCGGCTTTTGTCGCGCCTCGGTATGGAAGCTTCGAGACAACGAATACGATGCTGAGGTGAGCAGTCCGGAGTCTTCGGGGGAGATCTATGCTGTACCTGCAGAAGAAGATCTCGTCACTCATCGAGCACTGCAGTGTGATGCGTTGCAGGCGCCACGTACCTCGGATCGCGTGCGCAGCCACGCCCTGATCACACAAGGGAGACCCTGAAGCAGTTGTCGCGTGTTATGCTCAGCAACAATACGGATGAGAGTAGGCACTCGTGACCGCGCGATTGTAATGCTATTCGGCTATAATTGATATACACCAAACCCATTCCTGTAACACACATCCTGAGTACAAAGGCGCAATACATCAAAGTCACTAGTTCTTCAAGTGGGGCACCGCCTCGGTTTCTTCCGTGGAGTTCATAATGCCGACTTCGTGCGTCTTTCCTTCACCCTCGCCCTTGGAATCCCTCCTATCCTCTTTGTATAGATTAGGGTAACTTCTCTGCCGCCGAACCTCACCTCCCTTGTCCGCACCATCAACCCTGTGCCGACTAGGCGGTGCACTTCTCTTCCTGAACCTCTTTACGTCATCCTCGCTCTCGACGCACGCATCGTCGGCTTCCAGGAGGGGGCTCCTAGTCCTCCCCCGGCTGCTACTCCTGTTGCGTGCCCGTCCTCGAAATGTATGGTCAGGCTCGGCATCACTGCGTCGCCTGGTCTTCTTCTGGGCGGATGTGGGCGGAGAGACGGAAGACGTCGGAGATGAGGGACGGTGATGCTTGCGGTGATGCTCTCGATATCGGGAACCGCTATTGCGATCATGGCCACGAGATGGTGAGGATGCACGGCGTGGAGAATGCTGTGACGACTGCCTACGTCGCTTGAGCCGGCCACGCTCTTCTGCGTCTGTATCTGGTTCGATGATAGTCGGGATGTCCGTCGCAATAGTCTGAAGAGTTGCCGACTCAGCTGGCAGGTCCGGCATTGTGTCTGTGGACATTGAGAGTGTCGAAGTTTGGCAGAATTCAGTTCAGCTGTAAAGAGTGAAAGAGTTTACGCCAGACACCAACAGGTCTAGGCATATCAGAGCCGCAAAGTAAGAGGGGTGCATTAGTTTGTGCCTGATGCAGACGGGCCGTTTGGATGAATGATCGTCTGGGCCTGCATGTGAGCAGTCATTCCAGGCGCTGCATCTGAGTCGTAGGGCAGGTGCGACGTCATTTGCTCAAGCGCCATGATGCGCTAGCCTGATAGGGGTGGGACGATGCCCTCTGTCTGACTTCATCTTCGCCTGTTCCACAACCTCAACGACACAATGCTTACGAGTTCGCCGTCTTTGCTCACTCGAGGCTAAGCCTGTTGGCATCATTTATTAGTCACATTCGGTTTGCAACTCACGCAGATGCTCGCAGCAGATGACCTTTTAGATGCGCGGAACCATGACGTCTATAGTGCAAATGGAGCAACGAAGTTATCTTTGTCTCTATGCTCACCGGCTTACCCTTACATTGATCCTGTATACTCGTCTATATATAGCGAGACCGTATTCTGAAATATAGATCAACGTTGTGGACTGGATCTCTTTCTGGCTTCGATTGGCTGGAACGTTACGACACTATCGAACAGATATGATTGGCTAAAACAGCATTACTAAAGGAGCCATTAAGAACCGCACACTTCGTTCTTGACTAGTTGAGTGCCCATACCCTTTCAATAAGAGAAGCATACTTGTGGAAAAAGACGGAACTTCGGATGGGTTACTTCCTGGACATGCATGCATATCTTGCGGGTTTTCTATTCCCAACCAGCCTTACCGTTCGATAGATGGTACTATCCATACAAAAACATCAATCTTTCATGCATGTCACGCTGCCCAAATCAAAGCTGAAGAAGACAGTAAAATAATAAGGCTAGTAATTGCCACGTTAAAAAATAAATAGAAGCCTCGCTATGCATGCGGGCAATGACCCGCTTTTTTGGTAAGACGGAAAGCACACCTCGGGGTGGAAAGCAGATGAGAAGAGTAAAGCAAGTCACAACCTTGAAACACCTGTCGAGCGCCCGACGCTTCTAAAAAGAGAGATCCATTCGCAATATCCTCGTCCCACAGCAACTACGCATCGTTCTGTTGCAACGCGTGGTGATCCTTCTCCTCGCTCTCGCTCTGCCTAGGAACGGCAAAGCTCTTCCTGACCGCCATATCGGCCTTTGTCTTTGTCATGAGCGCATCACGAATATCCTGTTTGCTCCTTCCAGCCCAGGACTCGTAGTTCTTTTGGCTGAGAGGCCAGATGGGCATGTTGCCCGGACGGCGCATGAACTCGCCGGCTGTGGGCGCGGGGAGGGCGGTGATGGTGTCAATGTCCATTTCGAGTTCTTCGCAGTAAGCTTCAAGGGGAAGATCGTTGACGTCGTGACCAAAGGGGTTTTCGATTTCACGGCCGATAGCGGAAAGGCCGATGCTAGAGGTACTTGTTAGTGACATGCCGTGGTTGAGAGGTGTTTTTGAATGGCTTGGGCAACTTACATGATGTAGGCGGCGAAGATGCAACCTGGAATGGTGATCCAGCGGAGGTCGTCCCACAGTTGGAAAGGCAACATCATGACGTAGACCCAGGTGATTTGCGAGATGGCGATGGAGTAGGCAATAGGCAGAGGAGTTTGCAGGACACGGTCCATACCAGTCAGGGCCTCGTTGAGCTGAACAATACTGGTAATGGCTTGGTTCTGGTAAAGACCAACCTTGAGCGTCTCATTGTCGATGATGCTGTGGACGTAGCAGGAGAGATGGTTCAGGATTTCGAGAGACAGGTTACCAAGGGGCTTCTTGGAGCGCTTGATCCTCTTGCGGGGGTTCGACTCGGCGAATGTGACACCGAGGTATTCACCAACAGCCTTGATCTTCTTCTTTTCTCCAGGCCTGGGGATTTCGAGATCGGCAGCGCGGGCAAAGGTATCGAGGTATTCGATGCGATCGCGGAGATCCGGGTAGTCGATACCAGGTTCGAAGCGGAGCCTGTGCTTGACGGAGCAGGCAAAGGCGTTGAGGAGGTTGAGTGCAGAGAGCTTGTTGAGCAGATCCTCCTTTCCGAGGTCGCCTTCGCGCTCTGAAGCGTGGTACCAGATTGTTCGTGACAAGTTCTGGCTGACAAAGATCAACTGACTCCAGTATTTTCGGCCCTCGGTGTATCGCTCGTACGCAGTGCTTGTCCGGAAGGAAATGGCCAGACCAACGACGAAACCAAGAACGGTCAAAAGGAGGGTGCTGACTTTGAGCTCGAAAACGTATTCGGAAATGCATGTAATGAGGGTCGACCAGAGAGCTACGACTGTGAGGGGTAGTATCATCTTGGGAAAGACGGAACCGTGCATTCGCATAAAGTACGGCCATTTGCTGTGCTTGGACATGTCGCGAGGGCCAACCTATGCATTTTATTAGTAAGCTGTAGCTGTAAAGCATTTGAGGCGAACGCACAAAGTAGTCTTCGGCATCCAAGCTACCGTTGGTTACCCTTCTTGAAGGAACCTGGTATGTGACAGCGCGGTGTCGCCATGACCGCGGTGACATTGGTCCATCAAACTCCTCTGCTGGTTTGTTGGAACCACTCGATGAAGGTGGTATCTCAATGTTATCTGGCCGAAGCGTCTTCGTGGTCGAAGCATTGGACGCCGCCATTGTGTCCGTGGGTATCGGAATCAGTGTTAGCAACCGTCCAGCAGTTGAAGTCGCGTGTGACAAGAATGTTTTTTCAAAGGACAGGATATGGTCAATGCGAGCGATCGAATGAGTGTGTGGGCCAGATGGGAGGGCTGATATAGCTTTTTGTAAAGAGTGAAAGCGCGGAATGGTAAAGCAGATAGGGAAAGAGAGTGAGAAAAGCAAGAGGTGTGAGTTATGAGGCAAACACGTCCCGTCAGGAGTGGAAGATCTCCGACCCAGGGTTTAAATATAAAACACATGCATCTGCACCTTCGCACAAAAAAATCCTCGCAAACCCATGGCGCCCACGGGGATTCGCTCCCGCAGCTGCTGGTAGCGCCATCATGGTCGAACAAGCGATCCGCGACACACGTTGGCATGCAGGGGCCGTCTTGCACATTGTGCCCCTGAGCCGGACACGACGCGGTCTGGCCAATACCAGTGTGGGGTGGGGTGGAGTCTTGTCGTAAAGGCGAGCATGGCGACGAGTGACGGTAGGGGCGTAGCTCAAAGCAGCCAAGGGGGTATACGCGGAGTCCTGTTTCACGAAACGCATTCTTGCCGCGCCAAGCACGCCACCGAGAGTGCTGCATGCGGGTGTAGTCAGCAGTGAGCATTGGCATGCCTTGCTCGTGTGCTTATGGTCCACCACGGTAGTCGCGCGTTTGGGGGGCCAGTATCAATAGGCATGTCCCCTACGCTGTTGCTGGCGTAGAAACAGGTGCATTTGAAGAAGATGCTGGTGCGGGCGATTTCGTGTTCGATCGACGAGACCTTGTGTCGGAAATGGCCATGTCGAAGCCCTGCGGTTGGCACGTCTGGACTAGGGCGTGCCGAACCGAGGCAGAGATTACCCCTGACAGAATCGCGCCAATGGGAAGCCTCGCCAACGATTCAACGTGAAAAAGCCTCGTCAGCAATTTCTGGAACATCGGTCAGAGTCTGCTACCCGGGCGTGCAATTTCGACTTTGGCATGCACGCCGTGGCGAGCTAGCTGGCTATCACGCCGCACCCGTAGCCAGCACGGAAAGGCACGCATCGCTTCCTTTTCTGCCTCTTCGACACCCATGCGTTGGTAAACCCGCAGAGAGCACATGTCAAGCACTATGTGTGTGCGTTTACACAACTCCACACAACGATATGGACTTCATGATTAGTGACTTCTAGACACATCGAAAGCGCACAGAGCCTTCACCCAGTCGCTTCATCTCCGAGTCCTTGTTCTCACCGCTACGAGGCTCCTCGGCCAGGAGAGCAAGGTAAGCCCTTGGCTAATTCACCATCTGCCTACCTTCTCTGGATTCTCTTCATCTCTGCCCTTCCTCTTTCCAACTCGAGAGCCAACTCCCTCGTCCTGAACGTCTCTCCATCAACACAGATGCGCACTCTGTTGATTTTCTCTAGCAGCATGCGGTAGTATCGTGCCTGGTAATCAACCGTGTTGAAGTCATTTGCAGCCCAGATCTTGTTCCAGACGTTGACTAATTGGTCGCGTATTACTTCCGTCCAGTTCTTTGAAATATCGTGAACGACTGTCAGAGGCAGTGATGACCATCTATACACGAGAGAGCTATTATGACGAGGCTCCTGAGGCAGCACGTTCAGGACAACCTCATCAATCGACGAGGTTTTTCGACTCTTATACACAGGGTCCGGGCCGTGCTCGAATATATGCTTGAGGACTGCGCACACTTCCCATGCGGTCCGGTCATAGGGAGCAAGCTCAGCTGTTACGTTTGGCTCAAGAATCCGGATATCCAGCCATAGCTGCTCAATAGTCGTCGAATGTGCTTGAGGTACGGGCGCGTTTCTAGACAAGTCCACAAGGCCATGTGTCGCATTACCAAGAAAGTGACAGATCCAGCTCGATAGGATCCTACCAAGTGACACGTTCTTGTGCTCTTCCTCTTTTCCTGGCAAGTCGTTCTTTTTGGTCGTGACGAGCGGCATAGAAAGCCAGGTAAAGTAATAGGTTCCGCTAATCTCAACACAATCCATGCGTGCAGCGAGCTGCCCTTTCCGCTTCGCTTTGGCAACAATTTCCATCATTTCCTCATTCACTTGGCGGTTACAAGCCAGGAAGCTAGCACAGGTAGGTGGTGTGCTCTGTGATGCGATAAGACAGCCAAGGGAGAAAGGCGATTCAGGTTCCTGTATGCGGCACCATCCAATGTCTGACTGTGTTTCCTTCAGTTTGGGACGAGGTCGGCATGACAGAAGCAGCTCTGTGTATATCGCATCGCGCAATTCGCGGGGGAGCTCTAGGAGTTGCACCATTCTGAACAAGGGTTTGCTCTTGTCACCCCAGCATAAGACGTAGTCCGAATCCGAAGTCTGGGGTAATCTAAGGATTCTGTAATCGTTTCTTTTCTTCTTGCAGTGCCGAGTCTGATGGCGTCCCTGAGGCTGGTTTCAGACATGCAGGTATACCTTGCGATGCCCGGATGCCATGGGAAATGATGTTTGAGCCGAGTTTTGGATCCCTGCAAGGAAATCGTACGACTAGCAGCCGAAATGCAAAAAGGTTCAAGTCAGGGTCTGAATGAATGATTGAACGCACTGAGGATCGCGATTGCCTCGTGTACCCAAGCGATAAGCTAGATAGACGGCATGCGCTGAGCTATAAGGTACGGGAGTCCGGATCTTCTTTAGGCAAGTGCCGTCATCCTTGGCGCACATCGTCGGACTACCGTCGGAGCTCCAGGCACGATCTCAACCACGTGCATACACCTACACTGGGTTCAGTAGAGTATGCTATCATGCTCAATGAAGCTTGGAATGTGCAAGCTGCAGCAAGTATCAGATATTGCACAAACGCTATCTGGAGTATGTTTTCATTGAACGGCATAGAGATCTTTTTATTCCATGAGAACTCCCGCTAGCAAACCACGTGCTATGCTAATCTAATGTAACAGGACGAATATCACGTTAACGTTGCCTTGTTTTGCAAGGCAATGACAGAGGTGACTGAGTTAGAGAGAGTTGTGAAATGAAGCCAGCATGTCTCCTTCGACATGCGGAACATGGGTATCACGTTAACCGGCTATGGCAAGCAGGACAGCGGTGACTTGTGCAGATGAGTATCTACGACTCGGCTGGAGCTGGGACAGCCTCTGTGGACTGGGCTGTGATGGGTGCCTCTATGGCCAGGGCTCGGAAGCCTTCGGTGGTGATGTTCACGGCACCAGCTTGTACGAGCTATACACGCGTTAGCAACTGAACGGAAGCCATCTTCGAAAAAGGCAAACTTACAGCGCGGCTCAGGTCGTCGAGGAGATCTTCAACATCCTCGATACCCACACACAATCTAATAATGTCTTCAGGCATGTTCCTTTCCTTTCTTGTCTTTTCATCAATACTCGCGTGACTCATACGGCAAGGCATACTGATGAGGGAGTTCACACAGCCAAAACTGACACTAATACCCCAGAGCCTAGCGCTCTCGACAATGCGCTCACTGATGTTGACATCGCCAGTCTCGAAAGACAGCACGGCGCCGGCGCCACGTGCCATGCTCCAGTGTAAATCGTACTGTGGGTGTGATTTCAGACCAGGGTAGCGGACCTTGAAGCCGTGCGACTCGAGGAAGGTGGCAACACGCATAGCGTTTGCTTGTTGCTTCTCCATGCGGACACCCAGGGTCTTGATACCACGGAGCAGCAGCCATGAGTCGAAAGGCGATAGACCACACCCTGAGGCATTGATGGTGAAAAAGAGGCGATCTCCGAGCGCGGAGTCGTTGATAGCAATAACACCTGCCATGAGATCGTGGTGACCGGACAGGTACTTTGTGCCGGACTCGTAGACGATGTCTGAGCCGAGATCGAGCGGGTTGAGCAACATGGGAGACATCATGGTGTTGTCGACAGCGACTACGGCGGTAGGGTTCGCAGCGTGAGCGATGCTGGCAATTGCGGGGATATCGCAAATCTTGATCAGAGGGTTTGTAGGCGTCTCGAGAAGAACCATGGCTGTCTTGTTGTTGACAACTTGGCGCACTTTCTCTGGGTTTGTGGTGTCCACATGATGTACGATGATGCCGCCGTGTGTCGAGAGGTACTTGAGCAGTCTGTTTGTCCCGCCGTATAGGTCGTCGCCAGTTACCACCTCGTCGCCAGGTCGCAGGAGGCGGGTGATGACGTCAAGAGCGCCCATTCCAGACGAGACGACAAGCGCGCGGTTCGCGTTCATGATCTTGGCAAGGTGCCTCTCAAGATGTGTTCGTGTAGGGTTGCCGGAGCGTGTGTAGTCGTACTCGCCGCCGCCTCCCGTCGCCGACTCCTGTTTGAAGGTCGCAGACTGCGCATGTTAGCCCCTGACATGTCCAAAACGCGGGCAAGAGCCGAATGCCGCATACCTGGTAGATGGGCACAGAGCTGGCATTGTATTGGTCGCTGCTCTCCGTGTACACCAGCTCCGTCATAAGGGCATACTTCCTGCCATTGCGCGGCGAACTCGGCGCGGGCGAAGGTGGAAGGTTGTGGCCGTCGATATCGAGCGGGATAGCAGTCTTTCCAGCAGCCTTGGCCTGCTTGGAGCTCTCTCCGGCCATGGTGATTGTTGTGCGTCCGCGGTGCGGACTTGGTGAAAGTCGAGTGGCGGGGTTGCACGAGGTTCGAGTTTCGCGTTGAGGCGATGACGGATCAGTTGTTTGTGCGACAAGGGAAGACCAAATGCTGAGCGGTCTAAACGTTGCAGTGGTTCAAGTGACAGGTGTATGAGTACAGAGGACGGGAGTCTTGAAAGATGCTATCGAACACATGTGCACGGGTACGTTAGCCCCGTTGTGTGGGGAGTCAGCGCTGGAATTGCGCCATCAAGGGCAAATCGGCACTTCTCCCTCGCTCCGAACATCGCCCGTACCATTTCGCCTCCGAAGTACGGGCAAGGGCCCAAACCCCGGATCTAGGCAAAAAAACCCACAACAAACACAAGCCAGAACTACCATGATGCCTACTACCAATCTGATTATGCGGGTATACCTATTTTAACTAAGCTAACTTTACAAACGGAACCACAACCGTCTCGAGACCACCAAGCACCCTATGCGCCAGGCCCTGTTCCCCAAACCAAATGCCAGACCGTCCCAAAGGTACTTCAATAACCGTCGAAGCATTGAACAAAAACTTGACAAGAAAGCCAGTCTGAAGCCGCTAGAAATGCCAAAAGAAAATTTCATCATCGGGGAGTGATTGCGGGGAAGGTCTTCCTTACGTGGAGATTCATCTTGAACTCAAAGATGCCTTCCTCCGTTCCACAGTACAGAGTCCGTCCATCCTGGCTCATGGCCAGTCCCGCCGTCCGCACGCCCAGTCTTGCATCATGCGTCGTGCGACTGGAACCTCGAAGGCCTAGGCTGAATTCATACGATTCAAGAATAGGCTGCCCAGCACGCGTGATGCGAAGGCGTTCACGTGCCTGCGTCAGTTGGCGGATACGACGGAGTTCGCTGCGTAATTCGGGCGCAGCAGTATTGCTGTCAGTTCCAGGCCCATGTGCAGTAGCAGCGCGGCTTGTAGCGCGCTCCTGTTCAGCAGCGAGTGCGTCTTCCACAGTGCGCCATGCTTCGTCTGTCGAAGCAATCATCTCGTTGGTCACGCGGCGCGCGTGTGCCGGCACCGTGTTTGGCGAGCGAGTGAGGTTAGAGTCTGTGATATTGGTGAGGGTGGCAGGTACATTAACCGTGCCTTCATTTATGGAGACAATGACGGAAGCCCGACGGTGAGGTGTTGTGCGTTCTGGGTGCCAGTTACGTGAGTGAGCCTGCCCAGTCCTCTCCGCCATGAAGCGAGCCATCGCGTCCGCTACCTCTCGAGCAGTGGGCTCCCTGCAGCTCATTAGTCTACACCTCGTCGCAGCAGGTGGGCAGGCAACCTACGGTACAGTGTTGAGTTGCTCGGAAGTTATGTAGTTGATACTTCGCGGCGTTATTTCCTGCTCACGAGCCTCTTCACGCTGCCTATGACTTGTTCGTAGAGCACTGAGCACTTGCCTTTCGCGAGCGGTTAAGCCAAGGGGATCGTTGTCCGACTCTACTACGCCTAGTCGTCTATGAAGTCTTTGTCGCTCAGAGTCAGCTTCAAAGTACTCGTTCGCAGCATTTACCGCTGCTGAGTTTCCTTGACCGTCTAGAGCGCGTCGATATCTTCGGATGAAATCGGCTTCTCTGCGGAGCTCATGCATTTCCGGGCTGAGATTGAGGTCAAAGTCGGCTATCTCAACAGTCTCGAGACCTTCCTCTTTTGGATCCAGTGTGAGCGTCTGCCTAAGCTTGAGGCCAGCTCGCAAGTCGGCAATACATACCCTGCCTTGGTCTTCGCTCCAAATAAGGAAGTCCCAGGGTGCTGGCGAAAAGTGCATGGTGCGCACCGCGCCGGGCCCAGTCCGGCTATCTGGTCTAGTAGAACTTATCAACTGGAGAATCGCATCTTCGCCATACTCGACGAGTTTCAACAATTCAATATCAAAGACAGTGATATAGCCGCATTCGGAGCCCACTGCACAAAGACGTCCCGAGGGTGACCAAGCTGTAGCAAAGTAGCCATCTGCGTGTGAATGAGGAGGTCTGTAGAGAGTTACTTGCTTTAGCAACGTCCATGCTGGAGGAGTCGACTGTATGGAGCCCTCATGTGTCTTATTGCTTGGCCTCTGCGACGTTGTGCGCTCGAAGAAAAACGCAACAGGGGCATCGCCGACAGCCACGAGCATTTGGCCGTCGGGCGATATAGCAGCGTGATTCATTGCAAAGGGCAAGTCAAGCACTGCCATTTCCAGGTTCCGAGTCAGAGAGTATACGCGCACCGTTTTATCGTTGTTGGTAAGAACTGCGACGACATCATCTCGACTGTCGCCTTCAGCCTTCAGATTGTGTATGGATATGGAGTTGACAATGTCGGTCCCAATCTTCTCGAGACGTACGCGCGACGCAGCGGCTAGTATGGGCGGTCGAGGTAGGCGGTGTTGCAAGTCTAGGGGCAGTGAGGCGTCGACGTCGGAGACGTCTGTTGGGGGAAAGCCCGTCACCTTGATGGCGGCGAAGTTGCCATGTTCTTCTCCACCTACGCAGACATAACCG
>JAESFQ010000366.1_pt1 | contig 16241 bp, 11 predicted proteins | sample 9269431 | NCBI WGS metagenome assembly JAESFQ01 (sample SAMN14502588, study PRJNA617103) | algae metagenome | isolation source: Plectolyngbya sp. WJT66-NPBG17 and co-occurring heterotrophs from well... | place: USA: Mojave Desert, Joshua Tree National Park, California | collected 2006-08-06
CAGTCATTACTGCAGAAACAGTGACCCACGTGCCAAACGCACATTTCAGTCGCGGTGCTTAAGTGTCTCTTCATCTGCTGTCTCTCCACCAAGCCTCCAAGTCCCTCGCTCTTGCCACTGCTTTCATTCGTTTCATAGCATCCATTTGAGCCTGGCTTTGTGCGTAGTCCGGGGGCTTGTCGTCCAGTTGGTATTCGTCGCTGCTGTTCAGCATCTTTGGTTCTACGCCAGTTGCGTGCATGTGTAGATGTTCGTGTGATTCTGGATGCGGCATGCCGCAAGGCGGCGTTGAGACGGCTTGCGACGTGTTTACTGTTGGTTCGACGCGTCGCCTGGCCATGAGGACTGGAGTTTGTATTGATGCTGCTGCCGAAGGATCGTGAAGTGGCAGGGTGATGGAATTGTCGTGATGTGTGTGATGTGTGTGATGTGTGTGATGTGTGCGAGCAAACAAAGACCCTTGGAGATGCGGCCGGCCGTTGGGTGACAGTGGGTCTGAGTCATCTGGCAGGCCAGTAGTTGCTTCCGCGAAAAGATAAAACTGCGATGCATCAGCAAAAAGCTCGGTGGGCGAGAGCCATGCATGTAGCTGTGGTCCGCTTGCGACACTGTCTCGTGGTGTAAGGTCCAAGGAGGTAGTCTCAGCAAATGCCTGAGCACTGCAAGGTGTGGTGTCGGAGCAGGAACTTATACGAGTGGCTCGCTGTTGCCGTGACGATTGGTGTTCGATCGAATCTTGATAGCTCCCAGCAGCTGAGTGAGCGCGAAGTGGATCTGGTGGGGCTGATGAAGTCACTGCCTGATGTTGTTGGTGAGTTGGACTTGGCATGCTAAGAGCGTAGTTGCGCTGATAGTGAACATGCGTGTCCAAACGTAAGCTAACGCTGGCGGAGGAGTGCCTTTGGTGCTGTGACTGTAGTTCGGGTTGAGTACGAGGCGGGCTTGGTCGTCTCGATGTTGCTTGGTTTGCCGACAGTTCTGGCGCCCTGTCTCGCTCTTGTTGTCGCCTTGCAAAGCTAGGCATGCTGAACCATAATTTTCTGTCTTTATGTGTTGAGCTTGTTTGTCTGTGACACTGAACTGCCATGCCGTCTGGCTTCTTCCCCTCAAGATCGACTTGCCAAAAGGCGATGTTATGAAAACTGGCGCGTTCAAGGTTGCAGAAGATAGGTGTGCTGGCTTGAATCTGTCGACCGTTACGAGGTCGACAGCAGCTGAGGGTCGGGTAGCAACCAAGGAGGTGCTGAGGTCGTATGCGAGAATGGATTCCACGGTTGGGTTGTGGTTTCGACTGCACAGGTGTTGGCTTATGTTACTTCACGGAGCCAGTACTCAACCAATGTAGCAATGCTGACGTTCAACTTGGGGACTCTAATCGCTAGCAAATCCAAGCCTGCCGACCTGTTCGGGAGTGCGGTATGCGCAGGGTGGCACAGGAGGTGTGGATACGGTGCAGGATCTGTCGAGCGATGTAGTGATGGGTGGTGGAGACCAGCTGGGCGCAGCCCTAGCCAAAGTATGCTTCTTATGGATGGAAAAGGAGGATGATTGCACGGCGGATCAGGTATGCTCGTCAGTTCCACGCTACGCCGATTGTCATCGAGATAGAGACTTACTGGTCAAGAGGCCTTACCAGGACAAAGAACGGCGCGAAACGCACCATCGCAGGTTGCCTTTATTTCTGGCGTCGTACAAGAGCAAACTGAAATCCGTAGTGGTCAAAGAGTGATCCGTGGGCCATACTCCCGGTGCAGTTGGATTGAGAGGGTTTAGAAGTGGGGCACAGCTGACCTACAAGAATAAGCAGTGAGGTTCGGGCTACATGGTGCATGATCACTCGGCGCCCCCTCACCGACTGGTACAGAACTGATTATTCTGAATGATGCCAAATGTCTCCGCAGGCGAGATCATGGCAGTGCTGGGGAATGCAAAGCCTATCTAAGGGGGTGGCGGTGGTGAGCGCAAAGACGGTCAGCCAAGACAAGATGAAAGGGCTGCAGTCAACACCTTCCTGACAAGCGCCTTGAGTATTAGAAAGCTGTGACTGTAGCCTCGCGCTACAATGTCATCTCTAGGATCAGGCCTGTGGTTATCATTTGGGTGGGCCTCAGTGCGCTAGGCTGCACCGAGCCCTATATACCACAACGGGTATTTAGTTGATACTGCTATTCTGCAAGAGGATCCGGGTAAGCCATCATAGCTTGTTCTCTTTCCTTGATAAGGCACTTGGCCACATAATAGAGCTCACATAGCATGCGAGGGGTTGTCTGTGCATCAAACCCGCTTCTAGATTATAGTTTAACCTAGTAACAACTAGAGAGTGAGATCCAAGCCCCCCTAGCACCAAACGGCTCGCGCAATGCTACCCAAAGTGGTTAAAGCGGTGTCCAGACCACATGCTTTGCACTGACGACACCTGTGTTCTACTGCAAGGCGTCGTGCGTTTATGAGCTATTCTTGCCGCCGTCGGTTGTCCACATTTCATACATTGGCTGCATTCTTTTTTTACTCGCTGTTGATCTGGCCAAGACCGAATATACTCGGACGGCCCAGAAATTCGCCCTCGTCTTGGTCCATGACTCGCATAATGATTCCCTGTTCTGGCTACTCCAGAGGCTAGGTACATGATTAGCTGCACAGTGGGTCGGTCGTGTCGGATGCAAAGGTCAAGAGATTTGTCTGTTCATTTGCTATCACTCTGACATCGGGATAACGCGGAAAAGGAACGAAGCATAGACCGTGCTATGCGTATACTTAGGAGCTCGTCGCCATATGTAGGAGGGCCGAATCGAAGTAAAGCGGGAGAAAAGCAGGAGTGCCCTGTCCGAATAGAGATCAGAAATGCCGACATTGACAGTGCAAGTGGAACCTACTTCACTGCAAAACAGCAAGCACTATTCTTTTCTTGTCACGCACATTGACCGCTCGATCGCTGTGCTTTCATCTCTTCGTCCGACTTCCATGTATTTGTTGTCTTTCTATCTACCTATTCCTTTTCTTTAACGCAGCAGTTTTTCAGACCGTGCGCATCCTTTGTTCGCCATCTCCTTCTTCAGCAGCGTCCACACCCTTCCGAACCACAAAATAACGGCGGTTCTGTGTATATACGTACTGCCCTCGAGTATCTGACCAGCTGTTAACGGGACACTTGCGCACGAATCACGCTCGCCGGTCGCTGGACCGTTTGACGCATGCTGAGATTTGGCAGGAAGCAATAACCTTGATAGTGATTGATTGATCGGGTCGCCTGTAAGCAGAGGAACAAGTAGGATTCCACGATCGTGAATGGTAAAGTACATCTGGAATCGCCTGATTCTGTTGACTTTGCTCTACAAATACTGTGGTGGCCTCTCACTTGAGTTCAGATGCAACCGAACGTACTGCCTGCAGCACGGTCGAACCTATAGAGCTTCATGGCTATGTCATGGCGAGACAATGAGACCGGCTGAAACGTCATATGAGGGTTCAACCTACTTAGCAGGAGGATAAAGATACGACTATGGCGTTTGTTGAAGATGAAGCTATCGATTGTGATATTGTAAACATAGCTCCTATTCAGGGGTGGTTAGTTGCAAAGCAGCGCCGCCGCTATCCTCCTCTCTGCCCTATGGCCATCAACATCCTCTCGATCGCGCCCTCCTGCGCCGAACCAGAGCAACTAATCTCGGGCGCACGCCGTGCGCAGAGCTGGATAGGCATAGATTACCGCCGGCGAACCTCTTGAGGTTACAGGGCATTAGCAAATGGTTGACGTGGAAGCTTCTCTCTTCGAAGGAGCTCCTAGCAATGATTGTAGGAGTTGCGGAGATGGTTGAGGCGATGAGTATTGATTTCGATGAGGGAGATCAGAATGTATAATTAAGTGGCATATTTCGAGTACTGAGCATATATATTGCATCTACCTTCCCTACGTGCCTCATCCGGGCCGAGTAGAGGGGACCACTCCTTTACTTGGGTAGGGAAGAGAAGTAGATTGGCTCCCTCTACTCTACAAGGCCAAGTAAGGTGCGAACTGTAGAAGGGGCTTCTATGGCTATCAACGACTGAAAACATCGCATTTCCATCAAGTAAAGGCAGCTGCGACAGGACCCTTAATGAGCTAGAACCTTCACTAAGTGTTCGACGACCCACACACGGCTCAAGCTCCTCCAAAAATGTGTTCACGCCAGGCTCTAGAGCATAGTAGATATTACATGCTTCTTCAACGACTTATTCTCTCAAGGAGAGCAGAGAATCCTACTTGACGGCATGAGTACGATTATGGCATACTTGGGGACGATAACTCAGCAACTGAGCTCATCCACTCCACTCAACTCCACTCAACTCTACTCAAACTCCACTTCTACATCTTCAGTGCCTTGAATGCTGCTAAACTCAGCTCAACATGAGGCATTGTCATTATACTATGAATCCGCCCTACCTAATGTGAGAGACGCTTATACTGAGCTCGAGTCGATCAAGCAATCCAAGTTGAGCCGAGTCAGGTGTTGACATCTCTAGATCGACCCCAGTCGGCTAGAAGAATTCAGCTGTCTAGTGCCCTGGATAACGTTTCCTCCATCCTGCCAAATGCATTCAACCCCAAAGATCTAGCTCATACTTCTCTTACTATCCATCGCCAGTATCGACTCCCCTGGCTTCACAGACGTCAGCAACACCTGGTTTGCCTCGTCCTTGAGATACCCTGCGGCCCACACCTCGAAGCCATCTCGCTCGTCCACACCTACCCGCGCCATCTAAGGTTAGGCTCATAGTATGCACCCCTGACCTCGAACTCCCTCATCGTGCACGCAAGAAGTATCACCAACTCGGTGAGTGCGAGCTCTTGCCCTATCCAGTTCGGTAGTCCATTCTCGAATGGTCGGTAGGCCTTGGGAGCGAGCTTGTCCTCGTTCTCGGGAAGGAACCGTTCGGGACAGAAGCTGTGGGGGTCCGGCCAGTAACAGGGATCCCGATGTATGGATGAAGAGGGGACCCACACGAAGAGACCTTCCGTGGGGAGCATGTTTCCGGAGACAGGATCGCGAACGAAGGAGTCTTTGCGGCCACGGCGAACGGTGGATCCGGGAGTAAAGAGACGAAGTGTTTCTTTGACGACGGCGAGGGTGTATTCGCATCGGTTTATGAGGCAGGGGTCATGCTTCAGTTGTGCGGTAGCGCTGGCGCCAGTACCGAATACTTCGTCGAGCTCTTGTCGCATCTTCGCGAGGGCGTGTGGGTTCCTGTAGAGCAGATAATAACAGTGGCAAAGGGTCGATGCTATAGCATCATGTCCTGCGACAAGCAAATTGTGCAGTTGATCGATGGCGAGCTTGCGAAACTGGGCGTCCGTAGCTGCAGTCATCGAGTTCGCACCGTTTCTACTTTTCTTGAGCCTTGCCTCGAGCGCGGCAATAATCTCAGTCTTGTTTCTGATCCTGTCTTGCGTACTCTCTGCCCGGGCAGAAAAGAGCTCGTCCAGGACTTTGCCAAGATATTGGGACATGCGGTACTTGTAGTACTTCCAGTAGATCAAACTAAGCGGATTACACCAACGGAACGGGTGGAAGGTTCGCGTGTTAGGGATCCATCTGAGGGACTCTCGCATTGTGTTTAGAAAGTCGTTGTCATTGGTCAGCGTTGTGAAGTCATGATCGTAGACAACCTTTCCGATGACATTGATGGCGACTTTGGTAGCCTCTTCCTCTAAGTGAAAGACTTCACTGTTCGCAGCATGCCGATAGAGGTTTTTTACCATAGCTTCGACGCATTCAACAATAGTTGGAATCTTTATCGTTAGCCGTGTTCAGACTGACAGTCGGGTGCGCATACCTGAGTCATGAGATGTGGTGCCGACGAGCTGGGATGGGCAACGGTTTCCCATTCCTTCCAAAGCGCTTCGTCGCTTGTGATGAGGCTTTGTAGGTCCACGAGCGGCTGAAGGACGCTCGTATGGTGATCATGCTTGGAGAGGTTGCCATTCTGTGACACCTCTTCTGCTGTCTGCCTGATGCAGCACTCAGACAAGAAGTCTGTTTATTGTGATTGGGCACTTACGGGTCCAGGATGACCAGCATGGACCTACTGACAGGTTCAAGGTCTAGATAGAATACTGGGGGAAGGTGGTATGTTTCGCGTACTGCAAATGGTCAGTACTACGTTCAGGCCGCACGCAAGACCGACTGACGATAATGTGGATAGAAGTGAGGATGGCCTCCAGATAGCAGCGCTTCGGTGATCCTGCCTATTGCAAGGAGGTGTCCGAAGACAAGAGAATGCGGAGGTCCTGGCTTGAGAACGTCAGCTTTGACAGAGGTACACCATGTTGTGCTCTAGACACTAGCCTATACGACAAGTCGTTCGCTGCTCAAACCTCCAGAGGTGCTGGTCAGGCATATGTCGGATGGAGAATATGTTGAACATATTGTCTTAATCGGCCCCTGTCTTCTTCAGAGGAAAACGAACCTACCAGGTCTCTCATCATCCTGCGAGATGCCACGGTCTTATAGATGGTTTTGGCGAGATAGACAGCCGCCATCACCGTTGCGGCTACGAGCACTGGATGATCGTTCAACAGCTCCATTCCGAATGAAGGCAGGCAGGGAGCACGTGGCCAAAGAACAAAACTGGTATATATTGCCCTTGATAGGAGGTACGACCTGTGACATACAAGTAGCGCGCGTGTACAGAAGTGGCCAGCCAGCAGATAGGCTTCATAAAGCTGTATGCCTCGTTGGAAACGGCTTTGTAGCGTGCATTGGCACGATTAGCCTTTTCGGGCTACGGCAGCAGGGATCGTGCCGAGCTGAAGTTCAAAGGTCGTGGTCGTAGTCAGTGACGCGTGCCGGAGTCTCAAGTGAGGTCGGGGCCAGGTCTAGGGACCTACAGTCGTGTCCAAACGGAACAGATACGGCGTATGCTAACGCAATAAGAAGCACAGTGCAACGATGAGGTGCATGCGATACATCACCAGTAGAAAAGCCTGTCTCCAGAAAAGTGGGCGCCGAAGGTTTGCGTTGCAAGGATCAATATATCACGTTCGATGACTTGCATCGAGTTATCTCGCACATACGGCGTTCCCCGCTTATTGTACTGACTTGTAGTACACATCCGATCTAGCGCACATCTGACTCTTAATTAGCTGTTATCCTAGCAACCACCGGTGGAGCCCGCTATCCATGAATGAGGCGAACAACTTTACTAAGCGGCAAGGCTGTCGTAGCTTCGGCAACCCGTAGGAACAAGAATCTAATGTGCACATTTGAATCGCCAAGCTGCTGTTATGTCATCAACCTGATGCTCTGCTGAGCTTGGTTAGCGCAATATAATAGCCGGGTGCTAAGGTTTCCAGCCGATGAGATCGCGTACACGGCTAAGCTGAGCAGAGCGTCTGAGGAAAACTGGTTCGTGCCTTGGTGCAGTGCTCGAGTGCAAAATTGCAACACTCAGCGGCCCCACTTTATATAAGCGAGCCATGATTGGCCAGGAGTCTCACTGGTGGTCCAGCGCTGCGCTAGAGCTGCGGAGCGTCTGTTCTATCAGATAAAGCTGTTACTTAATGTTCGGTCGCTGACGGTGTTATGGCGCGCATTCTGTACTAACCTGTCGCTTACGCATACACTGCCACAGGGTTGGGTTATTTGGGTTGTTTTGGTTGTGTCGCGTAGCTTGTCTGTGCGTACGAGGCCGCCTCGCGCATTGTATCGTTATCGGGTTAGCATCAGGACTAGTATGTAGCCTTGTCGTGCCACCCATTCTCGTATGATAAGTCCGAAAGAATGCGGTCGGCTTCCCTCGGAGATCGAGGGCGTGTCATACATACCATGCATGGATAATCAAGGTCTGTGAGCCTTGCCTTTACGTAGATGAGCATCTATTGCACATGCACACCAGTCGAGCCTGAACGCTAACCTTCTTTCCGACAATGCGATGTTAGAAAGTCACACTGCACTCGTTTCAAGACCAATGCATTGCTCGTCGAGGCTATGAACAACCCGCTATTTTCGATAATCAGTTTGTCGCCGAGGATTCAGCGACAGCATCACACGTCGCTCTCGGTCACAAGTAATGACGGATTTTCGTCAACGCAAAGCCTCACAGATAAACACTTGGCTGGATTGACAGTATTACTGGAGAAACAACCATGTTATACTCAGACTGCTGATAAGTACCGGTATGGCGTTAACCACAGGACGCTGGCCCGAAGGCACCAAGGCGTCACAAGATCGCACGCTGCCTGCAGCCAACATCAACGCGCTCTCCGCCAACAACAGAGGGAGGGCCTTCCACGCTATCTTCAACGCCTAACGAGGCAAGGCCTGCCACATATACGATTAATGATACGAGCTTTGGCTCACAAATAGCCAAACGAGGGCCTGGCGTGCACTGGGTTCATGAATATACCGAACCTTACAACGTGGAGCTGATATCAAGGTCGGCAACAGGTGTTGATTAATCACGCCATCAGGTTGATTCAGCTAGTAAGAACAACCCTGTAATATGACCTTTTAAGCATAAGATACGACAACACACTATTGAGCCACGTCACGCGTGCAGTGTAGATGAGAAGGACTTCAAGCCATGAGTGATCACTAGGTCAAAGAGCGTATTCAGCAGGAGGTTGTAGGAGGAAGTATCGTCATCGGTAGGAAAGCTGCCATCCTCACCATGATTCTAACCACCTCGACTTTCAACATCACGGCGCGACACTCAAGCCCACCTACAAGGCTCACTAAGTATGAAGAGGGTACTATTACTCCATACACACAGAAGCTACATGCGCGAAGCTTTTCGATTACGCTAGGTTACGTGCGTAATATGGCCTACCAACTGCTAGCTGTACACGATGATAGCCAGGTTGGCGAGATTTGGGCTGGCAACCTCGTCCATCGCAAGCCTGTACGTGAATCTCGATCGACTCGACAGCGCGATCGCCAGAGAGTATTGTGCAGCGATCCTGCGGTCATCAGCCCCTGTTTTGACCTTGTACAGAACACAAAGGCCAATATGGCATCCTAGATGAAGATACCTACAGTTTCGACGAGATTGGCTTTATCATGGGCGCTGGAGGAACGGTGAGGATCGTTACTGCTTCAGAGAGGCACCATGATCCTATAGCTGATCAGCTTGGCAACCGTGAGTGGGTTACGTCGATTGCAGGAGTCAGCGCATTAGGCTAGACAATCCCGCCCTTCCTTATCCTCAAATCAAGGAACCACGGCAATACCTGGCACTAGAGATTTACCAAAGGACCGGCGTATTCGTGTTAGTCATAACGGCTAGACAGCTAACGAGCACGGTCTGGCACCGATGAAGCACTTCACCAAGCATCCAGAAGGCCACAGGTTGGGTAATTGTGTGCTACTCATTATCAGCGGTCACAAGAGCCACAAGTCGCTTGTGTTCCAGGATCTCTCCAAGGAGAATAAGATCACTACCCTCTGCCTGTCTCCACATGCGCCGCACCTGTTGCCGCCGTTTGATGTAGGGTGAGTTTCGTCGTTGGAGCGAGCGTACGGGAAAGAGATTAAGGACTTGATAGAGAGTCACATTGAGCACATTGACAAGAGAGCGTTGCGAGCCTGCTTAAAAGAGGTCTTCGATGGCTCGACTTTGAAGAGGAACATCCAATCAAGCCTTAAGGTAACAAGGCTAGTCCCGTACGACCCGGAGGCTGCATGGTCGAAGCCAGAAATCAAGCTTCGTATACCTACGCTTTCATGACCAGGGGGCGCCCTTTGGGAGGCTAAGACTCCCAGCAACGCCCATAAGGTACAGGCTCGATTGAAGCTAATTCGGGATCGTATTCGAGAACACAGGAGCTGTTCACCAGTTTCTATCATTGCAATGCACGAATAGTATCGAAAGAGAAGATGGTGCATTCACAGTCGTTGCTGACAGCTCGAGTTGCACACCCTTGAGGAGGCACATAAGGCCGCATCCGAGCACACACAACGTAGAAAGAAACGGACTCAGAAAGGCGAAGACCTATCAAAAGCAGATGCAGATGATCTCTGGTTACTTACAAAGACGTCGCAGTTCGACTGGAGGGAGTAATGCGCAACGGTAGGTCGCGAACACGTGTGGGCAGAGTGCGCAACAGATGCTGCAAAACCTGCGGGGAGGAAGGATACGACTCGCGCACTTGCAAGAAGGATGTTCTGCGTGATCATTAGTAACTTGACATCTTTTGCACTGTGTTAGCTTGGTGAGGTATTGAGTTGTATGCGTGCAAAGGGGCGAGACCTTGGGTGAGGTGGCAGTTCGCTTACTGATGACGTTGGTCGGTGTTGGGAGGACATATCTTGATAGGCGGGTCAAACTGCGCCTCAGAGTGATATTCCTTACTCTCCGTCTGATCTGCAGTTTGGCTATCACATGCTTTTCGCCTTTTCACTTCCTTCTCACATGCTCTTTCTCGCTAAGTCTTCTTCCACATTGCTTCTTTCCTTCTCTATTCTCGCCTTTCGCCGTACATACACGCCTTTGAGTACCACACGTCCCACTAGGCAAAGGTCAGCACTTTATTGTCACGACTCTCGAAACAACACCTCTTCTCTTCATCCTGCACACCCGGAGAAAAATGGTACGCACCCAGTCTGGGTCCGAGTTTGTGGACTGCTGGCCAGCTGAACAAACCGCCTATCGTGAAAAGACTGAGGTAGACACGGCGTTCTCCAGCTCTTACACCACCCTTGTTGCGCTGCAGCTTGTTGTCGCATTGGTGGTGCTGACTTGTATCGTAGACTCTGTTTGTCTTGTTCTGAGTTGGTACGCCACTTCTACACCTTACCTGTCCGGTACTTGCATTGCTGATTTCGGGAGTAGGCTCGCCGCTCACAATGGGAAAGAGAAACTGTCAAGCGTACATCTAGCAGCCGAGGCCTCCTATGGTCCAAGTGCAGGGAACAAGCTGCAAAGACACTCAACACAAGATGTTGCCATGCATGCCTCTGAAAAGCGGGTGTGCGATATCGAGGGTGTGGGTTTTGGCCTAGAAGACGATGAAGATGGTAACGATGACGAGTTTGATAAATCAGTTATGTAATATCACTTCGATATTCCTCCGAACTTTGTTGCGCTCTTTTGGTTCCGCTTACGTTTGGGGAATCCGGAGTTCCGACACTCATTGTTACAGTATGACAAGTGTATATTTCAGCAAAATGTGTAGTCTGGATGCCGAAACGCCGTGAACGATGCGAAGGGGCGCAAGGTATCAGGATAAGCCGGAAGATGCGAAGCTGTAGCGAGCCTCATCTCCACACATCGTCAGATGTGCTTGAGTTGTTGTCACTCCACGTTCACGTTGAGCCAAATTGCGTTTGGAGACGGCAAAGTCATCAAGACGCGACATTTGCATCTACTTCAATGCTATTGTACGGTCGCCTCAGCCAGCATCAGCAACAACGGGTTGACAGGATGGTAGGTGTCCGAATGCATCGCCAGTTCTGACAACAATTGGTAAGTCAAAAGACAGATTGCTTGAACTCTGCAGCATTCGCTATATCTGAACAACATTGTTGGATTCATGGAGTCATTTTGTAACCGTAGGCACAGAATCATGTGGCACAGACGTAATCTACCAAGGTTTATGCAACGCATTAGGACATGGTGATATGGCTCGCTTCTGTAAGCGAATGCCATCCTTCATTTGGCCAAGAAATCCGGTAGCAGATGACAGCATAGCAAATCTCACAATGCCTGAGCTGCCACCCAGGCTCGGCAACACTTAAACGAAAAAGAGTGCAGGCGTCCGAATTGCCTTAGTAGCAGAATGTCATCTAGAAGGAAGCTGTGGATGAGATGGGCAGCAAACTGCTATGGTATGTGCACCCTGAGGGTTGAACATGCGATTGATGTCAGTTTGGCCAGAGGTTGATCGGTGTAGGTTCACGGTGACAAAGTACTTCTATTGCTGGCTCGGGAGTGGTTCAAACTCTTGAATAGGAGCATTCGCTTATCAGCTCAAACATTCGCAGTGTAACATATGCCCGTCCTTTAAAATCTAAAGTCGTTTCATTGGCCTAGTCTGCGACAGTGGTGGAATGACGTGAGTACGGACCGAATCATCTGCTGCCCGATGTGGACACAATGCGCGAAGGTGGCGTTCGGCCCAGCCGAAACGCTGAACGCCGAGCGCTAGGTGGTTTATGTGGGCGCCTTTGATTGACAGGACTTTCCACTAGCACCCTATGTGCACTGCTAGGAGTCGCGCTTGCCTCTACAAGCAACATCTCGCGAGCAGCGCATCGTTTAGCGTAACGCTCGAGCCCGGCCATAGGCGAATTGTCGCTCAGAATTACTGTCACGCACAACGGGGCCACTCATGCAAGGCAATCGGTGACAGCCCAACTAACCCGTCAATCACTCAGCAGCAAGGGTGCTAAAAAGTGATGCATGCAGGCCATGCTTGCAAAGAATCTAGCTTTGTACTGCACATCATCGTCAACGATAAACGCGACGAACCTTTAGAGTGTATATTGACTGCGGAGGTGCTTTCTAGGCTTAGCATGCTCAGTTTCTCGGAGTGTAACTACAAATGAGAGCACTATTCAGTTAATGAAAGCGGGACAGTCATCATGCAAAAACACGCACACCTCAGACCATACAAAGCAACAAATACATTCATGCTGTTCATCGTCTTGTATCACTAGTGTGCATACACACGTCTCTGTATGGGCGGGTGCCTCTGCAGCATCGTAGTCGGGGCGTGGTTGAGAACGTGTTCTAGCCGTCGCGAAGTCCGGTTACATCTGCAATAGCGCTAGTCACCAAGCCTCGCATTCTACGTACAATAGCAAGGCAGTCCCTCCTCAAGCGAGCAACGTACACTGTTGCCAATCTGCATCCCCGTGTCAATGTTAAACCATGCGTCACTCGGCCAAACTCGAATTCACTTTGAGCAGCCTCTCTCATCCAGATGGGCTGAGGGCTGGAGAAACAATCACTCACAATCGGTCTTCGGCCAAAACGAGGATCTCCCGGAAGAGTAAAAAATGTCGTCCTAAGAACGGAAAGAGAAAAAAGACCTTGGAAGTACGAACTGCGGACTTCTCTCGTCTTGGCACCGATTTGACAGGGTTGGCGTTTGAGACATCAGACTCTATTGCGTCTTGCCAGATAGACGTCACCGTTGGAGATTGCACGCGTACGAATAATAGTAAGTCATGTCCGACTTGCCTTCCTACTTACATGCGCAAGGCTGTTACTATATAGGGATCGGAAACCCAGAGAAACTGGATCTGCGCTGGTGATAGTTCATTCTGAGTTGTTCTTAAGACCTCCAAAACTAGCTGACTTCTGAATAGTTCTCAGAAAGGCAAGACACCCCTGCGAGATAGGTCAAGCATGGTCGTCAGCTGGATTTAAGTATCACCTATCTGTAAAGCTGGCTCTTCCGAATGCCGAGCTCTGTCGTCATGTCGTTGGTAATGATCACTCTTGGACTGCAGATGCGGACGAGAGTTCAAGACTGTATGGCAACGGTCTAAGGCCAACAAAGGACGAGTTAAAAGACATCAAGCAGGACGCCAGTGATGATTGGCTTGATTCAATGGTTAGACTTCTAGCTTTCTACGTGAGTCTCCGTTCGATCGCTCAGTCATCACTTTCACGTTACAGGCTTGTCGCGTTGCATTCGAGCCTGGGCTTGGCGAGTATGATGGATGCGTTCACATAAAACCAATTTGCTGAGGATGATCCAGCTAGAACGAGAACAGACAACGTGGGGAAACGAACAGCTCCACATCACTATCGCATGGTACGAATGCCTCTTACTTCCTGTCATTTCCGCACCTCAGGGCTCCCAAGCTAGGCTTCTGACGATCAACAAGCTAACATACGGGCGCAGGGTAGACCTCTGTGGCGCTTTCGCGCAGGACATCTCGCCACGCCTTCCTCTGCCAGCAACATGGCAACCAGCTTTCGACGCAGTTCCCGATGACGGCGCCTTGCCGAACCCACTACCCTCCTCCATAGCTAGCGTGTGGAAGCAAGAGCTTCCGAAGACGCACTCGTGGATTGCTATCTTCAGCACTCTTTCTCGACTGTTGGCTACCCGGAATACGCCGCCGAACAGCTGGATGGGGCCGATACTCCACCGTCTTCTCCGCATACGCCCTCTCCAGTCCAACACGACACGCGCAGGCATCATCGAAGAAGTATCGCGTATTGGCACCCTGCTCTTTCTGGCCCCGATCTGGCGCACGTTTAGCACTCGTCCAGTACAAACCGCAACCCTTCGGCTCGGCCTATTGAGCATTATGAAAACGCAGTTCGTCCAGTGGGGAGAGCTAAGGCCGCTGCTGCTGTGGATACTAATGCATGCAGCTGGCGAATCCGAGCAAGGACTGGAGCAGGATGAGTTCTTGGTTAGAATGGCAATGGTTATGAAGATGATGGGCATCCAGTCCTGGGAGGAGATGCTGAGGGTCGTCCAGGACGTATTGTGGTCTGAGGCTGCTGGCCGGGTTGGCTATGATGCCATGAGGACTCGGCTACAGGTCTTCTGCGCTGCAGAGCTTCTTTACTCCTGAGGGTTCAGAACCTGCAGTTCTGTGAAGAGCCGTTCTGCCGCTCAACAAGCCGTGAAGAGAGGAAGAAGAAACATGTTTCCCCTGTTCCCTTACCTTAGGATAAAGATCCTTCCTGAAGAAGAAAACACTGTACAGGTCATCAAAACACTGTCAGTCGCTATTCTAGATGATCTACTGTTCACTTATGGAAGCATATGCAGAAAATGATACTCTCGCTAACCGTAGAGCTGAACCAATGCCATTTCTTTGCATGATGTTCGTAGACCAGCATTTAGATTCACAGCCTTATTTGACCGAAATAAGCCTACTCACATACTCGCTTGCTTCCTCTCTTCCCAATTGGCCCACATATTAGGCTACAAATTTCTTGTCCAGGTCTCGAAATACTAACCTAAGCGCAACTCCACTGGAATTCGATAGCTTGTTCAGAGGTAAGTAGGACGGTTTAGTCAAAGCCGTACATTGGACGGATCGGGCAATAACTACATGCTCCAAACCCAGTCCGAATATATCACCCGTTCATCTATAATTGGGCGCTGTGTATCCGTCTAGCTTATGGCGCACGATGAGATTCAAACGGCGAAATGATACCGAACAATTCGATAATGATTAGTACTACCGACGATTTCGTTCCTTGTGCAAGGTTGCTCAAATTCGTGACACTGCGTAGTATTTCCGATTCCACAAAAGATCGCTATACTGCCGACAAGCTCGACTGTGATTGTGAAAGCTTACAAATATACCCTGGAGACCCGGCGTTGACAGAGGACAATAAATTGCGCAGATTTTCTGATGAGTGACCACGTCTACCATCCGTACGTAGAATGTAGACATACCGATGAACAAGGCATGAAAGAGAGGTTCTAGCGAATCTCCAGAAGTCGATCTGCACTTTGAGCAATTTAGATGGGGCCAAAATCCTTTTTAATTCGCTCAGCGTCGACAGCCAGACCAGTGCGGTGGGCTACCAGGAGCAACGATGGTAGAACTGTCTGATCTGATTTCATTATAGGACAACAGTGATACAACGTCAGTGATCGTTGTGACAGACGGTCTGGGTGACTCTTGGAGGTCGGGACGGCCGATGTCAGCGACTCGAACTTGCCTCATAGCTGGTTTGGTTTTGAAGAGAAGCAAACCCAACAGAAGAGGATGGAGACTGAGCCGTAGAACACTGTCTCTCACACTTGTTTACAACAACACTCGGTACGCCTTCCGCCTCGGTATCAGCTCGCTTGCCGAACACGTCATGCTATGCCTTCCATACCATACCAGACCATTTCGATTACTGGACGTCCCCGGAATTGTGTTTGTATTGCGTACAGCAATGCTGCGGAGTTTGATTGATTTGCTCAAGAGAGCAGACATGGTGGAAGAAAGGAAAAAGAGTAAACCCTGTCGTGATCGTAGAAAAGGGTGAGGTATAGAGGCATATAGCGAAAGAAGAAGAGACTTTAAACGTTTATGTAATGGAAATCTTCATCTTTGGGACTGAGTGGCAAAGGAAACTGATGGGTTGTTATGTTGATAATAGAGAATGTAGTGCAACGATATCGAATCAGCAGGTTGAGGTTGTTGGTATAGGGTTGTAATCATATCCCGAAAAGTGGCCTCAGCTTAGTTGATGAACAGACTCACCTGCGAGAGAAACTAATACGAAGCGCGATTGGGTGGGATGACCGAAGAGTGGAGGGGCCGTACTAAAGAAAACTCAGGAGGGTACCAAGG
>JAESFQ010000367.1_pt1 | contig 16204 bp, 8 predicted proteins | sample 9269431 | NCBI WGS metagenome assembly JAESFQ01 (sample SAMN14502588, study PRJNA617103) | algae metagenome | isolation source: Plectolyngbya sp. WJT66-NPBG17 and co-occurring heterotrophs from well... | place: USA: Mojave Desert, Joshua Tree National Park, California | collected 2006-08-06
CGAGGTGTTTGCACGGCGTCAAGAGGCATGGCGTTAAGCTGCTCGCGAGGGTAAGGAGCCAACTTTCACGGCCGCTATATGATTGCTAATTGATTGTGGCCGCAGAATCCAGAGCAATTGACCACACCCATCAACATTGTCGTTTCGCGCGCCTCTGCCGACGCCATTGCACGCATCGAAGCCCTTGGCGGCAGCGTCATAACACGCTTCTACTCTCCCACAGCCATCAAACGCGTCCTCCGCGGCGACACACACCCCACCATCTCTCTCCAAGCCTCCCCAGACCTCGTTTCCCTCACCGGCCGCTCCCCAGCCGCCGTGATCCCTTCGCCTATCCTCACTGCCCTCCAGACCGCCACTGAAGAAAAGAGGAATGAAGCTATGGCTGCTGTCATGAAGCAGATTGGGTCAAAATACAAGTACAGGCTGCCTGATGCGACAGCACGAAAGGACATTGAGTACTACCGCGATCCAGGGCACAGAGGGTACTTGAACTACCTGGTCAAGGATGGCGAGAGCCCCAGTTTGTTCTTCAAGCCGCCCGGTGAGGCCAAGGACAGGAAGAAGCAGAGTGCGAGGAGAGACGCGGCCAAGGCCAGCGCAGACAACAGGCTATTCTAGAGAGGGACATTGGAGCATGTATCATACTATGTGTATAATGATCAGCTGTCCACGCGAAATGTACTACTAAGATATGTGGACTCACGGAACTCAGCCATGAGTTGACCCACCTTGGTCATCGTACATCTTAGTGCTCATACCAAGCGTGACTTGGACGCCTACCCCGCTGACCAACAGCTGGTTTCTCCGCAACAATCAAGTAATCGAGGGGCTGAGTCATTCTAAGAAGACACCATCATACGGCAGGCCACCTCGCAGGACGTGGCTGTGCACCTCTACATCAGCCATTGCGCAGCAACACGAACCCCGAAGCTAGATAAAAACCAAACGTAAACACCAACAACAAACAAGTTAGTAATCTATGCGCATATAGCCAAGCCAACAAACTGTGGCGGTGTGTCAGTGAAGCAAACGTAATGACCAGTGCAAATGAATGCGAAGCCCGTTTCAAACACCCTGCTACTGCTCGCACGACATGAAACATGTCGCACTGTCCCCTAGGCACGACGTACGACTTATTTTGCGACATGGCTCGCGCATACTAATCGCACCGAGACATGGGAGTTCTTGCCAGAATGGTGGCTGTGGCTGTTGGGGGCCCGTGGTCCGAGTGCGTGATGTGACGCGAGTGTGAATTGAAAAAAGTACTGTTGTGTGGACATGATGTGGAAATTGGAGGGGATTGTATTGAGATGTATCCTTTGAATGCATGTTTTTATTCGCTGGCTAGTGTGGTCCAGCTGTGTTCGTGGAAGAGGTCTGAGTGAAGCTGACGATTTTGAAGCAGAGTGTACCTGGTCGGGTACTACATGTCCGTTTCTGCTACCGTCTTTGTTCGGCTGTGCCTCGTAATCCTTCAACGTACGAACAGTCTTTCATTACCTTACTTGATCGCGCCTCCTGAGGTGCAGCCTCATGTCAACGGAAAGTTTGCTTTGGAGAGATTCATGACTTTTTACTTCATCAGTAGGTAACAGACGATCTGAAGGCGCATTGTATTCAACTTGGAAGGCAAACGAGCTTTTTTACCAAGCAACGGTTGTTTCCACATAGCAGAGCCCAATCTTGAACTCATCGGCAGCGACAATGCCCATTCTGGTAGAGACCGGGAATCCTGACCGGAAGCCATGCGTGTGACGGCATCTACGTTTTCGCACCAAGAGGTCATCCTCCAATGACGGAAGTTCCAGGCCAGTAGAACTAGAAAGCAGACCAAGCATGGATAGATGTACGTTGGCGGGGAATTCAGCTGTGCGCAGTCTAGACCTGTTAGGCAGTGCAGTCAAGGAAGGAGGTTTCTTTGAAAACATGCCACAACACTAGTAGCTGCAGTGAGGGATGAGCGATGGAAGATGGTGATGCACATGAAAGCCTTGGTGCCGGTGGTCAACTGCCGCGACGTGTCCACAGAAGTCAGCGTAGGACGTTGTTGGTCGGCACTCCGCTTGTGCGAGCCGGTAAGACTGTCTGCGCGTCTTACGGATCCTTTGGGTCGACGGCTGCGTGCGGCGTTCTTGCGTGCCCTATTTCTCTTTGTCGCTGCACAAGGCTGAATAGTGACTATAGATGCGCAGCGAGAGCTCGACAGGGCGTACACTACTGTGTTTGCACGTAGTGGCGCAAGCCAAGGTATGGTGATTCACTCGGTGACATGCACGTGGTGCGGAGGCTATCTCGCGTTGAGGTGGGTAAAATGATGCGTCGCTTTTCACAAGCCAGCTGAACCATATGTCGAGCGATGTACTGCAGCACCCAGGAGGGGCAAGCGTGACCAAAGTCCCTTCCGGCAGGTGCAACGTTTGTACGCACGGTGCGGCTGCGTTGTCTGAGAAGATTAGCTGCAATAGGCGCCTCGAACGACAATCCAAAGTTGCTTCTGAGCACGGAAGGAGGTGTGGAGTGGTGTTAGCCGGTTGCCTTTGTTGGTTGTTGCATAATGGTGGCACGATGACTCGCCGCGCACGTCGAAAGCACCGCCAGATGTCCAAGCTGGAACATCGTTGCTCAAATCGAGCGCTAGGCAGCCAGCGAATTGCAAGTTGTTTGCTGTGTAGCCTTTGAAAGAGTCTCGCCCGGCAATAAAGTAAAGTAGAGCCTGGACTTGGCGAGCTAGCTTGCTGTATTGTATTTGGAAAAAAAAGCGAGGTTTTACCGACGTCGGAAGCACCGTCTTTGGCGCAAATAGATGGAGCCTCCTGCATGATAGTTTGGTAGCATGGGGTATAATAATAAGGTGCGACTTGGTCACACAATGTTGGTTGGCTGACCGATGCGTGAGTGGCTTCGCTAATGTGCTAATGAAGCTTGTGGCGTAACTCATACGGGACTTGTCGTCTTCCATGACAGTGTCAGCCGCGGGATAGATGATACGGGTCAGCAGTGCATTGGGGCAGGCTAGTATGGCCTCGTGGATCGGTACCAACGCCCTTGTACATATTCACATTCATCTCCGGAGGGAAGTAGCAAGTATCGTACCCCTTGGATAAAGCCTATCTTACCGCACTATAACCTCGCCGGTCAGCATGCTGTAACACGGTCAGACGAGCAGTCTTGCAGCCCGAGTGCAAGGTGGTTGCGTCACAATATACCTTGATACAATGCCCAAAGGATCACATCTAAACAAAGCAAGGGATCCATCATCCTGGATACGGAGGCCTTGAGGTTGGGTTGCTGAATGATTAAGGCGTGCTCGCTCTAGAGCGTGGGGTTGCGCCGTGCCCGTTCGTTGGGAGCCGTCTGACCTACTTCTTTCAGCACGAGAGAGCGGGGAACTGGATATGGATCTGAAGACGCCGCAAGCCGTGCTGAAAGGCTAAACTCGACCCAGAGTATTCGTGTGGCAAAGGTGTACAAGATCCTGAGTCGGCATGAGACTTGTTGCAGTGTGTGCGTCTATCGCGTTCTGCTTTTGCAGCTGGGGCCGCTAAGGCCGATTGCAGACGGACCGGAATCAAAGAGCCGTCGCCAAGACACGTCGCACTTCCTGATGGCAACCGTCTGAATACAGTGTCGTGAGAGGACGACGGAAGAGAAAAAGCTGGCTATATCGCGCGTCAGCCAAGGGCTTGCATGCTCAAGCTGGGGCCCACCATATACAATGGTCTCGGCTGAGTGGTTTTCGCATACGTCTTGTGGCCCAGTTGCTGCACATGATGAAATGCACTAGACGCACATCCATGGAGCTGCGCTGCTCGGCAGGGTCGATTGTTCAAAGGCAGAGGCAAACGACGGAGACAATCGACGATAGATGATGCATGGTGTAATGTACGCGTCGTGGAAGCGCGGTACGTCTCAGCGCGCCATGGCCCAAACTAATACATGTGCCGTGACTGGTATAGGCTGGGCAAGACGGTTACGAGTCGTTGGTGCTCGTACATTCGTGTAATGGTGAGGAGAGCGGTGCCGAGTATCGTCCGTTCGCTCCGTACTACGCCCCCCAGCCTTCCGTGGAAGGCGCTATTGCCCTTTCGGCGCCAAAATAGTCACAGTTCATCTCCACACGACGGCCAGGACGGTCAAGACTCAAGACGGTCGGTCAGATGGGATCGCTGTCGAGCGCGGAACGAAGGACATGATACTGGCACTGCAGGCGATGATGCACAGCGGCCAAGATAGTTTCGATGGAGCCATCCGCCATGACTATTGCAGCGCCGTGGAGGACCATGGGCCGTCGTCGTATCACGCGTATCAGCGAATCGCCAGCCCGACTCGTCTAGGCATCCCGAGCCTGCCGTGGGCATGGAGCGAAGGGGGCGTGTTTGAGATGTCGCCCCTCCCACCGACATCGTACCGATGCTACAGATTTACGGGTGGTGGTGGAGGGCTAACAAGCATCTGGACTGCATCCATGTTTGGTGGTTGCAAGCAATTGCCATGCATGTGTTATGTAGATGCGATTACGTAGGCAGCTCCTGTTGCAGCGAGTGACGGGTGACGAACGGACCGAGGAAAGCGCGACCAGCACCCCCCTGCACATGTGCGTATGACGGCGCTCGCTCTGCTAAGCTCCACCGTTCCAACAACAACCTCATTGCATTGCGAAGCACCATGACCGGCGGCACAGACTCTGCTCAGTGCTATCGATAGATTACGGGCTGCGTGTCCCTTGCTGCTCTGGCCATATTCCCGTCACGGTTTCACGGTTAGCGCTGCTGGCCAAGCAAGCGACTCGATAAGCAATCATGCCTCACGACGCCGGTGCTAGCTGGACGGGTCAGCAATCGCAACCTTGGAACTGGACGCGGTTTGCAAGATTTGCGAGACTTGCAACACCTGCGTCCGGGACAGGTGGATGCGCCCATCACGCTGCACGCCCCAGCAACAGCTGTGGCCCGCCTGATTGATGCGCAAGGTGATGGAATGCAGCAATTGAGGCGCGCGCGCAACACCCCAATTCGTGTTTCGTCAGGGGCGTTGCAAAAGCGGTTCTGCAGTGCAGATTGCCTCAACTTGGATTCCACCCAACACCTCGCCGGCCTCAATAACAACACTTCCTCTAGCGTCGGGGTGCATCATACTTGCCATTCGCCGGAAGTAGCGGAACCGAGGGCTGCAGCGGTCAGGCTCCACATGATTGGAAGTCACGAAGCAAAATCATCTGCGAAAAAAAAATAAGAGCATTGCTGATCAGCAGCGCTCGCTCAAACTTCAGCATGGGAAGCTTTGCGGTGAACAGGGTTCGGGCTCGGATATAGAGCATGCTTAGGGAAAGGTAAGACGGCTATTGGGCTAGGGCTGGCTGGGCGACTGGTTCGTGTCGCTTCTGAGTCTGGCAGCACAGCGCCGCCGACTGCCAGTCTCGCCAGTTGCTATGCGTGCGCTTGCATCAGCGTCGTTGCTGTGTGCTTTTTAGATGCCTGAGGGCGGCAAGCTGGCAGCATGTGGTCAAACACGGCATGGGCGGGACGCTGCACGCATAGAGTGGCCTTCCAGACCGCCCGGTGCTGGTGGGCGGTGATTATCCATCATGGATGTCTGCCGCTTACGGCAATTCCTGCTGCTGGCACCTCGCAGCGTTTGGATGTGGCAGACAGCGGTCATCATTCGTGGTGGGTGCTCCGCCTTGGCCGATGCAGCTGGCCGCGATGCGCAAGGGATCTCACCAGCTCTGATCAGTCGTCGTGTCTGAGACGGCAGTGCTCCGGGGAGGCAGCAGGCCTACCATGTAGGCTGCAGCGAGTTGATGAGGCCCACCAGCGCTATCGTTTCTTCGTTTGCGGCCGGATGGTGTCCCACTGTCGCAGTGCGCACTGGGAAGGTCGTGTGTGGTGGGGTGGATGATGGCTGAAGCCCCTCTGGACGCGCACCAGGCATCGCCTATGGGTGAGGGGGCGCCAATCAGCGGGCGCGGGCGTGCTGAGGCTGTATCGCGCGGCGCAGCTGGTGCTGGGGTGGTTTGGCGCAGGGATGGATTATTCACGTCGCTCGTGCTGGCCGTCGTGTAGTGGTAGTAATTAGCCCGCGCGGCTTGGCTGCTAGTCGCGTCGGTCACTCCTGCCCTCGCGGCGAACCCCCGGTCGCGGTTGCTTTGTGCTGGCGGCCGTGCGCCCCTAGCTCCTTCCAGGCGCGGTTGATGTCAGAGCGCGGCTTCTCCTTCTGCGTCCTGGATCAGCCTCTTGGGGCGTTCCTCCTACCCTGCTCGCTCCTGCCTGGAACCTTCCGAGCCTTCACGACTCCGTGTGTGTGAATTACCTATGTTTTATTCAAATCCAACGGCCCCAAGCCATGTCTGCCATGCCAGCGTGCGGGCCCCCGACAGTCCGCCATCCGCCTCCCTACTACACGCACACAATCACTCACCACTACCACCACCATTACCCACACCCAACACCAGGCCGCTCCCGGCATAGCACCACCCGGCCACGACGCTCACCGGCCCTGACGTCCCTTTATTGTGTCCCTCTGCACGCTCCTTTGCCAAACCCTCTCCTCCCCCAAGTCTAGTTGCAAGCGTCGTTGCCGTGCCCGGATTCAGCCTGGCTTTGATTGGCCTAGCTCTTGCTCCTCACCCACAGGTGCCCTGTCGTCAACTTCATCCTTCCAAACCAAGGTTGCGTGAAGAGAGTAGCGTGCAAACAATAGCTGCCCGGACATGACCGCCTGCTCACCTTGACGTCGACGCCTTTTCATCACCTCACCTCACCTTACCTCATCTCCTCTACTTGGTCTCTTGCCGTCCATATGCTCGAGCTACAGCTCCCGCGCCCAATGCCTCACGCCCTCCCCCGGGAGCCTCCCTTCAACCTGTATGCCACGGCACCTCGCCGCTCCTCCAAGCTCGACTCCACGATGCACCTTCCCTACCCAAGCATCTCCAACAACTATGACCACGACCCGCTACGGACAGCCCCCCGCGCTCCCCTCACACCTCCAGACCTCCCAGGCTCAGCCGTGAGGGTAGTTTCACTGCCGCCAAACCAGGGTGCCGGCCATCAGTACGGCTACCAACTGCCTGCCATCGGCAACTCCAGATCAGCAGCCGCTCCAAGAAGCCCCAGTCCACCAAGGCAACAAGCACAACCACAAGCACAAGACATGGCCCAAACACCGAGGAAGAAGTACACCATATCTCCAAACCTCAAGATACCATCAACCATCAGCACACCGCAAGAGGGCCTTCCTCAACTAGCAGCAGAGGTAATTTGACATCCTGTCGCTCCACATGCAGAGACTAATTTTCCAGGTGACATGCCTCTTCTGGTTCGAAAGCTCGGCAACGCTCAAGCAAGTACTTGATACGGCCTCACCACACCAGCCTATGCAGCCTCTTGTCCCCGACGCACATCCCACAACAGGCTTTAGGAAATGGGTAGCAACCATCTTGACGACCACGCAGGTTGCTCAGAACGTCATTCTCTTGGCATTGCTTTTCATCTACAGGCTGAAGCAGACCAATCCCACAGTCAAGGGAAAACCCGGCAGCGAGTACCGTCTACTGACTGTAGCTCTCATGCTCGGCAACAAATTTCTCGATGACAACACGTACACGAACAAGACATGGGCCGAGGTCTCGGGTATTTCGGTGCAAGAGGTGCACATCATGGAGGTCGAATTTCTCAGCAACATGCGGTACAGCCTCTTCACATCGAAGGAGAAGTGGAATGAGTGGCACGGCATTTTGGGCAAATTTGGCACCTTTTTCGCTCGAGCATCCAAGATTCCGGCCTCTGGTGCTGTAAGCCCAGTTGGCCCCCAGAACATGCTTGGCCTTCCGCAAAATTTCGTTCCATCACCACCAACGCAGCAGCAAATGTCTCCACAGACTTCGATGATGTACTCTCCGAGCCACATGGCATTCTCCAATACCCCGCTTTTGCAACCACAGGCCACGTCCGCCACCGTATCCCCAATTGGTGCTCTTCCAGAGCTTGGTCCTATTCAACGCAAACGCAGCGCGGATTACGGTATCGAGCCCCCAATGAAGCGACAGGCCCATGGATTTGCACCTGGTCCCTACAGCAATGCACCTCCGATCCCTACCTTGCAGACGCCCGTCAATCGGTCATTCGAGCCACCACCATCCGTGAATCGACTGCCCCCTCTGCCAAGTCTCTCGATACCTCAACCCCAACAAATGCCCCCTACTCATATGAAGAACTGGTCAGATCTTCCGCTGCCAGTCCCTGGTGGCCGTTCCATGGCCATGGTGTACCCTCCACCAGTCCAATGGCAGCACCCGACTAGTACACCCACGTCGTCGGCCCCACCACCTTTCGCTCACAACTACACATCCTCCGCGGATGGCTCTCGACAAATTAGCCCGTACCCTCCATCTGCTGGATCCTCCCCTGTGAGCGCATACCCGGTAACGAGCTCGAGACAACTATCGCCATCACATTTCCTTAACCAACGTCAGTCTCCTTATCGACCGGTTCGCAGTGTGCAGACACTACTTGTCCCTCCACCACAGACGTCCATCCACAACCCCGCGAGAAACATCGGATACGATCAGATGCAGTATCAGCCCTTGGGCCGACCGACAACCGATCGTCGTTCTGGACTTCTACCGTACATGGACCGTAGTGCCTGGCCTGAGAACAACCAGTTCAACCAACTCCCTGTTCCTCAACAACCCATTTTCCGGTGAACGGCTCTTCCATATTTTCATACAACAAACTTTACGAACTTCCTGGGCTTACATTGATTGCCCATCATTTAGTCCAGAGGACATGATATTTGCTGCGTTCGAGCGTGCATTGCATTGGGTGGTACTTTTAGTCGGCATGTTATTGGTCAGCAGATCTGATCATCACTTTCTTTTCATTGCCACTGCATCAACAGGCGTTATTGTACATATAATATCCCGTCTGGTCGACACTCTACGTGTCCCGGACAGGGCTCGATATGATTGGCGTTTTGAGGACAGCCAGATTGCCTGAGCCTGGGTTGAATAGAAATACCATGTGCGGAGCATCACAGAACAAGAATAGTAAAACTGCCCAAAGGGCCGATAAAAAAACAGTGTACATTCACTTTACAGGGTCTGTGTGACTTTGCATAAACTGCCGATGTGATTCGGTCCGCCCCATGTTCTCGTTGTCAGGATAGCTGGTGACAACTGCGAGTATTTCCACTTATCGTATATGCCAGCCTCTAACTGCGCAAGAATATTGTTTTCAATCTTAACTATGCTTTCTATATCGGCGTGGATTCAGTCGTTGCATATTGTGTATTCTACTTGTATATCATCCGCATGCCATGTGGCTCACAATAGTATAGCGGGAGTATATTCTATCCTATCAAGGTGAATTTTACTGCTTACTACCTGTGTCCTAGCTGAAAAGCGATTCTTAGTAACAAGATTGATAAGGTCATTTAAATGGAAGAGACATATAATTGGAGTTGATCAGTTGATCCCCTAACATCAGAGGAGGCCACTGGAGGCGGGATCCATTTTGGATAATTAAAACGTGTTGTCTACTTGCGCAAAATATTTGCAGCAACAGAATTAATCGCAACAAGGGGTTTTTGATGAGAGCTTATGAACGTTAGAGAGCCAAGCAACATATATAGCTGTTCAAAGTAGTAGGCAAGTGTGCCGATGATTCTCTAGTGATTGTGTCGAAGGTTTGGTGACGTGACTTCCGCGTACATGGTACGAAGCACGTCGTACAGCCTTAGGTACGCGCGCCAAGCCGCTTACCAGAGCCGCGGCAGCGCGTTCGCGGTTCACTTCAAGTTTGCACAATCCCTCTATACTCCAAACCACCTCTTGACATTGCCACTATGCCGCCACCAAAATCCAAGAAACTTACTGCGCAACCGGTGCGAACGCGTCAGTTCGCTGGCAAACCCACAGCAGCCGAACCGGAAGAACGCTCGAGCTCGGAATCAGAATCGGAAGAGGAACAGCCAAAGCCAAAACCTTTTGCGAAACCAAAGCCTGCGCCCATCGCGTCGTCGTTTCCCAAATCAGCTCTCAAATCGAAACTCGCATCGCGGCAGAAATCCGAGGCGGAGCGCAAGGCCATAGAAGACGAGTTCGAGACAGAGAGTGAGGAAGAAGAGGGCGAAGATGGCAGCGAAAGTGGGAGTGGAAGTGGTAGCGAAGAGGAGTCTTCCGAGGACGAGGAATCAAGTAGCGAGGACGAGGCACCGAAGAAACTGTTGCGACCTGTTTTTCTGAAAAAGAACGAACGGAACAAAGTGGCTCCTGTGAAAACAGCAGAGGAGATAGCGGCAGAAGAGGAGGCGCGGCGGCAGGAGCAAAACAGAGCGCTCGTACAAGAACAGGTCGAGCAGCGCATAGCAGAAAAGGCAGCGGGCAAGAAAGACTGGGACGACGACGTGGAAGAGGCCGACATCAACGCGATTGATGACACTGATGGTGTCGACCCTGAGGCTGAATATGCCGCCTGGAAGCTGCGAGAGCTCAAGCGTATCAAGCGAGAACGTCTCGCGATCGAAGAAGCCGAAGCCGAGCGCGCAGAGATTGAACGCCGCCGTAACTTATCCACCGCCGAACGCGAGGCTGAAGACCGTGCCTTCATCGAAAAACAACAGGAAGAGAAGGGCGACCGCGGACAGATGCAGTACATGCAAAAGTACTTCCACAAGGGTGCCTTCTTTACGGATGAGCTCAAGGAGCTGGGTGTGGATCGGAGGAACCTCATGAATGCGCGCTTCGAAGACCAGACGAACCGAGAGGTGCTGCCTGAGTACATGCAGATCAGGGACATGACAAAACTGGGCAAGAAGGGCCGCACAAGATACAGAGACATGAAAAGCGAGGACACGGGCAAATGGGGCGACTTTGGCGATGACCGGCCGCGAAGAGACAAGGGTGATTTCGGTGTCGATGAGAGATTCAGGCCTGATACCTATGGTGGAAGAGATCGGGACAGAGAGGGTGCCACAGGTGCAAATGCAAAGCCACTTGGCGAGAGGAAGAGATTTGGGGACGACCACGACCGGGACAGCAAGCGGCCGAAGATGGAGGAACGGGCGTAAAAGTGTGGTCATTATCATTCTGGCGTTAGCAGCATTGGGCGGCGTACTATCATCTACGGAACATGAATACCATACCCACCGACTTTCGCTGTCGGCCCGTCACTCTTCACGAACTCTTTCATACATCCCTCGTCCCTTGACATCTCCGTCCGCCATGGTACGCGCATCCTCCCTTCCCTTCTCTACGTCCAACCGCCACAGCAACGGAGCCGGCAGCACCACCAACACCGCCAGGAAGATGAAAGCCGGGCGTATTGTACCCGCCTGATCAACAATCCACCCCACAAGAGCCGGACCAAACGCACTGCTACCCTTATCTGTAACGGCATATAGCGCGAAGAATGCGGCTTCGCTACCCTCGGGTATCAAGGGAGCGTAGACCGACCGTGCATACGAAGATATACCACCCATAACGATCCCATGGATCACCGCAATCGGGTAGATTTCCCAAGCTTTCTGCAGACCGATGAAGCCCAGGCTCTTGAATATTGGAATGTATCCCAATATCCCGTATAGGGGGATGATTTCCATGCCCGCTACACAACATAGTAGTACGGTCTTCGGCTGCAAGGCAAAGTGCCGTTGTACACGCGGCCAGGCAAACGCGCCTACAATGCCAGATCCGATCGATGTTATAGAGAGTAGCGCGATAGCAATGGTACCCATATGCAACTCGGTGCGTGCGAAGAGGACCGCAGTCCCAGATATCGTTGCCACGGCGTCCGACAGCAGAAACCAGGATATCAGGAAAAGTAGCGTCTGTCGCAACTTGATCGCTCTCCTCAATGTCCCGTAGAAGCTACGCAAAGAGAACGACGTGTAAAACAAAAACGTCCTCAGCCTTGACGACTTTCCTTGGGCAAAACTCTGCGTAGTCTGCGTGGGTAACGGTGGGCCTGGTCTCGGCCGTAGCCACAGCAGTGTCGGGATGGAGAAGACGGCCCACCAGACGCCGACCATGAAGAGGATTATGCGAATGGAGAGACTGGGCGAGGTTTTCGAAAGGGAAGTCTTGCTGAAGAGGTAGATGATTAGGATACTCAAGATCTGGACAAAAACAGCGGACATGTAGCCGTATCCCACGCCTTTACTTGATATTTGCGCGCTTCGTTCCAGATCCCGCTTCAATCGATCTGGATCGAAGTTGTGGTGGGTAGAAGAAGTTCCACTGACAGGATTGAGCGATTCAAGCTCGACGTCCGAGGCGAAATCAGACGATAGCGATTTCCCGGTTGTAATGTTGTTGTCTGGATGGTTGGCGACGAGTAGTGGTAAGAAAGCGTTTAGCAGGACGAACGAACAGCCTAGACTCGAGACTCCGACGATTACTAGGATCGGAGCGAGGTAATATAGGGATGGTGAGATGAAGATGAAGAGACAGCTGGCTAGTGATCCCACGTATGAAGTGAACATGAGCATCTTCTTACGGTACGGACCTAGCGATTTGGTTAGTCGTAGTTACAAGTATCGATACTGAAGGTAGTGCTTCACTTACCATGATCGGCGAACGAACTAAAACATATCAAGACCACGGCCTGGAGCAACACAGCCGCAGAGAACGTATACATGGCAAAACTACTCGTCGACATCTCCCTCCCCAGATATCTCACCATGCACTGCTCAGAGTCTCCCCCGCCAGCTTTCTGACCTGCATCATCGCGCATCCGGAGTCTTGCGGATGCGGAATGGTCGACACACGGTTTCGAGTGATCAGAGAAGAAGACGCCATTATCTCGTGCGAGTTGCTCGAGGATGACGGGGAGGAATGCGCTTTGGGTTTCTTGTAAGTAAAGCAGTCACGACTAATATCCATGCTTGAGTTGGGTGAAGGAAAGGACTATGACGTACCCAACTGCGACTACAGCGAAGACTTCGGCTGCGATTGGATACGCATACCAGGCTTTCAGTTCGCGGTCCGTAGTAGGACTCGTGTCTTCGCCGTCGTATTTGATGCGCGGACTCGATATAAGCGTGTCGTCATCGTCTAGGTCCTCATTGAACGACATATTTGTCTGTTGGGAGGGTTATGAAGAGTGGCATTAGATAGAGGTATGTAGCCTGGGAGGGCTGTTGACGGTTCCGATGCGTGCCGGGTTCTTGCCGAGTGGATCGGAAATGGTGGGGCGGCGTCGAACGCAAGGATTATGTCAGGGGAGCCTCATTCTTCTTTTGGTCGGGGAAGCTGCGTTTTGATAGGACGTCTTGACTTTTTTTGAAACAGTCTCTTTAAAAGCATGCTTGGTTGTAACGGGGTAGGATCATCTTATTTGATGGCGCGTTTCAACGACGCGTTACATCATCGACGTGCCATTAGCGTCATGAACCAGCTCCCAGCTTTCCGCGCAAGATCATGGACACCAGAGCATTGCGCTGATTGAGATGCGTGTTTGGTTTGCTACGTATCCCTATACCAAGGAAGATCTTGATGCTTGATTATGCCAGTTACTTTGCGTAGCCGTCGAACAACTTCCGACACTCCACGAGAGAAGCGAAAGACAAACGTCACACCTAAAACACGCAAACCTTCAGCAAGGACCTCCACCCGGGTAGATACCAAAGACCACCCGGTTGTCTTATCGCCGCCGCCTGGGCTCCCTTTCCATCTCCAACCGGCAAAGTATGGCCTCATTCAAGAGCGTATATGCGACAGCTTGTATGCATTAGTAGTCCAAGCGATCCTATGGAACCAGACCCGCGGCCAGATGGCGCGTCCGGTTCTTTTCGAGTTACTCGTAGCCTACCCTTCGCCCCTTGAGCTCTCCACCGCATCCCTCAAGGATCTAACCACGATGCTGCAACCCATAGGCCTCCACCGGATTCGAGCAGCCCGCCTCATAGCACTAGCGGAGGCCTGGCTTTCTGCTCCCCCGTGTAAAGAACGAAGGTACAGGAGGTTGCATTATCCTGATCATGGTTGTGGTACCGATGTTAAGCCAGGGGAAGTTCTAGGGCCTGACGATGAAAGAGAGGGTTGGGAGATTGCGCACTTGCCGGGCATGGGTGCGTATGCGTTGGATAGTTATCGCATCTTCTATCGCGACCGTTTGAGGGGCATCGAGCCTGCGAGTGGTGTTGAGCCTGAATGGAAAAGAGTCGTGCCCATGGATAAGGAGCTGAAACCGTATTTGAAGTGGAGGCGGGAGCAAGAGTGCTGATAGCTACAATAGCTAAACGATGCGGAAACACTGAAATTCATAAAACAGGAGAGATCATCCCTAATTAGAAGGCAGTGTCTGCTAGCTTGGTAAACTCTCGAGAGGCAGTGGCTTGGGAGCTGCCGGCGCGCGTATATCTATATTGATACTCTTTGTGCTACTGCGCCTGGAAGCTTGTTCGTGCCTGGCCTCTACAATCTTTGTGCGCTACAGACTTTCTTCGGTTTCGGGTTCGAGGTAACAGTCGGCAACTTGACTCTGCTCGCTGGCATTGACTAGGTATATTGAATACAGCCTAAAGCTTCCATAAAATGTTCCACAACAAGTAGAATGCTAACAAAAGACTTAAGTATTTCACTCTTGGTAAACAACTCACGAGGCTCAGTCTGAATAGTAATATTCGTAGTCGCAATCGTCGATGATGTCCCTACAGCTGGTCGGATAGTAATCGTACCAATCATCATCATCATTATCATCATCATCATCATGTGCGTCGAAAAACCCATCGAAGGAATTGCCACGAGAAGGTACATAATGCCACTGATCCAAAACTGTGTTCTGTTCTTCGCTCCATGGAGCCATTGCCTTGTCTTGGCCGTGAGGTTGGTAGTCTGATCCTTGAGACTCCGCAACGCGCTTTTTAGATTCTTCATCGACTAGGTCTCGCCACCGATAGGCCTGCCGCGTGTAGAACCTATTCCGCAGCTCCGGGAGGTACTGGACATCACTGACACAGTAAGATGATATATCCTTTGGGATCGGACGCTGGTTGAACACGTCATACGAGCCGCCATGTTCGGCCTTGAACGCTTGCTCGCCTTTCTTCTTAGCCAGCTTCCAGCTCTCTAGTTCGCTTTCACCGAGCAAGTTACCCTCAACACATTTGGCTAGGCCGTTCAACAACCTCCGAGATGCCGTGGTCTTCCTTGTCGCACTCTCCATAAGCTGGACGTCCTCGACTCCCTGCAACGCCACGCCGAAATGAGCAAACAGCGCATCCGAATCGTTGCGAACGTCGAAGAAGACCTTCGGAATCTTTGCATCCTGGAGGATATCTTTTAGCGTCGTCCGTTTGGTACCAGCAGTGTTGAACGCTCGTGCGCCTAGCCTATGCACATCGATCAGGCAGACGCGCCTCGTCGGGATGCCTGTGTCGATCAGGAGGGTGAAGATGGAGATGGAACCCTCACGGCAGAGGTTTACGCCTTCGAGATCTATGTACATGGTTGGCGAGTACGGAACTGGCGGTTCATGGCGGAAGATGAGCCAGTTGACCAAATGACCGATTTGCTCCGGGGTGTCTATGATCTTTGTTTTGATGTTCTTCATACTAAATACACGAGTTGTTTTGTTAAAATCTATTGTAGACACGAAGAGGGAGGGAAGACTCGGTTTGAAATTGTCATGCTTCTACTGAGGGGCGAAGTAGGCAAGCCTATGCCAGGGAACTGAGACGTGGTGCGGGGTAGACTATTTCTTGGTATGGCATGATTTGCCTTGACAGGGGTGGGGGGTATGCAGATCTATAGGCCATGTAAGTTCACGCTAATTAGAAATGGCCAGTGCATATAATAGAAGGGTAATCCAGCGTGATACTTTACTCAGATCCCAGCTGCCGTAAGCTTGTCCTCGCTCGAAGTATACACTGGAATTCTCCATAGTTTTCGCGCATCCTGTAAGGACCATGGAAGCCACCGAGAACAGCAATGACTCTGTGATCGCGCGAACAGAGATTGCTACAAACGGTGACGTTGTCTTCGTAGTCGGCCCACACAGCAAGAAGATGCGAGTTTGTTCCTTCATCCTCAAAAACGCATCGACATATTTCAGGGCTATGTTCGGACCACACTTCGCTGAAGGAAAGGATCTGAAGAGTGACGACCCCAAAGAGATTCTGATGCCAGACGACAATGCAAACGCCTTAGAGGTCATCTGCAACATTATCCATCTCCGGAACGATGCAGTGCCAGAGTCTCTTA
>JAESFQ010000368.1_pt1 | contig 16190 bp, 10 predicted proteins | sample 9269431 | NCBI WGS metagenome assembly JAESFQ01 (sample SAMN14502588, study PRJNA617103) | algae metagenome | isolation source: Plectolyngbya sp. WJT66-NPBG17 and co-occurring heterotrophs from well... | place: USA: Mojave Desert, Joshua Tree National Park, California | collected 2006-08-06
GTGAAGTTACATTGGCTCCTCGTTGATGTAAGGCTATCCGATCCGGGAAGCCTCGGGCATGCATTCCGGCATTTGCTAACCAGACTGTGTCAGGCCAATGACAATATCATTGATCCTGAGAACGCGCCAGGCTTCTCGATTGGGGTATCATGGGTGAAGACAAGGCCAGGTACAGCAAGCACGCTGCCTCAGGTTCTAGGTGGCGGCTTCGAGCAGTTGCCACATGCTACGATGGGAAAGGCAGGTGGAGTTCAATGACAATAGCGTTGGAGGCGTATCTTGAATCCTGACTCACGCTTAGTAACTATCAAATTGCGACGTATCGTGATAGTGAAGTGGAAATACATTCTTCCTGGAAGCGTACCATGTGTACGAGACGTGGCCTTTTTCTGGACACGCGGTTGTATGCGTGGTCAGCTCTTGGCGACTTTTCGCGAGTGACAAGACACACACAAGACATTCGTTACTGCTCTGCTTAAAACAGCACTCTATCGGAGACTGACATTCTAGCAAATGATGATGCGCTCCAGCGACTCCTGACTTGGCTCAGGGGGTTGCAGTCTCGGTTAAAGCGGCCTACCACGTCAGCGTGCCAAGATAACGAAACGGTCTTCCGTGTGCTTGATTCTATGAGGCGTGAGCTAGTGCGACGCCTCCATGCGCCGATGGGCAGCGTTACTGGCATCATGACCCGATTGCGCGGGCGTGGTCTTGTTCGATTTCGTATAGCGGTTCGTGTTGAAGCAAAGAATAGGTTCCACCGGAGGGGGCCAAGTTCAGCTGTAAAGGCTGTGTTGCATCTCTCCATCGAAAAGTGCGAGTTTTAGAAACCATGGTCAGGAGAGCGCTACGAGATGGAACTGTAATGGCAAGAGAAGCAGCCTTTTAGCGCATCATGCCATTTCCCTCGCACTTGGTGCGTCACGCTTCATGCTGCCCCGGCACGCGACATGAGCACCAACCTCACTGCGGCTGAGGAGTGATCTGCTCGTAGAGTCCTGCTATTATGTCCAAGCATTATCTGGGGTTTCTGCCGCGCCCACAAGCCGCTGAAGTCGTGGGAAGGGGGGAGGTGCTAAAGTGACCTCCCCGGGAGCTTGCTTCTCTTGGCATTATCCGACTGTTCGCCATCTGCCCAGTGAGCCGCGTCTGCTGCAGGGTGCGCGTTCCTGAAAAGATGTAGGCCGCCCCCACCGGTAAGGACAGGGTGCATTGCCTTCCCAAGGCAAACTGCAGGTTTACATCTACCTTTCCTTCTGACCTCTGCTCCCCTCTTTGCCGTCGACGTTGGTCTTTGCTGCAGCCATTCATCATTACGAGCGCCGTCGTTCTTCGCCTTCTTGGAACCCGTCTTGGTCGGAATTCAGCGCCAGAGGAATACGAAGCCTGCGAAGCCACGGCGATGCGCCTGACCACACGCTATAGTTCTTAGATGCTTACATTCCTTGAATAGTACATTTTCTTTTGGCTTTGCACACTCCTTCTGCACTTGCACAATGCCTCCTCGCGACGCCAACTGGATAGATGTAAGTCGTACCCGTTGCCACAGACACAGTTGTGCGACTGGGGCTAACCGTGTGCTATAGGGCCTTCGAGGCATAGCATCCTTTATGGTCGTATGCGGTCACTTATGTACTGCCTTTGTCCCATGGCTACACCAGCCCGCCCAAGACGCCAAAACTGCACCGCACCTCTTCCAACTACCCTTCTTCCGTCTCGCCGTCGGAGGCCGTAGCGCCGTAGCCTTATTTTTTCTCGTTACGGGATACGTAAACTCCATTGGTCCCATTGGCAAGTCGCGCCAGGGAAACCACGATGCAGCCTTCCACGGCATTGCACGAAGCGCACTCGCGCGCTCAGGAAGGCTGATTCTGCCCACCATGGCTGCGACAGTCATTACCTGGTTCATGGCGAATACAAACGCATACCATATGACCAAGCACGTTGATGCGCAGTGGATACGCCAAGGTTGGCATCGACAGGAGCCTACGCTGTGGATGGCTTTCAAGTCGCTGTTCAGGGCGCAAACGGAGACCTGGACAAACGGCTGGGACGAGTACGATGGCACACAATGGACACTGCATTTGTTCTTGGAGGGCGCGTTTTTGGTCTACACAACCATGCTTGCCACAATCTTGGTCCGACCGAAAGCGCGATTCATCGTGTACGGCGTCATGTACGCCTATTTCTGGCAAGTGGGCAAAGGTGTGCACAGTTCCAACCAGCGCAACAATAGGGCAATCGCTAACTAGAGCAGAACTCACAGTTGGGTCTATTAAGGGCCTCAACATCGTCACGGGTATGTTTGTAGCCGAGTTACACAACCACTACAAAGATGCCGCCACCTCTGTCCTACCGGCCCCCATCCCCGCGCTTATGATAATATGCGGAATGTTCATGGCAGGATTTCCTCAAGACGCGGCCAACAACACACGCTGGTCGCACACAATGGCAACCATCATGCACAGCCTAACAGCCGAGAAGACGGATATCCGACGGTACTGGGACCACCTCGGAGCCGCCTTTGTCCTACTAGGAATCTTCTTCTCAAGAAACGCACGCAAACTCCTCGCATCACCTGTTTTCAACTTCCTCGGCCGTGTCAGTTTTCCTGTATATTTGCTGCACAACACCTTCATCAAGTCGGTGCTTACCTGGATGATCTACCTACCTTCGGCGATGAACCCACCGAGAAACGAAAAGGGAGAACAACAGGATCTTCAGCGTGGATCGACGACACATATTCTTATCGCCATTGCAATTTTCTACTATATCCTATACCGGAGTGCGGCCCTGTGGGTTAAGCACGTTGACCCAGTATGCGCCAACATCGTCAATGCAGCAACCAAGTGGGCGTATGGCGAGCCACAGCAGAAGGAGGCCCGACCGATACTAGGGAACGGGAACGGGACGACGGATAAGAGCGTCCTTCCTTCGTAAAGTAGTGTTTCGGGTCAGACACCCTGCCATTCTTACCCTCTATTCTTGTCGATCTTTATTCGGAGCTGGAGCTTCTCCCATCACTATCGAACCTTTTAGTTTCAATTTTCCTATGTATCAATGCATCGTTCGGAGCAAGCATTAGCGTTTTGAGTCAGCGACCATGGTATCTAAAACTGAATGTTTTGGAGTCCACAGGCTGACATGACCTGATATTTGGACGCTCGAAGAAAAGAACTGAGGAGAAGTACAGAATACCATTGTAGACGAATCAATACATGAAACCTTGTTTTTGCACTTGACATATCTCCTCGAGACTTTGTTTCTAGTCTTTCAAATTCATATTGTATCCGCCATTTGACTATGAATCACCTCGATTTTGACTTTGAAAAGTTCATGTCAACGCCAACCACTCCGCTCCACTCCCGAAAAGCCATGTGAAAGAACGAATCTGGGTTTGGAGTTGCTCACACCATCATCAGGAGAATGAGGGGGAAAAGAAGAAGATAGTCAAAGAAGGGAATTGTATATATTTGGTAGTGGGCAACAACACATTTTGGTGTTGGCTCCGTTGGGTTTAGATATCGCGCGTCATGCTTCAAGTGTTTGCAGCATCACATCAAGTAGACAGATGTAGAGGTTGGCGACGATAAAGATGGTAAAGAAGGTTTGTGGGCGCTCAGAGACGTTGATGTATCAAACCCATTAGTCTGTGTACTCTGGAGTTGTCATGATTAGACGATGTAGATATCTCCTGGGTGCATGGTGACCGTTTCTCCATCTCGATTCACATCACCAGCGATATGTACCAAGGTCAAACATGTATACTTGTAGCATAGCATTATCATTATCGTAGATGTGTGTCTATTGGAACAAGAAGCGAGTGGAATAGGGTATCAAGCAAAACGCAAAAGCCAAAGTCCCAAATCCGTCGTGAAAAGCCTCCCATCAGTCTACCTTGCCATTGTCCATCCGTAGTCGTCGCTTAACCAACCAAAAACAATAAACAGGAATACAGAGAAGGAGTCCTCAGTTCGTTCGTTTACATGTTTTCAATGACATGTGAGTTAATGGCACTCTGGAATCCGTGGCTGTTGCCGCCGTATTCCTGTGCTGCCGAACTCTGACCACCCATTGGGCTGGCGCCGTGGGAGCTGGGTCCTTCGCCATAGGCGTCGGCTTGCGCGAGTGCGCTCTGTACAGTTTGGTTCTGCAGTGGAAGCACAAAGTCAGTGTATGTTTTGCATGCAGATCATACGGTTGAAACCTACTTGTGCCGGTAAGAAGATAACCTTTGAGTTGGCGGATTTCGCCATGGCTTGCATGGCTTCGAGGTATCTGATCTGCATGGCTGGCGCGGAGGACAAGACTAAATTCGGAGTCAGTATATGTCTCACAGGCAGTTCGTACAGGGTTTCTCACTATCTGCCGCTTGTCTCATCAACTGGATTTGATGTTAGCATGTATACGAGTAAATAGAGGCTTTGGAAAGGTTGTGTTGTCGAAAGGGCGTGTTTTGGGTCGACTGGGTTGAGTTGAACTTACCTTGGCAGCTTCGACCTCGGCGCGGGCAGCAATGACCTTGGCTTCACCGGTACGCTTGCTCTGCGCAGCCATGGAGAGCGAATCTTGAAGATCCTGGCTAAAGATGATGTCCTTGACGAGCATAGACTCGACTTCAACACCCCATCCAAGGGCAGTCTCCTCGATGATCTCGCGGATCGACTGGGCGATCTCCTCGCGACGCTCAATCACATCCTGGAGCACGCGAGCACCCACGACGTGGCGAAGAGTCGTCTGGGTACGCTCAACAAGAGCCTGGCGGATGTTGGAAATGGAGAAAGCCGCCTTGTGGGGTGAAGTGATGCGGTAGTAGATGACGGAGGTCAACTGCAGCGAGACGTTGTCCTTGGTCATGCAGACTTGCTTGGGCACTTCGACAATCTGGATTTTGATATCGACTTGTACGAGTTGCTCGGACAGCGGGTTCACGTAGACGAGACCGGGGTCGACGGCGCGGGCGAATCTTCCAAACTTGGTGACGAGACCAACGTTTCCTTGGTTGACGGGCTTGTAGGGGTTCGGGCAGACGAAGCAGCATGGAATAGCACCCATGGTACCGATCAAGGTACCTAGAGCGTTGATCTAGACATGTATGAGAATGCAGTATAACATATAGGATTAGAGTCAATTTACCATGCCACCGTACCATCCGTTTGTATCAGCATCAGCATCGTAAGGCTGTATAACACTCGCATAGCTAGGCTGAAGATCCTCTCGTCGCGGTGGCTGAACCTTGATGATCGGCTCACCAAGCCGAGGTGAGCTGCTGCCACCGTTGACAGGTGCCTTTCCGTTGATATCGCTCATAGTGGCGGTAGTACGTTGGTTATTGATAGTATCGTTGTCGTGTATTAGAGGCCTCGAAGAAGAGGATATGGACTCGGCGACAGTAGAACGATGTGTGTGGGACATCGTTATTCAACGTCGGGGTGTAGTTGGCTTATATGCCACCTGGGCAACTGCATTCACAGCACCATACATTCTGAGCGGGGAAGCTAGCTTAGCTCGATCCCTGACCCTTGCTACGCTAGTACCGTGGGGCTGTGCTCCTGATCTCACCACCACGAGCGACGAAAGGAACTCTTGATGGCAGCAAGGAGTGCGCATTTCATTATTGCCTGATACGAGGCTTACACTGCGTTCTTTCATATGGAGCGACAGAAACTCTCGCCTTGAACAGTTGTACACATACCAGCGCGCATCTCTGAAGCTCGGTGCGAAAACATCGAGATTCACGTCGCATCACAACACACACACACAAGTCAAAGGCCTCCCACATTCGGCTAAGTCGGGACCTAAGTCCAGTGCACACCCTGCCCGTCTACTCGTGACGTGCAAATCACCCTCAAGGCATACTCGAAGTCAAACGGACCATACAGAGCGCACGCTCCCACATGTTCGACGTCAGCCATCTCGCCGTTCGATGATTCCACCAATTCAGCCATTCCGGCAATATCACGCGCCTGATGGATCGGCCAACATGTGTCCCAGGGGCCCAGGCATTGGATTCAGCCCTGTCGGCGGGTTTCGTGGCGAAGGCTCGGCTGCAGTTAAGGCCAAAAGGCACTAACGACGCCCAAGGGGGCTGGCGAGTTAGGTCTACCGTTTATTTCCGATGTGCAAGCGCGCTGGCACAGAGACATCGTGAAGGCATCCACTAGAAGTTGGCGCACGCTGTTGTTCTTCACGGCACAGTTTCTCCTATCTTTTGCGTGGCTTCGTTGTCGCAACTATCTGTGCAAGCGAGATGCCACAGCGGTACTACACCGTGTACACAGTGCATGTCCTTTTCGCATACTTCGTATATTTGTACTCCGGTCCGCACCGGTCAAAATGCGATATCGCTCACGAGTTATTGAGCTGAGCCTTTAATGCGCTGTTAATTCCCTCGCCAATACTCTCCGCGATTTCCGTTATAGGCGGCCGGTGAGCATCAATTCGCTCATGTCGAAATGAGAATCCGTCTTGGAAGCAACATTGGCATGCACCGCCCATTTAGGCCCTCGACTAACAAATGCCTCTTTGAAGCCTTACTTTGGCTCGACGGACCCATCACGAAACAGCTTACTCAGGGAGAGACCTTGTTGTTGGTCTGTTCTGCGGTCGTTTTCTTCGCTCGCTTTGACGAGGCACAGTTGACACGCCTATATATACTGCTCGTCTACCACGCCGCAACCCGTGCCATGGTCCTGTTTCCGCGCCACATGGCTCTCCAGGTACTTAAGCGCCCATAGATTATTCGCCTGGCCTACTTGTGGACCTTCCTTGTACGGTGGCACAACTTCTAGAATTCTAGCATGTCTCATACGACACAATTGTTATGTATGCTTTGCATATGATCTGAGGTCTACCGTATACAAATACATGATGCCAAACGCCCCGTGTTCACCAAAACGAATATTGTACAGCAGCGAAACAGTTCAACTCCAGGCATTTACTTCAGAATACTCGCCCCTCTCCGATCCTTCTTGAGCGGCGAGAAGGTGAAAGCCTCCTCACTCATCATGTTGAATCCGCCTGAAATGGGGCGTCCCTGACCCTGCTTACCCAACACATTCTTACTCAGGGCTCTCGCCGCGAACAGGCCTTTGCTGAGACCAACAGGCTTCAAAGGCGCAGCATCCTCGGCATCCTCAGCGTCGAAGAGCGTCTTGCCAGCACTAGCGCCAAGCTTGCGCTTCTTCTTCTTCTCTGCCGCGGGTTCCTCAGTGAACGTGGCAAATGACATGAGCGACTTGCGAGGCTTGATCTTGGGAGCACCGTTGGGCTTCTTGGAAGGGCCGTCATCATCCTTGGTTGGAACGGATATGGGTGCGTTTTCGGATTCTTCTTTGGATGTGTTGTGTGAGAGCTCGGATGTTTCTTCAGAGACCATTTCAAGCACTGGGACAGCATTCTTCTTGCGTGGCTTTGCGTTTGCCTTGCTCGATGCTGATGGTGCCAGGGCCTTGACCTTGGGTTGGGCGACCTTCTTGGCGGCTTTCTTAGGTGGTGCCGTTGGAGTGGCTTGCTCCTGAATAGCCTCTTCGTCTACTTGTTGCTCGGTTTCTTCCTCCTCTTCCTCAACAATGGGACTACCAAGTGCTATGCTGGAGGCCTTGTTCAGGAATGGCGTTAGAGAAAAGGTGGATGTATCACCCATGGCGGAGACAGAAGTGCCGCGCTTCATCTTCTTCGCAGGGAAACCGTCTCCCGGTGTACCCAGCATGGTCTCTGGCTCAGCAGTAGCAGCCATGCGCTTTCGAGCAGTCTTTGCAGGCTTGGTAGACACAGCTGCAATATTTTTAGCAGGTGGTGCAGTCTGTGCCCTGTCTGTCCTCTCAAGCTCGGCTTCCTTCTCCTTCAGCTTCTCCTTGGTTGTCCGCAGCTTCTCGCGGAAGGCACTCAACTTGTCGTCAAGGACAGCGTTCCGACCCTGGAGCTCAGCCAAAGTCTTGGAGTATTCCTTCTCCTGCTTTTTACGCTCGCGCTTCTCCTCTTCCAGCTCTTTCCTTGCAGCTTCAGCTTGATCGTCTGGTTGCTGCGAACCCTTCTTCGACACCTTCTCTGCCTTCTGACGCTCACGCTTCTCTTGCTCTAGTTCTTGTCGGAGCTGTTCGATCTCTGCATCTTGGGCGGCGGTATGTTTGCTGGCTTTTTCTGCTTGTAAGCGGGCAGCCTTCTCTTGTTGCAATTCCTGTCGCAGTTGTTCAATGGCGGCATCCTGAGCCTCGCTTCGCTTGCTAGCCTTGCTGGCTTCCTTCTTGGACAGGTTCTCGACCTTAGCTTGCAGACTTTCGGTTGCCTGCTGTTGCGACTCTAGGTCGGCCTGTACCTTTTCTAGGGCCTTTTCTGCCTTTGTGAGCCCAGCCTCGGCCTTCATGCGGTCCTTCTTCTCCGTTGCAAGCTCAATGCGCACCTCCTCCAACTCATTGCGGAGGTCCTCGTCCTGCTCCATCTTCTTCCCTTGTTTCGCTATGGTACGGGCAGATGTCCGCTTCTCGTTCTCGAGTTCGACTTGTAATGTGGTCATTTGGCGTTGCAGCGCGAGCTTCTCGGATAGTAAACCAGTGTTTGCTTCGACCTGGGCGCGTAGGTGTTCGACTTCAGGACGTAATGATGAGATTTCGCGGGAGAGGGCGAGTTTGTCGGAGAGGATCTTATTGGAGTCGGATGTGACGTTTTCCATAGCCTTTAGTTCGGCCTAATGCAAGTAAGCAAGCAACGCATTGATCGATAAGCTGGACGTGCATACCTTGAGATTCGCGATTTCCCGCGCCTGGGTGTGGATGATGTTTTGTGCTGCCTCTGCTTCTGCCCGTTGCTCGTCCAACTGCGCAAGGGCCTCTTCGAGTGATGCCTCTAGTTCGTCAGAGCGTGCCTGCTCCTCCTCGAGTTGTTCGTGTAGGTCGCTGTTGTCGTCTTGCAGGAGGCACTGGGCGACTCGCAACTTCCGGATCTCTTCGTCTTTGACTACAACTTCGACCGAGTGCTTACTCCGTTCAAGACTGAGTTCGAGTGTCGCGTTCCGTAGCGAGTGTTGGAGCTGAAAGGGTTAGTGGAAGATCTAAGGACGTAGCAGCCGAACAGGGACCAGGAGTCTTTCACTTACATCTTTCATCTCGTAACTGTTATCTATATCCGCCTCCATAGTGGCGACCATGGTGTAATATCTGCTCAATGATGCGCGAGTATATCTGGACGTGTATGTAGGATCGGATGTGGTGGGGCTTTAGGTAGACGCGACTTGATAAACAAACAGAGCGCAGACGGCCGCAATTAAGCTAGCAACACAAAGCAGTGAAAGAATGACTTCAGATAGATAAAGACAAGATGCGAGTGATACTCAAGAAATCGACGGTCTCGTGAAAACCAGACAACTAAGGTGAAGGTTACAATCCAGAGTGGTAACCTTCAAGAAGCCCATGTCGCGCACCCCTGCCGGCCTTGGCATTACGCACGCCGCATCTCCGAGCTCGAGGCCACGTTCCCAAGCATTACGTCCAACCCACCAAAGCTCAGCATACCAACCCTCCACCCGCCAAACGACACAATGCGGTGGTTACAGCTCCTCACAGCCTCTCTGCTGCCCTTTACAGCTCTAGCAGCTAAGAAATCGACCGGCGACCGCTTTACTGACGCCCGCGCCAAGTCGCTTTCCATTGGCCATCCGCTCAAGCTCGACGACGCCGGTTATGCGCAATTGACAAAATCTCCTAGAGACTATGGCGTTGCTGTACTCTTGACAGCACTGGAGCCAAGGTTCGGATGTGCGCTCTGCAGGGACTTTCAGCCAGAGTGGAATCTGCTGGGCAAGAGCTGGATGAAGGGTGACAAAGACGGAAAGACGAGGCTGATCTTTGGCACTCTGGACTTTGTGGATGGAAAGAACACCTTCCAGTCTGTAAGATAGATGTCCTGCTTCAGCCCAGATTTCCAGAAACTAACAATTTATAGATGATGCTCCAAACCGCACCTGTCCTACTCTATTTCCACCCCACCGTCGGTGCTAACGCGAAAGTCGACTCCGCGCCCGTCCGCTTCGACTTCACCGCCGGTCCCCAAACCGCCGAGCAGATCCATGCCTGGATTTCGCGTCAGATCCCTGCTGGCATCCCCAAGCCCTCCGTTTCCCGCCCCATCGACTGGGTCAAGATCATCTCAGTGACCGTCATCGTTCTGGGAGGTATCACAGCCGTCTCGGTCGCCTGGCCATACGTTGTCCCACTCCTCCAGAACCGCAACCTCTGGGCCGCCATCAGTCTCATCGCCGTGCTGCTCTTCACCAGTGGTCACATGTTCAACCACATCAGGAAGACACCGTATGTCGTTGGCGATGGCAAGGGTGGTATGAACTACTTTGCCGGAGGCTTCAGCAACCAGTACGGTCTTGAATCGCAGATTGTGGCTGCCATTTACGGAGTACTTGCTTTCGCTGCCATTTCTCTTGCCATCAAGGTTCCTCGCATCAAGGATCCGCGCGCCCAGTCGTTGGCTGTTTTCCTGTGGACCGGTGTCTTGTTCGGCATGTACAGCTTCCTACTCAGCGTCTTCCGCATCAAGAACGGTGGCTACCCGTTCTACTTGCCTCCTTTCTAGGCGTGTCATTTGAGAAGTAGCTGTGATTCTCAAGCTGTGAGCAACGGACTGGAAGGTTTAAAGGTCCTGCTATCTAGAGAGATCACTTGTGGGTTTGAAAATTGCGGGCTCGCGGCTTGAGCTTGGTGTACACTGTATGATAGAGCTGTCTGAGCGGGCGTTTGTAAACAAGCTATCAACCTAAAAGCTGACTTATGGTCAACATCATACATTTGGCAATTTTATAGCCAGACCACTTAAGGAATCATATACTACATTAGGGAATATCGTGTACCGCATAAACAGAAAACCTTAACCTTGACCGCTGTGAACCATTTTGCCCTGAGATGATCATCATTAACCCATGAACCCTGTGCCGAAAAAAGAGATACACCGCGCAAATTATACCCTTTTGTAGGAGAAGTAACGAAGCGCCTAAGAAAGCGCCATGGTGTGTAGGTCGAAAACATCGTTTCTCCAGCCACCCTCGTCCCAGTCATCGATGCGCTCCGCCGCACGACGACCCTCCTCTTCCCACAGCTTCACCACGCTACCAGGTGCATACTTGCCTGCAAAGACACCCTTGCGAGGCGCCTCAACACCAACCCTCGTGTAAACATCAGGATCATCAGCAGGTGTAAGTCGAGTGATGACAGCCTTGACGAAAGTCTTGAGGTCGTCTGGGTCGGAAATCCTAGTAGCCCGGAGCCTCTCTCGGGCGAAGAGCAGCTCGCGGTTGGCAGCATGGATACCATCGGCGATACCCTTGGCCATCTGCTTCTCCATGACCTTGCGGACAATGGGTCGCAGGAGCGGCTTGAACAGCCAGCCGAGGAGGCTGAACTTGGACTTGCGGAGCTTGTAAGTGAGCTTGTGGATGTGGACGCGTACAGCCTTGAGAGTAAGAATTTGTTCCAGCTTCTCCTTGCCAACCTCGACATCCAGATGGATATCGATACCGCGCTCGTCAAGCTGGAAGGATGCGATACCCTCATCAGCGAGACGGAGCAGACCAGAGTGTGCGCGAAGGAGGAAGCCGACTTCATCCGCACGGAACGAGAGACCGTCGATCTTGATGGTGAACTTGGAAGTAGCCTTTGACGCTACACGGAAGCGGGCCTTGCGGAGTTCGAAGTCATTGTATGTTTCCACCTTGAAGCGGAAAGGCAGGAAGGAGGTGTGGTTGACAGTCTTTCCCGGCTCAATGATCAGGTTCTCGAGGAGCATATCGATCTCGGGTGTGGAGACTTCCAGGCGGGGAATGGGAATGTACTGAATGGCCTGGATACCGAGAGGAACGAACACGTTGATGGCGTCCTGTACCAGCTCACTGTTGGTGTAAGAATGCCTTGGCGACAAGATATTCCAAATCTTCGAGGTCGTTTTGATCATCTTTGCGATGTCCTCATCTTGCGTAACAGCCATGAAAGTTCGCTGGGCTTGCTCAAAGAACACATCCACGTCCTGGCGGAGCGATGACTCGCTTCCAACACCCTTAGCTTTCTTTCGGAGCTCTTGGAACTTCTCGTCGACGTGATCAAAGAAGTCGGGGTCAGTGAGCAGCTTCTGGAGAGAGTTGCCAACATCTGTGAGTAGGTCCTCGAATTCGGGGTCCTTGCGGGAATGTTCCAAGACTTTGTGGAAGGCATCCTCAAGTTTGTTCCATTCCTGCTTATCTCCAAAGGAGCTCAGGAAGGTCCAGAAGTTCTTGACGGCCTTCTCCATTGCTGGGTTCGGCTCGACGTCCGCTTCGAGTGTGCCCATGGCGTCTTCGACGGTGCGAGAGTATGTCAGAGCGTAACGCTTCAGCAGCTGTGCCAGTACCGAGACGGAGTCGTTGTAATCCCTCTTTTGTCTCAGATTTGTGATCGTCTTCTTCAGGCGGAACAAGAGTGATTCGCCCTCATCGCCCTGCAACTTCTGTGCTAGGCTTACGTCTGCCCTCTGAGCGACTTTGGCCACACCGTTTCCAACTACCTGGGCTACTTCAGTGACCTCGTTACTTAATTCTTCAGCCGAAGGTGCAGGACCCTCATCAGCACCCGGCTCTTTGAGTGCCTTCTGCTCCGCTTGCGAGGGCTCAATCTTCTTTCCAGCCTTCTTCGCTACGTTCGACAGGGTGAATGCGGTGTCTCTAAAGACTTCGCGGCCGACGGTGTTGAGGTCGGAGAGGAAGATGCGGAAGTCCGAGTTGGTAAGAAGCAAAGACCCGACAGTCTGGAGGCTCTGGTATGCTATCGGCGTGTTAGTGGGTGAGTATCAGGCACATGTGTGTGTGCGCACCTGCAGTGGCATCCGCCTTCGCCCTGGACCTTGTAGTCCGTCTTGCAATATCTTCTACGTCAACGGAGATCCTGGACTTGGAAAGGTACCAGAGGAAGTCCTGGATCTGGTCTTCGCTGTTCTTGTGGTTCAGCGTGTCGATGAACTGATGGAGCCATTGTTTCGTAAACTTGACAAGCAGGCGGCCTGAATCGCTCAAGTCTGGGTTCTCCGGATTCAGGATGTCTGCAGACAGCAAGCTGCGGAGGTTGATGATGACTTGTTCATTCGATGGCATGAAACCCATAGAAAGCGCCCTCAGCATCTGGTACGAGTGGAGCTTCTGATGCACCTCTCGCTGTAGCGTTGTATCATCGCGATACTATCATTCGTTGTTAGCAGGGGTCGTGTTGTGGACGAGTGAAATGACATACCTGAGGCAACAGAGGACGCTGGTCCTCGTCACGTTTGCGAGACCCAAAGCACGATGAGAGTGACATTGCGATAGTTTATGTCACCTTTTTTTGCTGAGAGGAGTGCAATTGGGGTTGATAAACCGCGGAGAGAGCTTTGACAGAGCTTAGATGAGAGCTGTGCAAGATTCCAGGCTTCAGCTCCAAGACGACGCGTTGGTCAGAATGACGAAGGAAGCTAGGACTTCGACGTCATGCCGCGGATCGGCGAGCGGCTCCACACATGCGCCAAGACGACATGGGCGGGTGCCATTCCCCAACCCATGGTTCGCGCATCATGCCTGGCGCACGTGGTCTGCATGCGTTCCAATGCCTCAAATCTAAACAGACTTTATCAGTATATATGAATAACTACAATGTCAATTGTTGTGAATGTATCATCGCATATGCACCTTGTTATTCAAAAGCTCTGATGCCGAGGTAAGCCACTTGCTCGCTTTAGATATCGTGGTCGAAACAAGGTACAGAAAGGTAGTCGATCAAAGCGTCTTGGGAAGAATGGAGCGCACTCCGTGTAGGGAACATAGCTCTCTCGACACCAGCTCAAGTATTCCGGTTATCGTGAACAGGTTCTCAGCCACCACAGATCTCTCACGGCCCGCGGAGGTGGTTCCGTACATGGTCGCGTCATAGCAAGCAGTCTTGGCACCAGCGGGTAGATGAACCTCATTGTTTCTGTACCGAGATCCCTAAACATGATAAGCAGGTTTTCACTAGACGTGCAGCCTGTATCGCTTGATCGTGTTATTGTTTGCCAGTACCCTCTGTAACGCTAAGACCACAGAAGTCTTACAGATCGAGATGGCTTTGCGCTTCATACCTGCACCATTCATACTAAACTTAGGCAGAACGCTGGCGGCGATGCATGGGTTGATGGGTGGAACATTCAGGCGCGTGTTGTTGCGTGCAAACTGCTTGTTAGATTCTTGGAGATTGATATTTAGTCTTACTAGTGCGACGAAGGCTGATCGCTGGGAAAGACATTCGGAGACGTGAAAATGGCAGGGACTAACAGTTTGCTACCCCTGCTCCCCTGCTCCGACCACAAGGCTTCATGCATGCGCTGGACCAGATCTAAGATGTACCACACTGACTCGCCCGCCAAGGCTGTCAAGAGACGGTGAGACTTGACAGCTGCATGACAGTCGCAGCTCTGCTACAGGGAGAGAGAACTAATCAATAATTAGTGACTTGGTCGATGGTTGATGGTTACGAACTAGCCAGCAGCCGCGGAGCTTGAATTTGAAAGTCGGATGTGGGCAATGTCAATAAAGTCCAGGTCCGTAACCTCCCGTGGCGCTCTGGATTGTGGAGTCGCGTGCTCCCAATCCTCGCAGGAGAAGTGGGCGCGAAGCCCTAGGGCGGCTGCCTTACCCAAGCCATCAAGCTTTCCCCACACAACCGCGCGGGTGATGCACTCCACTGTAGTTGCATCTGCACGGGTACGTACAGTCTGTCATGTCGCCCATGCCGTCCATGTCGCAGAGGAGATCAAACGTGGACTGCATCGAATCTGATGGCAAGACCTGGATCGGATATCACGGACATGGAAAGTCGGTGACTTGTCAAGGTGCCCACCTGCATTCAGCCTGTCACAGACATGGGGCGACATCAATCGGATGTTGCATGCGCTTCCCCTGGGGCCTGCACCAACGGTCCGTTAGCGAATAGTCAGGGGGGTACATTGTGCGAAGGAAAAAGTTGCGCTCAGCGGCTCCGTCTGTGGTAGAAAGACACACCGCTTATGCTGCTTAGCAATTCATCGGGTCGCGGTGTACTTCGATGGAGCCGGTGCGGACCCGCGAGAGAGGAGACGGTGTTGGTATCTGGCTAATGGCCATGAGACAGCCCCCGTAAGATCAAGGCGATTAATAACAAGCACGCTGTTGCAACGCGGCACTGCGCATTGACTGCGGAAATAAAATGCCTCGATGCCTGACCTCGCCACGAGATTAGTGTTGGGCTATGGGAATGCTGTCATTGAACAAAAGAAAGCAGCGGTATATTAGAAAGAAGACGCTGCTAGAACCGTTCGGGCTACTTTCCACCCAGGTTAGCAGTACCGGCAAAAGCAATGATGCACAAAACGGACGACGATAGTCTTCCAACGGCATTCCGTCAAGGCAATGGATTCCGATTGCTCCCGAATCGTATGCACGTCCACTCATCACCCCTGCTACCCGGTGGCTGTGGCTGTGACACGACAAGCATCGGCATGCCCCAGAATTTACGCAGCATCTTGGGACGATGAACTGTAGTCAGTTTGCAGAGCTTGTGACTGTCTTTGAGATGGAATAGAAAATGTGTGAATCTGGCTGCATGTTGGAGCTTGCAGTGCACATGCAGTTGTCTACGCGGTAAAACACTATACCGGACAGGGACTCGCGCAAAAAGTCACCAACGGCCTGGTCCATGCTTCCCTTACAGGCACACTTTGACGGCGAGAACGGATCTCCTCACAGACTGACTGTTTGCGGAACCCAGACCCTTCCGATAGGCTGCTATTATGTAGCCCCCCCATCCTCCGCGCCCCAGGCGGGCTGTCTTCCTAATTCCTTTTCAATTGCCGACGCGTGGTTTCAGCTCATTTCAATGCAGCGATTCAGACCGCTTATAAAAGTTACGGCTCCCGCCCAAGGCCTTTGTTCTTCAATCCGAAAACCCTCCTTCGTTCGTTATATGGCCACTATAGCAAACGACAACATGCCCTCATCCACCCGTCCCACCATGGCCCGCCAATTGACCACCACCTCCGGTGACTACGACCTGTCATACACGCCCGATGTCCGCAAGACCCTCGGCACATACGGCCTCACACCCCCCGCCGTTGAGAGCTACGACATTCAGAGCGAGCGATGTAAGTACATCTACGGATACTGGAGTACTATTGCTGAC
>JAESFQ010000369.1_pt1 | contig 16173 bp, 22 predicted proteins | sample 9269431 | NCBI WGS metagenome assembly JAESFQ01 (sample SAMN14502588, study PRJNA617103) | algae metagenome | isolation source: Plectolyngbya sp. WJT66-NPBG17 and co-occurring heterotrophs from well... | place: USA: Mojave Desert, Joshua Tree National Park, California | collected 2006-08-06
CAATGTCGTTGCTGACACTTGAGCATATGGGGCACAGCGTCGCCCAGGGACATGACACGATATGTAGCTCGCAATTCCTTAACTTGCAGGTGAAGAATTGATGTCTTCCTTCCACCGGCAGACTACGACAGCTACCGCACAGGCGTTTGAACGAAGCGTAGCACACATACTCGTCCGTAATGGCCGACGAGTTCACCGCTATCATCGGGGAGATGATGCAAACACCCCAAAATCCAAATGAGCCCACGCCATTGGCGAACCGGAAAACGACCATGTTTGGCGTCACAATACCATTCCATGTAAGTTCCTCTTAAGAGGAAAACGTCCTAGAAGCTTACTTGTACAGGTGCTATGCTGGGTTGTCGTCGGCTTTCGTCTCCACACACGCCTGCGCATTGTTCGTCAACTCGGCCTCGATGATCTCTTCGTAGTTCTCGCGGCTGTGTTCAATCTGGTGTCTCTTGTGACATTCCTCTATGGTAAGATTTTGCGATTTCGAACTTTTGGTTATCGAAACTGATTCCTCACGCAGGTACGAGATATGGATTGGGTCACCATCTCATATACGTCTTCTCGGTCTTACGACCGACTATGGTCTGGCTCTACATTACCAATGCCGCATATCACACAACCACCGCCTTGATCAAGATCTCACTGCTTTTACAGTACCTAAGACTGTTTCAACAAGGCACTCGTCGCACCATTTGCATCGTACTCCTTGCACTGGTCGCAGCATGGGGCCTGACCTTTTCATTCATGGCTTGGGTACCATGCTTCCCTGTCTCAGGCTTTTGGGATCGAACAAACGGCGCCAAATGCTATGGCTTCGGGTATCGCACGGTTAACGAGGCGAAGTACTCGGTACTTGCGTTTGCTGCGACCAACATGCTGTTCGACATTGCGATCTTCCTCGTCCCCCTTACGGAATACTTTAGGCCGGACCTGAGACGGAAACAACTTCTTGCTATGACTGGGTTATTCGCTCTAGGCTCTATGTAAGTCCATAATGTCGAATTCTCATAATCATCGTTGACCGGTACAGCGTCGTACTCATGGCTATCCTTCGCCTTTGGAGCACCTTCAAGCACAGTCAGAATCTTACCCAAAGTTTCGACTTCACTTGGTGGTATCCCGAAGTCCTTATCATCTCCTGTCTCGAAGTCGACTTCGCTATAATGTGCGCCTCCATGCCCATCTTTTGGCCTACCGTTATCGCATCCTGGAGCCATATCTTTGTCACAAACGAAGTCCGCGTTACCCACCACCAACGCCTTGCCAATGATAGCCGGGATAACTTCGAATTGGTTAGGAACACGTCTTTGAAGAGCACAGGGAGTGTGGAGGGCTTGACAAGAGTTGGGAGTGAGGAGCAGAATACGATGTATAATGGATTCGACCCGGAAACAGGCAAGGATGGGAGGTTTGCGATCATGCAAGTAGAGGTAAAATCGCATGCACAGAGATCGTGGAGACTCTGAATAGCAGATATTCAAGAGAACGCGTTTCTGGCTGCGATGTCGACCCATGTACACATCCATGGGGTGGCTTGTTGGTACTACCTACTGTTTGACATAGCAGGAATTTGAAGAGCCGGGTGCTCGTAGCCGCATGGACCCCTGCAACCTGCAAGCCAAGCCCCCTTCCACACGGCAACCGAATTCTGTCGCGAACGCTGACCGCATTCTGGGTCAAGCTCTTATTGACGATTCCTCTATTCGAAACAACATTCGGTAATTAGCAAGACATGATGCTGCTACAGCACCTTGCGCTGCTCACCTGTTTGGCGGCTGCGCACAACAACCACTATGCGCAAACGGAGACGCCTGCTGTCCGGACATACTTTTATGTAGGAGGTGGTTACAGTGAAGATGGTAAAGGTGGTCACATATTCAAAGACCAAATGTACGTCGAAAAGCTATCGCCAGTCTCCACCAAACAGCAGGAGATGGACCCGATTGTTTTGATTCACGGACAAGGTCAGACTGGGACAAACTTTCTCGTCAAGCCGGATGGAGAAACATCATGGAGCTCACGCTTCCTTGAGGCTGGCCATACTGTCTACATCGTGGATCAGCCCTTCCGCGGCCGCTCAGCATGGGCACCAAGGGCTGGCGCCGACGCCCCATCGACGTATTCTGCTGAGCTCATCCAACAACGCTTCACTGCCTCAGAGCAGTATCGCCTCTGGCCTCAATCCGTACTGCACACCCAATGGCCAGGAAAGGGCGTCATGGGCGATCCTACCTTCGACGCTTTCTATTCCTCTAATGTCCAATTTATCTCAAACGCCACTTACCAGCAGAGCACTATGCAGTCGGCAGGAGCACAGCTTTTGGATTTGATCGGCATTCCTGCTTGGGTGCTCGGCCACAGCCAGGGAGGACTTATGCCCTTGCTTATCGCTGACGCTCAACCCCATCTCACAAAAGGCCTTATCCTGCTGGAGCCGACTGGCCCGCCCTTCCAGGAAGCAGTTTTTGGGTCCGCACCAGCGCGAAAATGGGGCTTGACAGACGTACCCTTGAACTATTCACCTCGGGTGACTGACCCCACGCTCGATTTAGTACAGCAGGTGTACCAACCTACGAATTCGACAAGCAATAATGCGACTGTTCCTTGTGTGCTACAAGCAACAGATCCGGCACCAAGGCAACTTCCTAATCTTGCACCGTTGCCAATTCTCACAGTCACGTCAGAAGCTAGTTACCACGCGCCGTACGACTACTGTACAGTCAATTTTCTCAAGCAAGCTGGCTGTTCCAAAGCTGAACATCTCGAGCTTGGCAAAGTTGGAATCCATGGCAATGGGCATATGATGTTCATGGAGAAGAACAGCGATGAGATATGGAACCGTATATATGATTGGATGCAGACTACGCAGTAAAGCCTCAGCAACCCGTTCGATAAGCGAGAGTCAGAGCCAAGTTTGGCCACGCTAGTGACGCTTGATGGATGAGCCTTGTGCAATTAAATTACCCGGTCACGTGGTCAAGAGGGCCAGAATGGCTTTTCGTTGCACGTCGCGAAGAGAAGGGAACTTTCCGTGCCGGGCCGCAATACCTGGTCAACGAACACTGCTGCGGTGTCGAGTAGAAAATTACACCAATTCGTTATCTCTTGTCAGCTGATATCCTCTAACAACTTGCCTCCGCATCAGACCATGAGTGTAGTACTCCCCAACGAGTTGGAAATTTCAAATCCCGTGGAAGCGGCTGAGACTGATCCCTCCCCTCATTCACTTCGCCCATGTTTTTGTCATTGACCCACGTCCTAATGCAAGCTTCATAAAGACTCCTGTCGAGATCTACAAGCGTGTAACCTGGCCCTGCGGTATCGCCGAGCAGCAGAGGGTATGGTTCGCTAGCCAGATGAACTCTCCCGAGACCTGAAGGCAGCTAAAATGCAGCAAAGAGATTGCTGACCCAAAATCTATGAACCAGCGGCGAGTCTGGTCCATGACCTTCGTCAGATGGCAAAGGGAGATCAAAAGACGAAGAGTCAGCCAGAATACTATGTGCAATAATTCTGGACACGACATGCCGACGTAGGGCCAACCTGTCTAGATTCGCAGATGGGGTCACGATAGCATCTCGATTCGCAGAAGCGAAGTGGGCACTCGAATATAGTCCAAGCATCGGAGTACCAATGTACTGATCCCAGCGCGGGACCCAACTGGGAGTAAGAAGGGGCATTGAGCTGTCGGGAACATGTTGTACGGCAGTCAGAATCTCAGGGGAAGTCGTGCGGTCGATGTGTGAGACTGCCAGATTGCGATAAACATCTTCTACGGATTTTTGTAGTCTACTTCAACGGGAGGAGATGGAAGCTCTTTGTCTTCGTATGTTTCTTTTGCCAAGTCTTCGCCAGTTGATTGACAGTCCATATATCAATCACGTGAGAGAAGAAATGGGTGGCCGATCCTCGACATCGCTCATTGGTCTCCCAATTCTTGGGACGCCATGTTGCCGTGCTGATAGTTCGAGACGTTGGATGAGAAAGAAGCCCAAAGACTTTGTCCCTGGCGTTCGTCGCTAGTTACTGCAGCAGATCCCATGAAATTGTACTGTTTGGTTGCTTACGCAGAACTTGTAAGCAGAGTTGGAGACGAATGTCAATACGTGCCAAGTGACGCGGAAATAACCCTGTCTTGTGCCGTACCGAGTCCGTGCACTTAATGCACGCTGTCAGTCAATGCACGGTTACGGCCCAATCACAGATCTTGTCTAACCAGGCCACTATACGTCGCACTCGTGTTATGGCTTAGAAGCTTACTTCACATCTAAATTATTATATGCTAGGATAGGGAGGTAGAATCTGTCTCGCGATACTTGGTTTTCTTATTGAGCCTGTCAAACAAGTTATGTATCATTGCGATGTCACTGAAAGGGTCGGGAAGACCTTCGGGCGTACTAGGCTGCCAAGGAAGTTCAAGAGTATTTGGTTGAACAGCAAAAGCATAGATTTTCCCACGAAAAAAGATCTGCGTGGAGATCTATTCTTGTTGATGAGGAAGCTACTTCGGTGACAGTCTAGCCTCGGCTAGTGTAACTTGTATCCTTTGCGACATGTTCTATGCCTTGTTGGGACTCTGATAGTACAAACATAGAATACATGTAGCAACATAGCTACGCCATGCTTCTTTATAGTAAGAGATGGACATATCGGTGCACTATTCTGTGTAGCAACGCACCGACATGCCTATATTGGAAATTGATAGTATTGTGGTAGTTGTTTGATCTAGCCGGTTTTGATTGATCAGTCACATTGTTTCAGTGATGACCTGTCAAGGGTAGAGCATCGGAAGGTCGTTGGTAACTTACTACATCCCATGTAGCCGGTGTGATGATCAAGTCATTGCAGTGTACCAATCGCATGTTATTGTTAATGCACGGGGATACGAGGTAAGCTCAGATGCCTAGAATTCTCCAAACTTAATTCACCGGATTTGGTGATGAACTGTTGTGTAAGATTTGCACCTGCCAATGGCTTGGGGACAGACTCCACCATGTCTCAGTCGGTCATGTCCGAGGATGCATACTCGAACTCCCAATCTTCTTCTGATGGTCTAGATGCTGAATCGGCCCCATTAGAGGGTCTGTATACGAGCTCTCGGTCTTCCTCTTATGGTCCAAAAGTTAGACCTGCCTTATCAGGGGACGCATATACGAGTTCTCCTTTGAGTTATGGCTTGAAGCTAGACATGGTTTTCAATCAAGAACTCCTCTTAACTTAGCGAAGTGGTCTGAATAGTACATATATATATCCTTCTCACATCGCTGTGAGGCATAAAGCACCACCACCATTCTATTCCAATCTCAACCCTTAACAGGTTCTCTACAACCGATCTACTGTTTGATCTTCCTCTCTACCAGAATGAAGATCTCCATTGTCGCGGCTTTCATCGCCATTTCTCAGGCCGCTGCTTTGGCTGTGCCAGAACCCAAAGACGCATCTTTGGCTCCTGCGCTCGAAGCTCGTATCCCCGGCAATGAAGCTTCCTTCCTCCTGTGCAACACACCAGGGAGCGGCAAATGTGGCATCTTCGCCACTTATACCAACGGTCAAACTCGGCAGTCAGTGTCATACCAGACTGGAGGCTCCACCGCATGTGCCCTTCAGTTCCTGCAGAAGCACACCAACGGTGCTGGATTCTGGGTCGACTTGAACATCTTCGGCAGCACCCGTGGAGTAAATATTGGGTACAACCCTACTGGCAGGAGCATCTCTCTGGGTACTGCTACTTCGTCGAACAACAACCAAGCATATCTCAATGGACGATGCCAAAACGAGTTTGGATTTGGAAACATCGACACGAGCAACAGTGCAGAGTCGTTCTACGGCAACTTGGGCACCAAGATCTACTAGTATGATCAGACGATACAGTCATACAAACGAGGTGATAGGAGGGTTTAACAAGGGGCCTAACAACGAGAAAACCAACAATGGCAATATCATGGGATCGAAATGATTAAATTCCCTTGCACGACGAGGAGGGAGTGGTAGAAAGAAAAGTCTGGATACTGGTACTTGGACAAGGAGGAACATACGCCTTATTACTAGTTGATGGTTCTTTGCGTGGCAGAGCTCGCTAGGCACTCATTTAGTGTGAATACCATTGATTTATCTAGATTGTTATGCATTGCGTTGCTGAGGTCTTTGCTAAACAAATGCTTTATTAGGTCTTACAACTAGTACAACGATCGCAAGACAATAGCACCTAATTGTGCCTTAGAGAGAATTTCTACCAAGCTGCTCGGGGCAATAACTAGTCTAGAGCAATACCCGCTTTCCCAATGCAACACTACAACTTTGATACGCAAGCGGCTGAGGAACATGCTCACACTAAGTAGGTAGAGAAGGCTACGAGTTTGTATCTCATGATGCAAGGTGAAACTAGCCCATATTCCGAGATAGCTCAAAACCCAAGAGGCTGCCCATTAATACTATCAAGCCGCCCCTTGTAACAGCCACGTTAGTTTTTGGAGAATTCCGCCGCTCCTGAATCTACTGTAGCCATGCAAACCTGGGCATGTTTGTGACTGTTACCAAGCTACACCCACTGACCCAGTTGTGTCAATGTCTGGTCGCCCGTTTGAGTCTCGCCGCAGGTCGCGTTTGGACTCAGCAGTGGATCGGGCGTGATTCTGAGTTTTAGCTTCTGTAGATCTGATCAGATCATGGTTTGTACTCTAAATTTCTTGGCGACCTCCTTCACCATTCTTCTCGGTCAGCAACAACAACGTGATGTCTTTCTTCATCCACATCAGAATGAATTCAACACCTACAGCGCAAGCGTTAGGGTAAGAGCGGTCCCGAATTCCCTTCGCTAACGCGATCGAGCCGTTCATGCACATCGTCCGTCTCTTATGTCTTCATTCTCGTCTTTCTCTTCCTCAGTCTCTTGAACTCCTGAACGAGCTCTACAACATTCAGGTCGGCCTCAGACTTTCGGCCCATCCAATCAGTCTCTTCCAATTTAGCCGCTCTGATACGCTTTCTTGTTCCGCTCTTCGCCAAGTACTTCATGCTCTTGACAATACCATCTCCAGGGTATGCTACAATTCCTACGGTTGCTGCGCTCGTTTTCGTCATCAGTCCGACCACCCCCTTGCCAAAACCCTTTGCGTACCCGATCGCGCCCTCTTTTTTGCCACCCTCATACGTCTGACGGAAAGGATCCGAAAACCCATCAGCCATGCCATGGACAAAGTTCTTCCCACCGACTTGGAATCCGGAAAGAGCGCCAGTGACCTCGCCATGGTCTTTCACCTCTTCACCATACAGCCTCGGCACGTTACGGAAACCTTCAGTGGTGGCGAGGGGAAGGTCAACGATGACACCTTTGTAGAACGCACCTACAAATTTACCGAGGCCTTTGGCAACATCACCTGCCATGCGACCTGCGATGGCCGCGCCATTTGGCTTCTCTGATGATGCTGAGGCGGCTAAAGAGGTAGCAGGGTGTTTGGGCTCAACGAACGGATCAAAGACCATGCCTTTCGCTGCCACACCCATGTCTCCGACAATGCCGACACATGCGGAAGTTGTACTTGTTACGGGATCCCAGCGTTTATTGGTGATAATGAAAGGATGTGTTTCATGGTTTTCAAGATCGGAGGGAACAATCGCACCATTCTCGATAAGTATCTGTGCCGCCAACTTGGAGAGAAGAATGGGTTCTTTCTTCACCCTCCAGGATGCCACTTCCATAGGTAATAGTGCGCATTGCATTGTTTCGAGAGGTAGATTAGCATGGAATGACTGCACTGCCGCCTCAACGCCACGCTCACTCGCCATGTGCGAAGATAGCATCTGCGCTGCCTGCTTTGCTTCGTGCGTGAGGCAGAAACGGATGGCCTGTGTAAGATTCTCGGTCGTTAAAAGCTGATGAGGGATAGGTTTCGGACCTGCTCTTGCTGCTGCTATCATGTCTCCCCAAAATGGCTGATCTCCAAAGAAAGGTACAACAACAGTCGGGCAGGCATTACGAAGCCCGCACGCAGCAGTACCAGCTCCGCCGTGATGAACGACCGCTGCGATGTGCTGGAATAACCATTCATGTGGACAGTCGCCGATGAAAAGAACGTCCTTGTTGTCGTTTGCCAAGTCGCCACCAAGGTTACTCCATCCTCTTGAGATAATCGCTCGAATACCTAGGGCACGCACCGTTTCTAGGATGCTCGATGTCATCTTCGCAGGGTCGTCTAGGACGATACTCCCGAAGCCGATATATACCGGCGGAGGTCCACTACGTAGGAACTGATCAATCTCCGTAGGCGGTATGTACGGCGTTGGCTCGCGGAAGAAGAAACCGCAAATATCGATATGCGCTGCCCAATCAGGTGGCTTTGGAACCAATGCTGGAGACCAGCAATATGTGAAGGGCACTTTGAGTGTGGAAGCGAGTACAGGCCCAACTGAAACTGGCACATCATCAAGGTCCAAGGCATGCCTAAACCGATTGATGACATCGCCCAGACCCTGCCATGTCAGAAACTCGACGACGCCATAAGATGCGTAGTTGATGAGCGCTGTAGCAATCTCCCCGCTTCTAAAGTTGGCCAGCGGATGCGGAAAAGCTCGCGTGCTACTCCAAGGCATGGTAAACATAAGATGAAGTGGAATACCCAGTGCTTGGGCACAGTGTACGTGCGCGAAACTAGGCGGGTTGGCAATGATTGCTTCTGCTACAAACGGTTGTCGAGTCTTGATATCCGGTTCAACACATGAATGCCAGCAGCCGTAGAGCATCTCGGTGATCATGTTTCTCTTCTTCTGGATATCGCCTTCGCGAAGGCTCTTCATGGAAGGTATCAGGCCCGGGTTCTTGACCATATATGCCACTACTGTATGTTAACGAGGTACGTACGGACATGTGCAGCATCAACATACTGAGCTCTTTCGGATCTCCACCAATAGGGTAAAACTCCAAGTTTGCCTCTTGTACGAAGCTCTCGAACGTGTTGTGTGTCGCTATCCGAACGCGGTGGCCATACTTTTGTAATTCTTGGCCAAGAGCGATGAACGGTTGCACATCGCCTCGACTACCTACGACCTGAATGACGATATTCAGACGGATACTCCACAGTCGGCTCACGGTATGCCGACGGCTTAGTTCTGGCTCATCCTTGTCATGACTTGGAACAAGCTTAATAAGTGTCTTTGTGAGTCGTGAGTTTAAGTCGATGTCAATGCGACCGTCGTCTACTTCGAGTCAGCTCAGTCACAGATAGTGAGACAGCCTGCACTTACTTGTCACGCCAGTCTCTCCTGGTTGCGGTATTGAGCCTGTCAGCTCTTCTGCAGTATATGCTGGTGGTGCTTCGGCATGATTTATGTCATCTTCCAGTTCAAACTCCAGTGGTATCGGTGCATTTGTACTATCCGGTCGCACTCTCATAATGCAGGGCGTTTGGGGGGAGCTTGGAGTGTTGTTTGTGGCTCAGTTGGTTGTGACAGCAGTTGGGGGCCTTTGTTCCTTTTTTATAGCATCAAACGTTGACACGACTCTATGTAGATGAAAGTTAAGGACCCTAATCATCAGGGCTTTACGGCGGGATACGCGGATACGATATACGATTTCCGCATTGCGGTTAGCGTGGATCTACGCCTTTTGCCGTGAGTCTAGCCAGATCCATGGCTTTAGCGCACGAAGACGCGTCAAGCCGGCCCGAGTCTGAAGAATGCGAACAGGCAGCAAGGGAGCGAAAGATAATGTAGGGATTTCGTACGCAAGCACTAGGGGTCTATCTAGACCGTAGCTTGTGTGCGTGCAAGAGTGCTTGTATCGCCTCAATCAGATCCATCAACTTCTGCGTATGCAATCACCCACCATCCTCGTACGATGCTTTTCTCCGCTGCGATGCCTGTCAATGGCTTCCTGCCCATCTCGAATTGATGACGCTTCAGCTCGTTTACCACAATCGCCAGCTTCTGCAACCAAGTATTCGAAGGCCTACCCTCGAAATGTGGACCAATACACTCGCAAGCCAGCTTATACGCAAGATCCAGCTTCTTTTCACCCGGCCAGGGGTTCGTCAGGTTGTTGCGTGCGAGCGCTTGCGACACCAGCATCGTCAGGCAATGCAGCAGTGGGAAAAGCCGGATATTGTCTGGATTGGCAGCTTCTTCAACATCCTCCCATTGAACCAATGGATTGCTCACGCCTAAGCAGCGATTGGCTTCCCACAGCAGTGCATTGATCGCCAGGCTTGTTTTTCTCTTGATTGCGTTGTGGATATCCCAGAGCAGGAAGCAGAATCGAATGAGTGGGAAAGGCATAGGTTGAGGATGGGCGCCACGAGATGCGGTGATGGCATCGTGAAATGGTGAGAAGTAATCTCCAGAACTTGCTGCATCCTGCAAAGCCTTTTGTAGGATGTCGTCTCCGTCGCTTGTATAGCATTTCTTGAAAAACTGCATAAAATCCTCGCGTTCGACATCGGGATCGGTATCTGCGACGTTCTCGCGTAGCTGTTCGACGAAGGCGTTGAGCTTATCTCGGCGGTCAATGGTATCGCAGCTTATATCGCCGAGGATTGATAGCGCTGTCTGCTCGCTGTCGACGTGTGTAATCGGAACCTGACACTCTGGACATTCGGCACCCTTGAGCCCGATGCTGGGTATGTCAGGCCATGTGTCCTTCAGGTCGACATCGCCGCCGTTCAGAATGATCGAGAGACAGCGGTAGCCAAATATGTGCCCGCAGGCTCGTAGTGCGGCCGGCGCGTGATCTGGACTGAAGGGTCTGTTGCATAGAAAGCATGTTGGGTACACCTGAAGGTATCTGCTCATGTTACCAGTCATGACCTCTCTTAACCTACCACCGGTCTTGCGGACATCCGGTCAGCAGGTGTGGATGACGCGCTCAGGAACGTTTTTCGCGACTGTATATATGAACTCAAGTCTGTCAATTATTGTCGCTTCATCCTTTCTGTGAAGAGGGAATTACACGCGTCTGGCGTGAAAGGTTGCGCAAACGTATGGACCCAGAAACCTGCAGACGACGCATGCCAAAACGCTCCGCATCTCGACAACGGCTATCGTCATCAGATTTCTTGACGTGCATCTCACGTCTTGATGAGAATTTGGAGGACGCGCTGATCTCGGCCCACGCCAGGCCAGCTCTTTGCTGCTGGACGCATTCTGTGGAAAACGAGGATGTTGACTCTGTCTAGGAAAACAAACCAACGAGGCGGTGCTTTCCAGCAAAGCTGCAAAACGGGATTCTGTCGTATAACCGACATTCACGCGTGGAACGAATCAGCGTAGGGAAATTGCTTCGGGGAATATACCGCGGAACTGCTCAGGTGGAGTCGGCACACCATGCGCCAAGACATGGGTGTTTCGACGTACGTGCGATCTCATCTTGGCGATCTTGGACTTCCAAATGCCTTAACTATCTTGACTCGACGTATAACGCGCAGCATGAGGTTGGATATGCTCTCTGCCTTACCTGGTTTGAAGTTCACGACGAAGCTGACCGTGGCCTTGTTGAGTCTGCTGCGAATCAATCTAAGACGTCAACAAACTCAGCCACCAAATTGCCAGCTTGGCACGAGAAAGAATGCCACTCAGCATTCTCAGCTGCATGTGATTACTATTCTTCTTTCACTTGACACAAAAGCTTTGGAGTTTTGACAGGCGTCTTCTTGAAGCTAGCCTCAACTGAGCATAGATCCCATGAATCCGCTCCTTCTCGTCTCCACTTCAACCCACGTTTCCCTACTACCTCACCATGTCTCAATTACAGTATTGACGCCTCTATATTTCTTCCGCCCAGTTGTTAGTGTCGGCGGCACTCTGACAAGCACAGTTACTGCAATTTCCTCTTTGGCGAGGATGGCGATCTCGTGCCCCTCAAGTTTGTCCCATTGGTGGTCTTTCTCTCCACTGGCAGCCAAGCACTCTAGAAAACATGGTCAGACAGTGGCGCCGGCTCCCATATTGTGGTTCTTCTTTCGGTTCGGTTCCAGGGACAATTCGGCTCCTTCCGCGCCAATGCAATAATTGAAAGCCGTCGGCTTTTGAGGTTTCCCCAGCCATGCACCCCAGGTTTGCCATGCATATCCGACTTTCAAGCCATTACGATGTACTAGCTCACGAGACCGCTTTACGTTGATGCCTTTGGTGGATTAGGATTACTCGTTGAAAGCCTCTTTCAGGCCAAGAGAAACGTCGTATATTCGCGGAGAAACTCCACATCGTACATTCTAGTGCTGGTTCCCCGACTCGTAGTATTAAGGGCGGTCGAATTGGCGATCATGGAACCTGCACATATCCTAGCAGCCTAGATCATCTGGTATAGAAATACCCTCACCACCTCCAACTGCCAATCCATTCAACGCATTCCTTCTTCACTTCAGAGTCGATCTCTATTCATTCTTTTTGTCCTCTTCCCTCCGTATTCAACTTCTTCACTCCTCAAAACGACGTCAAGATGCGTTTCTTCGAGATTGCCACCGCGGCCATCACCGCTGCTTCAACTGCTTATGGCGCACCCATGGAGAAGCGAGCTGCAGCTGTCGACGAGCTTGTTGGATTCGCTGCAGGCACCACTGGAGGAGGCAGCGGGGCTGGAACCACTGTCACCTCCTGCGCTGAGCTGACTGCTGCGGCCAAGGCCGGCGGCGTGATCAAAATCAAAGGAATGCTCACTGGTTGTGGCATCATCCGTGTTGGGACTGCAGGCACATCCATCCTTGGTGTCGGCAAGGACGCCGGTCTTACAGACGGTGGTCTTCAAGTCTTCAAGACTTCCAATATCATCATCAGGAACCTCAAGCTCTACCGCGCCCCCAAGGGAAAGGACCTCGTCGATATTGAGGCCTCGACCAATGTCTGGGTCGACCACAACGACTTCTCCAGTGTGGGCATCACTGGCGACAAGGACACATACGATGGCCTGCTTGATGCCAAGTCCGGATCGGACATGCTTACCTTCTCTTGGAACAAGTTCCACGACCACGTGAGTCTACACTCTTCTCTAATCCCCATCCAAAAGTCAGCGCTAACGTCTTTCAGTGGAAGGGCTCTCTCATCGGCCACTCAGACAACAACGCCGCAAAGGACCAGGGTAAACTCCACGTAACCTACCACCACAACTCTTTCACCAATATTAACTCGCGCCTGCCCTCTATCCGGTTCGGTACCGGCCACATCTACAGTTCCTGCTACTCGGGCGGCATCTCTGGTGTGAACTCGCGCATGGGCGCTCAAGTCCTTGTTGAAGCCAACTCGTTCACCAACGTCGACAAGGCTGTTGTCACAAACCTGGATTCTGACGAGGAGGGCTTTGCGGTCGAGAAGAACAACATCTTCACCAACAGCCCCACCCAGATCACTCAGAAGGGTACTTTCGCGCCGACCTATAAGTACACTGTTGACCCTGCGGCCAGTGTTTGCGCCATCGTGCAGAAAAGTGCTGGTGTTGGCGTTGTCACTTTTTAGGTCAGAGTTGAACATGATGGGCGGCGGCTTTGGTGATACAGCCTGCCTGGTGAAGAGACTTGAAGCAGTCGTTCTTTTCGGTTTTGTACATACATTCCATTCATGGACATACTTACTTTCTATCAATACATTTCTTCGTCTTGATCCCTTGTCATAGTTGACATGACCATCAAGGGAGGCTTGCACAATGGTATGGATGTGATGATTGATTGTAGTATTGGCGTCTGGGTATAGTGGGGCCTGTTCTTGTGCACTCTCTCGAGTGTACATACCCATGCCTGATCCGCTGTCTTCTTTCCCACCTGTTCCAGCATTCAGCCCATCGTTCTAACGTCTTGATCTCTACCCTAACCGGGAAACACCCAAACGATCGAGAAAATTGTAGCAACAATGCCCACGATGACCAACACCTCGGGCCCAGCCTTGATGCCCACAGGCAGCCCCTCAGTTGTGAACTGTGCTACGATGCCTTGCGTGAAGTTCTTCTCCGCCTCCGCTAGTGCAATCTCTGTCCAGTTCCCACACCGAGTATTCAAATCCACATCAGCCGTGAGCGCAGGTAGCTTCGCGATGGCAGCATCCATCATGCGTGCGCTTGTCAAGGTACCGACGTTGGCCTTTTGCATGACGACAGTGCGGTAGGAGCCGTTGGCACCTACGGTCGACATGTTGGCCGTGCGTTCATAGTCGAGACATAAATCGGCTTGCGAGGGTGTGGCGGAAACTTGGCGGACTTCGAGTTTGGTGTTGAGGAGTCCGCCGGGGAGGACAGGGACGGGATGCGGGCCTGCAGCTACCAGATGAAAGACCGAGAAGGCAAGGAGGATGTTTGTGATGAGCGAGGAATGCATGATGTCGTTATCGATACTTTCGGTTTCCTAGGGAATGTAGAGGGTGGCGAACCGCGAAGAGGAAAAGTAAGGCAGTATTAGGTGAAAGATATTATGGTGACCGGCACGCCTCAAGAATTGAATGAATGGACGAACGAAAAAAAGAAAGATCGTTGGTGGTGAGGTTTGGTTCCACAGCCTGAGGTATACAGAAGATCGGGATAGGAAAAAAGGCGACAAGGGAAGCAAAAGAAATCAGGCCACTTTGACGTGATATATGAGGCCGCAAGAACGATGATGGCTGTCGTTCATACTGCGCTGCGACGTGGATTGCCGGATAAGGGGTGGATATGAGGCTCATGGCGTATCAGGTTACACGGAGGCTCTTAAGCGCCCCTGGCAGGCGCCAGGGTGCCTCGTGGAGTATTGACAGATCGCGCCAACTGTTCAATACTAGTATAAGCACCAGTCGTCGATGAAGGAGCTTTGAGGCGCCGCCCCAATGGATCTGTTGGTCACGATGGAGAGTGTGGTGGTAAGATGGAGTGCGGCGTGATGACGGGATGATTGGAGATGCGTTCTGGTGCGGGAAGATCGTCATCCGCGCACGGACATTTCATGCATCCGGGTTTAGCGGCAGCCCCCAGAAATCTCCTTCTCTGGCGTCTTCTGTCCGACATGTGACGGCCGCTGTCATTGCGCGAAACGACAGCTACTTGATCCGAGTATGTGTTCCCCTTCCAGCCGCGCGATGCGGTAAACCCACGCTCCTGTGAAAATTCTCCACGGTCTAATATCGACCTCGCTATCACGGCAAGAACAGGTCGAAAGACCCCGTATTGTCCAATCTGAAAGTTCCCGCCATGAGCATATCCCAATCCTCTGTGAACTCCGGTGAAAATTGGAAGTCCAAACTTTCTATCGCATTGCTGCCCATACCAGTCGTACCAGGGGATGGCTCCTGACAACCAGCCATAGCCTCCAGAATCGGTATGCAAACCTCAGCAGCTTGTTCCGAAGCTCTCGCCAGCAGTGCAGGTAAATCTGCTCTGTCCACATGACGTTTTGTCGCATCCATCCAAGCACCGATGAGGCGTAAGAGCAGGTGGCCCTTCATGCTTGTTTCTCCGGCTTGCATGCACCGTAGATACCAGTTTGCGGCATCATCGACGATGTTGTGTAAAGGTGGCGGTAACGCATCTAGATCGTCTTCGTCTTCTTGCATTCGCATCCGCAGTTCAGCAGCTAGGTATGTCGCTCCGTGGAAAGCATACATTCGGAAGAAACCTGCTGTGCAACAGCATATGCGAGCTAGATCGGACTCGCTCGAAGAATGCAAACTCCCACCAGAAACCGGACAGGCCATACTCCAAATCTTGAGTGACGAGTCGACAGTGGCTTTCCTCGAAAAGGCGTAAACTGGGTGGTTGAGCGCTGAAGCGAAGAAGGGAAGATGTAAACAGGTGATGTAACGCTGCATAATGAACTCGACTGCTTGCAGTGTGAACTGCGAAGGAGACGAATCATTAGATTTGGTGTATGCTTGGATGGTGTGGCGCAAGAGCTTAAGTGCGGCTCTCAGGTCCGAATCGATGCGAAGTGTCTCTTCATAAGTCCCATTTGAATTGACGTCATTCAGGAACTTGAGCACCGCAAGACGAGCTGGGAGAGTCTTGCGCAGAGCTATGGCAACGGATGCATGGGTATACACTTGATCCCCTTGTGCGATGGGATCTATATCCAGAAGTTGCTCATCATCCATATTGCTTGGTGGCGCGGTATTAAAGTCGGACAATGAGACGAATGGGGGTCCACCTGATGCCATGCTCATTTGCAGTGATAGCTCGAGAATTGTGTTCCATATACGGCGGCGCATCTCGGCTTCAAGAGCCGT
>JAESFQ010000370.1_pt1 | contig 16167 bp, 16 predicted proteins | sample 9269431 | NCBI WGS metagenome assembly JAESFQ01 (sample SAMN14502588, study PRJNA617103) | algae metagenome | isolation source: Plectolyngbya sp. WJT66-NPBG17 and co-occurring heterotrophs from well... | place: USA: Mojave Desert, Joshua Tree National Park, California | collected 2006-08-06
CTCTCATCGCATATACCTCCCATCGTCGAAATTCCTTAGAAATTTAACCATTGCACTTGAATAAATATTTCCCTGGTGTCGCGCATTTCACATGATTATCCCAACGACCCAACGCCATCAGCATTATCGCAACTCTACACATAATCCGATAACAAGCCCCTTCATCACATCTAATACTTCTCCATATTATACTATGCCATACCATACCATCCCCACCTCCACCCCCTCTCCATCGCGAAAATTCCACACACAACCTATCAATCCATCACTCATCCCCTCAAGCCCACACGTGACCCCCCACCTACTAGTTTCCAGCTTAGTCCCGCCAAGCCGCCCACCCCTCCCGAGCTCCCCGCTCCATCTCCACAAATGTACCCCGACCGACCTAACCCGCATCCTTCCTACTTCCAGCGTCGGCCAAAACCACCGAATCGCCATTTTACAAACTCGATCCTTTTTTACCGAGAAAGGCGTTTCCGCATACCGGGTTTGCTGGGGAATGTTGGGAAAGGGATTGTGGACCGAAATGTGTCCGAGAGAGGTAGGTTTGAAGAAAAGGAGGGGAAGGAGGGGGAAAGAGGTGTGGATTGCTGAGGGATGGGCGCCGGGGCCAGTTAGATGGCTGGATGGATGGATGGGGAGGGTTTGGAGGCTAGGATGGATGCGTGGTAGTGTGGTAGTGTGGATCTATGTTCTTGTGTAAGCTGGGTTTGCGATTGCGCTTATACTTTGGATTCCAACGGACGTCGTTTTGTTGGTTGTCGTGTCTTGCGTTGTGTTGTGTTTTTTGGACTTGCTTGGGAGAATGTTCATTCTAGGCTCGAATGTCTGGTGTGTATAGTGCTATAGGTCCATTGGATCTGCGTCTTCTAATGTAATCTCGTCGTCGTCGTCGTCGTCGTCGTCGTCGTCCTTTGGCATCGAATCTTCTTCTTCTTCCTCCGCGGCGTGATCAGCTCTTTGCTTTATAATCTGATCACGGTCCTCCTGCGTGGTTCTCGTCCAGATATCAGGAACGAGGTCGTCACCATCTTTTCTACACTTCTGCACGTGGACTCTCTCTTCCTCTCCCTTCGTTGTCGCCTTTGCTTTTCCGTTCGCCTTACTCCCATCTCGTTTCTTCGCTTTTCCTCTTCCTCTCCCTCCTTCTTTAGCTCTACCCTTCTCACTCCCTTCCTTGAGAATCCTCTCTAGCTCATCCATGAAGCGGGGGAAAGCCAACACGTTATGTTTCGCCTGCACTTCGTCGTACGCTCCGTATCCGTCTTTGTAATCGTCGGTCCATGTCTCGTGGTGGAAACCTGTATTCCAGCGATCGTCCGGGTGGTAGACGTGCAGTTCCTTGTAGTGCAGTGTCTTTTTGGTGTATTTTGGCTTCTCCTTGGTGTCGCTGGGGGGAAGCCTCGTTTTCTTCTCCGTGGTGGGGCCGCAGTTGTTGAGGCGCAGGGTGTAACCTTGTTTGAATCGGTAGTATTCAATGTGTACGGGCTTATTGACGTCTTCTGCTTCAAGGTTGAAGAGTAGGTCTTCTGCGTTCGACTTTGAGCGGGATGTTAGTCGTAGGGAGCCGCTTTGTGAGTCGAGTATTAGAGTGCCGTTACATGTGTGGTGCTCGTAGACATGGAGGAACGGCACTTGGGGTTGGTTAGCATCGTCTTGTAGCTTGAAGCGCACATTGAAGGACACGTACATTTACCAAAGGCCCCAGACCAGGCAACAGGTGCAGCGGCTGATGCATGGTCTTCGTCTTCAACACCAGGCTCCTCATAGTCGGGGTCGGACTCCATCGCTGCAATTTGTTTCGCGATCAGTTTTCCAAAAACATGTTCTTTCTGACCCGGGCTAGGATCGAGAGGTGGAATCGGTTTCGCAAGCTCTTCCTTGGAGACCTGCGCTGCACTCAGTGTCCTCATATATCGTGGAATCAGAGCTTCTATTTTGTTGGAAGGTTGTATGAATATGGTAGTCTGCCGGCCCTCAAGCGGGGCATGGTGAACCGACAACATTTGCTCTAGCTTCGCGGGCACAGTCAGAATGTTTTGACCACGGTTGAGGGTTAACTGAAATAGGTCCTGCGGCAAGTCAGGTGTGTCTTGCGATTGCTTCCATGTAGAGTCCCACACTGGATACATCCGATTGTCGCTTGGATCATGTCTGACCACCGAAGTCTGACCACGTTCATTATCGGGATTCTCGGCGACATAAAGGCCTGGAACTTTCTGTACGAAGTACTCTTCGACTTCGGGTTTTTCACTTTCGTTGCTTGCGCCTTTGGTGTTGTCCATACTGATGGAATGGGATCTGACTGAGCTTGGACGACTAACGTCAACTAGGCGAGAAGATAAGCTCTACTTATAGTAAATACGGCGAAGAGCTTGCTCCAGGCACATGTGATCGCTTGTTTATGGTGAGTTCCACTGTCAGACACTGCGACTGAGAAGTGACAAACTTCCAACAGCATGTGCGATGATCATCCGGATTGATGAAGAAATGCTGCACATACAAACCTACCTCTCGTCAACCGGATACTATTAACAGACTTCTCGCCCCTTCAGTGACGATAGTTGGACGTGTAGGTGATGGCTGTAAGATATTTGCGAGGTGTGGTCAAAGTCAATATGCGAAGGAGCAAAATGTAAAGACATAGTGGAACTATCCACTGCGCGTGGCGACTGTGTGTGTAACATGTAGTATTGTTGACTATTACGACATCGACGCGTCTCCCGCCTCCAGTAGGCTCTAGCTGTCAACTAGATCGTGACCACTTTGCCAAAAATGGCAGGTCTCTCGGCTCTCTCAGCTCGAGGGTCAACCCAAGTATGCGTTAGAGTGGAGCAGCACCCTAGTGCGAGATACGGCACGATCACCACCCACATGCTAATTGTCGTGGGATGCGGCTGGATTCGCGTTGTGATACCGAACCGTTAAAGCCGCGTGCCAAACCCCTTCGCCGCACGCCTGAATTGCTGTACAAAATCCTTCAGTCTACATCGTTACATGACAAGCCGAGCAATACAATATACCCACCAACCCATCCCAACCCATGGCTATATGCCAGCACCCTGTACAATATATACAAATAGCGTGCGATTCAAAAACGCCTTTGGGTATCAAACGCCATACAATGCCGTAAAATCGTGCGAGGAAAGATAATCATATCGTCGTCCATCATGTCAAAGGAACCTTTTCAAGGATTCGAATGAACAAAACGTGCGCCTTGACACGGCGAGCGAGCTTGCTTGAAAGCTTTTATCCGACCCAGCATCCACCCAGAAACCCATGACCGCTCGCCTTCGCGACTTTGGTGGTGGCCTAGGCGGATGGAATAGCCGAGGCGGCACTCGATGCCGTCGTGTTCGAATTGGAGACACCGGCCGTCTTTTATACAAGCCTTTTGGCAATGGTCGAAGGATTTGGAGGCCGTCTTGCCCGTTTTGTATGTAACGTCCTCGGACATGTTAGACCAGTCTTCGGCCTTCTCTTGCAGGTGTGGCTCGATCATTGTGAAGAGCTCCTCGAACATGAGCGGGCGTTCGGGATGCGATCGCGCTTCCTCCCATTGTGATAGTCGGGTGAAGTCGTCTTCGCCGAGGTGGTGCATCGTTATGATGGCTTCGCACCACTGCTCGTTGTCGAAGCGCATGGTGAAGGGCTTCTCGCCGTTGAACATGGGCCAGTATCCTCGTAGTGAGACGCCGCTCTTCTTTAGCACCTGCGCCAGCATCTCGTCTCCGCAGCATTGCTTCTTGACGTCGACTCCGAAGAAGTGAGTGCCTGGGAAATGCTTGTTCTCGCCGAACATCCTGCCAAGTGCCATGACCTTGTCTAGCGCCGCGCGCGATAGCACGAAGCCAGTCCCGCCGTGTGCGAAGGTTGTCTTCTTCTTGGGCCAGACAGGTGAGCCAAAGTAGTAGGCTGTCGTGGGACTGAAGTTGGAAAGGAAGCGGTATAGATTATCATAGTTGATGTATGTATCCAGTTCAAGGAAGACATACCACTCCGACTCGGGGCGCATGTATGACGTCCACTCCATCATAGGCAGAAACTTGTACTTGTCCAACCGCCACCCCTGCTCAGACTTGGCCTGGGTGCTGTTGGTAGCCTGTATGCGATCGTACACGTCGAAGTCCGGGTTGTTGAACTTGTATTCGGGGCGCAGGTGGGCGAGGGCGTCGGCAATCTCGAAGCCGTTGAGGTTGTCCTTGCGATCCGAGAAGATGAGCAGGTCCTGTTTGCATCTTCCCAGTCGGTTGAGGTACATGGGCAGCTGGGTCGCGACCTCGCCAGCGCCAATCTTCAACACGATGGTGACTCGGTCCATGACGCCGGCGGTGAAGGGCGAGCACTCGTCGCCAAAGTGCACCTTGGGGACGGGCGCGGGTCCAGCGGGAGGGGGCCGCTCCACCAGCAGGTCGTAGCCGCGCTCGCCCCGCCATAGCCGGAAGATGAGGGACGTCAGGAAGAAGGTGACGAGGACTGTCGCGACGCACAAGAGGCGCAACGGCGTCAATCGCACCCTCATGGTGGTGGTGGTGCGATGGTCAGTCTGTCATGTCTGGATGAGCGGGCCTGGCGCGCGGAAATTGGCGCTAGTTCCAGCTCCAATCCGGCTAGCCCGCCGTCTATGCGCGCCTCCGCCTCGCCGCTCTCATCTCAACACCACCTTTACGAGTCTCCCGGCAATGTCATCCATGATTCACGCCAGTTTCGAGACAGTGCCATTTCCCTGTGGTTTAGTCTGGGATCACCGTTTTCTCATATAAATGCCTATCAGATATCTGGATAACAAGAGTGCTGGTTGCCTGTGAGTCTCCCTCTAGCAGAACCGAGTCGTCCAAAAATACCACCGCCTGCGCCTTCATGTTCCAGTTGCTTATGCTTGCTCTCAGACGCACTAGGTGGAATGTAATTCAGGGTTTTGTAAAGAGTTGGTTGGATTTTCAAGGGTAAGCTCCGAAACATCACGTACGGAGAAGGTATCAGTATTGTAGAATGGACAAAGAGGATGGGCTGGCATACTGTCAACACCTCTTCGCTTGCATTTTAGTTCTGCTCTAATCGTGTCGAGCAAGAGGGGAGATTATAGCAGCGATTATGAACTGTCCTTGTACGTGTGTGAAGCGGGGTTTTCATGTGAGGTGCTTCTTCTCGTGGTCGTCAGTTTCATCTCTGAGGGTCATTTCTCATTCTGGTGCCCTCTGAGTTGCGATTTTGTGCGCGAGAGACCGCCTACTCCTTGCGCTGAAGTTTAAGCCCAGGTGTTTGGACATTTCCCCATTCACTTGCACTCGTGTAGTGGCATCGCAGACCCAATCAGCGCCGATTCAGGAGAGTCTGTGCTCTCTCACTGTCATTCCCCAGCTAGGCAAGAGCAAACAACTTTAGCGCACTCTCTCACTACTTGAGACTTTCTGCGTCAGCTCTTCGCCTTGACCAATACACACAAACCCGTTAATTTGTCTGCGCCAATTGGTACACCCGTTTCCAGCCTCAAGCACGATTGCGTCCTCGCTTCCGGAGTAAGTCCATGGTACAGCGTCAGTATTGTTTCCATTACTCACATGTTTCAGGATGCTACTCTCGAAGCAGTTTACATTCTTGCTTGGAGAAAATCTCGAGTCCGTCACCGTTGACGCGGGCGTCATGTCAGCCTTGTCCGAACCTTTCAACCGCCTAATCAACGGACCCATGGCAGAAGCCCAAGATGGAAGCGCCAAACTGCCCGACGTTGAAAATCACGTTTTCCTAGGCCTCGTTGACTTCGCTTACCGCGGGGACTATAATGTCTGCCCTTGCCAGGCTGACTTCGATGTTACAGTGGACATGGAGTCGCTAAAGTTGGAAGGCGAAGAACTCGCTGCAGAGGAAGAGCAAGACTACGCAGAAAACCAAGAAGAATATACCATGAACGACCTTTTTCGTCTAGGGCTGTGTATCCCTGGGGATTACTTGCCCTACGAGGGCTTTATTGGATATCCGACTGCAAGCATGAAACCGTATTCCTCTTAAACGCCAAGGTGTATTGTCTCGCCGATCGCTACATCATCCCAGAACTAAAGACGCTGGCCCTCTCTAAGCTTCATGAAATACTGAAGAAGTGTATGGACGTTGGCTTTGTCACGACACACCAACGAGTCAAAGACGTCGTTGCCTTGGTCCAGTTCGCCTATGACAGCAAGAACATCCGAGATAGGAATAACCATGGGCAGCACGATCCCCTGCGAACCGAAGTCCTAAAGTATGTCGTCGCTCACATTGACCATTTGGAGTCGCAGCCAGCGTTTCAGATACTGCTCAGTGGTCAAGGACAGTTATCAGTGGATTTAGTTTCCTGCCTGAAAGCAGAACATCGCGTTGCGATGCGGAGGATCGGGGCTGCGATTGAGTATCGGAAATCGAGCATTTCTCACTCACCCCAGGCCATGCGTAAACTTAGACCTTTTCGCATCTTGAGCAGTACCGGATAGCCTGAAGATTTGGGATCGTCAGCGAAAGGATGTGAGCGGGTTTCAAGATATGTGGCAACGGTAATGGTCTACGGGACACTTTGAAGAGCTGTCCCTTCTTGGGGCATATCTTGAAATGCTTGGCCATCTCCGAGACTTACGTAGTGATACGTTTTCTTGATGCAATGTTCTTCGAGCAACTCCATAATCTCAAACCACAATAAATCGCTCATTTCGCGACAACACCTACGTTAACCTCCTCCAACTTAACCCCTCTTCCCATCTCACTCTTTCTTTCCCTCCGCCTCTACCTCCTCCCCCTTTCCAATCTTCGGCCCTCTCCTTAACATATTATACTCCCCCACCGGCACAAACCCCATATGCATATAAACCGCCCTAGCACTCGGTCTACTCTCCAAATACATCGGCGTAACCGGCTCCGTCCGATCCGCCTGTTCAATCGCCCAATTCATCAACTTCTTCCCCACGCCCCTACCCTGCCACTCCGGCCACGTAAGCAGCGGCGCAAGATACCAATGCCTTTCCCCTTTCGTCGCCTCAGCCCTCATCTCATCGTCTTTTGCAAACCGCACATTCCAGTTCTCGTCGCTGACGTGCTGCCACATTTCTTCCACCTCGGCGTCGCTCCACTGCATCTGCGCTTGCCAGTCGTAGTGCGTGATGGCGCTCCGGCGGAATAAGCTGTGCACCGAGGGATTGGACGGGAGTGTCCAGCCTGCTATGCCTATTGTTTCGCCTGTGGAGGTCAACACGGCTTTCATGAAGCAGTGGTGTGGGTCGTTGATTGCGGGGGTTAGCCGCTTGGCCATGCGCTGGATGCGGATTTCTAGACTGTTTTTGCCTGCGGGACGGAGCTCGGGTGGTTCTTTCTTGGCCCACCAGTCATCTGGGAAGCAGAGGTAGAGTCCTTCGGCCTGATTCGAGGTGGTAAGAGAGAGATTGAGTTTATGAATTGGTTCGCTGGGGAGCTTACGATCTTTTCGGCATCGTGTGAGGTACAGCGCTCGATGCTCATGTCGGAGTCAGGTAGCCGTCTGGAGGGCTCTACAGGCATTGTTTGGAAGCCATCGGAGTTGTCGGTGGGTACTTTGATGAACTCGGCTTTTTGTGAGGCCATGGCTGCAATTGCTGTAGTCAAGGCTTTGTAAGTCAATTCGTGCGCAGAACAAAATTATATGCCGATGTTTGCAATTCGCACATGCTTCCTCCATGGTACTTATGTAGAGAGCAGATCCGTGATGACAGGTACCACGACATTTCGCCCTGCACTAGCGCTTACCGTCGCGGAACTTGCTTGGGTTATCCGATTGATACCTGGACGTCGGCATTCGAGCGACTCGCCCTGTGCAACTTTGATGATCAATGTGAAAGAAAACTAGGCAGAAGTCTAAATCGTCTCAGAGCCGGTGATGGCTAAAAGGAGCAAAGCGAAACGGAGTAGGTATTCCCCTCTTCCTTCGAGTGTGTAGCCACGACACCAGCTGTTTGTTCCGATCGGAATCGGAATGGAATCGGAAGCTGTACCTAACTTTGCATACGTTACGTCACATCTTTTGTCCCGCCATCGCCTGTACTTTTAATTCGAACCGGAATGATATGTATCTGCCGACGTCGACTTTTTTCTGGTTTTTTCATCGTTAGTCGCAAATTCGTATCCTGCAACACGCTACGACGTACGCTATTTTAAGACACCTGTCAGCCCGCTTGTGAATCATGCATCTCTGAACGCCCATCTTGTGATTGTGCGAAATCATTTTGAGCATACGGCAGGATAGTAATGCTCGTATATAGTACGCCAGGGCCTAGCGCAGATACTCTGGCTGGCGACCTGTTTACTTTCTCCTGTCGCCAATTTGGCGGCGCATACTCTGATAAGTCTTTGGTCCACGCCAGCACAGGCCAGTTATGCTCCAACGGCTTCAAAATCACGACACAAAGTGGTCCATCCAGTAAACTCGACAGATTACTCTCACTCTCTCTCGCAGAGCGATATCCCCCTTCCGGCCAGTACGTTGGTGGAGGCTAGCGCGTGGGTCAAGCCGCTCCGTGCGTCCAGCGACATTCATGGCGAAGTGTTTAGCATTAGTTTGTTATTCAATAGAGAGATCTTGTATCCGTACTATGCATTCCATACTAGTTGGTTCAAGATCACTGGGTGGCAAGGCTTGGCGAGCGGGACGGAACTGCATACGTTGGCGCTGGCGGTGCGGACACGTTTGCTGCTGATGATTTTACGGTTAAGGTTCTTTAGGGTCTGAATGGGCTTCAGCTTTGTGCTTGATTCAGGGTAAGGAGTTTTCTGCGCATGTAGTCACATCTATCTTTTCGCTTGTCTCTTCGAGACAGGGGATAGAAGGGTGATGGTAGTGCGCATATCTGCATTGAACGCACAAGTACATACATCTCCTTCAGCTATACTGCCAGATAGCACAGCTGGACAAGTGTTACACGAATACACATTACTTTTTCGAACGCTCTTGGTACCCCGGCACGCAAAACCGTTCTCCCTGCATTTATGTACACGACCAGTGCATATCTGCTGTGACGCCAGGTGTTCAAGTCGCAAGTCATACCTCACATTTGACACCAGCTCACTCATCTCGCCACTACGTTCGCTGGGAAAACATCCCCTGATCGCTCTTTCAGTGCTAGTCAGCGTGTTGGAATGACTGATGCAGCGATCAGAGGTATGTCGAATTTTCCAGCATTACGTGATGGGAGATGAGGGTGGATAATCCTCGCATACGGTGTTGGCGTCGTAAAGCACAACGGCGTGCCTGAATCATTGATCCGAAGAATTGAGCGAAGTCAAGCCGTGGGTTGGGAGGGACGGGGACTTGTAGTGGCCCCGGGCCGGGCCTACTTGGCTAGCCCCAATCTCAACCTGGCACCAGGAACGGGGACGCCAAGGCCGCTAGCTACTGATGGCAGAAACAGGCTGACAACTCCGTGGCTCCCGATTCAAACTGTTGTCATGGCCTCGCTTCCGAGTGCTGCTGAAACTCCTATCGATAACTTTCTGATGATTGAGTCGACGGCCGGCGACCCACTTTCCGTTCCCCGCCGACGATGACGATGTTTGCCCGGAAGCGCCAGATACAGACCTCACGTCGGAGAGCCGTCAAAACAAGCTCCTTGACAGGAATTCTCGCAAACGTCCATTAGCGACATTATGATATTAACAGGGAGAAAGGAAATGCGCTCTGGTTCGGTGATTGGCTCACGCTGTTCTAGAATGCCAAACAGAAGCAGGGCAACGCCTCGACGTTCACGGCCTTACTTACTGTTGCGGCTGCATGATAACGCTTCACACGAGTTAGGCGTCGCTACCGATAGTTCGTACCGCGAGCTACACCAGTTTGACCATCACAACAACAGGCTGCCCTGTCGGCCCCACCGCTTGATGCCGCGAGGGGTGATAGCAGCCGAGGAGAGAATGGTACCACTTTTGAAGGCGCGCACTACCTCCCTTCCAAGATGGTGCCGTCTATTTAGCGTGGGCAAAGGTCCACTTGGTCTTACTCCAACAGAATCATGCCATAGAGGAACACCTGATGTAGAAAAATGTAGTAAGTGATGGCACTTGATTGCGAGGCGACGCTTTGTTTCGATTGCGCTCTCAGAGTTCGGTAGCCGGCACACTCTTGTGCTTCGAGGGGTCTCCAGATCAGCGCCGGTTCAAATGCTGCCCCATGGATTGGTGCAAGGACTTTTCGTTCCTGAACGCCCATGTTATGACATCGCATCGGCAACAGGAGTGCCTTTACAAAGCGCATTCAAGAGCTCGGCATGCTCAAGTCTCTCTGAAAGCAAGCCTTCACTATTCCAAGCGTCGCGATGAACCTCTCATGTCTTGTCGACCATGCGTTTCCCATGTCACCCTCCATGACGCTCGTCCCAGGTACTGACGTAACGATACACTTCAACGGCTCTACGTTTACAACAAATCCTACCTATTGTTACACAGTTGATAGTGACTGCATCCGTGTCCTCGTATTGCTATTGGTCCATGCGCGGTCAGAAGTTAGAGTACTTGGGATGCCATTGGCATCTATTGACAGTTGTATTCTCCGGCCACGCATCAAACAGTACATGCTCTGAAGCGCAGTGCAGCTGTTTAAGAAGTGGAAGATTGATTTCCATGCAAGTATGCCTCGCATACCTTGCAGCGTTCATTGCAATAGTGGCGTTACGCGTAAAATCCGCAATCGCACCGACACGGTGTGTTTCATCGCGACGCCTGGCTTGTCAGTGTACGATGAGTTTTGTTAGCAACGATACGAAGTGTGGAGACTTGGATAGGCTGTCAAGGATGTAAACATGTCAGTGGGCCGTGGGAATGGAGCTAGTCTGCACGCGTGCGGATCCACGGCTGGTACCGAAAGTTTAAACGCTGGCGATATCCTCTAACACGGTAGCAATGCTCCGCTAGGGCTGGGACGTGACGTCGCATTCACGAGTGACAGATCAATCTTTCAGCCACGTTCTAACGGAAATTGCCATCTGTGACAGTCCTTCGAAAAACCTCTATGCATACTAGACAAAGGATCCCTGCTCCACACCGAGTAAACGCGGCCCCGGCTGCGCTAAAAGAGTCAGCACGTGGAAGCCCAAAATGCTGAAAATAGCCCATAATGCGTCGTGAGCCGCTCGCTATGTATCGGATGATCTCCAGCCCGGCAGGTGCGTTGGAACCTGCAGCAAAGCGAGCATCGTCTCTCCAACGAAGTATCCCTCATGTCAGTATGCAGCCTGCAGGGGTTTTTGTGATATACGCCAGCATTTAGGTAGGTTCAGAAGTTTCCTGACACGCATGCCCAAGTGCCGTGCCTGGTCGACCGTGCATACACAACCTGCTAGTTCGGAGCAAATCCAGACTTGCTCTGCGCTCTTGAGAGCGTATACTTTCTGTCAACAGATACGTCAGAGCACTGATATCTTTGCATTTTATGCAGTTTTCGACGTGTATGAAAGTCCTTTGATGCCTCCCGTGGTATATATCTTCTCCATTGCTCGCCTTTTCTTTTAACTTCTTACTCTCATTGCCAATATTCTATCCACGCACAGTACTTCCACTACTCTTCCCACAGCTATTACACTCATTTTTACGTCTCCTGTAGTTCCTTCTTCCTTAAAGACTTAACGGCATCTCCCTGCCACCATCTGCCTGCCACTATCAATCTGCCACTATCAATCTAATGTCTACTGAACGTGTCTCCCCCCAGTCGCTTCCTCCGACCTTCGTTGGTACACTCAACTTTTCAGGCCACAGTCTTCCCGCTCCAGGACCTGCGGAGACTTCCGACACCGCGGAGCAGGATATCGACCGTGCTATACGATCCATGCTACGAGGTGGTGCTAGTCGTGAGGAGATTCTCTATATGGTCAAGGCTCATAGAGACTCAAAGGCAGTCGGCATCCTCAGAGACCTTGATACCCTGTCGGAGGTCCAAACTGATGTCCTCGCAGGGAGGATTCATGCCATTGGTGAATAGACATGACCACACCATCATACCAAGCTAATTCGAGCAAGAAATCCTTATTCGTCCGGCCGTCGAGGCCCCCGTGAGCCTCGAACCCCAAGTCTCTGGTGACCCCAACGAGAGGCCAAGTTCCTCACCTCAAGACACCGACCACGCGAGCAACCCTCTGGAAGGCAATGTGACAAGGCACACAAACCACAATCCTCGAGGCTGTCCATACGATGGATGGAAGTGCGAAAAGAGGAAAGGAAATGCTCGCTGGAGATCTAGATCGGAGTTGTTCAAGCACTACACAACCCATCATCTGGACAGACTTCGACAGGGCGATCGTATCGGATGCCCCATGTCCATGTGCGCACACGCTCCGTTCCCAGGAGATGGCTCCGACTTCATCAAGCACCTCTGGCTCGACCACATGAGCGCACAGCGTACCTAAGCCTTGGGTCAGGTCATACTGGTGGAGTGAAGACTGTTGGCATCTTCGTCTCACTATCCCGACGATTCTGGCTTTCTCCTCCTCCTCCTCCTCCTCCTCCTCCTCCTCCTTCATCTTCAACTCTTCATCTTCAACCTCCAAGGTCTTCAAACTACCTTCCACCGCGCTTCCTCAATGATCGCGTATCCTAGTCATGGCTATAATGAACGTGCTATTGCCAAGAGCTTACACAACGCTATTAAATAACTTCCGATGATTATGCCCCTTCATGTACAACGGTTTTCTTTTGGGTTCTCTCACTTCGCTTCTTGTCCTTGTGCGTTCTGGCTCTCCAGACGCCCCAAGGACGCTTTAGTTATAATACTATCTTTGTCACCTCCACACTCCTCGTTGTTGTGTATGTATGTGTGTAACGTTGATGAATGAGAAGTGATATTTCTGCATGCAGGGCTTGACTATGAGCAAGGTGGAGCTTTACTACGATATGCTGACTATGTTAGCTATTACTGTTACTAAAGCTGCTAAGACTAGTATACATATCTACGACGCATCGCACGCTGATGCGTGATAGTACTACGGGAATCTCACATGCGTGCTCTGCAATACTAGAGTGATCATTCTACCATGGTCGTAGTCTCCAGGCTGCGTGCGTTGTTAGCTCTTTCACTAGAATAGCTACTATGTTCGGCGGCAAACATATGCAGTTCACTGGGAACGAGAGCGCTCGCATGAGGCTAGGCTGTGGTCATGCTTCATGCTTATATCATTACTACGTAGCGTAACCGACGCCGAACCGCCTTGTTACTCTCCTAATTGCCAAAACTCCCTCACGCATACTTCCTCCCCTTCTTCAATGACGCAATATCTCCGTCCAATCGTCCAATCACCAATCTCCCAGTCTCACTACCTTCCTCCGCATCCCCAAGCCGTATGCGCAGATCTTTCAGATAACGCGACCGATCCGCTGCATCGAGATACGTGCCTGTCGCTGGTAGGGCTATATAGGGGTTATCCCTTGTTGCCAGACTGGAAAGATTCATGACTATGTTTGGGCTGTTGGAAAGAAATGTCCGCATGTAGAAAGGAATCAGGCTCGCTGTAATGAGAACGGATGATGAGACGATGAGCGCAATGATCCAGCCGTAATGTGCTCGGAAGACTTCAACGTTGCTACGCTTCGTACCCGTGCTAGGCCATGTTTTTGCTCTTTGGAATGCTACTCTGTGTTCTACTTGGTTTTGGTCGAATAGTCTGTAGTCCTGGCTTCCGTCCTGATACGGCCAGGAGATGTTTTGGTCCTTCCAGGTTGTGTGACCGTTGAATTCGCCCAACGCTGCACCCCGGCTGTTCATCGTTGCCCAATACGTATTCAGCAACTGTTCAAGTCGTATTGTGCCATTCTCAGAAGATATTTCTCCAATGCCAGACATCCAGTGGGGGTTCACCGGGTTCGAGAGGTAATTAAACGAGAAAAAATCCAAGGATGGCGTGATAGCTTTGTTTGCTATTTCCCACATGGTATGGTTCGCGTCGCGTTCCAACCCCAGTTGTGTATAGGCTAGAGTTGGAGGCTGAGGATTGAGGCGAGTCCGTCGAAGACGAGATGCCACACAAGTATCGTATGTAGCACAGGAGACCGCGACTTCGACGTATGTTGTTTCCAAAGAACAATTAAGGGAATAAGACGAATCCCAATTAGTCCAAACGAAAGAAAATGGCTTCAATTCATTGGCGGGCAGTTTCGCACGAGTGGTGGTATTCTCATTCCAGTATAAAAATCCGAGCCAACTTGCCTGGTGGAACTCGAAGGAATGGTCCAAATCCCATGGGAAAATATCACAATCCAGATGAAGATACATAGCTTCGATCCTGACTGCGTAGTCGATATAATCGGCCGAGTGCATGCCACTCATTGGAACGCCGATGAGGGAACTATAAGAGTCTAGGGTACCGTTAGTCGTGTTGAACCAGCCGTCGTTGCCTGGCTTCGATATGCCCTCATAGTGCTCGATCCTAGGGATTTTAACATGACCCCAGGCATCACGTGGAGAGCCGTTCCTGGCTTCTGGGCTGAGGAGGGCGGCCACGTATGTGCTTTCCAAAGCTAGCCCTATTTCCTCATCATCAGAGGACCACATGTAAGAGCCAGGAACGACGTAGTAAATCTTCGCGTCTTCTAAGATGTTGCTTGGACCAAAGGTAATTTGTCGAGACGATGATTGACCCCCTACAGGAGACAGCATCCAGATAGCGATCAGACCGAGGCCTGCATAGCTGACCATCTGTAGGTGGAATTGCGAGACAATGGTGTTGGTGAATGATGTACTACCGGCGAGTATGTCTAAGGTGCCGATTCGCTCGCCCTTCTCAAGTCTCCAGAGCAGGATAGCATGAGTAGCTCGTCCAACAACCGAGGCAAAGAGTATGGGATATACTGTTGGGCCCTAGTTTCAGTGAGCGGACGGACATGGCGAATTGTCCGCGCATGTGCTTACCCAATGTGAAGCTTGGTAGAATCTCTCGGCCGTTTGTGGATGAGAACTTGTGCGCTTGCCATCGTACAAGATGACGAAGAGAGCAAAAATGAGGAATGCAGTGGACAATGCCAGCAGAGTAATGTCGACAAGAATGTTCCAGACGGCTGTACCACTAGAGACCTTGACCGACCGCGGTGATGTTGGCCAGCTTTTGGGTAGCTCAGATGGTTTCTCGAGCAAAGGTGCATGGGTACTGAGCCGCGAGTCCGACGCAAGCTGTTCATGGGTATTAGTGAGGCTGAGCTCAATCTCAGACGTGCTGTACCGGTAGTTCTTCGACGCGTTGGCCATCGTATAAGAGCCCAGAGGGCCCAAAGGAAGAAAACGGACAACAAACGGCCGTGTGGTTGTGATAAGGGGACGAAAGCGCGCTCTCTACGAGCCAACATGGGTGCGCGTCGGCTGGCATTCTTATCTAGTGCAATCGCTACTGCACCTAAATTCTAACAAGGATGCATCAAAGCTTAGCCAGTCTTCAGGCTGGGGCCAATGTGGCTATACCTGGGTGAGTATTCGGCACAGCCGCAAGGCGTGGTGGCTGCGAACTAACACTTTCGCTTTTGTCGCACTCTCCAACTACAAGATCACAACCATGCTCTGAACTCGTGAGCGTATCTGAATCAATCAATCAGTCTGATACCATCGATTAAGCCGTAGAAAGAGAGTGGTAGGGGTGCTGTCGTTCCATGGCACTCGCGCCAGTGCACTGCTTCTACCCGCTACCAAGCGGTAGCAGACAAGCCACAAACGAGTAGCGACAATGGCGTCGGCGGAGGAGGGGATTCGAACCTCCCCCTATTTAGATAAGACATGGCTCAAACTTGGCGACACAGTTGGACAAGCGCTCGCGGCTCTGCAGATGGCGGATGGGTGGAAAGGCTATGCATGTTCGCCATAAGTTGTTACCTAGGTTTATTGTAAGTGGCAGCGCATTATCCGATGTGACAGCTGTGATATAGTGTATCGTGCCCCTGTCAATGCAGCACGTGGTGGTTCAGCTGAGAAATGACGCAGCGTATGAAATGCGTCGGAGGCTCGGTGTTTCCATCACGTGATGCTTGGCATGCCCATTATCTGAAAGTCTGGCCTTCTTAGATCCTTAGCGTGTGATTGCATTGTCCCGAGGTCGTTCCGTTCCAGTTGTTGCATCGCCGAGCATTCTAATATGTGCATGTTTTCAGCTCGCTATCATCACAGCCCTATATTTGTTGCTGCGAGAATATCATGCGCAGATTGTGCTGATG
>JAESFQ010000371.1_pt1 | contig 16135 bp, 20 predicted proteins | sample 9269431 | NCBI WGS metagenome assembly JAESFQ01 (sample SAMN14502588, study PRJNA617103) | algae metagenome | isolation source: Plectolyngbya sp. WJT66-NPBG17 and co-occurring heterotrophs from well... | place: USA: Mojave Desert, Joshua Tree National Park, California | collected 2006-08-06
GAATACCTGCTTCGCAATGTCGAGCCCGATCGTGCTAGCCTGTCCCACGGACGCCTCCCCTAGTGGTCGCTCAACACCTCCACCTTGGCACATCGATGCCGTCGGGGGGCGTCCACACCATCACGGTCGGTCCATGGAGCTGCCTGAGCGCCTTTTCCGGACGGCGAACTGGCATGAAGCCGATGGCGCACCCGCTCTGGAACGGATAAAGAACACCCGAAAGGGTGAGCATGGCCGACCAGATCGTCATCACCGAGAAAACTAGCCAGGCAAGGGATGTCCGCGCCGCAGTCGGCGGCCGCTATGGGGTGGTCCTACCGGCAGAGGGGCACCTCTTCGACCTCCTCGAACCTGGGGAGGTGGTGCCGGAGTGGAAGCGTTGGCGGCCTATTTTGCTACGGCCGGACGGGCTCTACGGCACCAAGCCAGCGACCGGCGGCAACAAGGCAGCGAAGCTCAAGGCGATCCGGGAAGCCCTGCGCCAGGCCAAGCAGGTTTGGCTGGCCACGGATTGCGACCGCGAGGGCCAGCTCATCGGCCAGGAGATCCTCGAGCACTACGGCTATCGCGGCACCGTCATGCGGGTGATCTTCACCGCCCAGGATCCGCAGACCATCCGCGCCGCGTTTGCCTGCGCCAAACCCAATGCCGAGTATGCGCGGCTCTATGCGGCCGCGGTTGCGCGGCGGCAGGCTGACCAGATCTATAACCTCTCGCTCACCCGCACCGCCACGGTGACTTTGGCCGGCGGTGCCAGGGCCGTCATCGGCGTCGGCCGCGTCAAGACGCCGACCTTGGCCATCGTCTGCCGGCGCGAGCTCGAGATCCGCAATTTCGTGCCGCAGGCCTATTTCGAGGTGGTCGCCTCCGCCCAGGTCGAGAGCGGCTCGCTCCAGATGCGGCATGCGCCGAAGGAGCGCATCCTGAAGTGCGACGAGGCAGAGGCAATCGCCACCGCGGCCGAGGGCTTCACCGGCCCGCTCGCGGTGAAGGTCGAGGAGAAGCGCCAGGGACCACCCCGGCTGCACGACCTGCCGTCCCTTCAGAAGCTTTGCGGCTCACGCTTCGGCTGGTCGGCGGCGCGGACGCTGGAGGTGGCGCAGGAGCTCTATGACGGCCAGGGCAAGAAGGTCATTACCTACCCGCGGGCGGAAACTCGCTACCTGCCGGAGAACCTGATCACGGATGTGCCGCGGATCGTGGCAGGGCTGCAGGTTGGGCGGACCTTCGGCGTCATCCCGGTGCCGCAGCCGCCGGTCATCCGCCGCGGGGCGAACGGTCCTTTCCACGACCGCGGTCTGGCCGGCGCCAGCCACCATGCGGTCATCCCCAACGTCAACGCGGTCGACACGCTGCGCGAGATCTGGCCGCGGTTGAGCACCGATGAGCGGCGGCTGTTCGACGTCATTGCCCGCGCCTACCTAGCGGCGATGATGCCGGATTTCCGCTACCGGCAAACGACCGTCATCCTGGATGTCGGGCGCCATGCCTTCCGCGCCGCCGGTCGCCAGCCGATCGAGCTCGGCTGGCGGGCGGCCTTTCCCGACTGGCAACCGACCGAGGAACGGGGCGACGAGGTGCAGATGCTGCCCCCGCTCCGGCATGGCGAGGCGGCGGTGCTGCGTAATGCCAAAGTTGAGGACAAGGAGACTCGGCCGCCGCCGCGCTACAACGAGGGCACGCTGATCGAGGCCATGCAGAATGCCTGGCGCTTCGTCGAGGACGAGGCATTGCGGGATAGGCTAAAGGAGGCCAAGGGCATTGGCACGCCGGCAACCCGTGCCGAGATCATCCGCGGCCTGAAGACGCAGGATTTCCTCACTGCCGACGGCAAGCACATCGTCCCGACTGAGCGCGGCCTCTCGCTCCACGCAGTGCTTGAACGGGCGGACCCGGACCTGGTCGATCCAGGTGTGACGGCGCAGATGGAGAGGTTGCTGGACGGGGTGCTGGTCGGGCAGCAGGAAATGGAGGGCGCCATCGATGCCGTATGCGCCCAGGCCAGCCGCATCATCGGCAGGCTGCAGGAGGGTGCGGCCTCCCTCGACGCCGCCATGGTGAACAGGGCAGTCCCGGAACGCGGGGCGGACCGGCCGCCGACACCGGCCATGAAGCGCTTCGCTGAAAGTCTCGCCCGGCAGAAGGGGCTGAAGCCACCGCACGGCTACACGACCTCCAGCGCGATCTGCCGCGCCTTCCTGGACCAGCACGCATCCAGAAAGGCCGATGCCTCAAGGATCAGCGTCTTGAATGAGCCGGGAACACAGGCTGCATCGGACGTGACGGTGGTGCGGCGTCGGCCAAGCCGGAGCGGTGCACGTCTGGCGCCATCCGCCACTGATCGAAAGCGGGGCCAGAAGCGTAGCAGGACCAAGCCGCTAGAGTGACGGCCCTCTGAGTATCATCATGGTGGGCCCAGCACGATGGGCTCATGCCGCGTTGCTTGGACGAATCGGGGTAGCGCAGCCTGCTGCGGATACACCGAGCACGATCCTCCGGCGTCCACCTCCTGCCACTGCGCGTCCCGACAACGAACACACGTCCATCACGAGCGACGCAGGCAAGGTCGAGGGTACGACGCGGGTACGCTGTCGTTTTACTTTGACTGCGAATCCGGCAGCGCGGTAGGGCCCTACATCGAGTTGTATGGGGAGTTCAGCTTGACCAAGGATGATTTTGCCGCGCTCGTCGCTGAGAAGGGTGGCATGACCAAAGCTGATGCTGGTCGCGCCGTTGATGCCGTCTGCCAGGCCATCACCGCGGCCGTGGAGCGAGGCGACGACATCAAACTGCCGGGCTTTGGCACGTTCGAGGTGCAGCAGCGCGGGGAGCGTCAGGGACGTAACATACGCACCGGCGAGGCGCTGACGATTGCGGCGTCGAAGGTCATTCGGTTTTCGGCTGGCGTTCGCCTAAAAACTGTTGTGAACGGTGGGGCAGCTTAGAAGCGGTTGCCGCAACTAGTTTAGAATCTGAACACGAAATAAGCGGGTAGGTTAGCTCGGGACCGACACGTTAAGCCATGCGCCGGCCCACCCCACCATATCGGGCCGATGTCCAGCACTGGCATCCTGAGCCTCGTTGACCTGCCGCTGCCGTCCGCCCGTCGCGTTCCCCGCCCCAGGCGCGGCGACGGCTCGAACATCCTGGCCGATGTGGAGGTGTTTGTCTTCGCCGTCGAGGCCGAGCTGGAGGCCATGGACCGCGAGCGGGCCGGCGTGCACCGCCGTGGCCGCAAGCCGGACCTGAGCTTGCGGCGGCGGCTGATCGGGCCGATCTGGATGGTGACCTTCGGCGGCATGCAGTGGCGCATCGCCGGCTGGCTCTCCGGTGTTCCCTTCACCACCTTGCACAGCGCCTTTGCCCGCTGAACGCGATTGGGGCTGTGGCGCCGCCTGGGCCAGCGCCTGGCTCTCGATTGGCGCTTGGCCCGCGGCAATGAGGTACTACCCTCGGAGGTGGTGGTTGACAGCCGCTCGCTCCGCTCCTCCCCAAGCGCCTGGGCGCGGGGCATCGATGGCGGCAAGCTGGTCAAGGGCATCAAACTCTGCGTCGTTTGCGACAAGCATGGATCCCTGCTCGATCTCGAGCTGCACCCCGCCAACACGGACGACCGCGCGGGCATCCTGCCGATGCTGCCGAGACAGGCCGCGCTCGGCTTCTAGGGCGACCTTCTCGGCGACAGCGGCTTCAAGGGTGCACCCTTCGCCGCGGCGGCGCTCAACCATGACATTCATGTCTCGGTCTCGCCGGGCGGCACGCGGGACGGGCGCTTCCTGCCGCACGGGATCAGGTAGGTCGTCGAGCGGCTGTTTGCTTGGCTCAGCCGCTACCGCCGGCTCAACATCGTGTACGACCGCGCGCCTGACCTCTTTGCCGGGCACGTTTGGATTGCGATGATCTCCGTCATCTCACGCCGGATCGTCGCACGAACCCAGGCGCAGCAAGAGATCTAATCGCGTACAGCTTCTAACGTTCGCTGGGTGGCAACCTGGGCCAGCAAGCTGCCGGCGCATGTGAGGCGCCGTCTGGTACTAGAGCACGACGACCTCCGATTCTCGGCGGCAGACATATTTTCACGAGCAAACCGGTGTGCGGCTTATCTTCGATCACCAACACTTCTGGTGCCTGGATCCGGACGAGCTCGGCATGCGCGATACGCTCAGCAGATTTCTCAAACTTGGCCCGATGGTCGGCGCCCCAAGGTTCACTTCTCGTCCCCCCGCACCGAGATGCGGGAGCTGAAGCGGAAGGAGAAAGGAACGCGCAAGGTTAAAACGGTGTTGGTCCCGCCAGTAAATATGGGACACGCGGACTTCTACAATCCCTTCTAATTCGCCACTTTTATGCGCGTTGCGGCAGGGCTCGACTTTGACGTAATGCTTGAGGCCAAGGTGAAGGATCTGGCACTGCTTCGCCTGCGTCTAGATCCCCTACGCTACGCCCCAGACGTGGCGCAACGCTTTGGGCTAATGGCCGCCAAAGAGACAGCGCTGCAGGCCGAGGAGCAGCAGATTTTAGGAGCTACCGAGGGCGTTGTTATCGAAAGGCATTAGCGGCCGCCGATGATTGCGACAAGGCCACCCCACTGTGCAAGCTCAGTGGTAGCGTCGGCGACCTTTGAGAAAAGGCACAGTTCTCTTCTCAATGGCAACACAACGAAAGCACGGCTTGACACAGCAGGGGAGTGCTTGGGGTTAAGAACGCCAAAGGTCCTATGACCTCAGGTTGAGCCATGGGCTGTTGATGTTTTCTACCGGGAAAGACGGCTGGTGGCTATGTCGCTTTACCATAAGCAACGGAGGGCGCCTTTCTTTCTCGTGGGCAGGTCTCACTTTTCGAATAACCAGTTCTGAAACCTGATCGTTCTCTCAGGCGTTCCGGGCGGGAATAACCGGGGGCATTACGATGACAAAGGCGCCGAAGAATGGCGAGAAGGTGGAGTGGGACACCGCGCAAGGCAAGACGGAAGGCACGGTGGAAAAGACCGTGACGAGTACCACAAGACTCAAGGGTCATACGGCGAAGGCGACGAAAGAGGACCCGCAGGTGGTGGTCAAAAGCACCAAATCCGGTAAACCGGCTGTTCATAAGCCCGCGGAGCTGAGGAAGGTATAGTCCAGCGAATAATGAGTTCAATCTGGATCGAAGGAGTGTTCAGGTGGCCGCAGTTCGTACCTCCCGTAAACCATCCGCCAAGCAGCCGGAGCTGTCCGAAGAGGAAATGCCGATGCGTGACGTTCGCGCTGACGAACAGCCAGAGCCGGAATTTCTGAAAGCGCTGGAGCCGCTCACCGTGCCTGAGCTGAACCAAGTGCTGAGGCGAGCGCAGTCCCTGGTGGACGCCAAGCTTGAAAGCGCCAAGCAGGATTTTTTTTCCCGCATGAAGGCAGAAGGCGAACAGCTTGGCCTCGAGTTGGGATCGCTCTTTGGGGCTCCGGCTCCAACCAAACGTGGCCGTAAACCCACGGGCGAGCCGAAGGCCGAGCGTCCGCCGGTTGCTGCGAAGTACCGCAGCCCCACCGGGGACGAGTGGTCAGGGCGAGGCCGGACGCCGAAATGGCTCCAGATGGCGGAAGCGGAGGGTAAGAGCCGCGATGATTTCCTGATCGACAAGTCGGCCTAGCGCACATCAACTACATACTTGACTGAATATGTAAGCGTTCAAACTGCAGCCGGCTTTTGCTCCAACACATTATTAAATGGAGCGCTTTGACAGATGTTGGATAGGACACGTTACGGAGGCTGCGCCGTCAACTCATCATTGGCTCAGCTTATCCTGAGGCTTTTGGCGCGAGCGGTGGCCAAACCCGATCGGGATATCCGCATCCACGCCGCGCATCGTTTGCCGCTCGGATTTGAACACCATCTTTGTGGTCGAGCCAGCGTTGCGCTTGGACGGTTTCGAACGGATCGGATCCTGCGTACCTTGCCAGAGGAGCTCTGATGCGTCCCTTGCCCATGTCCTTGGCGTCCTGGAGTAATGCTCCACGCATACGGCTTCTCAACGATCTGCCAGTGTGCGATAACCCATACATACTGTGCTGGCTGCAACAGGCGCTGCGCGCCTATGACAACCCAGTCATCGACGCTGCTGTGCGGCTCGGCAATGAGCTCGGGCTACCGGTGCTCGTCTACCATGGTCTGCGAGAGGACTACCCTTTCGCCTCCGACCGGCTGCATCGCTTCGCCTTAGGCGCGAGCCGCGATGTGGCGCGCGGCTGCGCCGAGCGTGGCCTGGCCTGCGTGCAACACGTCGACCGTGCAGGTAGACGCGAGAAGGGACTCGTCTATCGGCTTGCCGCGCAGGCCGCTGCGCTCGTGCTTGAGGACCAACCCGCCTTCGTCGCTCAGTGGCAGGCCGAACGGGTTGCCGCGAGGACCAGCACGGCCGTATTCGCGGTGAACGCCGCCTGTCTCGTGCCGCCGGCTGCCCTCCAGCAGGGTATCGGCACCACCTCCGCCTTTCGTCGCCGCCACGAGAAGGTACGCGATGGCTGGCGAGACTGGACCGACGAGGAGCCGTCGGTTGCGCCGTATACAGGGCCGCTACCCTACGAGCCCGATCACCTGGGGACGATGGATGACGCGGCCATCGACGCCCTCGTGTCATCCTGTGCAATAGACCACGCGCTAGCGCCCAGCCCGATGTTTCCGCCAACCCGCGCCGAAGTGCTACTGCGTCTCACCCGCCTGCGCGACGAGGTGCTGCCGGCCTATGCAGGCGCACGCAATGACGCACGCCGCCCGGAGGGGGCGTCCACGCTCTCGCCCTACCTTCACTTCGGCATGGTGGGGCCGCGCGAGATCATGGCCACAATTGCCAAGGCTGACGTGCCCGAAGCAAGCCAAGCCAAGTTTGCTGATGAGCTCCTCAGCTGGCGCGAATGGTTCCACTACAAGGGTCGCACCCTGCCGGTGCCGGAGAGCTATGCCCGCTTGCCGAACTGGGCCCGCACGACGCTTGCGGCCCATGCGTCGGACCCACGGCCGCAGGTCGAGACGCTTGATGCTCTGGTTCACGGCGAAACGGCTGACGAGACCTGGAACGCCTGCCAGAAACAGTACTTGCTCGATGGCTGGATGCACAACAACCTGCGCATGTATTGGGCGAAAAAGCTGATCGCAATGACGCCCGATCCCGAGACGGGCTGGGCCACGGCCTGCTACCTCAACGATCGCCTGAGCCTCGACGGCCGCGATCCTTCGACTTATGGCAACCTTGCCTGGGCGTTCGGCGACGCCGCGCCTGGCTATGGCGGCCGTCCGATCTACGGGTTGGTCTCGACCCGGTCCGACCGCTCCATCCGCGAGCGGCCGAATGGCCCGGAGTGGATTGCGGCTGCCGCATCCCGCCCGACCTTCCGGCTGACGGTGCCCGACAAGCTTCCCGTCGACCCTTATCTCACGGCAAAGCTGCCGATCTGATCGGCGGCTGGCGTCAGCCGGCGCTCTTGGCAGTGACGGTCCCGAACTGTAGCGGCTGGATGAATGTTGGTTCTCCCGCACTTCCCGTGCTGCGGGTCGTCGTTCCGCGGCAGGATGAGCATATAGGAGTGGCCCTCTGCTCCTTTGAAGTGTCGTTCTTGTCCAAGCGCCTCCTGCCGCTCATTGCGGCAAGGCTGCTGGTCCAGCAGATCCTGCCCTCTCCCGACTACCTGACCATCCTCGTCACGCCGCGCCAGCGCTGGGCGGCCTGGCCAACCTGCGCCGTATCCTCCTGCCGGGTCCACGGCCAGTACGACCGCATCCCGCACGACCTGCCCTGGCAGCGACGTCCGGTGCGGCTGCAGGTACGGGCCCGGCGTTTCCGATGCCTGCAGCCAACTTGTCCACGAAGTGACCTTCGCCGAACGGCTCGCCGACATCGCGCCGCCCGCGGCGCGCCGGACCGAGCGGCGCTGGGCGACCTGCAGCGCCATCTCGGCCTCGCCGCCGGCGGCGAGGCCGGCACCCGGCTGGCGGCGCGGCTGGCCATGCCCGCCAGCGCCGACACGCTGCTGCGGATGGTGCGGCGTGCGGGCGCCACGCTGGAACCCAGGCCAGCCGTACGGGTACTGGCGGTTGACGAATGGGCTTGGCGTCGCGGTCACCGCTGCGGGACGGTTCTGGTCGACCTGGCATGAGGTAAGACGGCATTGTGGAAGCCTCAAACTACCGAGCTCCTGCGACTGCTTGCCGGCTGAGGAATAAATTGTGATGCTGGGATTCCCAAGGAGAGGCTCGTCCGGCGGCACACTTGGAAAGGCGGGGCCGTCTCGCTGCAGTTCCGTGGACGAAGGAAGGAGTCGAGGAACCATGTTCGTGACTCGACGCGCAGCGGTCGCGTCCCCACTCGTCCTGGCTGCGGGCCGAGTTGCGCGCGCTCAGCCGACTTTCCCTGCCCGGCCCGTCCGCTTCATCGTGCCCTATACGACAGGGGGTGTTTCCGACATCACTGCACGGCTTTTATCGGAGCCGCTGAAGGAGATGTGGGGCCATCCAGTGCCAGTTGAAAACCGTGCTGGCGCGGACGGGGTGATTGGCACCGAGGTCATCGCCCGAAGTGCGCCGGACGGGCACACGCTTGGCTTGGTCTCGGTCGGGCACCCGGTGAACGCCGCCTACTACCGGTTGCCCTACGACACGATGCGCGATTTCACCTTCGTCACACAGACAACGACGACGCCGCTGGTGCTCTGCGCCGGGAAGAGCTTCGCGCCGAACACGCTGGCAGAGCTGGTAGAGCATGCAAAGCGCAGCCGCGGCGGCGTCACCTTCGCCGGCACTGGCGGCGTAGTACGGCTCGCCCCGGTGCTGTTCGGGCAGCGCACTGGTGCGCCGCTCGAATACGTGCCCTACCGCGGCTCTAGCCAGGCGCACCCGGATCTCATGTCAGGGCGAGTTGACATCATGTTCGACACCGTGCCTGCGGCGCTGCCACACATTCAATCGGGTAACCTGAAGGCGCTGGCGACCACTGGCGCCCAACGCGCGCCGCAGCTCCCTGACGTGCCTACTATTGGCGAGTCCTTCCTGCCAGGCTTCGAGGCCTCGACCTGGGGCATGGTGATCGCACCGACCAACCTGCCACCGGCAATACTGGCGACGCTGAATGAGGGCTGCGTCGCCGCGCTGCGGCGGCCGGAGGTGGTCGAACGCCACCGGACGCTCGGCGCCGAAGTGAGGACCTCGACGCCGGAGGAGATCCGTGCCTTTGTCCAGGCCGAGATGGATAAGTGGTTGGACACCGCCCGCAAGGCCGGCATCCAGCCACAGGGCGTTCAATAGAGACGGGCAGCGCATTGGCATTGGGCGCCCACCAGTTCGCAGGCTCAACCCCTATTACAGGTGAGTGCATGCGGTCCGAATGTCTGCTCGACCTTGGCGAGCGGACCTAAAAGCAACTCACTTTGCTTTAGACCCTATGACGTGATTTGGCCAGAAGCGGAATGGCCGCTTACGGGACCGAATGCTGAGAAGCGGACATGCGGCTGGCAGTCGCGCCTTGTCCAGTAGGACCGAAGCGGTCATTCGGCTTTCGCCTAGTTGTCCCGGAATCGGTCAGCGCCGTTGGCAGACCTGCCTCGACCGCCCGTGCATACCGTCGCGCGTAAATGCATGGCAAAGGGGCGGCATGCCAAACATCCGCCTCCCCGTTCCCCTGCTCCTGGTCATCGCCGGACTGCCCGGCCTGCTCGTCCTTCCGTTCGTGTTGCCGGAGCTGCCCGGCGTGCCGCGTGCCGCGTTGCTGATCAACCCGGCCATCCTGCTAGCTGTTGCGGCCGTCGCCGGTACACCTGCGGCCAAGCGGAGCGGGCTGCGGCTGCGGTCTCCCGACGCAACGGTCGCGGGGCGCCTCTTTGAATTGGGAGCCGGCGCTCTGCTCGGCGCAGCCATCGCGGCAACCGACCACCTCGGACGCGAGTGGTGGCAGGTTACGCCCGGGCGGCCGGGCTCCGTCCTGGAGTCCTGGACACCAGCCTTGCTGTTGGCCGGTATCCTCTACGGCGGGATGGTTGAGGAGGTGCTGATGCGCTGGGGTGTCATGAGCCTCGCCACGCTGGCGCTCTGGCGCACTATCGCGCGTCGCTCATCCTCACCACCCACCGCTGTACTCGCCCTAGCGGCGCTCACAGCAGCGGTCGCCTTTGGCATGGCCCACCTGCCCGCCCTTGGCCTGCAGGGCGCGGAGCTGTCCCCCGGCCCCGTGTTGCGAACGCTGCTCCTCAACGTTATCGCGGGACTGTTTTACGGATGGTGCTTCGCGCGCCGCGATCTTCTCGCCGCCATGGGAGCGCATGCGGGTACCCATCTGGGCTTCGCTGTGATGGCGTTGCTCGCGTGATCGCCGCGGATTGCGGCAGCGACGCGCCCGATGCTGGATCACCTTGAAGTCTACGAGCTACAGCCGCCTCCCGACCAACTCGGTCAGCCAATGCCTAGTACGCGATGTCCGCTTTCAAGAAGTCCCGTAGGCCCAACCTATGACCGGGAAGGGCGCGTAGCCGCCATGGCAGGATCTTGCCGAAAGCGGACCGGCAGCTTCCGAGCATCTTAGGCATAGAAGCGTCTGTTACCAACGGTCCGGCGGGGCGGCTTCTCACGACCCCTTTGTGGACCTTTGGAGAAAGCCTTTATAATTGGCGATCCGGTAAGGCAGCTTCCGCAGCCAAGTCGTCATACATCGGGAGCAAGTACATGAACTTCGAAACCTGAAGCGCTGAGATTGAGGCTGTCGTAACCTTCGACGTGGATGCGGGGCTATGGCGGAAGTATTTCGACGCCGGCGCGGCAAGGCCGGTGCCCGCGGTCGGCACTGGCACGTTGACCAAACCTATCTGAGGGTTCATGGCCGGTGGGCCTACCTGTATCGGGCCATCGACCGCGACGGCAGCCTTGTCGACACCATGCTAAGCGAGCACCGCGACATGTCGGCGGCACAGGCTTTCTTCCGCTCAGCTAAGGCCACGACTGGCATCACGCCCGAGCGCGTTACCACCGATGGCCACGGTTTCTACCCACGGGCAATCCGCTCAACACTCGGCCAGCGTGTCGCGCACCGGACCAGCGCCTTCAAGAACAATGGACTGGAGCAAGACCACCGGGGTGTGAAAGGGCGCACGCGATGTATGCGCGGGTTCAAGAGCTTCGACACAGCGAGGCGGTTCTGCCGAAGCTATGACGAACTTCGCAACTTCCTCCGCACACAGACCCGCCAAAACTAGCACGTCATCGCAAACCGCCGTCGTCTGCTTCACCTCCGTCACGCCAGCACTGCGCTCGCTATTCTGCAAGTGGCGTAGCCGGAACCGGCCATCATCTCGCGTCGTCAGGTTTGGCACGAGCGCTGACAGAACCCTATGATTAGAAAGGGGCAGGTGCGAAAGGTTGGCGGACGAGACATGCGGACACAAACCACCTATGTCGCCGAGTTGTTCCTGGGCACCGCCTGATCGTGGGCCTGTCGCGGCCGTATGCGACTTGCCGCAAACTTTGCAACGCAACCTCCGATGCTATATATTGGAGGTGGGGAACGAATGAGCCACGTTGTTTACAAGCCTCTTCCCATCACCACCGACTGGGTACCTCCGGCCGGCTTGTCTGAGCGCATCGTTCAAGTGAACGGCGGCACACTGACGGTGATCCGCGTCCTCGACGCCCGTCGGGCGACCTTCGGCACCGACCTCGCCTACGTTTTCGGCTGCAATGTCTTCCGTGCTCGCGAGGAAAACGAGAGGGTCACGGGGAGCCCGGACGGCATCGTTGTCCGACGCTGAGCGTCCCGTCGTCCTCATCATCGGCGGGCCGAACGGCTTTGGGAAGAGCAGCGCCTACTCCGATGTTTGGCGCTGATCCGCTTGCCGCGCCGGCGCTCGATCGTATCGTCGAGCCCGAGCAGTACCGGATCTGTCGGCACGAAACTGTCCAGCAGCAAGCTAAGCAACACCCTCCCCACCGCTCTTCCGTTCCAGACAGCACGGGCCGGCATTGGAACACCTGCGCCGACGGTTCGCCGGGTGCCGCTGTCTGAGGCTCGCGCGAGGCTTACCGAGGTGGCGGATGACGCGGACCCGCAGCTGAGCGGGCACGATACGGCCGACGGGCGCGGGCGGAGCCACGTCGGTAAGATCGCGCTGATCGGCGCCGTGGAGATTGACGAGGAGGGCCGGCTCGGCCGCGCCCGGCTGGCCGTGCTGCCCGACTACTCGGCGGAGAAGATCGGCGCCTTTGTGCGTCGGACGGTGGCGCCCAAGTCCGGGCTGCTGACGGACGGCTTGCGCGTGTATAAGTCGCTGGCGCGCAGGTACGATCACCGCCCGAAAGTGGTCGGCAAGATGGCGGCCTACGTGCTGATGCCCTGGGCGCACCGGGTGTTCCCGCTGCTCAAGCGCTGGGGGACGGGCACCTTCCACGGCTTCCGGCGGCCGCACTTGCAGGCCCACCTCGGCGAGTTCGCCTGGCGCTGGAGCTGGCGCAACAGTCGACACACCAGCTTCGACCGGCTGCTCGGCAGCCTGGGCGCGCTACCCCATCGCGACTACCGGGACTTCATGCCCGAAATGGCCGCGTAGCGGCGGGGGGCGGCCGTGCCGCCTATGGCCGTTAGAGATCGCTCAGGTGCCGATCAAGGGCGCTGCAGAACTCGTCGAGCTTGCCAATCCGGCGCAGGTCGGCGACGAACTCCGCCGCGGTCGGCGCCGAGCGACGGAGGTTGCGCCGGGCGTTCGTCATGCAGGCGACCGTCGCCCCGGGGTCGGCGCGGTACAGCCGCATCCGGAAGTCGCCGGGCCGCCAGACGGCCAGGCCGTGCGGTTTCAGGCCCCCGTCGCGGAAGTGGCGGTCGGCGCTCACGACCGCCTGCGCCCCGGCCTCGATGGCGGCTGCCACGACGTGCCTGTCCTTCGGGTCGGGCATGGAGACCGCCGGGATGTGGCGGCGATGGCCGGCGACCAGGGCGTCGGGCAGCGCCCAGTCCATCAGGCGGTGCGTCCGCTCGCGCGAGGCCGGGGTTGGCCTCAAGGAGGCTCCGGATCCACTCCTCGTGGATGTCGTCGCTCCAGCGCGCCCGCGCGAGCCGGTCAACCGCGCATTGGACGACGGCGTTGCGGAGGTTGAGCGGGTAGAGGACGCAGGCGTCGTAGACGACGACCGGAACCCGCGGCTCAGAGACCTTGGTTCTCCATGAGGTCCTCGGTGTCCGCTGCCAGGGCGTCGAGCGCCCTTTGCTGGTCGTCCGCCTTGGCCTTGAGGGCGAGGACATCGCTCAACCGGCAGCGCCGGTGGGAGCCCACGTGACGGAAGGGCAGGTCCCCCGCGTCCATCCGCCGCACCACGAGCGGGCGGGACATGCCGAGGACCTCTGCCGCCTCATTGGGCGTGAGCTCCGCGTCCTCGCCCAGCACCGCCACCTTGCCGCCGGCATAAAGGCGGTCGAGGACGGCGCGGACCGCCCGCGCGGCCTCCGGGGGCAAGGTCAAGACCTCAGCGGTGCCATCCCCGCGGCGGACCACGATCTCGATGCGCTCGTCGTCGCTGGGCGCCGGCGGCGCGGAGGCCCCGGCCCGGGCGGCCTCGGGCAGCATGACGTACTCGAGGAGGTTGGCGGTCATGGTCGGCTCCGTTTCCAAACCACCGTATGGCGCTGGCCACCCTATCTGCAATATCTGAAACGCGAGTTGCCGGGGGACCACCGCCGGGCGGCTCAGACCACCCCTGGCGGTCGCCTTACAGAACGTCTGCAATCAGCGCTCCCGTTATCGCTCTCGCTTGTGTGACTGTATTTGGCTGATGTGTGTTAGCCATAGTCGCGGCCGCGGAGAGGGCCTTGCCATCCCCCCCCGGCAGCAGTTCTGATTGCCCTCTTCGCGCCCCCCCTTACCAATGACCATAGTGAAGGTCGGTGCTATAGCGGCCACCTTCCGTGCATGAGCTCATCCTTCGACAACTTGCCCATGAAGCCGAAGCTCACAGCCGAGGAACGGCGTCGACGCGACGCCGATCGACTTCAGACGATCCGGCTCCGGATGCTGTTTGGCCAGGTGCTGCCTGATCGCTGCATCACCACCCCGGTCGCCATCGGCGCCGCGCTCGGTATGCCAGCGGCCGAGGCGACCAAACTGCTGAATGGGAAGCATGGGTGGGAAGGTGACGTGGCGTTGCTGGAGGATGCCGCGGTGAAGTTAAGACTGCGGGTGCCCTATGCGGCGCCTCGCTAGGCGTGGTTTACAGTTGAACCAAAAAGTAGATAATTACTTCCCAAAACAACGCAGAAAGGGCGAGGCTAATCACCGCGCCTTCACCAAAGCGCTGAGAGGCAGGGTCCATATAGAGGCTTGGCGATCTGGAGTGATTTGCTACCATAGGTTGATTCCAGCTCTCGTTACGCAAAACCATGTCAAATGCGACGCCTTGAGCCACCAGACGTTCATTGCTGACACGTTTATTTTGGCAAAGATTAATGGATCGTAATACACGGCAGCCAAACCTTAGCTAAGTTGCGCAGCGCAGGCGTCGCCAATGTGACGTTTTACGATTTTTGAGACGGTAGGGCAGGGTATGACACAGCCGATCTACCTTGATCTGAACCAGCTCCAGGATGGCTGGCTGGCAACCGCCCGCGCCAGCTGCGAGGGGAAAGTAAGAACCGCCGCCCATCGGGGTCTGGATCTGGGCTGTGCCCTGACCCTGCTGCTGGCCACCCTGCCCCTGCTGCTGCTGGTGGCCCTCGCCATCAAGCTCGACAGCCCAGGCCCCATCTTCTACGGCCAGGAGCGCGTCGGCCTCGGCGGCCGGCGCTTCACCGTCTACAAGTTCCGCTCCATGCGGGTCGATGCCGAAGCCTCCGGTACACCCCAATGGGCCAGCAAGCGAGACCCCCGCGTCACCCGCGTCGGCCGCCTGCTCCGGCTCAGCCGCATCGACGAAATCCCGCAGGTCCTCAACGTGCTCCGCGGCGACATGGCCATGGTCGGACCCAGACCCGAGCGACCCGCCTTCGTCGAGCAACTCGAGCAGCAGATCCCCCACTACAAAGACCGCGCCTGCGTCCGCCCCGGCATCACCGGCTGGGCCCAGATCAACTACCCCTACGGCGCCTCCGTCGAGGACGCCCGACACAAACTCACCTACGACCTCTACTACATCCAAAACCGCGGACTGCGCCTCGACCTCCGCATCCTCCTCATCACCATCCGCGTCGTCCTCCTCCAGCAAGGCGCTCGGTAAGCGGCTGGGGCATATACCAAATCCTGGTGATTCCAACTTGTCAGCGGCGGAGGGCCGCACCAACGCAGCCCGCTCCTGCCTCGAAGTAGCCGCTTTACTGCATGGGTTCTGATCAGTGGGATCTGATATAAGCTAAAGCAGCGGGCCTCGCTCGACAGCGCCATCGTACATGCCCAAAGGGGGGGTTTCGGAGACCGGGCCCAATCCGACGGACAGTGGCAACACGGGCATCAAACGGCGTCTATTGACCTTCACGGAAGTTGGGTAAGGCTCAGGCCGACGTGCCGGAAACAGCCGATGATGAAGTCGGCCCGGTGCTGCAAACGGCGGAAGGCGCGGCGGACGCACCGGTGGAGCTCGGCAATGTCGCAGGGCAGTGCGTTTTCCATGGTGCGTTTGACCCAGGCATTGCACAGCTCCTCGGGATTGAGATCCGGCGCGTAGGCCGGCAGGTAGGCCACCGCGAAATCGCGGGCATGGCGTTCTAGGAAGGCAGCCGTGCGGTGGGCGCGATGGGCATTCAGCCGATCCCAGACAACCAGCAGGGGCTGGCCAATCTGTCGTCGGAAGTGCTGCAGAGCCTGAACCACCACGGAGCTTGAGACGCTGCCGCGGACATGCCGGGCATACAACCGCCCCGCTGGGGTCACCGCGACCACACTCGACACCTCGCGCCGCTTGCTCAGCCGCTGCAGGACCGGGGTGACGCCGCGCCGCGCCCAGGTCGTGCCCGGGCGGGCCCGGAAGCTGTGCCCGGTCTCATCGAGAAAGACGATCGTGCGCCCCTCGCGGCGGGCCTGATTTTTTTCTAGGTTGGCAAAGTTTGCTGCTGCACGGCGTTGATTGAGGGATCCTTTGACGAGTTCTGGAGGCGCGGCATGGCCAGACTATTGGCGCGGGCGGAACCCGCGCGGGAGCGGGTGCTGGT
>JAESFQ010000372.1_pt1 | contig 16120 bp, 12 predicted proteins | sample 9269431 | NCBI WGS metagenome assembly JAESFQ01 (sample SAMN14502588, study PRJNA617103) | algae metagenome | isolation source: Plectolyngbya sp. WJT66-NPBG17 and co-occurring heterotrophs from well... | place: USA: Mojave Desert, Joshua Tree National Park, California | collected 2006-08-06
GCGATCGGGCCTCAGCTTCGTCAACTCATCAACCACAGCCTGCAACTTTTTCGCGTTGCGTCCAGCGACAGCCCACTTTAGGTCGTCCGGCAGATGAGTGGTGATCCATTCCGCAACGAGTTTTCCAGTGTATCCGGTTGCTCCCAGCAAGATTAGCTCGTACTGTCGCGATTGCTGAGCCATGTTGTTGAACGTGTGAGAAAAGAAGAAATGACGAAACAAGAAAATATCAATAAGGAGATGGTTTGGCTGTAGCTAGGGGAAATTCCTAATCATCATATACTACGCGACTCGGGCATGACCCTTCTTTTGGTTTGCCTGAGGTCATGCCGAGGCAGGCGCCGGCGTGCACGATAGATCTGGTATCGTCTCGTTACAGCTCGCAACATGCCTGGCATGAGCAAAGGGGAGTGTCGCAGGTACTGTGCTATAATACAAAGGTCGCCTAAGACCTAGAGCGATCGCCAGCAAGCGACACTACGTAAAGAGTAAGCTCTCACATAGATCACAGTGATCGTGCACTATTCTCGAAACGCTTCAAGCGCCTTGGCGGCAGAGACTGAGTTTGAGAATTGCCCCTCCACATCGACAAATGATCCATCTCACCGCTATGGCTCTTCAGCCTCCACATAAGTTGTTGCATTCCAATCACGCGATTGAGTCATCTCTCTGGATTGGCTACTAGACCCTCAACCGCGCATTCAGGAAGACCGGGAAGCCTGGTGCAAGACCGCGACTGTGGATATGAAGCGGTCTGCTTTCTGCGACACCTACATTCCTTACAGTGTCGCTAATGTGCAATTTCCATAGGGAGACCGGGAAGCAGAACCGAAGGCATTCTATAGCTGCATGCGAGAAGCCGCCGCAACCACACCGCGAACTCACGTCGCCCGCGTCGCGCGGTGCCTCGTTTAGCGCTTACAGAGCCGCGCGAGGCGCTGCACATAGAAATACAAGATTATTTACATTATTACACCTTGTCTATACAAAGACGGAACTCTCGAGTCGTCGTGGAGCACAGTGGCGAATATACAACGACTGGCACTGGCAGTGCTGCAGCTCCTAGCGCGCCGCCTTCGTCAGTGTCTTGCCTCTAACATTGGAGCGCTGTTGGCCGTTACTCTGGAAGAAATATTGCCTCCATCGAAAGGGCTACACTATACGCCCAAGACGTATGCACCATGAGCAAACTGCTCGGGCTATGAGCACTACATTCGGCAGCTGTCGTTATCTTATCAGTGTATCCCATAGTGACACCTTCCTACGAAGATAAGCCTGTTCAGATGTCCAGCCCATCCGGCCTTGTACATCCGACCTTCCTACCTTGAGACCATCCTACATGGGATGGCGACGGAAACTGATGCGGGTACTTTGAGGCTAGGCACGCCCTTTGTAAGCATGCCACAAGCGCATCTGACGCGATCAAGAACCGAAGAGATAGCAAAGCGGCGAAGCTGAAACATGTTTGCATTCTGAGTAACCACTCAGTGAGTTCGCAAGTCATACGGACGCTCTTTAGCGAACCTGGACACATGGTGAGGTAAGCGCGAAGACTGACAGATCATCTAGCATTTGCCGGCAGTGGGCCTTGGGAGTCGATGCACACTTCACACCACCAAAAGGAACGCTAGTCTCCACTTGGGCATCCTTTTTATGGCAAACATCACGGGTTTCCGGGGTTGGCTGCGACTGCCTAGGAGTGAGTGGCTGCTGCAGGGTGACCGCAGGCCAAGCCACTAGCGTCCGCTACTTAAACCACAGTCCCCGCTCTCTCGACTTGATCATCTTCCCAACTTATGAATCGCGTCGGCCAGTATTTCCGCTCTCTCACTTTCAAACATTACACCAATGGCCGAGACGTGCATAGTCTGCCTCGGCGATCTCGTCCCCCACGACGACGGCCCTACCGCCACCGAATCATCGCTTGCGACCAAGCCGCTTGAGGATGGCGCCGATGTCGACCCCCAACCACATGCCAAGAACAAGATGGTGGCCATAGAATCTACCAAACAGGAAGAACTGGTCGCACATTTACTGCCATGCGGCCACGATCTGCACAACGAGTGCCTCAAGCCCTGGGTCGAACGAGCGAACAGTTGCCCAATATGTCGAGCCAGTTTCAACATGGTCGAGCTCAGTGCACGCGTTGGAGGTATGTCAGTCCTGGACGTTATGGAGCCCTGTGGTTATGATGTTGCTGTTGTTGCCTGGTAGTAGCCTGGCTACTGGCTAAATGGTCAGTCAAGCTCAGCATGACCTCTGCCCAGTCCTATCATGTAGTGCTGCACCAGGTGGCGCTGTTGAGATGGATTTCCGACTAACAACATATCAGGACCCAAGCTATCCGAGTACACTGTGCAAGACAAACAACAAGTCGCCGATATCGATCCGTCTATGATCGTCGACGACGACTACATACTTGAAGATGACGGAAGCTATGACGCATGTATGGTCTGTGACGAGTTTGGTGACGCATCACAACTCATGTACTGCCATAGTTGCGAACAACTTTGCCACGTCTTCTGCGCTGGTCTCGACCGGATGCCATCTCGCGGGCCCTGGTATTGCCAGGGCTGTGTTGAGAACCCTGGCCTGCTAGAAGCCGCGTCCCGACGACGGCCGGCGGTACGAGGTCCTGCAGCCTGGATCAATGGCAGGAGCCGTGTGCCGCGTCACAACCATGCCCCTGACGAATGGGTTGGCGTCTGGCAGAGCGTCTGGGACCGACTGCAATTTGACATTGAGTTTCCCTTTGACGAGGAGGAACAGTCGGAGAACCAGTCGGATGTTACACGACGCGACGACCGTAGATGGGAGCAGCGCATGCGAGTAGCACGGCAGGCAGGAGCCGGCAATCGTTTTCAAATCGCCACTGACAACGTCGTCACCGGTCGACGCCGCAACTCCAACGTCACCACGCGGGCCACGAACCGAACTCTCCATCGTGAACCTCCGAAGACACCAAAAGATCCCGAGTCACAGGAAGAGCTACGCGCATGGAATCAATTTGAGAAGGCGCGTGAGCAACTAGCCCAGGGTGACGCACGCCCTGCCCCCAGTGTAGCGAGCACCAGTAGCCGACGAGGACGCAAGCGCAAGTCTATCGACTCTTCCGCTGCCGACCCTGAGCCTCGCGAGCAGAAGCCAGAACGCAAGCTCAAGCGCCCTCGAACTCGCATGCACTTGGACAATGGAGAGTCATCAGCAGCAGCCGCACGTCGCAGCACGGCGACCAATGCGCATGCTCCCGCAGCTGCGTCATCACCGCCGGGGGCTCCCACCGGTGAAACTTCCACAACCCCCGCACCTGGCTTTCTACAGTCATTGCTTCAAGAGGTTGAGGTTGACCGATTTGCTGAACGCGACAAGGAGATTGCCGCCCCACAACCCCGGCGTATCATCGTGGAGCGCGCTTGTTCTCCCCAGCATTCATCGCCTGGTCTGTCGCCTGTCTACCAGAAACCCCCTGGTATGGCCACACCGCCACCTCTCAACCTTACCCGTATCCCCTCCCCTGTACAGCAAGACCAACAGTTATCGCCAACGTACTCGCCATATTCCCCTGCAGACGACGACCGGCGTGGGCGCCGCAGACTTGCGCATCGTTCCGTCGGCCTCAGCAGTCCCCCTCGCTCAAAGGATTCCTCCCCTTCCCGCCCACCGGCTCTTTCCTACTCTACCAAGGCTGAGCTGCAGCGCATGGTCACAGCTGTTCTGAAGCCTATCTATCTGAGAAAAGAAGTTACGAAACAGGAGTACACAGACGTCAATCGTGATGTTTCGCGTTTATTATACGAAAAGGTCGGCGAAGCTGGTGCCGATGCATTGGCGGATCAAGACACGAGGGAGAAGTGGCAGAAGATGGCGAGCAACGAAGTTGACGTTGCTGTGAAGGCCCTTCGTGCTGGTGGAGCCGCGCTTTCGCCTGCTGCTGAGGATTCTGCATCTTCGTCCTCATAACGAAGCTACTGGGACAGACCATTCAGGCGTTTGGGTTTCATAGCAATGTGGTGTTATTAGGAGAAACGGATATATGATACCACGGATCTCTACTTTGGTTATGGCATTTAAGGAGTTTTCGGTAACGCTTAGATACTCTTCTGGTCGCTTCTGCGACGTAATCAAGGAACTTTTGCCGAAGTTCGGCTTCGACGACTATTGAGGTACTTTCGTGTTGATGACCTTTAACAGCTAGTGCACACAGGAAACTGACTAAGAATTACGAAGGGGAAGTCATCAATGGCCGTTTGATTCCTATCTAATTGTAGGTACGACATAGAAAAGAAGTTGATGCACGAGTAGAGCAAGACCCGAGTTGTGCCTTGAAGTGTAATCTAATAATCCTGCCTCCGATACTCGCCTTCGCGATAGTCTCGCTGAGGGTAGTCTTGCTGTTGATAGCCTTGTTGGGGTGGCGGGTACTGCTCAGAGCGATACTCTGAATCTCCTTGCTGGCGGTAACTCTGTGGAGGAGGTGCATACTGCTCAGGTCGGTAGCCCTGGGACGCGTAAGAATCCGGGCGGTGATCTTGCGGTTGCTGGTATTGCTGAGGTGGCGCATGATGCTCAGATCTGTAGTCTTGAGGCGGTGGGTATTGCGGAGCCCGGTGATCTTGGTACTCTCGTCTAGGCTCCTCTCGGTATTGGTTGTGGCTTTGGTATTGCGGCGGGTTGTTGTATCCTTGTTGAGCGTTTCCTTGTTCGGCGTAGCTGCCTTGAGGAGGAGGAGCTGAACGATGGTCGCCTTGTGGTGGCTGTGACGGAGGCTGGTATCCTCCTCCCATGTTTGTGTTGGCAGTGGGTGATCCGACGCTCACGTTTTCGTTTCCGATGTCGTCTGGAACGTCAATCTTGACGTCGGGCAGGTATCTCTGCACTTTCTGCTCTACCATGCCCTGCACAAAGACCCAGCTTTGGCGCTCGAACTTGCGGTGTCCACCGTTGACTACACCTAGGATGCTTTCCCGCAATGTCTCTTGTACTTTTTGGACCAGCGCGCGAATCTTGCTGAGCAGTTTGGACTTGATGTCATCGCCGAATCCGCGGTCAGCAGGACCGGACGCGTCGCGATCGAGTTGTGAGTCAAAAGGATTGCCACCCAGTATCTTCTCAAGCGGACCTTGGAACTGGTCGGGTAGCAACTCGAAGAGTTGTTTCTCGATTTGGCCAAGGATCTTACGGAACTCTAGACGAACTTCTCTGTGAACTTTGGCGAGACCTGTGCTGAGCTTGTCGCTGATGACTTTGGAGAAGCCTCCTCCACTGCCGCTCTCACCATCGCGATTAGAGTCATCAAGGCCTCTGGAAGACTCCTCGTTGCTTCGATTCTTGCTTCCGAACAAGCCTCCCAGACCCTTCACTAGGTCGCCCACTTGTTCAACAATTTCAGCTTTCGCACCATCACCGAGATCGCGTGTGCTTGTGTTCCCACGGAGCCAGCGCTTAATGTGATCCAGAGCAATGCGGGTGAACTGCTCAGCGAGTGGAGCATGTTGCTGACGTAATTTGTCACCAACAGTTTGCTTGATCTCCGGACTGATGAGTCTTGCTTTTTCCTCGGGGTTCTGCGAGGCATCTTTGATCGTGGTACTGATCATGCCAAGCAGACCTCCGATTTCGAAGGACTGACCCCCTTTCGATCCTCTTTCATCGAACTGATCTTGTACGACATCAAGCGCCGAGGCAAGGAACCCTCGAGCTCCAGACGCGAAGTCTCCATCTGCAGATCGAGACTGTTCCGGGCCGCCTCTGTTCCCTTCGGTAAGATCGAAGATGTCTCGCAAATCCCCGCCCGCTTCATCAGAAATCTGACCGAAGCTGCGTGTCAACTTGGCAATCTCATCTGCAAAGGGCAGTGACTGTCCACCATAGGCATCAGGTGCTGCGTCGTTGAGATTCCAAGGACCCGATCGGCTGCCATCCGCCGAAGACGACTTATCTTTGTTGAAGAGTGAACGGAAAGCATCAATGACTTGCGTTTCGAGACTATCGATGGTTTTTTGCTGGAAGAGTTCAAGTTCGGAGGCGATGCGGGGTTGGATCTGGGGCGCCAGCGAATCGACGTAATCGTCGACCTTTTGCATCAACACGTCGGGAAGACCGAGCGAAGACATGGTTTGTGAAGGAAGCAAGTGTTTGGTTTGAGAGGTGCTATAGACAGAGCAGATTGAATCAATGTTTGTTTAAGGAAGAGTAAAGGGCTATATCGAGTCACGACGTGGAGTGAGGTTGAGACGTGGCTGGTGTTAAGTGGCGTCAGCCAAGACAGGCTAGTGACGAATACCAAGAGCTCCCACTGTTTGCATAGCTGCCTCTACTCTAGCCAACACGAAACACTCACCCAAATCAAATTATGTTCATCTGACTACTCAGCCAAAGGTAGAGCTCAGGGGACTGGAGAAAAATGCCTCTTATCTGCTGATGGTCCGTGCGATCCGTCCCAGACGAACGCGCGGCACGGCACGACGACATGGCTTCCATCATCTTACCATTCACAGTCAAGCCAAGAGAGCCCCAAGAATTGTGTATGGAATCACTATAACCACAAAATACAAAACGCAACGTTTCGAGAAACCACACAATCCAAACGCGGCCATGTTCGGCTTCAGCATCACAACCGTGCCCATGTGTTGGGCTACATGAAAGAACTTTGCAACCTTTGTATTCTGCATCGAAGCATACATCTACAATTGTCTCTTATCCTCGAGGGCCAAGTTTCGGATCTTTGAATCTGTGGAACAAAGGATGGGTAAACCTTTGGATTTGTGAAAAAGAAAGTGTGGTCGTTTTCTAGACAATGCAGTTCGCTAAGAAGTTTCTCTACAAAGCTCTCGTTCGTATTGCGTGACCTATCGTACTTTTCCCGTAAAAGCTCGTTCTTGACGTCCAAACGAGGTCCCTGACACTTTGCTCGGATACTATCATGGCAGCGAAAGAATTAGAATTGAAAAAGCGAGTGTGCAGTTAATTGATTAAATGGAACCAAGAGAGTTTCTACAGGAATCATGAGGGTGTGTGTCTTTCATCAACGTACGTATATCCCATTCACTATCGAGCAAAGCCGACCACCGTTTGTTAAGCATTGGAGTCATGACAACTACTATCAGACAATAGCGTCAGGCCTTACCACCCTCTTCTTCGCTGTCCCTACTCCCGCATGTCCCCTTTCCTGATCCTTGCCCAGCCACGGCTTCAACGCCTCACCCACTAGACTCTGGCGTAGGAAGTAAATGACCTGGCCAATAATGATGAGAACAAAAGCAATGGGGTACATCCAGTGAATGTTCAATCCAAACACCTCGACGCCGATAGCGACACCCCAAAAACTTCCGGTAAGAAGGGAGATGTTGAAAAACGCGGCGGAGCTAAGACGGAAGAGCACCGGTGCAAGGGAATAGAAGAGCGAAAGTATGAGGGTGTAGCCCGTAAGGTATCCGCCAACCTTTGCGTTCCAAGTTGCACTGCGGAAAGCAGCACGGTCGAAGATGCCAGCTTGTGTACCGTTGATGAACATGCCCCAAAATGCAAGTTGACCAACGACCTCATAGAGCGGTCGCTCAGAAACCAGCCACTCCTCGAAGACGTTGGATAAGCCGTAGAAAGTGGCGCCTAGAAGCGCGAAAAGATCGCCCTTGACTTGGTCCGTGGCGCCAAAGTTGTTGCTGCCGGTGATGTGATCAGAGCCGAAGATTACGCCCAGACCGCCGATGCAGAGGAGGATGCCAAAGATTTGCGTGTAATGGTAGCGGACCTTGAGGAAGAAGAAGGAGATTATTACGACGACGGCGATGGCCCAGAAGTTAATTAGCTGAGCGCTGAGGATGGTGGTCTGGTTGTCTGTTAGTATGAACTTTGAGAGTATGCGTTGGAGACTGGGAGAGAACCTACGTAGCGGTATGCTAGCACGATGAAGTAGTTGCCCTCGACGTCCATGAAGGCCAGAATGAAAAATCGCCAGCCGTCTTTTATAACAAGACGCCCCCATTTCTTGAAACCGTATTTGTACAGGGTATAAGACGTGTAGATTATGTTGAGCAGGACGTAGTTGAAGAAAGATTGGAATGCGGGAATCGAAGTACCCTCTGCAGCGAGTAGAGACGACAAGGTGTTGGTACCGGTGATGCAGAGAGCGAGGACTGTAATGAAGTCTCCTGTTAGCCTACATGTCGAGCACGAAGCGGTGGTGTATTTGGTACGTACCCTGCCCCAGGACTAGAGTGATCCAGAATTGCTTCGTCTTGAGGTACTGGAACCATCGTCCCTTGGTCTGCGCATCGCGCTCCAGGATTTCGTTTCCAGGCGTGCCATTATGCGAATAGTTCTCAGATGTCACATATGTGCCAGCGCCGGTTTTGTTGCTGGTTGCCTCGGGCGCATAGTGTCCGTGATGCGCATCTTGAACGACGACGCCTTCGGCGGGGTAAGCTTGGATTGGGTTCATGACTTTGGTGTTAATCCGAAGGATGTGAAAGCACGGGGCCCGAACCGAGAGGTTTAACGCAGGAATCAAAAGCTTATTGGTGAGATGGGAGAGAGTGGTGTATTGGAGCTTTTCGCAATCAACGTGAGCGCAAAACTCCAGAAGTCGCTCACGGTGGTGTACAGCTGCGTGCGAGTGCGGTCGCGAAGAGGTTGCAAACCGTTCCTCAAGTGGGGGTCCGCCACATTATAAACAAAGACGGTTACTCATTCTTTCTCGCCAGTCGCGTCCCACGCCCCGGCCACCATGCGCGGTGGTGAAAAAAGTGTGCTTGGCCTGCTGTCCAGAGCATGGGAGCTCCGCTTGCCCTTGCCTGGGTGGGGTTAAGCTTCGGAGACTACTGTGCCCTTGTGGAGATGGACGGTGCGAGAGCATGTCGATGCGCGTAGGCTAGGGCCAGGCGACTCCCACCGTTGCTTTTTCGTGCATTATCGTGCATGCCAAATGTGGGAAAGGCCGAGGCAAGCGACGATGAGTGGATGGGAGAAATGACCGCGTGGTGAGGCTGCATGGTTTTCGCGAACATTGATCTTTAGGGTGGGGGCACGTGGCTGCAATCGTATCCAATACAATGTATAGGTGTGGATAGAATTGTTATAGCAATGCCGACATGCTCGCCACATTTGTGCATACAGAAACTTTCTTGCGTGCACGATAGTGGTGGGCCCAGGCACCTGGTAAGAGGAACCAGCAACGGCAAACGGTAGTGGGGCACAGTCATATCAATGCAGGTCACAGAAGCGAGGTGGTGCAAAAGCAAGGTTTTTGATAGGCTATTTGGAGGGGAGAACAGGACACAAGACCATCATCCGGACTGGTCCAAACAAGACAAGCAAAGACAAAGGTAAAGACAGTCAACAGTCGGACGTTCCGCGTACTTTTACCATGCACGTGTCGTTACAATCGACATCCTACTCAGAGTCCTCGTCCTCGCTGTCCTCGTTCTCAAGCCAGTCCTTGAACTGCTCGGCTGACTTGCGGACAGACTTGCTGACCTTGAGGTCGACATACTTCTTGCTCGCCTTGGAGCACCAAGCCTTCAGCTGCTCCTCCGAGACGAGATCGTTCTCGTACACCTTGAGTAGAATAGCAGAAACCTGAGGAATGAGCTCGGGCTTGTCGTTGCCGACAAAGCGCTCAATACCGCCGAGGAAAGCCTTCTCGTGCTTGTCCGACGTAATCATCTTCTTGAGCATGGGAGCGCGACCGTCCATCTGCTTGACAATCTTCTCAGTGAAGAGGGTCTGAGGAATGACAGTAAGAGTGCGGTGCTTTTCCTCGATGCCGAGTTCCTTGGCCTTGATGTAAATGTCGACGTTGTCGAGGTTCTCAACACCTCCCTTCTCTGCGCCAGTGTCGATAATCCACTTGCCGAAAGTGTCGTAGCTGGAGCCGCCTTCCTCGTCATCCTCAATGACAAGGGCACGCTTGAGGTCGTCGGGAAGGTCCTGGGCGCGAGCCTTGATGGCTGCCTCAGACGTGTCGATAGACCACTCAATTTCCTTGGCATCTTCCTCTTCAATCTCCTTGGCGCCCTCGTTGATCTGGCGGGTAAGCTCGTCGTCACTGCCGGCCTCGAGTGCCATGTCACCGTCATCACCGTTCTCCTCGGCGCTGTCACCGGGGCTGCCACCGTCGGGGGAGGTAGCTTCACCACGGGCCTCGGCCTCCTTGCGGGCACGACGCTCGGCCTTCTTGCTAGACTTGTCCTTCTTTCCCTTCTTGGGCTCGTTCTTGAGGATGAAGGAGCTCAACTTGAGACGAGGGTCTACGTCGGAGATCTTTCCGCAAGCCTTGCAGTCGAGCGTAATGTTGCCATCTTTGATGTGGACGTCGGTCTCGGGGTTCTTGCACTTCTTGCAGAGGACGAACTTGGAGATGAAGCCGTCGAGGTAGTCCTGGAGCTTGCTGGCGTCGTGGGCGCCGTTGATGATCCAACGGTCGTCGTTGGGGCTCGTGTTGGTCTGAGCTCCCAGTTCGAAGCCAAAGTACTTGATGACGTGAGCGGGTGGGCGGGCGAGGGACTGAGCCACGCTGCTCAGGTTGACGATGACGGTCTTGATGCCGTTGCCCTTGCCTTCAATCTTGGACTGGATGCGCTCCATCTTGTAGCGGTAGAAGGGGTCGGTGACATCGCGGCGGATGTTGACGGTAGCCATGGTGACGGTGGTGCGGGGGACTGGTGGATGAGGTAGTTACTTATTGTGCGGCGGGCGAGCGAACGAGGTCGGATCGGGTATGTTGACGAGGGCCGAAAGAGACATGCGCAGAAGCAGTCTCTAGTGTGTGTGGGTTGGGTGTGTGCGTGGGCGACTCGAGGTCAGGAGGGGCAGTGGATTAGCCGTTGGTTTGGTGGATGATACTGCTTGGTATCCGCATACAGCGAAATTTTTGCAGTTTGGGGGGAGGTTCGACTCGGAAGGCGTAGCGTTGGCGCGAATACATATACTCCTGTTGTCGTTGGCGACTCTGAGGTGCGGGTTGTGCGTGTGGCCTGAAGGCGAAGGTGGCGGGTTAGGCAGGTCGCGGGTGGGCGACGAGCAGGCGGTTTGGCGTGTAGGGCAGAGTTTGCGAGTGCTGTTGCCAGTGGCAGTCACTGGTGTGGACGAGGTCGACTGATGGATTTTGTTGGGTGCAAAGGGTGAGTGTGTGCGAGTTGCGGGTGGTGGAGGGACGTTATATGGGGTCGCAGACGTTAGTTTTTCGATCTTGCCGAGCCACGCTAGCAGAGCGTTCTACCAAACGCCTCCGCCAGCCCCACCCTGAGTCAGGCAATCGTTTGTCTTTGGACCTTTTTGCGCTATTCACTCCATGGTACAGTAAGAAATTAGGAGTAGTCATGCAAAAATAACAACCAGGCGCTGAGTTCTGCAGAGAGCGGCATTGTCGGTTTGGGGCGCTGGAACGACAAAGACTTGTATGGCCCAAACAATGGACGGAACATCAAACGGTTGCGGCAGGAAAATGCTGCATGCCGGTTCACTACAGCGGACAGGAATGTGTCACTGTTGCACAGCATCGACTCCTGTACTACCAAGTAGACAGCTTTGACGGACGACAACCACCCACGACTGTCCGATGCACACGGCATCCTGTGACACAATCTTCGTTACTGTGGAACAATCGTGTGCTTCTCATTCATGTGGAGTGACAGCCTTCTTCCGCCTATGGGCAACACCAAACCGTCATCTGCAATTTGTGGGCGAGCGTTAGACGATTGCTATGTGGCCTCTATCAACCTGAAAGCCCCGCAATTCACCGTGAACACCACCAGCCATGTCGCATCTGACAACGTGGGCTAAGGTGTTGGACGCCGCCGAGCAACCACCGCTGAACAATCTGCAATCTGCAAGGCTGTCGCTTAATACGTGTTCATGCTCTGCATTCGCTACCAACCGATGACTTTGGCGAGCCGCGCCTAAATTGCGTCATCGTCCATACTCACTTTTCTCAAAGATCCCCATCGTTGATGTGCGAGATCGAGTATTTTACGCCAGCTGTCGTTGGTTCGCAAACATGACTGGTCAACAAATGGACTACTCGTTGTATCTCGTGACAGACTCTACAGAAGCTATTCTCGGCTCAAGAGATCTCATTGATGTGGTTGAGCAGACATTACTTGGAGGTTAGTCACATGCTACCCCACTGCATACATGTTCTGCAAAGTGTCTTGACCACATCCTATCTTTTTAAATCAGAACAATATGGATTGAAAACTTGCAGGTGTTACAATCGTCCAATACAGAGACAAAACCTCCGACACTGGCATCCTCATCTCAACAGCAAAGAAACTCCACGAAAAATGCAAAGCACACAACATCCCCCTACTCATCAACGACCGAGTGGATGTCGCCCTCGCAGTGGACTGTGAGGGCGTTCATATTGGTCAAGACGACATGAGCGTCCGCGAAGCACGCCGTCTCCTAGGAAAAGACAAGATCATCGGCGCAACAGTATCGTCCATCGAAGAAGCGCGCATCGCCGTCGAGCAAGGAGCAGACTACCTAGGCATCGGCACATTATATGCCACAAACACCAAGAAGAACACCAAAGACATCATTGGAATCACTGGAATCAGGAAGATACTGCGGTATCTCGACCAAGGCACCGAAGCAGAGAAGAAAGTCAAAACAGTATGCATCGGCGGCGTCAACGCCTCGAATACCCAACGTATTACATACCAACTCCTCGCTCCAACACCCACCAACGCGGCCCCCAAAACCATCGACGGTGTCGCCGTAGTGTCCGCGATAATCGGTGCTCAGGACCCCAAAGCCGCATCCTCACACCTCGCCCATCTCCTCAAAACGCCTCCACCATTCGCCCCTCAATCCCCCCTCCCACACTTCTACCACGAAAAGCCCAATGACGAAATAACCTCTGTCCTCAAAACAGCCCTCTCCGCCACCAAAAAAGTCAAAGCAACAAATCCCCTCTCGCACAACATGACCAACCTCGTCGTCCAAAACTTCGCCGCAAACGTCGCCCTCTGCATAGGCGCCAGCCCCATCATGGCCAACTACGGCGCCGAAGCCCCGGACCTATCTAAACTAAACGGCGCCCTCGTCATAAACATGGGCACCGTAACCCCCGACGGTCTAGCAAACTACCACCAAGCCATCACCGCCTACAACGCCTCTGGCGGCCCCATCGTCCTCGACCCCGTCGGCGCAGCCGCAACGCATATCCGCCGCGACGCTCTCTCCACACTAATGGGCGCCGGCTACTTCGACCTGATCAAAGGGAACGAGAGCGAGATCCTCGCCGTCGCACGTGCAAGCGGGTATAAACTCAATGCCTCGAGTCAGCAGCGCGGCGTAGACTCCGGCGCATCCGTCTTCTCCCTAAAGCAAAGAGCGCATATTGTTTCTAGTCTCGCGGCGCGCGAACGCACTATTGTGCTTATGACGGGCGCCACGGATGTCGTCTCGGATGGAACGCGTACGTATGCTGTTTCGAATGGACATGAGCACCTAGGCAGGATTACCGGAAGTGGGTGTACGCTGGGTACGACATTGTCTGCTTACTTGGCTGCGTACCGTGAGGATAAGTTACTTGCTGCTGTGGCGGGAATGCTGCATTATGAGATTGCGGCGGAGGTTGCTGCGCAGAGGGACGATGTTAAAGGGCCGGGTACTTTTGTTCCGGCTTTTCTGGATGAGCTGTGGAATTATGGGGAGAAGGCGGTCAAGGGGGATGTGGAGTTGAAGGATTTGGCCAAGGTGGAGTTTGTCAGGAATGTTGAGGATGCTGGTTTGGTGCTGGATATGTAAGGAGTGTATAGATGGTGAAGGTGTGCATAAAGCTCTGAAGGACGAGTGGACTGAGAAAGCAAATGTACATAGCGATCTGGGTATCCCTAAGGAGAAAGATGGGACTACTATTTCACCCTTACCATCTCACTTCCTGCCCTGTATTGTAACGCCAACGCTTATCGACTTCTTTGTGACTTGATCGTACATCTCCACGCCAAACACATCTACCTCGCTTTTCTATACCGACCTTGATTCATCTCTGCTTTCAACGCATCTTGCTGATCTGGCAACGGCGCCCGTCTCCTAATTCCATCGGCACCTCCGCCTAAAGGTCCGCCCTGCCCACCTGCAAACCCTTGTTGCTGTTGCGGCGGCGGCGGAGGAGGACCAGGCCATCCCGGCGGCGGCGCAGCCACACCACCAGGCGGAGGAGGGAAGCCCGGGAATCCTGGAGGTGGCATACCTGGAGGAAGTGGTGGCATACCAGGCGGCATGCCCTGTGGAAAGCCGGGGAAGTTTGGTGGTGGGAAAGGAGGGGCACCATTGGCGTTTGGTAAAGGAGGCCCATGACCATGAGGTATGGGAGGTGGTGGTAAGGAGCCCGATGCGATGAGCTGCGCGATGCGAGAGGGATCCATGCCGTTGAAAGGAGGCATTGGCAGACCACCTGCACTTTGCGGTGGCGGGAAGGGCATGCCACCTGGTGGGGGAGGAACAGGAGGATGGTTTGCGCCACCAATACCAGGTAGAGAACTCGATGTGCCGTCTGGTGCTGCGTTGAGTCCAGGCAAGGAAAGACCAGGAGGCAGGAAGCCACCAGCTGGGTTCTTCGACGGCATCTTCTGATCGACCAAACCTTCGGCTTCGTCCTCCGCTTCCTGCTCCTCCTCTTCCATCTTTTGTCGCCTGCCCTGACCACGGTCGAATGTGCCTTGTGCCTCTGCTGCTGCTTGGCCGATGTGGTAGCGGTCGTTGACGTAGTTTGTGTCGCCTGGCCGTGGGCGCGTCCAGAAGCGCGTGACTCTGTCGTTGGACCCAGACGCCAGGATGTGACCCAATGGGTGCCAGTCCATGGTCCAGACAGTGAAGTCGTGAGCGTATTGCAGGCTGTGTGCGGGGTAGATGGTTTGCGAGGGGGCGTTCTGCGAGTCGGCAGTGTCGTAAGGCGATATTGAAGGTGGGACTCCGGCGGGAGGATTTTGCTCATCGAGGAGATAGTGATGTATGCTGCCATCGACACCACCGGTAGACAGAAGGTTCTTGTGCATAGGGTGCCATGCCATAGTGATGATGTCTTTCTCGTGTCCCTTGAGCAACAAGACATCGCGCATCATTCGGATATCAAAGATGCGGGCTGTATGATCACGAGCGCATGTTGCTAGCATGTTTCCTTGGACGGGCTCGAACATGGTTTTTGATATTGGGTTTTTATGTCCATGAAGCGTCGTAAGACAGCGCCCTGTCCGCGGATCCCAGAACTTGACCTGGTGATCCTTTGACCCTGATACTAGCAGACCCTTGTGCGGATGCCAGTCGACCGACTTGACTTCCCACCCGTGTCCTGTCAATGTCGACTCTTCCGTACTAGACGCAAAGTCCCAGATCTTCAGTGTGGTATCGTCGGCGCATGTGACAAATTTGGTGTCAGTCGGAGCTATGGCTAGGCCGCGTACTGCTTCGGTGTGTGCCTGAATCTCCTTGACGTTGTTGAAGTTTGTTTGCCAGTACTTGACGACACCCGTCTGATCTGCTGATAGCAGCCAGTCGTCGGTTGATGTGTATTCGACAGCTCGAATGGCAGCCTCGTGGGCCTGCATAATGGTTTCGAAATTGAAGCCCATGCCGTTCCATAGTGTAAACTCGCCGCTTGTTGAGCCTGTGAGCAGTCGCCGACCCTCTGGTGTCCACTTAACTACGTTTATAGGATGCTTGACTTTGTTGAGGGAAGAATGTACGGCTTTGGCTGGTATTGACTCGGCCGCGCTGGCGACTCGTGCTGCCGGAGGCTGCATATCGACAATGTAGCTTGCGCTTGGCCGCTCTATCTCTGCCATAGGCGCATTCTTGTATCGTGGGCGCCGATTGCGCATCCACTGGACTGTCGTTGAGCCATAGTCGGTTACGGCACCTGCAGGTTGTATAGTCAGTCCCTGCTGCTGGAATCGATAGCAGAATAGTTGTAAGAGGCAATTCCAAGCTCTAAAAGCCTTGTGTCGCGGGGAATGAATATGTGCTCAAAGTGTTTCTCACGTATACGACTAGACATGATGAACGGATATACTAACGTTTTGGTCGAGGTCGCAATCCTCCCTCAAAGTCCGGACGATGGTATTCGCGCTCCATGGCGGCTGCTCTTGCCGTAGACAACGTTTATTCAATCCACATG
>JAESFQ010000373.1_pt1 | contig 16097 bp, 12 predicted proteins | sample 9269431 | NCBI WGS metagenome assembly JAESFQ01 (sample SAMN14502588, study PRJNA617103) | algae metagenome | isolation source: Plectolyngbya sp. WJT66-NPBG17 and co-occurring heterotrophs from well... | place: USA: Mojave Desert, Joshua Tree National Park, California | collected 2006-08-06
ATATTCCCGATGGGTAAGGCTTTCTTTTGCTCCTGCTCATACGTGAAATTGACCAAATTCTACTAGGTGTTTACACGACGGCCCTCCTTAACCTTTCGATATCGCTCAATTCGACCGCGTTCCGTGGCCTCACCGCCGCCCTCCTCATCTTTTTGCTGATCATCTACTTTATCAACTGGGGTGGCACAATTTACAGAATTTATACCAAACAAGCATTAGGAGTGCCTCAGCAGCGGGAAGAGGAAGATGAACAGGCGAAAGAGAAGAAGGAGACTATGGATCGATATGTTGTGAGAAATGGAGGGAACAACGCGTAATTATTATCATGAGAGAAATCACTTCACAGTCTAATCTTAATACTTGGCATTCAATAGCTCACGCCAGACGTTCTGTTGTAACAAGCATAAATGGTGACGATGAGGCAGCATTCTAGTATGGCCTGAACGGTCACGTTCCACGTGAGAACAGCGCCCTACCTAGGTATCTCCGCGGTCGGCGCCTACTAACCTACCCGGGATGACGGAAAGAGCACAGTTTAGCAAAATCGAGATACCGAACAAATCTCCACGTTTAGGCCTTTAAGCCAGAAGGAGATGAATACTTTCTTCCCGCTGCAGTGGCTCAGCTCATTGTTCATTCACTGTTTGCCGTTCATTTGTCGAATCCACTCAAGTACCTGCTATTGTGCGCGATCTACCCGCAAGTAGTTCCGTGCCGTTGTGCGTACAACTTCTTCGCAACGATCCTCCCTAGTTGCTCGCACCACGACACATTCGCCAGACCCCAATAACGCCAATGCTAAACTTCAATATCTAATCCCAGAGGCCTCTCTGACTAGCAGCAACGCAACGAATCGCTTAAATGAACCCTTTAAGAAGACTGCTTATTCGAACGCACTCAAATCCAATGGCACACTGCTGCCGCGTCCAGCACGATATCTCTTTGGTCCGCCGGTGAATTCTCTAGGCCGTGGGAATTGAGACTCGTCTTGAAATCTCCACCTCAAGTCGTGAATGGGCCTGATTCTGCCCTTTTCCCTTCCGCCTCCGCCAGCATGAGAGCTAGCCGGACTCTTGATACTTGATCCGCCATTTGACAAAGTATACGAGCTAGAATCCATCATCGATCGTAGTGGAGTTTGAGAGGCGGATCGACTAAGTGGGGCGCTAGAAGGCGCAGGTGCACTTGGTGGCGCTGGAGGCGGAGCAGCTGGCGATGTGCGACTGAAAGCATTGCGCGCGGCTGTTTCTGCAAGCGATGGTGCATGTCCGTTCGATGGAGGCGGCGGGGGCGGCGGAGGAGGAGGAGGAACCGAGGGCGCGCGACTGTCATACTTGTACGGGTCGTACTCGTCGTCGTCATCGTCTTGCGCGCTCGTTGGCGGGGGAGCGGAGGGTGGCGGAGGCGGAGGCGGAGGCGGAGTTGATCGAGCTGGAGCTGGCGAAGGGGGCAGGGGTGGAGGTAAAGGAATTCCTGTTGGTCGAGGAGACGTAGAGCTAGGGGGTAATGGCGGAGCACTACCAGGAACAGGCGGTGCTCGAGCAGGAGGCGCAAGACCTGATGGCTTTCGAGAGGAGGGTGGCGGCATGGGAGGTTTCTTTCCAATCGGCGGCGGCGGCTTGGGCTTCCCGCTTATACTTGAGGCTACCGAGTTAGGCCTTGAGTCCTGGCCTCGAAGAGCATTGAGCGCTGGTCGCATGGCTGGCGCTGGGGGGCCCGGGGGAGCTGACGGAGGAGCTGACGGAGGTCCTGGTGGCCTGGGTGCTGCTGCTCGTGGTGGTTTAGGCGCTGAACCTCGATTCGATTCAGGATCCGAGGAATATGGTGCCTGGTCCTCAGCTCCTGTCTTGACGCCGCCCGACTTCCTCAGCTTCGGCATTCCTCCAGCAAATATCCCTGCCAACTGCGGTGCTGCAGCCGGCGCGCTTCCCCCATCTCTACTGTCGCTGTTGCTTCTCGCTCGATTTGCTCCGCCGGGTACTGGCGGGGCCTTGCCAGGAATCGCTGGCGCTCCCATCGGTGCTGCAGGCGCGTCGCTGACTTTGCCTACTATAGGAGCAGATCGATCGTTGACTTGTGTGACTTTCTTCAGTCGTGCGCCCTTGGTGATGTCGCCCAAGAGTGCTCCCTGTGAACCGTTAGCTACGGCTCCACGTAGTGCCAGTTTCCCATGTGAATGCGACGTACTCGGCCAGCTCCCGGTGCTGGAGCTTTCATCCCTCCCATTGGCGGGGGCGCCGGTGGCATGCCTCCTCGTCCCTTACCCGGCATAGGGGGTGGAGGTGCTAAACGTTGGTGAACGAAGTCAGTATATGTCTCACATGCAGTTCGTACGGGATCAATTACGTGGAGGAGGCGGCGGCATGGTGATGGATTGAATCGCTCTTCGATCAGGAGGTTCCACTCTCTTTTGGCGATGTGCTGGGCGAGTATATACAAACTTTGCTGCCTGGTCGTGTGCGTGGCCGTGCAAAGAGTGGAGTGTGGTGTGGTTGGGTTGAGTGAGATGGTCCTCGCTCTCGAAGATGCGTCACGGCTTGGCACCTTGAATCCGCAGCCGCGCAATCCTCCGAACTTCACTACCCAAGTTCTACTCAAAAACACAACAAAACCTGTCAGCTTGTTGACGAACACTGCAGCAGGTTAGAAGTCGCCGTTTTGATCAGTCGTGGCTTGACGTATTGCGCTCCTGTGCTGGTGCACCTTAGTGGGGTCAAAGAGCTCGGGAGTCAACAGCTTACCTGGTTCTCCTTTCCTGTATGCGTCTTTCTCCTACCTACCTTTCCTGCGCTTTGTACGCGGACAGTGTGGCCTAGCCTCATGAAATGTCAAATACATCTTTATCAGCTATAGCTGCCGACTAAAGGTAGCGTGCTCTGCACTACATATATGGTCCTTACCACTTCCTTTACGAACCGTCGATCATAGCTCTTAAGTGAGCCGGGTTAGCAAACCGACCGCTATATCTTCCGTTGAAAGCTTTGCTACTGGCGAGTTCTCTGGGCTCGTATAGTTGTCATTACTACACCTAGTGTCTCACCAGCTTACAGTCTTTCTTCCTTGCACCATGTTTAGTTGACACACTATCTACGATTTCCAAACGGCTGGCTACAATGAATAGTTGGCGACGTCTCCAGGTAGAATACTGTCGGACTACCGAATACGCCTATTGCCAGCGCGCCCGAAGTCGAGCAAGAAGATACATGTAACCTTCTCCGGCGAGCAAGGCGGTCGAGAGAACCCGGTGGGTGGGCGTACTCGGGGCGATATACAGACGTTGGTATAATAGAGCTGTCAATCAAAAGCCGACCCACCTATGCCTCACCAGTAGCTTGCACGATGCTTCACTGAATACCTGGTTGTCTCTAGATATCTATTGCAGCAGCAGGACGGCATCTATTGAGACTTGTTGCCGTCACAGGCTACACCAATCGCAAGACCGGAGATCTCCAAGCAGACTCTCTCGCCTGACTGACCGAAGGGAAAACTTCAGTTGCGCTGGATATCGTAGCAGGTCGCCCGCGAGATCGAGTCGCCTAGACACCGTCACCTCGCGCTTGGTATTTTAGCTGATCACAGGCAAGATCAAGTCGGCTAGACTAACGTATGTCAAGGGACAGGTACATACCATCGGGCAGGATTAATATCGGAGGAATTTCTCAAGAGACAGGCGTCGTACCAGATCTGGCTCTCGTCCGAGGTCTCTCATTATGCCCAAAAGTGATGGTAGATCTTCACCTGGGCGCAGCTGGCATCACACCAGAAACAGTGCATCTTTACGAGGTAACCCGCGAGCCTCCAGATTCAATACAGACACCTAAGCTACCATGACCAGATAGATAGAAATATGGACGGTCGAGCTCTCATTATCAATTCATAACATAGCTCGGTACGCTTGTGCTGTTATCGGTCATAGCTGACGGACTACATACAACCCTAATCCTCATGAGCGAGTGGATCTAGAATACTGAATACAGGTGCTCTTACACCAGTCGACGAAGCATGCTTTACTCCGTACTATGCTAAAATTACGAGTGCGTGAATGGCAAGGTAAGCCAAATAGAACCAGACACACGTGCGGCATCACCATCTTCATAGGAAGCTATTTGGAAGGAACAAAAAGAAAACCAGTCATCTTTTGGCTCGATACTTGAAGTCTGAGCAAAGGCAAAAAAAGAATGTCGCAAATTTGGCGGTACTGGGAACTGTAGACATGTTAGAAGATGTCTCAGGACCGCCAATGTGGATGGGAAAGAACGTACTCGAACCCAGGCTGGCGCGGATCTGGATCAGGACACTAAGTGCCCGCCAGCCACAACGCGACGTCATACCACTAGACCATACCACCGAGAGGTGTTATTGTGTTGATAACGAGGTCACCGTTAGGTGATTTGATGGCAGATTTTGAAACTTAATGGTATAATATCTTGGCCAAACATTCGAGCTTAGTGCCATGAGCTGGGGAAGTTAGTCGTCCTGCGTTCGATAATTGCACTGAGGGGTGAGGGGCTGCAGTGGGACCATCACTCGCTAAGTCAGGTCGTTGGGAGTGGTGACTAGCCTGCCCCGATTCAATCCCGCGCTCGCCGACATTCAGGAAATTTTTGGGCGCGCGACCAACACTGCAACCACCATCGCCGTCAACATCAGCATGGCCGAACCGGACGCAAAGGCCTCACCTGCTGGCGAGGCTTCAGCCGGGCCAAGCAAACCCCAGAAGCCTCCGAACCCCGTCTGGAGGATGATGGGTGCGTGATCTTTCCATCTCATGCGGAGCCCAACTAATAACTGCAGGTCTGCCAAACTTTCGCTTCAAGCTCCCTTCGCGCAACTGGATGATATTCCTCTCGATTACCGGATCATGGACGGCAGCCGTCATGTACGATCGCCGCCAGAAGAAGCGCATACAAAAGAAATGGGCAAAGGTCGTTGAGCACATCGCATACGAGCCGTTGGACGTACACCAGCTACCCCGAAAGCTTACTATATTCTTGTCTGCGCCGCCAGCAGACGGAATAGTACCTGCACGCGATCACTTCCACGAGTACATCAAGCCTATACTTGTCGCAGCAGCGCTGGATTGGGATGCGGTAGAGGGCCGAAGGGAAGGGGATGTCAGAGCTGGACTAGCAGAGCGGATACGGAAGCTGAGGAAGAAGAGAGGCGAAGCAACTGCTGAGCCACTAGAAACAGGACTTGAGGAGGAGTTGGAAGGATTAAGGCAAAGATCAGGTGTGAGTGAGTGGAATGGTCCAGGAGGAGACATTGTTATTGGCAGACACACATGGAAAGAATATGTTCGAGGGCTACATGAGGGTTGGCTAGGGCCTCTAGACGCTCCGCCAACATCAGAACCGCCTGTCGAGTTACCAGCTGCCGCGGTCGAACCCACACCTGCATCAACAGAATCGTCTTCTGACAGCACAACGCCTGCAACAACTGACGATGCGTCTCCTACTGCTACGACCGAAGCCCCCAAGGCGGAAGACGCCGAGAAACCAAAAGAGGAGGAGAACAAACCTAAGAAGAAGAAGCAACCACCACCATTCATCTCGACCGCCGAATACCAAAACGCCGTACTTTCCCAAAACTGCCCGCAAGCACTTGGTCCCGCCGCTGTAGTACCTCTCCCTCACCTTCTCGGATTCTTCAACTTCCCCATTCGCATGTACCGTTTCTTGAACAGGCGACAAGCGGCAGATGACATTGGCAGGGAGACTGCTGCCGCTGTTCTTGGTGCATACCGACCTTTTGAGACGGCAGGTGAAGCGTCTGTCATGAATGAGGAGAATGGATCCAGTCACGCACAGTGGGAGCAACAACGACTACTTGCCCACGAAGAGCCAGATTGGTCCAAGACTGCACGAAAGCGGGAAGCAGGCGACACAAAGGAGAGGGTCTGGCTAGATGAGATGGTGCTGGACCCGAGGATCGCCGAGCGCATGCGGAGGTTTGTGTTGGATGCTGAAGTTGAAGAGCGTGCAAAGAGCATATCTCTGGCGAAAGAAGAATCATGGTTTAGCTCGCTGTGGCCGAAGGAGAAGCCCAAGGGCGCTTGGGAAGGATTGAGTGACGATTAGAGACTTGTAGATACCCATCTCACCTTCTAGCATGTGTTATATAGTAGTGGGGTGTAAAAGTAGATGTGTAAATGATAGCATTGAAGAGCTTGAATAACAACATTTGAATCTCGGAATCCACTAACTGACGCTCTCGGGTTCAATGTTTGATAGTGAACACAAAGCTGTTGGTAGCAGCTTGGCACTGACCAGGCGCGGGCTGCCCCGCCAATCGACCGAAGGAAGCTTCGAGTCTCAATGCATTGATCTCAGACTCGCAACCAACCATAGTTCTGTACCTTTCAAACACCTGTTCATAAGCCTACTACCAAGGGACTTACTGTATTGTACCTCAGGACCAGCGTGCATCACCTTTCCACAATACACATCACGCCGTCATGGTAAGTTGCCCCGCTTGTGCCTATAAACATTCGCTCATACAACCAAGGCTTTTCAGTCAAAGAAGCGCCTTGCGCTCGCGATCCTTGAATTCCTCCAGACCTCGCAGACGGACGGTTCAGTAGCACCCGACGACGCGGAACAGCTCGAAGTCGCCGTCAACTGCATCGCCGAAGCCTTCAAGGTAGATCCGGCCGATGAAGCCGCAAAGAAGGATGCCATTGGCGACCAAAACTTGCTTGCAATCTACAACGTCTACGAGAAGCTCAAGGGAAAGACAACGGCCACAACTGAGGGATCCTCGTCGGCAAAAGAGGCTCGACCAGCAACGCCACAGACACCTGCCGCCGGTTCAGGAGCCAGCGGACCAAACAAGGATGAGGCAGAGAGACTGAAGGGTCTGGGCAATGAGGCGATGAAGAAGAAGGATTACGATTCTGCTGTTAAGCACTACACCGCCGCCCTCGAGGTCGTCCCGCTCAACCCCATCTACCTATCCAACCGCGCCGCCGCGTACTCAGGTCAGGGCAAGCACGAGCTAGCAAAGGAGGACGCTGAGATGGCAGTCGCTGCCGACCCCAACTACTCCAAGGCGTGGTCGCGTCTCGGACTCGCAAAGTACGTTCTTGGTGACGCAAAGGGCGCTATGGAGGCATACAAGGCGGGTATGGACGCAGAAGGCGGCGGCTCAGAAGTCATGCGCAAGGGCTACGAGACAGCCAAGAAGAAGGTCGAAGAGGAGGGTGGTGATGTCGGCGCTCCCGATGCTGGCACTTCCCGTGGCGCTGGCGGTATGGGCGGCGGAGGTGGAATGCCGGACCTCTCAGCGCTCGCTGGTATGCTAGGTGGGGGCGGAGGCGGCGGAGGAATGCCTGATCTCGCTGGCCTGATGCAGAACCCGATGATGAGGCAAATGGCACAGAATCTCATGAGCAACCCGGATATGATGAGCAACCTCATGAGTAACCCTAGGATAGCGGAGATGGCTCAACAGTTTGGTGGTGGAGGAGGTCGAGGCGGAGGCGGTGGCGGTAGCGGCGGTGGTATGCCCAACATGCAGGACCTCATGAACGACCCCAACCTGGCCGAGATGTGAGTACAATGCTAGTTGAGAAACATGATCATGGCTAACAAGATATCAGGGCCCGGAACTTCATGGGCGGCGGTGGCGCTGGAGCCGGAGCCGGTCGGGGAGCACCGCAATAAAGTGATTTGAACGGACTGTTATGAGTCGATGATTGGCGTAAGCAATGATCTTATCAGAGAGAAGTCTTCACGATTAGAATTATGATACCATGTTCAACTTTGTTTGTATTCATGGAGATCCCGTCTTGAGATTGGCAACTATCTTGCCCATGTCGTAGGATGCTTTGTTGTTGCGTGTCTACGACCAGAGCCTTGAGTGGCTTCTCACTATAAGCACCTTCGTACGAGCAGCTTGTCATTCGTATGACCCTGCAGCCGTGCGCTGCTTTGGTTGTCCACTCCTCACTTCGAACACATGACGTCGAAAATCTCCCATCTTCACCCTTTCAGTCCAGCTTCAGCCCCCAAAGTCCATCGCCCAGATAATGACCTGCCTCACACGCCTGCCCCTTCTTAACCTTCTTCATCTCGTCCGTACCCATTTTCAGCACACCAACCATACACGCCGTCTCCTTGCCCTCAGCCTCAATAACAACCACCTCGCCCTCCTTCAAATCTTCCGCACCGTACTTTTCCTTGTCTTCATCGCTCAGCTCGGGTCCTGGTAGACGCCCGCCCGGCGATGTCAGACCAGGTGCCATGAGCGTAGCGCCCGAGAGCACGAAGCGGATTGCGCCGCGGTCTATACGCAGACGGTGGAACGCGAAGGGATATTTGTGTACGAGGGTGAGGTGCGGGAGGAGCGCGTCGTCCATGTGTTGGAAGAAGAGGGGCGTTGAGTTTAGGGTGTATAGGGATACGCGGTCGGGTCTGCAGATACGCAATTGATTAGCATTTCCCTTCCATGAACTTTGCACCTCTTGGAACGTAGCGTTGAGGGAAGGATGATGTACAGTTTAACCAGATCTAACTGCTCCTTCTTGGGCAGTATGTCTTCGATGTACGGCTCTAGCTTTGGGTATTCTTCGAGTACTTTTGAGCGGATGGCGCGTTGGGCGCTGGATTTCACCTTGGATTTCGCGCCCGGGGTTATGCTGGGGTTGTTAGTTTTTATCCAGACCAGCGACGCGTAATGCGAGTTACTCTTTCTTGAACATTGTGGCGGTTGTGTGTGGGGGGTTGAGGGAATGCGACGGCGTTTGGTGTTGAGACTGCTGCTGCTGTTGTGTAGATTGGTGCCCCGCGATTGCCCCTCATAGACGCGCTAGTGGGCTGGCAGGGATCGCGTGCGCTTTCCTCTTGGGTGTTTCTCACTTGTTCCATCTCACTTTCATGCGCTGTCACAACAATGGTACCGGTTGATTAGTTACGTTGATTCGTCCCTAGCGATTGTTTTCACTTCACGCTGTCGTCAAAGCCCTTGTCGACGTTGGACCGAGCTCGGATGCTTCTCTTCGACCCATCGCGTATGTGCACTGACGAGCCATTCGAATACTTCGTTGCCTTCACTGGCTCCTACATCCACAGGTGTCCTATATTTTGCAGAACACTCCTTCTCAAACATTGATCGACTGTCGGGGTCGTGGTATAATGTCTCATATTACAGACTACAAAGACGCCGCCTCTTCAGCGGAAGAGGTACTACATCATGGAATGAGTGATGCAGGCTGTTCAGTTTGCCGAAAGCTGCGCCTGCCAGTGCCATATAGTATGTCTACACATTATGAGGCACTTCAAGACGCAGCAGCCAATGGATGCGAGCTATGCGACCTCCTTCGACAGGTTAGCGAGGTAGCTTGCAGCGGCGCGGGTGTGTTGGTTCAAGACTCTGATGTCATATGGGTGTTCACAAATGCTGACGCCAAATATGGACACCTAACAGCGATGAATGTGTCAAGAGAATGTCGGAGAGATGACGAAGGGTTATGGGGAGGTGAATGTACGCTTTGAAGGCCCCTTGTTTGCAGCCTACTCTATTGCACTGCATGTACTGATATAGTAGGGACGCACTCCGTACAATTCTACGTTGCCCCGGGTAGGAGACGCGTCCTCTAGATGACGTTCGAAGTTTCATATAGCCACTTACTAACAGACTATAGGAGACAGCTGTCCATGGCCTTTCATGTTCCCGAAGAAATCCATCAATGAATATGCCAGCCTCCAGAACTGTGCTCAGCTGCTCAGACGCATGCTATATACATGCAATATCGAACACATCGCATGTAAAGCCGTTGATCTAAAACAAATCCCAAAGGATTTGAGGGCAGCGAGATTTGTCCCTAAGCGGCTACTACATATCGACAGTGATGGTACATCCTTCCAGGTATATTTGTACGGGTCACAAGGTGGTCACGCATCTTTGGAGGGGCCGGAACTTCGGTATACCGCTCTGAGTCATTGTTGGGGCTCTACTCCAATTGTAAAGACTACTACCGCCACAATTTCTGAATATGAGACGAAAGGTATCAGTTGGGCATGTTTACCCAAGACATTCCAAGAAGCTATATGGCTGACACACCAGCTTGGCATCTACTATATCTGGATCGACTCTCTATGTAAGGCATTCGTTCAAGCGGAACACCATTATCTGTATTAAGTGTTTCACAATAGGCATCTTACAGGACTCTGTGGCCGATTGGGCCAATGAAGCTTCTCAAATGGCCAACATATTCTCCAATGCATACCTTACGATTGCCGCATCTGCATCCGAGAACGGACACCAAGGGCTATTGAACCGTCGCGAAATTCGAAAACTTGAAGCAATTAGCAAGAACATCAACAGCAAGGTCTTTGCTGTGTGTGTTCAAGATAGGGTATTCCATGAGTTCAGGGAGGACCACCCCTTCCCGCGTTTCACAAACTCAACCTTACGAAAGCGTGCTTGGTGTTTCCAAGAAGAGTTTCTTTCTAAGCGGATGATTCATTTTACACCGTACGAGATTGTCTTTGTCTGCTGTGAAGCAACAATTTGCGAATGTGAACCCCTGTGGGTTCCCCGGTTCAAGCTGCCATCAGTCGTCGGTACCAGTTCTGCCAACCCGAGCGACATTTGGGCCGGAGTCGTCGAGCAATACATGGAACGCCAAATCAGCTTTTGTAAAGACAGATTACCCGCACTATCCAGTTTGACGCATCTTTTGGGGAAATCGTCGGACAACTACCTCGCTGGTCTTTGGGAATCTCATACGCCAGCGGCTTTGCTGTGGTCTACTGGAAATGGATGCCGTCCACAAACACATGACGATACTCAATCTAACCCTCCATCTTGGTCTTGGGCATCTGTCGAAGGCAGTGTGCAGCATCCTAGACACGCAACGTGGAGTTCTTATGAGATGGTTGCTAAAATGCTCGGTGCTCGCGTTTACCCCAGTACAGAGGATCCTAGAGGCTTGGTTTCTGGTGGGCACATTACCTTACGAGCGCCATTACTTCCCTTGAGTAGTGCATGGGGAAAATTCAAGAGAAAAATAAGGAAATTTGATTTTGAACATCGCCTTATCTTTGCACTTCCCCATATCAATTTTAGGCCCGGCTGGGACCGCGACGGCCAATGGTCTGAAGACGATTTCGGCGCTTGTCTGCTTGATGACAAGATTATTCTACGACGGTTGCTCCAGGCCGGCACTTTCGACACGCCCATTTTCCTTTTGGCCATTCGCACAGCGACTTTTAATATTCGAGGAAACCCAGTGGTACTCACAGGTTTGTTACTCAAACCGCTTGAAAGCCTCACCGAGGGTCAGAGACAAGCAATGGAAACCTCGGAAAGCAAGTCTGCCTTTGTAAGAATTGGATTGGGGGTCATAGAATTCGCCAACAAGGATGCTGAGGAGACGCTCAACCGCTTCGAAGACACGACTGTAACGATTTTCTGACCGCCTTTCTGGAGCTCCTTAACAGGCAACAAAATAGTTACTTCCAAGACCGCCCCACCTTACAGGACAAGTTTTCGCCATGTCATCCTTGTTGATACACAACACATGTTGTTTCAGTACCGTCATATTGCTATCGAACCCGACTACCCGAACTCAAGGCAACTCCCTCCCACTATTAACAGCATCCGCAAGCTGACTCGTCCCCGGCCTATTCTCCGCATACCGCTCATAGCTATCCAGATACAGCTCATCAGTACTAGTAGTCATCTTGACACTCCTCTCCGCCTCAATCGCATCAATCCACCTCTTCCACCTACTGCCCTCTTCAGCCTCCGGCCAGCCCCTATACGGACCCAAGACTCTGCGCAACCGGATGACCCAAGGCGCGATCTGCACGTCCACGAAAGAGATCTGGGGACCGAGGAAAAAAGGACCATTGGGGTCTGCGGCATCGACGAGTTTGCCAATTTGGTCGCGGAGTTCTTTGGCGTGGGAGACTTGGTCGTTGGCGTCTTGGGCTTGAAGAAGCTTGTAGAACCATGGGATGATGTTGCGGTTTATGTGGTCAGACCAGAGACGTGAGGTAGCGCGGGTTTGCGCGTCGGGAGGCAGAAGTTGGGGCCCGGCTTGGAGATCCTCGAGGTATTCCATGATGACAGTTGACTCGTGGGTTGACCATGTCGGACCGTGACGGAGGGCCGGCACCAGACCGCGCGGATTGACATCGAGAAGGCTTTGGGGCTTCTTGTATGGGTCGACTTCGATGTATTGGTATGGGATTTGCTTGTGCTCTAGGGATATCCATACTCGCTGCACAAAGGGGCTGAGACACATTAGCGCAAAGTCCCTGGTCTTTCGTGGGTGCGCAGCCAGGGGATGGTACTTACCAGAATGCGCTACCATATAATTTGAGATCATCCTCTTTAGAATGGTTCTTGACTGTTGTCAAAGCATTGCCAGTAGCTTTCTTGTGGTATGTCTTCTTGGAAGAATCTCCGCCCTGGTTGGTGTCGGTCATTTTGTATCGAGCAGGCACACTAGTGATTCGCAAGGGAGATTGTGATGGAGAGGAAGAAGGGCTTGGAGAGAACGCAGTTTTGGAAGAGAGAACGGAATGATGTGTGCAAGAAGACGGCAAACGACCAGGCAATGTACGAACAAGTCGAGAGGCAGAATTCATGAATAAGGTGAGAATGCTAAACTCAGTGTGTAAAGCGGACAGGACGTCATTAACAGTTGTGCAAGTTGAGCGACGGGGATGATGGGTGTCCTTAGCATGCATCAAAATGACGTATGCACTTGATGTGCGGGCAGGGTGGATCGTCGTTGCATTTGATCATGGCTAGATGGATCGGTACAACAGAAGTGCGGTGTTTGGGAGAGAATTAATTTAAAAAGGCTTACCTGCGATTTCTTCCTGCCATCTTTATCAACTTTTGCCTGCCACCTGATGACACTATTCTTCTTGACACGGTCACTCTCCTCGAGTGAATGCTTATGTGGTCCGGCAACGCCATCACCCTTGCCATTCCCACCGTTTCCATTCACTCTCTGGAATGTGTAGAACTTTCTCAACGGAGGACTGGACGCTGGGGTATATTCTGGCATGTTCATTGCCGATTGAGCATTCATGTTTGGAGGCATTTCCCAACCCCCAGCCGTTTGTTGTGGCAGCAATGGTTGCTGTCCGAAGAACTGCGGGTTTTGATTCTGGCCTCGACTTTGACCTGGGTTTAACGGCATGTTCGGTGCTATCGGACTCGGCGGATCGTTTTCTGTGCCTGGCGGTCGTCGACCAAGTTGTGCCTCGTACTCCTGTCGATCGAAGAATTCGGTAATCTTGATCTTGACATCGCATAAATCACGCTCTCTTGCGACTCTCTTCCTCTTCTTCTTGTCTGGATCCGTGGACTTCTTGGTGCCCGGTGGTCGCCCCTTGAGTCTACAGTCCCAGTAGTGTGATACGAAACGCTTTCGTTTATGACGTTGGGTCGAGCGGTGCGAGTAGACGTTATCGATGTGAGGAAAGTAAGTCTGGAACCTTGGGTCAAGATTAGTATGTAGTCTGGGGTATGTCGAGAAAAGATCGTACTGCTCCTCAGTCAGAGTAATCATGTCATCTACGTGAAACAACCTCTCTCTCCATTCTTCCAACTCTGGTGGGTTCGGTATAAGCCGTAAGCCTTGGAACTGGCCGTGGTTGGACGATGGAGTATCATCACTGCCAGAATATTAGTAGGACGGTCTCCAGGCCTACGTTCGATGCTAACGTACCCATCCTGACTCTCTTGCTTATGCGGCAAAGGTGCTTGTTCTACATGGCGTTGCAGCGGTTGCGGGGCCGCAGCTATTGGCTGTGTAGCCGGTGGAAGAGGAAGCTGTTGGATCGGCCGTTGTATCGTCTGAGGGGGAGCGTGATACTGTTGCGCGTGGTCTTGAAGTGGGGGAGCGGGCGCGTTCATAAATCGCGGACTGGTACCATGTTGATAGCCCGCCGGTTGGAAAGGCGGGTATGGTCCTGACGGCGGAAGCGCATGTTGCTCAAAATGTACTGGCAGTGCATGCGCATGCGACGGTGGTTGCGGGTGCGGTGGCCCGCTCAGGGCGTACTGCTGCTGGTATACATCGCTCGTGTGGAGGTTCTGAAGCTCCGGCAGCACCTGGCTATGAGGATATAACGTTCCATCTGGCGACTGGTGTAGCGTCTGAAGCGCACCGGGATGCAGTGATCGGAGCTGCTGGAGGACAGGCGAGGAGGCCTGTTGCATGATGGCGCCGGTGTTGGACGCTGCTTTAGCCCCAAGCCGTTTTCGTGAGAGAGGCTGATCCACCGAGGATCCGATATCCGAGTAGTTAGAGTTGGCGAGTAAGACAGATGTGGACACGCATTTAGCAATAGAGGCACTTGTATCGATGTTGCGAACGCGTGTTGATTACTTCTTTGTCTGATTCAGCACTCTATGTGGCGATAGTCGTTCCGCACACGCTTAGAACAGCATTCAGCCGCCGAGCTGAGCAGCGTTTGTTTGAACTTCAACGCTTTTGCGGCATTTCCAACGCTTGTCATCGCTACACGTGGGTAAACACTAGAAATGCCCCTTCATCACATAATCATCGTGATCCTTCCATCTAAAAAGATCAAATCCAGTCCCGTCAAAGGGACCGCTAACCCGCAACGCCATGCCCATGCCGTGACGAAGAGAAGCATAATCATGAAACACAACCAGATATACCACACTCTACTCTCCAGGAAGAAGATTGCTCTTGACAGCAAACATCTTGGAGGTGACACCTGCCGTGAAGCCATCCACCTGCCTCGAGTATTGCTCCACCTGTCTCGAGTTGAGTAGCGTCTCCAGTCGGCTGGGCTCCTGGGGCAGCTTGAACAGCCTTTGCCATTCGTCTTCGGGCAGTAGGGGTTGCTTTGAAGCTGTGCGCGCCGCGTTCTCAGCCTTGCGCTTTTGCTGCCACGCAGTGATCTTAGTCTGCTCACGGGCAAGCGAACGCTGGTAGTACTGGTAGTTGTTGATCTCTGTGTGGTGGTTCTCGATGCTCTCAAGAAGCAAGTCGCACGTCTTCTCGAGGAAGGGGTCGATCGAGAGGTCTAGCGAGTCGTAGTTCGGGAAAAGAGGTGGCTGGGGGGTGTTCGGGTCCTGCTGCAGAGCGGCTAGGTTGGGTGGGAACTTGAGCTCTTCCTTGGGTGCGTCCGAAGGTAGCTGGTGTAGGAGCGAGGTGAGGAGATGGGAGTTGCGGATGGTAACTGGGAGCTCGACCAAGATGTCGTGGTACCGGAGACCACTTTTCTGAAGGCTAGGCTTGTCAGTATCAGCCTTCAACACAGGAAAGGTTTGTACATACCTCTCAGTCGTAAACTTGCCCTCCTTGTATGCCGTCACAAACGAAGGAGAGAGCCTGTATGCGCGCAGGTTCAAGGTGCCTTGCGAACTCCTGCTCACATCGTAGATCAAAGCAACGGTCCTCTCGTTCGGCTGGCTCTGGTAGAAGTACTGGTTCTCAATCGTGTTCATGTTGACGAAGTTGCCCATGCTTGTGCTTGTGTACCAGCCTACGTTGTTTGCGTCCACGTTGACCTCTCGGAGAAACTTGATCATCTCAGTGCCGTATGCAATGTTCTGCTTGGCGCGGGGGGCACTAGCGGCGAGGTTCGCGACGGTCTCGTTCTGTCCATCGGTCTGCGCAGCAGATACTTCGGGGAAGGGGAACGAGTTTGTGATCTCTAGTACGCCGTTTTTCTCCATACCGACGATGCTGCCGGTCGCAAGCGAGGGGAAGGATCTGCCGCTTGCGGTAGCGATCTTGATCGCGACCTATGAACCATAGTCAGTCTCCCATAGCTATCTCAGGCTTCGATGAAGGTGTCTTCCCAGCACAATGGCGGGGCGCACAGTGGGGTACTGGCTCTACACTTTTCTTACGTACCAGGGCGTCGATCTGCACCGTCTTGAACAGCGCATCTTTCTGGGTTTCCGCCATCTCGTGAAGTCGTCGAAGGGGTTGGGGTAACGTTCGGCGAGGGTAGTAAACGATAGGCGTGCGTCGTTGTTAGGAAGCAGAATTCGGGCTGCAGTGACTCTGCCAAGATTCACCTCGCTTAGGAGATCAATCATTACGCTAGCCCAACTAGACTAGCCTCTGCTTGGACGCGGCCAGGTGCGTC
>JAESFQ010000374.1_pt1 | contig 16081 bp, 23 predicted proteins | sample 9269431 | NCBI WGS metagenome assembly JAESFQ01 (sample SAMN14502588, study PRJNA617103) | algae metagenome | isolation source: Plectolyngbya sp. WJT66-NPBG17 and co-occurring heterotrophs from well... | place: USA: Mojave Desert, Joshua Tree National Park, California | collected 2006-08-06
TTACACGGTGGATACGGGACTCGATGAGAATGAGGCGGAACTTGCCGTCCTTGTCCTTGCGGTTGGTCTGGAGGTGCTTGCGGACGGCAACGGCCTTCTTGATGAGCATGTAGAGGTCCTCTGGGATATCGGGGCTAAGGCCTTTAAGCGCAAAATGTTAGCCTAGACCAACAAATGCAGTTTTGTATAGCGCGCAGATGCTCACAAGGAGCAGAGCTGTGTCGACGTGCGCTTTCATGTATAGAGGGCAATCGTACCGCTGGACTTGAGGATTCGGAGGATCTTGTTGCCGGTGATAACCTTGACCTGAGCCACACCGTGCGAGTCACGGAGGATCTCACCAATCCTGCGATTCTGTCAGCACACCATTCTTGCGTCTTTTATTCCGTGCGATTGCTCTTACTGAGATGGTGTAGCACCCTTCTTCGCGAGCTTGCAGATCTGGTCAACAACCTGCTCAGGAGTGGTCTTCAACCACGCAGGCGCGCTGCGGGAGTAGGGGATGGCGGAGGCTGATATGCCCTTTCCGTTGCTGTGAAGACGACCCATTTTGAATGAATGTACCGGAAGGCGACCTGGTCGATTAGTATGGAGGCGTGTGGTAGGCTTGGATGGAAGTTCGCGATCGAAGTCCCAATTTCTCGCGGCTCGGCTAGGTGTGTGGTGGACCGTGCCCGTTTAGTGTCAAAGCTTCCGCCTAACAAAAAGTCTGCGACGACCACCCTCAGCTTCGCACACCTCACAATGAAGGAACTTTGAGTTTAGCTTGCGATCGCAAATTATGTTGAAGCTAGACGGTGCCTTCGTGCAATGCGATTGATAGACCTTGAAAGGTACTAACGATACAGCCTACAACAACAGCTCTGCTTTCCATGTACGTCCAACCATTCTCTCCTTTTTACCATAATGATGATACTCCTGTTATTTCGACACCTCTTATTTTAGACGAGTCCTTACGGACTTTGTCGGTGCATTCAACGTAGATTCTGACAAGGATATTTACTACATTATCACCTTCCTATGTCTTGTAAGCTCCAGACTGACAAGAAATAGATATACACAACAACTCTACCTTCGCTTTCCTCTACGTCTACATTCAGGTACGTTCATCCATTGTCATTCTCCCATTGCACAATGATGATACCCATGTTATTTCGACACCTCTTATTTTAGACGGGTTCTTACGGACTCTGTCGGTGCATTCACCTTATATTCTGATACGCGATCTCATCCACTTATTCGTCCCATAACACGTTTGCTGGCAACATGGACTAACGAGAAGCAGATCTTAATGAAGCTGTAGGATGACGTGGAGATTTTCGGTTGATTTGTTTTCTCTGGTAGCCACGATTGAGCTGTTCGCAGTAGGCCCGGTACCGCGGTACCGCTCTTTCTTGTTATTCCACATGCACGCGGTTTCCTCCATATACAGCTCGTGGCTTCTACATGCTAGACATTATTACGCCATGGCCAAACACCTCAATGATAAATATACCCCCGTACCAGCTACACCAGAATTTTACACATAACATTGTCTTCCACACTACATCGTATTCCGCAATCCATTGCTCGTACAATAGTCTCTTTCAGTTATCCAACATGAAGCATACAATACTCGTCGCCATCTTCCTCCTTCCCTTCGCCTACAGCAGAACCGCCAAAGAGTTGTGTCGCGGTACCGCTGAGCTATCATCAGATGGCAATTAGTACTGCTCTGAAGTCTGGGCCATCATCTACCGCAACATTAGCCAGGCCGGTGCCTACAATCGAACCACTACCGTCGATTCACGAACGGGAATCTGTGGCCATGAGCGCGTGAATTACCCCAGCACAGGACCGTTGACACCATTATTCGGACAGGTATAGCTCCCGTTGGGTTCCAGGCGTTACATCACTTACAGTAGCAGGTGTCGATGCACCTTCGCGGACCGATGAATGTCTCTCAGCTTGCCGTCTATCAGCTTCCTGATGAGGTGCGCACAATGCAAAAGCGGACTACAGTACCATTCTATAACCGTCGTCGATCGTTGGAGCAACGAGAAACACCAATGGCTGCGAATGAGACTACGAAACCGACACAGTCGACATTGTCTAGCTTTTTCAATCTTTTCAGCAAGCGCGCACACAACACAACGACCAGTTGCGTTCCGACTGCTGTGACAAAGACCGTGACGGTAAAGGCAGCCTGTTCATCGACTAGTACATCACAGTCTGCTCCAAACACGACCTACATAGGTCCGCCGCTGCCGTGCTTGCCTACATCTGTTGCCACATCGACCGTCGATCCTACCTCTCCAAAGCCAGATTGCACTTGCGATGATGACCAGGATCCTGATACCATCTTCCAGCGACCGAATGGACAGGTTTACGTCAGTCCAGCACCAGTGCAGGCACCAGCACCATCACCAACACAAGACACACTACCAGTGTTCCAACGTCTTAACGGACAGCCTTTCGATATGCCTGAGTCTGCACCATCATCCATCGTGAAAAGGCAGGCTACGGATTGGAGGCGGGTCGCATACTACACTTCGACAGCACCGGCTCAAGCCACGGGATTCAGCTTCATGGCTAATCTGGGTGATCCCCAGAAGTCTGGCACTTTTGACTAGTATGTTTCTCGCAGTTCATGAGAGATCAGGATTGACATGTTCAGTGCTTTCGGAAACTCGCTCAGCTACGTCACTCCTCGGGGTGACAAGGTTGCAGCTGAGAGCCTGCCCTTTGAAGGCACGCTCAGAACGTCCGAGACCGAGCTTGTGGTGCTGTCTGATAAAGAGTGTGATGCAGACTGTCCGTATTGGAGGCCAGACGCAACGGCACACTGTAAGTCCACCTGCATTCTGTTATCTATCAACTGTAACATTGCATAGACGGCTGGTCGGGCTCTTCAAAAGCCTTCTTCATCGAGTTCCAAATGGACCACCACCCCAACGTAGGCACAGATCAAGGCCTCCTCGCCGACGCGCCAGCCTACTGGTTCCTCAACGCAGCTATCCCCCGCGTCCTCCAATATGGAAACGATCGCAACAATATTCCCTGCTCGTGTTGGTCAACCGGCTGCGGCGAGTTTGACGCATTCGAGCTTCTCAGCAACGGCGCTGAACGTGCAAAGTCGACTATACATCGGCAGGGCAATCTGGAAGGTGGCGACTCCAACTACTTCAGCAGACCGGTAGGAAAGAAGATGAAGTTTGCGGTGGTGTGGCATTATCCACATATCACAATTTTGGTGTTGGACGACGATTTTGACTTCTCGGAGCGCATGTCAAATGATGCAGTTCAGGAGTTAGTGGCGTATGATCCGGATAGCTGGGTGCACTCTCTGTTTGCTATTGGGGACTAAAATGGGTGATTTCTTGGGTTGGACGTGTTGGAATATTCATGTTAGGACATTATGTATATGTAATCATACACTTGACGTAGAAATGAAGGAGATGGCTTTCAGGCTAATCATTTTATTTGCCTCAGGTCTTGGGGATGGGACATGTGCGAATGGAAGATTGTGTAACTGAGTCGTCCCTGTAAAACCAATTACTGCGCCGAGGCGATGCAACGGTGTGGACCGGCGACTGGAGGTGGTGGCAAAGTAGCCGGGGCGTGATAGCAGAGGGATGGGCTTACCCAAGCGGGCACGAGAAACCGAGGTCTGTTCGCGACTCAGCAGCGTCCGTGAGAGAAGACCAGCCGCATCCCGGCCGACTTGAATGCGCAATCACTCATCGCCTCCATTTCCATCTACCTACTACTTCGCGCTCAACACATTGCCCATATTCCTGCCCGCGCGTGCAGCAACTCTCCAACGCGGATCCGCCCTTTCAGCGATTTCAAGCCCCGGCCGGCGCAGTTTCCCCGCAAAAACTCGCAGCCCTCGATCGCCGCGAACTGCCAGCCTCTTGACGTTTGCAGAACCTCACATTGACGCCATCCATCACCGTCTCTGTGAAGCCACTTTCTTTACTGCGCACACAGGCGCGGACGAGGCACACACGGAAACATGTCTGCGCCATCTCCGCCGAAGCCATGGGAGACGAGCAACGGCGCGACGAGTGCCTCGGTTGGTGAGTTCCGCCGGCCATGCGATACGTCAGGGACAACTGCGACTAACAACAACACAGGGCTCACTGGATCGAATAGCAGCACAAACCCCAGCTCGACGACTACAGCCTCCAGTGCACCTCCATTACCATCAGTGCCAGATTCCCTCAGCACCGTCGCGAACCGCAACGCGTCCAACTACGCCGGCATGAACAACCGATACGGCGCCTCCCCTTATAGCAGCGGATATGGAGGAATGAGCAGTTACAGTTCTCCCTACTCCAGCATGGGCGGAGGCTACGGCTCCATGTACGGTGGTATGGGCGGTATGGGTGGCATGTACGGCGGCATGGGAGGTATGGGCATGGGAATGGGCGGCATGTACGGTGGCATGGGAGGCATGCCGGGCGACCCAAACAGCAGCCTCACACAATCCTTCAGCCAGAGCACAGCTGCTACGTTTCAGTTGATCGAGAACAGTGTCGGCGCATTCGGCGGGTTTGCACAGATGCTGCAAAGCACATATATGGCGACCCATTCGTCATTCTTCGGTAGGTGCGCCCCTTTACTACACTTAGCAAAAACTAACATCAACAGCCATGGTATCTGTGGCTGAACAGTTCGGAAACCTGCGACAAACACTCGGCTCGGTACTGGGCATCTACACTATAATGCGATGGATAAGAACGGCAATCGCAAAGCTCACTGGACGACCGCTGCCAGCAGATGCGACCGCCCTCACCCCCGCGAGCTTCGCAGCCTTCAACGGACGTATGCCCGACGGCTCGCCGGGGCCCGCTAAGCCCTCGAAGAAGCCATTTATCGTTTTCATGCTCGCTGTTTTCGGTCTGCCCTACCTGATGGGCAAGCTCATCAAGGCGCTTGCACGATCGCAAGAAGCCGAGGAGCAACGGAAGATGCTGGAGAACCCGCAAGCAGGTCAACCACTCGACCCTAACAAGCTCGAGTTCTGCCGCGCACTTTACGACTTCACACCCAATGCCAACATGCAAGGAATGGACTTGTCGGTAAAGAAGGGAGACATGGTCGCTGTGCTCAGCAAGAGCGATCCTATGGGCAACGCATCAGAGTGGTGGAAGTGCAGGTCAAGAGACGGACGCATGGGATACCTACCCGGCATCTACCTTGAGACTATCCAACGGAAGACCCCTGCACAAATTACCAGCGGAAGCCAGAGCGGAAGCCCGGCTGGTAGCAGAACCCAGACGATGACGAACAGCAGCGCCCCAAGCAGGACTGCTACCATGACCGCAACCAAGGTACCAGAGAAAGTTGGTCCAAAGGTTGACAGTAAGGCGGGTGATATGGGTGTTGAGAGTTTCCAGAAGGGCGCCTTCTACTCGTAATCTTGCAGCGACGTTTTTGAGCATACACTTTCGTATCTTGTACATTGCGTTTCTAGTCTAGGTGTTGGGATGCAGTGTCGTCTGCAGGTGTGTACAGTTTGCTAGGAAAAGCTACGGTATGGCGTATGGCGCGCAGAGATATCACGGGTTAACCAAATCCCATATTGAATTCATCAAACTATCGATTCTGAATGTTTGAGGTGACCATGGTTATCACGTGTAGATACGAAAATCTCCAGATTGTTCATAGCAAAACGTACCTAGTTGGCCGTTTCCTACCCTTGCACCACCCGCGCTCCGCGTCACTCAACTTTCGCAACAAAGCCGAGCACCGAGAAGCCCAGGCAGCGGCCACGCAAACAACCCACTATCACCTTTGACCTTATTACTCCCCTCTTCTCTCTAGTCGCTCTTTTCGTAATTCACGACCAAACTTCTCTCCACCGTAAATACCAGACTGCTGCTATTAGGAGCGCTGTTGCCCCTCCCCCACAGTCGTGTTCCCAGGTCGAAGCTTGTACTGTAGGCTTGTGAGCGGTCAGAGACAAAACTACAACATTATCTACTACTGTACCCTGAGTACGCTCGGAAATCACTGCGTTTATTCGATATCCTACACCGAACCTGAAGTCAAGGAGGAGCGCTGTTGCACAGCCCAAGATGTTCGCGTCGAAACGGTTAGGCAAGGTATGTCTCTACGGTCTCGAGTTCTGGACACGGAGAGTCCGAGTGTAACGGTGAATACATAGAGAGAATAGAACTTAACGTGTGTCATAGGAGCTATCAAAGGTACGAAACCCTCCCATCAGGGTTTATTGAACATGTTCCTACCCACCAACTACGCCTACGACCCACGCGCGTTGATGCGCCAACGCCTACGTACATCACACGAGCAAGACATGGCTATAGACACGGATACGAAGACATGTTGTATTTATGGGGATAAAGTGGCTAATGACAGACTTTAGATGCACGAGAAACTCCCACCAGGCATAACGCTGATCCAAGCCGACGACTTCCAAACCTGGCTCATGGACATTCAAGTCATAGACTCGAATCCGCTGTACCAAGGCGAGACGTATCGACTGAAGTTCAGTTTCACACCCCAGTATCCTATTGAAGTACGTCTTCCATTCTCCATCCCCTTATCCTCCTGTCTAACATCACATCCCAGGCCCCCGAAGTAGTCTTCCTCCGCACCGAAACCCATCCTATACCCTGGCACCCGCACATCTACTCCAACGGCATCATCTGCCTCGACCTGCTTGACCGCTCCGGTTGGTCCCCCGTCCACAATGTCGAAAGCGTGTGTGTAAGCTTGCAGAGCATGCTCACGAGCAACACCAAGAAGGAGAGGCCGCAGGGGGATGAGAACTTTGTCAGGTATAATACTCAGCGGCCGAGGGATATCAGCTTTGTTTTTCACGATGAGAAGGTGTAGCAGGAGATGTAAGGGAAGGGTATGTGGGGGGAACTAGGAACGGGTGGAATAAAGCATGGGGATGGCGTTAAGTGGCGTTAATCTTGGGTAGGAGTAGGGCGGTTATGGGAAACGACATGACGTTATGATGGATTTCATAGTTAATAGATATGAGAAGCAGTGCATACTACCAGCTGTAGATAACATGCTAAATGGTCTTGGTCTGCTCATCCTACAATCTCCATTCATACCGACCTTCTCACTCTTCTGTTGTATCCACCGCAAACTCCTTGACATAGCAGTGATGCTTCACCAGCCTTCTCATAATCAAGCTAGCCATCCGCTCTGAGCGAGCTTGAGGCAGGAGATGGGAGTTTTAGTAAAGAGACCGAGGGCTGTGCAGCGAGGCAAGGTAGGCAAGACTGCACCGAATTGAAGATGACGGAGTAAATCAGAAAATAAGTTTTGAGTAACTCATGACATCCGGTTGTCTATACCTAGGTACCTACTGAGGAGGCAGACATGGCCTTATTTCCAAGTTTCGTAGGTCCGATATGAAGGCCAATGCTGTGATTGAAATCTGAGCCTTGTGCCGTCTGGGTCAAGAGAATCTCCTGTAACTCTGTTGCATACAAAAGGATAGAAAAGCCCTGAGATTCGGACTTATAATCTAGGCGTATGGTATTGTCAGCTGCCCTCTACCACGAACAAAGTCGTAGCCATGTCTTCGGGGTCTCTCAACCCGCCTAAAGGACAACATAACCCAAATTCGAAGTTGTAGCCACAGCAAGACAATTTGAAATACCTTCCCGGGCAGCTGCCGTGGCACGCAACGCTCCGAAGTATCTTGGGCTCATAGCGCCGGACGTACACCGATGTTGGTCTCGCAGGCTGACCTCGGATGTAACCTACTGTAAAGGTAGATGCGGTGCTGTTTCTCAACTTCCTCTCCAGCAAGAAATTTGTCGTGGCGAGATACCTCCTGTGCACGTCACGGTTCGATCTCTGCACATTTCTCACTCAGCGGGCCGAGGTTTCGTGGAAGAATATTGGTGGGTGGTGTTTTTGCAGAGTATCGATAAGCGCCGCGTTGGTTAACCGAGTCTGCCTAGCGTCGCCCGCCGACACTACGAACGATCCCTGCCAGGCCAATTTTTCTCTGATCGCTCGCCTTTAAGCAAGCGCGAAAAAGATTCCCAACCCTCTTTTTCACCTTCTCTCCAACACCTTCCTGCTCTTCAATTTTTCAGGTTGTTCCTTATACACACACCGCAATCATGAGCGACGAAGTCTACGAGGGTGCCATCGGCATCGATCTTGGTGCGCAATATTCGCGAATTACCCCACAGTGGCATGTGTGCTAACAATATCGGATAGGCACCACCTACTCTTGCGTTGCCAACTACGAGGGCACCAATGTCGAGATCAGTATGCGCCCGCCAATCACTGATGAGAAGATCGCTGTCTAACAATGTTTGCCTACAGTCGCCAACGAGCAGGGTAGCTTCACCACCCCCTCGTTCGTGTCCTTCACCAGCGAGGAGCGTTTGATCGGTGAGGCGGCCAAGAACCAGGCTGCTATGAACCCCGAGAACACTGTCTTCGATGTCAAGTGAGTCTTTTCAGGCTTTTGTTGCGCGCGCACGAGCAACAGGCTGACTTTCGCAGGCGTCTCATTGGTCGCCGATTTGAGGACGAGACCGTCACAAAGGACATCAAGTCATGGCCATTCAAGGTCGTTGACCAGGGCGGCAGCCCTCTCGTCGAGGTTGAGTACCTCGGCGAGACCAAGCAGTTCTCCCCCCAGGAGATCTCCGCTATGGTTCTCGTCAAGGTAAGATCTGCGCACACACTGAGCATGGCGGGGCAACGACTAACGAAATCAACAGATGAAGGAGGTCGCTGAGACCAAGCTCGGCAAGAAGGTCGAGAAGGCCGTCATCACCGTTCCCGCTTACTTCAACGACAACCAGCGTCAAGCCACCAAGGACGCCGGTGCCATTGCTGGCCTCAACGTTCTCCGTATCATCAACGAGCCCACCGCCGCCGCTATCGCCTACGGTCTCGGTTCCGGAAAGTCTGACAAGGAGAGGAACGTCCTCATCTACGATCTCGGTGGTGGTACTTTCGATGTTTCTCTTCTGCACATCCAGGGTGGTGTCTTCACTGTCAAGGCCACCGCTGGTGACACACATTTGGGTGGTCAAGTACGTTCTGACTATACACGAAACACGTGAAGCATATACTGACTTGCTACTTCGCAGGACTTCGACACCAACCTCCTTGACCACTTCAAGAAGGAGTTCACCAAGAAGACTTCAAAGGGTAAGAGAAACCTGAAACAATTCGCGATATCGTTGTTTGATGTATACTAACTTTTTTGTAGACATCAGCGGCGACGCCCGTGCCCTACGTCGTCTCCGAACTGCCTGCGAGCGTGCCAAGCGTACTCTCTCCAACGCCACCCAGACCACTGTTGAGATCGACTCGCTGTTCGACGGTGAGGATTTCAACACCAACATCACCCGTGCTCGTTTCGAGGACTTGAACCAGAAGGCCTTCGCTGGCACTCTGGACCCCGTTGCCCAAGTTCTCAAGGACGCCAACATCGCCAAGGACAAGGTTGACGAGATCGTCCTTGTTGGTGGTTCCACCCGTATCCCCAAGATCCAGAAGCTCCTCAGCGACTACTTCAACGGCAAGAAGCTCGAGAAGAGCATCAACCCTGATGAGGCCGTTGCCTACGGTGCCGCCGTCCAGGCTGGTATCCTCTCCGGAAAGGCCACCTCCGCTGAGACTGCCGACCTCCTCCTTCTCGATGTCGTTCCTCTTTCCCTTGGTGTAGCCATGGAGGGTAACATCTTCGCTCCCGTTGTTCCCCGTGGACAGACTGTCCCTGTATGTATTGTCACTGTTGTACAATCTGACAGCCGCTAACTTCACATCTAGACCATCAAGAAGAGGACTTTCACCACCGTTGCTGGTTCGTAAACCCAAATTCTATTTAAAAGGTTCCACACTAACAGTCTCCAGATAACCAACAGACTGTACAGTTCCCCGTCTTCCAGGGTGAGCGTGTCAACTGCGAGGACAACACCTCTCTTGGAGAGTTCACCCTTGCACCAATTCCTCCTATGGTAAATATCTCTTTCTTCTCATTTCCAAGCATTGTTGCTAACTTTTCCGCAGCGAGCTGGTGAGGCCGTCCTTGAGGTCGTCTTCGAGGTCGACGTCAACGGTATCCTGAAGGTCACCGCCACCGAGAAGACCTCTGGCCGCAGCGCCAACATCACCATCTCCAACGCTGTTGGTAAGCTCTCGTCTGCCGACATCGAGAACATGATCAACGACGCCCAGAAGTTCAAGTCCAGCGACGAGGCTTTCAGCAAGAAGCACGAGTCAAGGCAACAGCTTGAGTCATACATCTCCCGCGTTGAGGAGATGATCTCCGACCCCACCACATCTATCCGCCTCAAGCGCGGCCAGAAGGAGAAGATCGAGTCTGCTCTCTCTGACGCCATGGCTCAGCTCGAGGTTGAGGACGCTCCCGCTGATGACATGAAGAAGAAGGAGCTTGCGCTCAAGCGCACTGTCATGAAGGCTTTCTCCACCCGATAAGCGCGTCACACACTAGCAGCGCCACAAGGGCGTGCAGGAAGGAAGGAAGGGTGCACGTGCAGGATACCCAGACTGCGAGCTGCGAACGGAGTTTCATCTATTGCGGCATTTAACGATAGACTTGGTGTGTTTGGGTCCTTATCTTTCATGGGTTCCGGGTATTCAGGAACGCGGAAAAGTCTTCTTTGTACTTTCACGACGATGCCTGACGAAACGATCGTAATGGATGTTCTGCAAAAGTATGCCTAGCGGTCAATGTCTCTTATGTAACTCACGAGGTAGATACAAGGAGAAAGCGGAATGGAAATTGAAATGACTTCACTGAATATATCTTTTCTTGACGAGAATACTCCTATGCCATGTCTGCCGGCGATGTACGTTGGAACAAGCAGCGAATCCCTTCAACTCATTGACGTGTATCTGCACGCTCTCGTCGTTGGTTTCGCTAGCACTCCGGCCTTCATCTGTGAAAGTATTTTACCATCTTCTCGCTGCGCTGTCGTGCTGTTCGTTTTCGGATATATGCTTTCTAGTTGAATAGAGGATGGGGAAGAGGTTCGCAGTGGCATCCCTTCTTTTCTCATTGTCAGTTAGCTCCGATCATAGGCACGGCAAGCTCGGACGTGCCTGAACGAGTAGGAGCTTTCGAACTCCAGCTTTGGATATCCCCAGGAATTGAAATTCCCATGGAATTTTTTAAATGCAAAAGTGCAAATCATCGACTGCATGCTGTGGGTCGTCCTTGTCCACATTGACGCCAAGACCGGAGCGTGCACGTGCCTCGAGTTCAAAGCTTAAGAACCGAAAATCCAACCACCTCATTCACACTCTCTATCGACCTTCACATCACAAGGGCGAACTGCATGTAGCCATGCATCTGAGAGCTATTCGTCAAAGCTGTAATTCATGATACAGCGGCGAAGATGGCGCCCATCACACCTCTCAATGCGGCGGACATAACTGAAAAAGCGCGCCGGGAGCTGCTTCTTTTGCTCGAGGGTGTAAGGTAATATCAACGCCGCAGATCGCTGCACCGTCTAACGCGTGCGGACAGATTAGAGGGAAGAAGAACCTCGTGCTTGAGAAAGCTCTTGCAGGCCCGCTGAATTTGCTCGTCAAGTTCTCTACGCTACAGGAATATGGTGTCGACAAGCCTTTCTTCCTGGAGAACGATAATGTCGACGCGTCTCAGCGCAACATCGTCTTCCTCGTTAGAGGCGAGAAAGCGAAGACTGTGATGGCTGTTGCTGGTAAGTGAAGCTCCCTCAGCTTCCTTACTTGTTTCCTTCCATCTGCCTTATGGCAAGCTTCTGGGTCAAAAAGTAGGCTAGACAGACAGTACCCACTCTGCCTAGCCAGTCTTGATCCCTAGATCGAACATAGCGCTTTTATTGGATTGCCTATTATCTCCATATAGGAACAGTCTATTGTACGGTGCTAACATTCTAGATAGATCAAATCAAACGTATACGGCGAGACAGCCAAATTGAGCATGAATTCTCCATCTTCTGGGTGCCACGACGTACTATGACCTCAGACCAACTGCTCGAAGAGGCGGGTGTTTTGGGTGAAGCTAGTGTGAGCGAGTGGCCGCTGTTCTTCGTGCCGCTTGCAGATGATGTACTGTCGCTTGAACTTGAAGATGCTGCATCGGACTTGTATCTCGTATGTGTGTCCCGAGCCTCCCTCAGGCATGACACTAACTGTGTGTAGAAGAAAGATCCGACTGCGATCTACTTGTCAGCCAAAGCACTCATGCTTCAGCAACAGAAGTATGGTCTTTTCCCACGCATCATCGGAAAGGGTGACAACGGCAAGCGCCTCGCTGATCTACTCATCCGCATGCGCACCGAAGTCATGGCAGGCGAGACATCTGCCAGTGGGGGACCATCATTCCTAGGCTTAGCCCCTAGTTCGAACATAGACAGTCTCATCATCGTCGATCGCGAAGTCGACTTTCCTACAGTGCTACTGACTCAGTTGACGTACGAAGGGCTCATTGACGAAGTCTTCAACATCACTGCCAACCAAACTGAAGTCGACTCTTCCATAGCCGGTGGTGCACAACCACCGCAAGGCCAGACTGGATCAGCATCGACGAGTATGAAGCGCAAGATTCTGATTGATTCGAAAGACTCTTTGTATGCCGAGCTGGGCGATGCGAACTTCGCTATCGTCGGTAACCTGCTTAATCAAGCGGCCCGCCGTCTACAAAGTAGCACAGGGCGCGACCAGCTTGCCACGAAGACGACTTCAGAGCTTCGTGACTTTGTCGCCAAGTTGCCGGGCTATCAGGCTGAGCAAGCAAGCTTGAAGCTACACACTAGTTTGGCTGAGGAGATTATCAAGTTCACACGCACCGATATTTTCACCCGAAGCCTGGAGGTGCAGCAAAACATCATGTCTGGCGCCGATCCAACAACGCAACACGACACCATAAACGAGCTCATCAACCGTGATGTGCCGCTCCCGGCCATTCTCCGCTTGCTTTGCCTAGAGTCCACCACCAACGCCGGCATCCGCCCGAAAGATCTTGAGGCCTTCAAGCGCGCCATCATCCAGGCTTACGGCCCGCAACATATTCTCACCCTCGCGTCTCTCGAGAAGATGGGCTTGCTGGGCCCGCGAGGTGGCGTGAGTTTGGGTGGAGTGGGCGCGCCTGCCAAACCGGGTAGCGTGACAAATTACACGCCTTTGAGGAAGAGTCTGAAGCTATGGGATGACGACGTGAATGAAGCCAGTCCAAACGACATCAGCTATACCTTTTCAGGCTATGCACCACTCAGCGTCCGTATCATCCAATCCATCATCCAGAAGCACACGCTCGCAAATGCCATCAAGCCGCCCTCTGACCCACGAGCAAGCGCACAAGCCAATCCTCTTGCCCAAGGCCTCCGCATCTTCGACGACGCAAGCAAGTACATTCGCGGCGCGACTTTCGATGAGACGCAGAAGGGCGACGAGAAGGCAGTCAAGGCACGACAACTGCTGAATGGAAGTCTGGGCGAGAAGAACAAGACCATTGTCGTATTCTTCTTAGGTGGCGTCACCAGAGCTGAGATTGCAGCGCTCAGGTTCGTGGGGGACAAGTTGAAGGAGACTGGTGGCGAAGGTAGGGGGAGTCGGATTGTCATCTGTGCGACCAATGTCATCAAGGGCGATGGTTTAGTGGGCAGTGCAGTTGAGACGCACAAGTTCAAGGCTTGAGATTGATTCAAGAGAGGGTGACGAGGGTATATCTAGATGTGCATCTATGTACAAAATATGGGTATACAGCGAACCAATAACATGCGCATGAGGTTGTAGATATGTCCCTCACTTTCCATCAAACCACTCAAAGACGATTGCATTCTTACAACGCACCCAGAGCTCGCAAAGCTGCGCGTAGCTCCTTGACAGCAGTATCCGCGTCTTCGAAGTTCAGTGCCGAGATTGCCCACTTGGCGTGTTTTTGGGCCGCCATTATAGAATCCTCGTCGTTCCTGAAAGGTCCCTGTGAAGACTGCTGTGGAGGAGGGGCTGGTTGAGCGTAGGGGTTTTGGTAAGGTGTTGATGCGTACTGTGACTGAGCCGGCTGCGAGAAACCGCCTTGTTGTGGGTACTGTTGTTGAGGCGGCTGTGGCGAAGGCGAAGCATACTGGGGCTGTTGTGGAGGAGCTGCGAAGCTTGAAGATAATCTTTGGGGCTTTTGGGGAACCTGAGGCGGCGCAGGAGATTGATATGGGTTCTGAGATGGTGGCTGCTGGGGAGCCTGCGCAGGCGGCGGAGGAGACGCTGTATTTTGGTAAAAGCTTGCAGGGTCTGACGGTTCCGGAGCTTGTGGTGCATAAGGACTCGTGGGTAAAGATGACGTTAGAGGGTCCCCGTCCATGGGTGCGGTTGATAGACCTGGTGCTGTCGTTTCTGATGTGAAAGTAGGAGGATCAGTCTTCGGAAAGTATCCGCCGCCAATCGAGACGACAGAGCCCCGCCTCGAAGTCGCTGGTTGCGATATTGGAGAAACGTCGTTGTGCGCTGATTGGGTATATCCCGTAGGCGCAGAAGGGAAATTTGGAGGTGGCGGTGATACTTGACGTGCGGAGAAGTTGGGTGATGGCTGAGTAGAGGTATTCGGCGCGGTCTCAACGTATGGTTGGTATGGGTTCTGGGGTGGAGCACTTTGATTTATGCGCTGTACTTCTGGATCGTTTGGATCTAACGCGGGCGGCGATGCAGGCTGTTGTGGTGTTTCCTGTACGGGGTTCGTCGCATTCGGGTCTTCGTTGGCCTTGATGGCCTTCACGATGCGCAGCGCGTGGTATTTCGCGAATTTGATTTTGGAAGTAATCTCTGGGTCGTTGTTCTTCCATATTGACATGATCTCGAGGAATGTGGACGCGGCGAGAAGGGTATCGGCTGTCTGTCTGTCGAAGTTTGTTAGATTGAGGGACCGTAAGACGACCATGTGTCTGGTACGTACCCATTGACTCTGTTCTCGGCCATCTCCCTTTCTGCTTTTGCAAGAGTCTGTAGGGCGAATTGTTCGCAGTATGCGCTCGCAACTGTGTCGTCCAGCAAGGCATCCTCGTTCGGGTTCTCGGCTTTTGCTTGCTCCAGCTTTTCCATGAGATCGGTCGTGTAGGCGGTGCATTCTTGGTCAGCCGAGTGTAATCCACCGGCAATAATTCGTTGAACTATGTAGAAACGTACTGTCTAGCTTTAGTAGGGGGACTCTCGTGTTTGCGCGCGCAACGTTGGTACTCACACCAGTAGGTGATGATAGGCTTGAATCGCTCAAGCTGTGCAGCGCGCTTCGCGAACGAGGCGAGCTGCAAGCTCTTGAGTTTTGCTGGAACTGTATCGGCCATTATCCAAGTATGGTATGTGCTCAGAAGACGAGGGTTGCATGTGCGTGATTAGTCTGTAGAGAGATGCGTGTAGAGTCCCAGGCAGCTAGCATGCGGTCATAGGCGCTAGTCCGGACTGATCCCTGTCTCCCCGCATCTCAGCTTTGGCCATGTAACTTATGGCAAGCTGTTACAAGTGAAAGAAAAGGCCAACCTGGCAACTCCGTTATGTGAAACTATATATCCACTGCAGCGCATGCACCTCGCGCTTACTCCCCACCTCCACCACACGCCACTCTATACTATCCAGCAACCATGGTCCGCGCAACCACGCTGTTCGCTGCTACGGCCGCGCTCGCCCTCAATGCTCACGCCGAGAGCATGTACTCCAAGAATAGCGCCGTCGTCCAGATCACTGGCATGGACTATGACCGAGTAATCGCAAAGTCTAACTACACGTCGGTATGCATATATCCAGTCTACTAGCAAGACACAGCTAACAACTCCCTAGATCGTCGAGTAAGCCATTCTCCATCGCCTACTTGTCCCTCCTAACAGCCCCCAGATTCTACGCGCCATGGTGCGGGCACTGCAAAAACCTCAAGCCCGCCTACGAGACGGCCGCCAAGTCCCTCGCCGGAATCGCCAAAGTCGCCGCCGTCAACTGTGATGAGGAGATGAACAAGCCTTTCTGCGGAAAGATGGGTGTCCAGGGCTTCCCAACTCTCAAGATTGTCCGACCTGGCAAGAAGCCCGGCAAGCCTACAGTAGAGGACTATCAAGGGCCCCGTTCGGCCAAGGGCATTGTGGAC